>Ga0335081_10003838_pt1 | contig 23688 bp, 18 predicted proteins | sample Lox_Sample_35_FD_206713 | JGI IMG/M metagenome (GOLD analysis project Ga0335081, IMG submission 206713) | Soil microbial communities from Loxahatchee National Wildlife Refuge, Florida, United States - Lox_Sample_3.5 | ecosystem: Environmental > Terrestrial > Soil > Wetlands | place: USA...
GGTCGGTGTCGCGGATGTTGCTGGAGCAATGTCTTGCTTTCAGCAAGTGCCAGGCTTCGTGGTATGGCGCGTAGCGAGTCTTGGGCGAGCCCGGGGTCATGCAGAGCTTGTCCTGGCCGCGCAACGCAGCCTCGGCGGGAATGATGTACCAGACGTCCAGCGGGATGATTAAGGCGGCGATGAAATCAAAATCGTCGGTGGTGTAGTAGTGTTTCGACCCATGCAGGTTGATGTAGTAGCTGTTGTTTCTCTTACAGGTGCTGGACTTGACCTGGACACGCAGCCAGCAGCCCTCGGATTCCAGGACCACGTCGTAGTGCAGGGAGTCGCCCCAAGGGCGGGTGACGGTCATGCCTAACTCGGAAACCCGGGCCATGAAACGCATCTCGGCCCACTCGCCGCGCCGTTTTTGGTTTTGGATTCTTAGTCCCGGATTGGGCATATTTCTCCAAAAAGAAAGGGCGGCCGGAAGGCCGCCTTAGTAGCTATAGTCTACAATTTAATTATAGCTTATTGACAATGCCAGGTGTGACACGAATTTGAAAAATATATTCCGGTTGGAATGTTTAAGTTGCCGGGAAAAGTTAAAGCTGGAGGGCTTGACAAGAAATTAAGGCGTTGGCCTGTTTGACCTGCCGAGCTACGCTCGGCCTGGACAGGCGAGGGCGCCTGTCCCCACGCAAGCACGCTCGGCCTGGACAGGCGAGGGCGCCTGTCCCCACACAGGCAAAGCGGCGAAATTGGCGAGGCCGCCCGTCCTCAGACTAAATGCAGGGGTCCTTCGACTTCGCGCCCCGGTTCGCAAGCGAACCGGTGTGCTCCGCTCAGGATGACAAGGGTAGGGGAAATGATGCGTTCCTCGTGGCATTTCTCCCTGTGCTAGTATCTAGCCTTCACGGTACTGGCGTCCGTCGCGGTTCACTTAGATTCAGGTCAGAGTTGCCAAGGCCCAAGAAACGGCATCAAAGCGAACTAGCAAATGAAGGACACGCTCGGAGTCTTGTTGGCAGGAGGAGCCGGCGAACGGCTCTATCCGCTGACGCGCGACCGGGCGAAGCCCGCGGTGACCTTCGGCGGTATCTATCGCATCATCGACATCACACTTTCCAACTGCGTCAATTCTGACTTGCGGCGCGTCTACATCCTCACCCAGTACAAGGCGCTTTCCCTGAACCGGCACATCCGCGAAGGCTGGAACATTATGGGCCGCGAGATGGATGAGTTCATCGAAGTGCTGCCGCCAATGAAACGCGTGAGCGAAGAATGGTATCAGGGTACGGCGGATGCGGTTTATCAGAACATTTATTCCATCGGCTCCGAGCAGCCGCAGCATGTGCTCATTCTTTCCGGCGATCATATTTATAAGATGAACTACGAGCGCATGCTGAAGCAGCACCGCGACTCGGCCGCCGATGTCACTTTGGCGACGATCCAGGTTGACCCGGCAGAGGTCTACCGCTTCGGCGTGATTGAGATCGACCGCGACAACCGGGTGAATGGGTTTCAGGAGAAACCCAAGGAAACTTCTCTGCGCTCGCCCTACAATCCGGAAAAAGTTTCGGCGTCGATGGGCATCTACATCTTTAATACTGATGTTTTGATCCCCGTGCTGCTGAAGGACGCGGAAGACCCGAACTCCAGCCACGATTTCGGAAAAGATATTCTGCCCAAGATGGTCGACGACTACCGGGTCTATTCATTCGACTTCGTTGACGAGAACAAGAAAGAAGCGCTGTACTGGCGCGACGTGGGAACCCTCGAAGCTTACTACGAGGCGAACATGGACATCGTTTCCGTGTCGCCGGTATTTAATCTGTATGACAAGGAGTGGCCGATTCGCACGCACCAGCGGCAGTATCCGCCGGCGAAGTTCGTTTTTGCCGAGGCGGGTCGTACCGGGACTGCGTTGGATTCGATTGTGTCGGCGGGGTGTATCATCTCCGGCAGCACGGTGAAGAACAGCGTGATTTCGCCAGACGTGAGGGTGAATTCTTATAGCGAGATCGACGACAGCATACTGTTTTCGCACGTGAATATTGGCCGGCGCTGCCGCATTCGCAAAGCCATCATCGACCGCGATGTGCATATTCCCGAAGGGACCACGATCGGCTACGATCTGGAAGCCGACCGCCAGCGCTATTTCGTGACTGACAGCGGGATTACCGTGGTGACGCGCGATTACTCGTTGTTTGAAAATCCGGTAGCAGTGGATTATTTCACGAGCGAGTAAGTTGAGAACAATCGCTATCCTTCCGTAGTAGAATGTCTGCGCTCGGGGCAAATCAGGCTGAAGGAGAGGATATGCCTGTCCACCGCCCGCTTCTGATTCTCAGCGTTGTCTTTCTTGTAGTCTCCATCGCACTTTGCCAGAATCGGCTTCCGGTTGCTCCGCTGCCGTCCGACCCTCTTGAGCTGGCCACAGGTCCGGCCAAAGTCCTCGACACGCCGAAGCTGCGCGCCTTGGTTCTGGGCCTGGTCGAGGAGGCTCGGCAAAACAATGCCATGCACACGGCAGGAACCGCTCCCTTCGATTTGAAGGTGTCATTTACCTCAGAAGGGGATTCGCGTTACACGGGCTCAGGCGATCTGGAGGAGGTTTGGATGTCGGGCAGGGAATGGCGCTGGACGGCGCACCTGGCCGACTACTCCATCGATCGGATCTTTTATCAGGGGCTGGCCTACGACGAGAAGTCACGCGGCCCCGTTCCACTTCGTCTCCACATGGTGCGTGCGGCCGTGTTCTGGCCGGTGAGCGGCAACTTCGCACCAGCCTATCTGCGCGTAGCAACCGCGAAGTGGGATGGTGACGAGGTGATGTGCGTCTTGCGTTCTCGCGGTCCCGAAGAGGATGTGGATGCTTCGCAAGGCGACGGCGTTGTCGAAAAGTCCGGCCGCAAGTGGGGAGAGCGCGAGTACTGCATTGATCCCAAGACCGGTCTGTTGCGCGCTTACTCCGAGGCTCCGGGCGTGTACACGGTGTATGACTACAACGATGTCACCATACACTTTCACGGCCGCATCTTGGCGCGCCAGATCAGCGTGGTGGAAGGCGGCGCCACGATTTTGAAGATTCACCTTGATAGCATCGAGGATCCGCACGTGGCCGATCCCAGCTTCTTTACGCCTACGCGCAAAATGCTCGATGCCGGGCCACAACCGACCATCAGCGGGGTGTACCGATTCTCCCAACTGGCTCCAGTCACGGGAAGAACCGCGGTCATCCAGCCCATTATTGTGATTGCCACCATCGACGACAAAGGCAAGATCGAAGATGCGGAAACCCCGCCCAATGCCGACTCGAGCCTCAGCGGAGCCGCGCTCTCGCTGGTGAAACGCACCACCTACGCCCAGAACCGGGGGATGCCGCACCAAAGGTTGGCGTATATCAATGTAAAGTTTGTGCCGGGAAGGTAAGGGGCCGGCAAAAGTGCGTTGAACGGCGGGAGCGTGGCGATGCCGTGGCCCGCAGTGGTTCGCTCGTGCTGCCGATGATATTCTTTAATCAGGTTCAATTCTGAGACCTTAAGCCTTCATGCCTGATCCCAACGTTCCGCAAACCACTGTTGCCGACGAGTCTGCTGAGTCGTTCGGCGAAATATTCGCGCAGTACGAGAAGTCCCATGCCCGCAAGCCCGAAGACATCGCCAAAGGTCGGCAGGGCACGGTGGTCAAAATCACGGAAGATTCTGTGCTGGTCGACATCGGTTTCAAGACCGAAGGCATTCTGCCGTTGTCCGACTTCCAGAAGAGCCGCGAGCCGGTACAAGTCGGTGACACGCTAACCTTTTCCATTAAAGGACGTGATCCGGAAGGCTACTACCTGCTTTCTCGCGGACGCGTGGAGCGCCCGACCGACTGGGCTTCGTTGGAGAAGGCCTTTGCCGAGAAAGCCACCATTGTCGGCACCGTGACTGGCGTAGTAAAGGGTGGTCTCACGGTGGATGTTGGCGTGCGCGCGTTTCTTCCCGCATCGCGGAGCGGTACTCGCGATGCTGCCGAGTTGGAGAAGTTGGTGGAGCAGGAGATTCGCTGCCGCATCACCAAGCTCGACGTCGCGGACGAAGATGTGGTGGTCGATCGCCGTGCTGTCCTGGAGGAGGAAGAGCGGGCGATTAAGGACCGGCGTTACTCGGAGGTCAAAGAAGGTGAGATTGTGCGCGGGACCGTGCGCAGCCTGATGGATTACGGTGCCTTCGTAGACGTGGGCGGCGTGGACGCGCTCTTGCACGTCAGCGACATCTCGCTGAGCCGCATCAGTAAGCCTTCTGATGTGCTCAGCGCCGGGCAGGAAATTGAAGTCAAGATCCTGAAAATTGATCCCGAGAAGCGCCGCATATCGGTCGGGATGAAGCAACTGGAGCCTGATCCGTGGGCCTCGGTTTCCAGCAAATACAAACTGGGCGAGCGGGTTCGCGGAACGGTGACGCGCATTCTGGACTTTGGCGCTTTTGTCGAGCTCGAGCCCGGAGTCGAGGGACTGATCCATATTTCAGAGATGTCGTGGGGGAAGAAAGTTCGCACGCCGAGCGATGTGGTCAAACCCGGCGAGACGGTTGAAGCGGTAATTCTCCGCATCAGCCTGCCGGAGCGGCGCATCGCGCTCGGCCTCAAGCAGGCGCTGGGCGACCCATGGGCCGAGATTCACCAGAAATTTCCTGTTGGCTTCGCGGTTGAAGGTCCAGTCACCAGCCTGACCAAGTTTGGCGCGTTCGTGCAGTTGGCTGAGGGCATCGAGGGCATGGTGCACGTCAGCGACATCACCGCCGAGAAGCGGCTGAATCATCCGCAAGAGATGCTGAAGGTTGGGCAGATCGTAAAAGCTCAGGTGCTTGAGATCGATACGGAAAAGCGGCGATTGAAGCTGGGGATGAAGCAACTGGTTCCCACCAGCATCGAGGAATACATTGGCGAGCACAAAGAGGGTGACACGGTCTCCGGCCGCGTGATCGAAGTGTCCGGAGGCACGGCGCGCGTCGAACTGGGTGAAGGCATCTTTGCCACGTGCAAAGTGAAAGAAGCGCCGAAGAGCGAGAAAAAAGAAGAGAAAACCGCGTCGAACAAGGCCGACCTTTCGTCGCTCGGCGCCATGCTGCAAGCGCGCTGGAAGGGCGGTGCTGGTGGAGCTTCATCTACGCCCGAGGAAATCCGCTCTGGGCAGGTTCGCAGCTTCAGGATTAAGAAGCTGGACGCGGCAGGGAAGAAGATTGAAGTGGAGATCGGGTAAGAATCGATGTCTTTCGTACCTACAGAGGATAGCCGCTAGGTCTGACTCACGCCCGCACAACTTCGGCGTGCTTTAGTGTGGGGAGCGTGCTGATAGATCTTCCTGCCTTCTTCTGCGCGAGCCGCAAGTCGTAAAGGCTTTGCAAATTCAGCCAGAATTCGGGACTAGTGCCGAAGAAGTGGGCCAGGCGAAGGGCGGTGTCGCCCGTAATCGTACGGGTTCCATTCATGATCTGGGTAACGCGGTTTGCTGGAACGCGAAGCTTGCGTGCAAGCTCAGAAGCGCTCATATTGAGCGCTTGAAGTTCTTCGGCTAGATGCTCACCTGGATGGATAGCGGCCACCGCCATAACGATGCTCCTAATGATAGTCGACAATTTCAACGTTTGATGGGCCCGGCGCACCGTCGGGCCATTCGAAGCACATCCGCCACTGATCGTTAATGCGAATGCTGTACTGTCCCTTGCGATCGCCCTTTAAGGCTTCAAACCGGTTGCCGGGCAAAACCGCCAGATCGCGCAGCGAGATGGCTGCCTCCATACGGTCGAGCTTAAGCCGGGCAGACTTCTCCAGCCCCAAGAATGCCTTGACCCGCTTGCCGAGGGCAAATCAAGCGTACGCTTGTCGCGATAGCTGACAATCACGAGTGTATCTTTCCGTTACGCGTTACGTTAAGCATAACGACCATGGTTGAATCGGTGATGCTATCGAAGGTTAGCTGCCATTCAGCATGGGGTCTGTGACGAATGAACCCTACAATGCTGCTTCGCCCTTTCTTCGTCTCCCGCCTCAACTGCTACAATGCTTGGTTTCCTGCATTCCTAGAACTTCTGACGTCGCGGACACGTATTGTCTGAGACTGTTGAGGAGCGCGCCGGTTGGAAGACGCCCAAGTCGCCGCTTTGCTTGTCCGTCGCTGCCTGACTGGCGACGCGGCTGCCTGGGAAGAGCTTGTGCAGCGCTATCATCGCCGCATTTACAACATTTGCTACCGCTTTGCCGGATCGGGCGATGATGCCCAAGACCTTACCCAGGAAGTTTTCATCAAAATGTATCGCACGCTGTCCTCTTACGACCTGGAGCGCGGCGCCTTCATGACCTGGGTAACAACGGTAACGCGCAACTTGCTGGTGGATCACTTCCGCAAGACCAAGCAGGACCGGCTGACGGATTCGCTTGACGCCGCGCCTTCGGAGCACGAAGATGCCCTCGCGCTGAGCGAGCGTATTCCTGACCAGGGGCCATCTCCCGACGCAACGGCGCAAAGCCGGGAGGCGGGGGAGGCGGTACACCGGACCCTGCAGAAACTCTCGCCAGATCTTCGTGAAGCTGTGATATTAAGGGACTTACAAGACATGGATTACAAGGAAATTGCCACGGTGCTTAAGGTGCCGGAGGGAACCGTCAAATCCCGTATAAACCGCGGACGCGCGGAACTTGCGCGCCTCCTCCAACGTACATATAAACAGGTGATGTAATGGCAGCTGAAGACCATAACGGCATGCAGTGCAATGAGTTTGATGCTCTGCTCAGCGACGCGCTGGATCAGGTGCTGACCGGGCCCAAGGCGCAGGCGTTCCAGGCGCACGCAAGAACGTGCGCGGTGTGCGGGCCGCTGCTGGCTGAGGCCGAAGTTGGCAAGCGCTGGCTGGAACAACTGGTGGAAGTTGAACCACCGGTGAATCTGGTCCACAACATTCTGGCTGCCACGGTCGGAATCGACACCGCCCGCTTGCACACCGCGACCGCCCAGGTTCAACCCTCATGGTTGGATCGTTTGAGCAATTGGGCACGGCTGGCGATCAGTCCAGTCGTCGCCATGGTGCGGCAACCGCGATTTGCCATGTCGTTCGGCATGGCATTTTTCTCGCTATCGATTTCACTGAGCATGGCCGGAGTCAAACTGACCGATGTACGCCATGCTGACCTTCGCCCCAGCGCCATTCGCCGGAACTATTACGAAGCTACCGGCAAGGTGCAGAAATACTACGAAAACATCCGCTTTGTGTACGAGATCGAATCCCGAGTAAGGGAATTCAAACGCGCGACGCAGCCCGCCGAGCCATCGCGCGAGAAAAAGGAAAACCGCGAGAAGAATGACAACACCAGTGGTCAACCAGACCAGAACCAGCAACGCAATTACAGCCAGGGAGAGAATTCAGTGATACTGGCCGCTCTCTCTGACACCCCGCCTGCAGTGAGCTTTGCCATGGAAACCCAGGCCACACTCAGGAGGATTTTATGAACTGCGCCAACCATCCCAATAACCCCACGGTCGCATACTGCCGGACCTGCGGGAAGCCGCTTTGTGCAAGCTGCACGCGTGACGTGAAAGGCGTCATCTATTGCGAGAATTGCCTTGCTGAGCGTCTGTCGGGAGTTCAGCCGACGCTGGCACCTCCAATGACAGGATATGTACCGCCTGCTCAGCCTTCGAGTGGTGGTCCGAATCCTGCGGTTGCCGGTATTCTTGCCGGGTTCTTTCCGTTCGGTGTGGGCGCGGTTTACTGCGGCCAGTATGCCAAGGGTCTGGCGCACCTATTGATTTTTGTCGGACTCATTCTGGGCATGAATCAGGGCGACACGGTAGCCACGATTGCAGCCTTCACGTTCGCCTTCTTCTACGTTTGGCAGATTATTGACGCCGTCCGCACTGCACACGCGCTGCAGGCTGGATTGCCGGCGCCTGATCCCTTGGGCCTCGGCCAAGCTTTCGGGTCCGGGGAGAAGGCCGACACGTCGCGGATTCCAGTTGCCGCCATCGTGCTGATTGGCTTAGGAGTTCTGTTCCTGCTGCAGACGCTCGACGTTTTTCAATTCAGCGTCAGTCACGTTTGGCCGATCTTTCTGATTTTGCTCGGCGTGTGGCTCTTCGGTAAGCGCTGGGGATTCGTCCCGTCGAATCGGGTTTACACGCACGCAGAGCGGATGCGAGGCCTGGTTGGACCCGTCGTTCTGGTGACCGTCGGCGGCCTCTCACTGATTGAAGACATGGGCGGTCCCGGCTGGCACCGCACTTGGCCAGTGCTGCTGCTGGCGATCGGCGTAACAAAATTATTGGAGCGGCAAGGAACACAACCGCCACCGCCTGGGATGCCCGGGCCAGGACCGGCAGGTCCAATCAGTGGCGATGTTCAACCTCCGGTAAGCGAGGTGCACAATGGCTAGCACGGTTCAAACGCCAACGCCGCCTACACCACCGACGCCCCCGCAGGTACCACCGCCGTATCACCGGCGATCGGTGTCCGGGCCCATCGTTCTGATCTCGATCGGAATCGTGTTCCTGCTCGGAACCATGGGCTATCTTCGTTGGTCGAACCTCGGCCATTGGTTCGCGCATTACTGGCCGTTGATTCTGATCATCGCAGGCGTGATCAAGTTAATTGAGTACCAGGCGGCACAACGGCAGGGCATGCGCGCCAGAGGTTTGGGGGCGGGCAGCATCTTCCTGATCATCCTGCTGGTAGTTTGCGGATTGATTGCCACGCAGGCATCGCGCTTCAACTGGGGAAACCTGCGCGATCAGATCGACATCGACGACAACGACTTCAGTTGGTTCGGACAGAAGTACAGTTACACCGACGAAGTTGGGCAGGACTTCCCCGCAGGCGCAAGCCTGCGCGTGCAGAACAGCCGCGGTGCGGTGAACGTTAGTGCATCGGACGACAGCCGGATTCAGGTTTCAGTTCACAAACGGATCAGTGGCGACAGCCAGTCGGAAGCCGATAAATGGAATGCAGGCACGAAGCCACAGATCACGGTCAGCGGAAACGTGGTCACTCTGAACGCGAACAATGAGGGCGCGGGCGATCACGGCGTCACGGATGATTTGGACATTTCGTTGCCGAGAAAGGCAGCAGTGACCATCAGCGCTCGACATGGTGATGTCAGCGTTACGGGCAGGGACGGAGACGTACAGGTTACATCCGAACACGGGGACGTAAGCACAGAGGACATCAACGGCAAGGTGGGCCTGACGCTGGATCACAGCTCGGCGCGAATTTCGCAGGTGTCGTCTGACGTCTCAATTCAGGGCCGCGCGGAGGATGTCTCGATCGAAGATGTGAAGGGTTCGGTGCATCTTGACGGCGAGTTCATGGAGAGCATCAAGCTGGCAAAGGTCGCGCAAACTGTCAGCTTCCGGACTTCGCGCACGCAACTGGACTTCACGAAGTTGGATGGCAGCTTGGATCTCGATTCGGGCGATCTGCAGGGTTCCGATCTGGCTGGTCCGGTGCGATTGACAACACGGTCGAAAGATATCCGCCTGACGGGAGTCTCGGGAGATGTTCGGGTAGAGAATGAGAACGGCTCCGTCGAATTGCACCTGACGAAGCTGGGCAGCGTGCAGGTGGACAATCGCAAGGGCGACATCGGCGTTTATGTGCCCGACAAGGCCGGCTTCCAGGCCGACATTCGCGCCCGCAACGGCGATGTGGAGAGCGACTTCGACGCATTGAAAGTAAACAATTCCAACGACACTACGACCGCAACCGGATTGGTGGGAGGCGGCGGGCCGCATGTGGTGTTGAACAACGAGCACGGCGACATCGAAATCCGGAAAAGATCATCGGTAGCGGAGGTGCCCGAGCCTCCAACACCGCCAAGCCCAGCTTCGCCTCGCTCGCAACGGACACCGCCCTCACCCAAGAGTCCGACGGTGACGGAGAACTGACCAGTTCGTATGGCTTTTGCTACGAAGGTCTTCTGGAATGCTGACGAACGCCGGCCTCGAGCTTTTTGGCGGCTAAGTCTGCAAGCGCTTCTGATGGTCACGCTAGTGCTGCTTGGCATTTTCCTGATTGCGGAACCCCTGACTGGCTTGCATAAACGCGGCCTTTTCTTCGGCGGCGCAAACCCGGACCAATACAATCACATCATCAACATGGTCATCGGGCCGATTCTGACGCTTTTGGTGATCGCAAGTGTTTGGATAGCAGGGCGATGGCTCGACCACCGAAAATTTGCCGACTTTGGATTGGTTCTCAGCCGGGCCTGGTGGACGGACTTCGTTTTTGGGCTGGCAATGGGCGCCCTTCTGATGAGCGGCGTGTTCTTGTACGAATACCTGGCGGGTTGGGTGGTCATCACCGGAAAACTACAGGCAACAGCCAGTCTGTCGCTTTCGCTGGCGTTGCTCTTCACCGTGGTTAAAGACCTTTGCGTCGGTATCTACGAGGAAGTTGTCGCTCGTGGCTACCAGTTAACCAACTTGATGGAAGGATTCCATGGCTTCGCGGGGCTGGGGTATCGCGGTGCAGTCGGAGCGAGCATTGTCGCGTCATCCTTGATCTTTGGAGTACTTCACGGATTCAACGACAACTCCAGCTTCTATAGTGACATTAACCTTGCCTTCATCGGCGTCATGTTCGCCGTGGCCTACGTCGCGACCGGAAAACTCGGACTATCCATGGGTTTGCACATGTCCTGGAATTTTTTTCAGGGCACAGTCTTCGGGCTAGCAGTGAGCGGTGATAAAGAGCGCGGCAGCTTTCTGGTCGTACAGCAAGGCGGCCCACATGCATATACCGGCGGGGTTTTTGGCCCGGAGGCCGGACTGCTGGGGACGGCAGCCGCGGGGCTGGGCATTTTCTTGATCCTTCTCTGGGTGCGTGCCACCAGGCATGCTTCTGTCACCCACGGCGCAGGGATCGTCACGTCCATTTAAGTCGTCTTTGGATCGCCAGCCCTTACTTCAAGGGCCGCGCCGTGGTATGTTCAAAGTTCTTCTCTTCATGAACCATGATCCGGTCTTATAAGGGCATTACTCCAACTATTCCTGGCACATGCTTTGTCGATGAATCCGCGCAACTCATCGGCGACGTGGTGCTCGGCGAACACGCGAGCGTGTGGATGAATGCGGTGCTGCGCGGCGACGTACATTCGATTCGCGTGGGAGCACATTCGAATGTTCAGGACTGCAGCGTCCTGCATGGCATGAAAGAGCAGTACGGCGTGTTTCTGGGTGAGTACGTGACGGTGGGGCACTCGGTGACGCTGCACGGATGCGTGATCGAAGACCGCTGTCTGATCGGAATGGGATGCGTCATTTTGAACGGAGCCAAGATTGGCGCGGGATCGATTATCGCGGCGGGGACGCTGATTCCTGAGAAGACCGTGGTCGATCCAGGGTCGTTGTGGATGGGCTCGCCAGGAAAATTCCGCCGCAGGCTGGATGAGGGAGACCAGGAAAGCATCATGCGGTACGCGAGGAATTACTTGGGGTATAAAGACGAGTATTTGAGGGGTCAGTAGTCAGGAGTCAGCGGCTCTGAAAAAACTTGTCATCCTGAGCGGAGCAAGAAATTCGCGCAGCGAATTTCTTGCGGAGTCGAAGGACCCCTTGCAGTTTAGGCTGAGATAAGGCGCTGCCAGAGATTTTCTTATATAGAGCGTCGAGAGAATGCCTTGAGGCGTTCGTGGCAGTATCAAAATTGTAGGGGTCCTTCGACTGCGTGAATCGAGTCGCAAGCGACTCGATTCACTCCGCTCAGGATGACAGTGTGGGGTAGTGGCTAGAAGCCAGGAGCTAGAAGCTTGATTAAAGCGGTACGAGGAACGCGCGATCTGCTGCCGCCGGAGACGGATTTGTGGAACTCCGTGGAGGCGGCGGTGCGCGAGGTATTCCGTGCTTACAACTTCCATGAGATTCGTACGCCGGTCTTTGAAGAGACGCAACTCTTCGCGCGGGCGGTCGGCGAAGAGACTGACGTTGTCTCGAAAGAAATGTACACCTGGGAAGATCGCTCCCGAGCGGAGAGCGAAAAGGGACAGTCTTTAACTCTTCGCCCCGAAAACACGGCCGGTGTCGTCCGTGCCTACATTGAGCACAAGTTGTGGGATCGAGGGCTCAACAAGCTTTACTACATTGGACCGCAGTTTCGCCGCGAGCGGCCGCAGAAGGGACGATATCGGCAGTTCTATCAGATTGGCGCGGAGGTTCTGGGGCCACCGACATCGGGAAGCGAGTCGCCGGCGCGCGATGCGGAAGTCCTCGAACTACTCGCAACTTTGCTCGATCGACTCGGAATAAAAAACTGGACGTTGCAACTTAATTCCATCGGCTGCGCCAACGATCGGGCTGCCTACAACGAGGCTCTGCGCAAGGCGCTGGAGCCGGTTGTGCCCAAGATGTGCGGCGATTGCCAGCGGCGAGCGGCCACGAACCCGCTGCGCGTGTTTGATTGCAAAGTTCCTGAGGATCAGCCGATCATCGAAAAGCTCCCGCGGATCAGCCAGTATCTGGACGAACCTTGTCGCAAGCACTTCGAAGAGGTCCAAGCGATTCTGAAGTCAGTCGGTGTTGATTTTCAGATCAACGATCGCCTGGTGCGCGGGCTCGACTACTACAGCCGCACGGCGTTCGAATTCACGCATGGTGCGTTGGGAGCGCAGAACGCGATTCTCGGCGGCGGCCGCTACGATGGACTTTCGGAATCGCTTGGCGGCCCGAGTGCGCCGGGAATCGGCTTTGCTATCGGCGAAGACCGATTGGTGCTGGCGCTGCAAGAGGCCACCGCAACACCTCAGGCATCGGCTGACGTGTACATCGCCCCGCTGGGCGAAGGCATGAATCGCGAAGCAGCGCGCCTGGCGAGAGAGTTGCGACGGCAGGGCATTGTTGCTGACCTGGGGGATGAGACGTTTCGTCTTAAGAAGTCGTTTGAATCGGCTACCAAGCAAGGGGCGCGCTTCATCCTGATCGTCGGTGAGAATGAGGTGAAGGCGGATGTTTTTGCGCTGAAAAATCTTGCATCGGGTGAGCAGGTGCAAGTGCCGCGAGGGGAGTTGGTGCAGAGGATCCGGAGTGGGTCTTCATCGCAGTGATCTTCAATATGATCGGCTCCGCGAATCCGACTACTTGACTCGCAAAGGTATTACCCCCCTTCTGTCATTCCGACGAAGTCGAGAGCCTGCTGTGATTGGAGCTTGAAAAGCAGGTTTCCCGACTGCGCACGATCGTCCGCCAGCGGACGCTCTTGCTCCGCTCGAAATGACAAAAGGAAAAGAAAGTTGCCGGCTCCAGCGAGGAGCGCTCTGCCGCGTTCCTTGCCTGTCATTGACAGCCAGTTGTGCCTGCTCCTAACATCGCTTCACTGGGGCGGGCGATCGCGTTGCTCTCTCCTACTAACTCCTACTACAAACGAGGTGTCCGAATGAAACGGTTATCAATCGTCACAGTCGCTCTTGCTTTGATATTCGCTGCCGCAGTTTCCGCGCAAGCGCAAATGCAAATGCCGAAGCCCGGGCCGGAGCTCAAGAAATTCGATTACTTTGTGGGGTCGTGGATCTTGGAGGGCGACACGAAAGCGAGTCCTTTTGGGCCTGCCGGTAAGTGGTCGGGAACGGAAACATTGAAATGGATGGATGGCGGATTCTTCCTGGTGTCGCATTCCACATTCAAGAGCGACAGCATGGGAAATGGCAGCGGCGTGGCATACATGGGGTACGACGTGAACGACAAGATGTATACCTACGACGAATTCAACACCATGGGCGAGGCCGAGCACTCCAAGGGCATGGTCGAGGGCGATACCTGGACGTGGACCAACGATGAGAAGATGAATGGGCAGACGATCAAGGGACGATTCTCTATGAAAATTCTTTCGCCCACCTCCTATACCATGAAGTTCGAGATGTCGCAGGACGGAACGAACTGGAACACGATTATGGAAGGAAAGGCGACGAAGACAAAGTAGCGACACTCCCGAGGACGGGCGTTCTGCCCGTCCTCACTGACTATGGAGTCCTTCCTCCATTTATAATCTTCGTTCAACATTTCCAAGCGAAAGGCAAACTTTGCTCGACTTTTTAGGCGATCTTCGACGTACTCACATGTGTGGCAGCCTTCGCGGCGCAGACGCGGGAAGGCCGGCGGTGCTTATGGGCTGGGTAAACCGGCGGCGCGACCTGGGTAACTTGCTGTTTGTCGACGTGCGGGATCGCACTGGAATCACACAGATTGTCTTCGACAAGGAAAGCAGTCCCTCACTGCATGAAAAGGCCGGCACGCTGCGGAACGAGTATGTCATTGCCGTGATCGGGAAAGTCAATAAACGTGACAGAAACACGGTGAACAAGAACATCCCGACCGGAGAAGTGGAACTGGTCGCGGAAGAGCTGCGCATCTTGAACGACGCCAAGCAGCCGCCTTTCCTGCCGGGGGATACAGCGCTGCCCAACGAAGAGATGCGCCTGAAGTATCGCTATCTCGACCTGCGGCGCGACGCCATGCAGCGCAACATCGAATTGCGGCACAAGGTCGTGCTGGCAATCCGTGACTATCTTTCCTCGCAGGGATTTTTCGAAATCGAAACCCCGTTCATGACGCGTTCGACTCCGGAAGGCGCGCGCGACTACCTTGTGCCTAGCCGGGTGCAGCCGGGATGCTTCTACGCACTGCCGCAGTCGCCGCAGCTGTTCAAGCAGATTCTGATGATCTCTGGCTTCGAGCGGTATTTCCAGATCGTGCGCTGTTTTCGCGACGAGGACTTGCGCGCCGACCGGCAGCCGGAGTTTACGCAGATCGATTTGGAGATGTCGTATCCGCAACCGGAACAGGTGTGGGAGGTGGTTGAGGGCTTTTTGACCGCGGCATTCAGAAGTGCGGGATTCGAGATTCGCACTCCCTTCCCGCGCATGAGCTACGACGAAGCGATGCGTCTTTACGGCAGCGATAAGCCAGACATGCGCCTGCCAGCCATGACTGACGTGCGGGAAGCGTTTACCGCCGCTGACTTCGAGAAGTTGGGGATCGATGGGGCGCTCCCGTTGTTGGCAATTCGTACTCCCAAGGTCGGCCGGCTCTCTCGCAAAGAGCGCGATGAGGACAAAGAATTGTTCGGTGTGCATGGGCAATTCAACCTGATCGACATTGACCGGCTGGAGAAATCTCTTCCGCAAGCCACGGATTATTTGAAGGGCATGTGTTCGGCGAAGATGGACGACCTGATTTCGATCGTGGGGGCGAAGGCGGGAGGCGCCGCCAGTCTGCCCGGCCTCTGCAAGATGGCGGGGGCGTATCGACTGAGGCTGGCGGACAAGTATCGCGAGCGACACGGCGCCTACCAGCGGACTGGCGATCCGGCGCAGGACTTCCGTTTTCTTTGGGTGACCGACTTCCCGATGTTTGAATACGATGACACGGACAAGCGCTGGGTGCCGGCGCACCATCCGTTCACCTCGCCGCATGAGAAAGACATGGAAAAACTGGAGTCCGATCCGGAAGCCGTACGGGCGCTGGCCTATGACGTGGTGCTGAATGGCACGGAGTTAGGGTCGGGATCAATTCGTATTCACCGCCAGGACATTCAGCAGAAGATTTTTCACGCGCTGGGAATGAGCGAAGCAGAAGCACGCGCACGCTTCGGATTCTTTCTCGAGGCGCTGGAGTATGGAACGCCTCCTCATGGCGGGATCGCGCTGGGGATCGATCGCATCGTGATGATTCTGGCGGGCGCGGACAGTTTGCGGGAAGTGATTCCGTTCCCCAAGACGGCGCGGGCGGTGGATTTGATGGTGGACGCGCCAACCCCGGTGAGTGAAGCCCAGTTGAAAGAGCTAGGGATACAAGTGAAGAAGTAGTTTTAGATCTCCGGCTTTCTGAACCTCAAGACATTTGCAGGCCTGAAGGGCTGCTCCACTCGGGGCACTTTTGCCTTCCATGCTGTCTTCTGCGAAACTGGCGACTAGCCACTGATCACTCCTCTATGGGCCGCATTCACGTTCTTTCCGACGCCGTTGCCAACAAGATTGCTGCGGGAGAAGTCGTCGAGCGTCCTGCGTCGGTCGTAAAAGAACTGCTGGAGAATTCGCTGGATGCGGGTTCCACGCGGATCAAGATTCAGGTCGAAGCCGGCGGCAAGAAGCTCATCCACATTGTCGACAATGGTTGCGGCATGGTGCGCGATGATGCCTTGTTGGCTTTTGAGCGTCATGCCACCTCGAAGATCAAGAACGCCGAGGACCTGTTGAGCGTGGCTACGCTGGGTTTCCGCGGTGAGGCTTTGCCATCGATCGCGTCGGTTTCGCGTTTACGGTTGGAAACCAAAGCTTCGGATGACGCCGCAGGAACTGTCATCGAAATTAACGGCGGGAAGATTTTTAAAGTCGAAGAAGCCGGGCTGCCTGAAGGCACTTCAATAACGGTAAGGGATCTCTTCTTCAACACACCGGCACGCAAGAAATTCTTGAAGTCAGAGTCCACCGAGCTTTCACATATTGCCTCGCTGGTGACGCACTACGCATTGGCGCATCCGGACAAGCACTTCGAGTTGCATTCGGCGACCAACGCCATGCTGGTGGCGCCACCGGTCGCGGGCCGCAGTGAGCGTGTGTATCAGGTGTTTGGGAGAGAGACGTTAGAACAGCTGATTCCGGTGGCCGCAGTGCAGCCACTCGAGCGCATCGGCTTGCCGCAGCCACCGCCGTGGCGACGCCAGGAAGAAGACCAGAGCCCAATCGAACCCGGTGAGCTTCGCGTCCATGGATTCGTTTCGAAGCCTGAGATCCAGAAGCTCAACCGCAATTCGATTTACATTTTCGTGAATGGACGGCTGATTCGTGATCGCCTGGTGCAGCATGCGCTGACAGAAGCTTATCGCAATATCATTCCGCCAACGGTTTTCCCGGTGGTGCTGCTGTTTCTTGAGCTGCCCAGCGGGGAAGTGGACGTGAATGTACATCCGTCGAAAACGGAGGTACGGTTCCGTCAGCAGACGGCGGTGCACGACTTTGTGCGCGACTCGGTGCGAGCTGCGCTGATGAAGATGCGTCCGGTGCCGCAGTTCACCACTGAGATCAGGTCACATCCCACGGCGAGCCCTTCGCTGACGCCCGGCGCCCAGTCGGGCGATCTGGCGCGTCCGTACTACGCTCCCGCGACCGCGCCAGATTTTACTTTGCAAGCGCCGGTTCCGCTGCCCATCAACGAGCGGTTTCAGTTCGGGGTTGAAGGAATTGCGGCCGAGGCTAACGCAGCGGTGTCGCTGGCGCGCGCTCCGCAGGCGCAATTCGTGACCGGCGACGGTTGCACTCCGCCGGCTACGGGTGAGCCGGAAATGCCCAGCGATCTGGCGCCCTCTCTGGCATCGCTCAAGCCGCTGGGGCAGATTCGCGAGTCTTTCATTCTGGCGGTGAACCAGGAGGGCCTATGGATCATCGACCAGCACGTTGCCCACGAACGCGTCCTGTTCGAGAAAGTCCTGAAACAGCGCTCGGCGGAGAGGGTGGAAAGCCAGCGACTGCTGATGCCGCTGGTGCTCGAACTTACTCCCGCGCAACAAGCCATGTTTTCCGAGATCTCCGACGAATTGAACCGCAATGGCTTTGAAGCGGAACCTTTCGGGACGAGAAGCGTGGCCGTGAAGGTGGCGCCCGCTGGTGTGGAAGCGGCCCAGGTCGAACACCTGCTGCATGAGTTGTTGGACCAGTTTTCGCGCGAAGAGCAGGAGCTGAATTTAGAAAAGATTCGCACCCGCATTGCGGCGTCAATTGCCTGCCACGCGGCGATCAAAGTGAACATGCCGCTGGAGCAGAACAAGATGGAGTGGCTGCTGGCGGAGCTGGCTAAGACGGAGTGCCCGATGTCGTGCCCTCACGGCCGGCCAGTGGTTCTGCGATACTCAATGAAGGAGATTCAGAGGGCATTCAAAAGGATCTAGCCATCAGCACTCAGCTGTTAGCATTCAGCCCCTGAGATGGTCTAGAGTGCTGTCCTGGCTGAATGCTGAATGCTGAATGCTGAGTGCTGACTGCTGAAAGCTATGTTCGATCTTGACCAACAACGACGGGAGAAGTGGCATCTGGATGGACGGGCCGTGCGCACGATTGAAGAAGCGCGGGAGTTCATCGAGTCAGTAGGGTTTTGTCTCTTATATCCGTTAAAACCTGCGGTGCTGGTTCCCACTTTTGTCGGCGCCTGGGCGGGGACGGACGACCGATTGCCAACCTGGCAGCACGCGTATTCCGATCCGCGCGCGCGGGAAGCGTCCGCGTTGATGGTTCGCCTGTTGCGCGAGCGTGCCGCGTACGAAGCTACTCTTTTCGAGGAGAACAACGCTTTTCTGGTGGCGGGATCGATCTTTCCGTATTTCTACGCTCTGGTGGGCGATCGCAATCCCAAGCAGGCGCCAAAGCCCGGCCCGCGGTCCGAGTTTTCGCAATTGGCATGCGATGCCTACGAAATCATCCGCCGCGATGGGCCAATCTCCAAGCAGCGGCTACAGGAGAAGCTAGGCGGAGGAACGTCAGTTCCTGCCTTGGATAAGTCCCTCGCCGAGCTTTGGTCGAAGCTGCGGATTACACGGGTCGATTACAAAGAACGGGAAGGAACTTTCTGGGATGTGTTGTACCGCTGGTCGCCGGAAGCCGTGCGCGAGGGAATCGGACTGTCGGTCGCCGAGGCGCTTTCGGCTTTGCTCTCAAAGTATCTGGACTGCGTGATTGCCGCCAGCCAGCAGGAAGTCGAGTCGTTCTTCGGACATTGTGTGCCCCGGTCGCGAATCCGGGAAGCGGTGAATGCCCTGCTTGCCACGCGCGAGTTGAGCTTTGTGCATGTGGGCAACGCCTCGCTGATGCAGATCACGCCACCAAAGGTCCCGCCCGCGATCATCCGGGCGAGTCGTTAGAGAAAGGTATTTTGACAATTCTACAATCTCTACTAGAATAGTAGTGTATCCGGGCTGAGAGCAGCCTTTGTGGCGGGACGCCACAACTTCTCTCCGCTCTTGGTCCGGATACGCCACCCTCACCTGCCGCATCACTTTCGCGAATGCCAGTCATCCCTTAACATTGTGTAGTTCGTGACATTTTGTTGTGGCCGCCGTCCAAAATACATATGAAAAAGCTATCGATCTGCCTAGCCGTGTTCGTTTGCGTTTCAGCACTCTTCGCCCAGGATGCCTCCTCGCCCGCACTTCCTTACACTCCGAGCCTTGATATCACGGCCATGGACAAGTCGATCGACCCGTGCGTCGATCTTTATCAGTACTCCTGCGGAGCTTGGCAGAAAAAGAATCCGATTCCGCCCGACCAGACTTCCTGGGGGGTGTACGGCAAGGCTTACCAGGATAATTTGAACTTCCTGCGGGGCATTCTGGAAGAAGCGGCCAAAGCAACTCAGCGTGACACCGTGACCCAGGAGATCGGGGACTTTTACGCTGCCTGCATGGATGAGAATCGCGCCAATCAGCTTGGAACAACGCCGATCCAGCTGGACCTTAACGCGATCGCGCAACTGAAATCGACGAAAGACATGGCTGCGCTGATCGCGCATACGCCACTTCCATTCGGCGGATCGCTGCTGTTCGGCTCCGGTTCGACCCAGGATCCGGACAACTCGGAGCAAGAGATCGCTGACCTTGACCAGGACGGATTGGGCCTTCCCGACCGGGACTATTACACAAAAGATGATGCGAAGTCGAAGGAGACTCGGGAACGTTATCTGTTGCACGTGCAGAAGATTTTTGAGCTGCTAGGGGACAAACCCGACGCCGCGAAGAAGAACGCGGCCACGGTGATGCGCATGGAGACCGGTTTGGCCAAAGCGTCGTGGACGAGGGTCGAGCGGCGCGATCCCTACAAGCTGAAAAACAAGATGGATATGGCGGGGCTCACGCAGCTGGCGCCGAATTTTGAATGGGCGGTTTATTTCCGCGATCTGCAGTATCCGCAGTTTCAGATTGCCAATATCAATGCGCCGAAGTTCTTCACAGAAGTCAACTCCCAGCTTGCCAATGAATCTTTAGACAACTGGAAGACTTATTTGCGATTCCAGGTGGCGAATTCGTATTCAGCCTTCTTGTCGGCACCGTTCGTGCAGGAGGACTTCGAGTTTTACCGGAAATATCTCCGCGGAGCGCAGGAAATCCAACCGCGCTGGCGGCGCTGCGTGCAACACACCGACTACAACCTCGGCGAAGCGCTGGGACAGGTTTATGTGCGAAAAGTTTTTTCGCCGGAGCTGAAGGCGGCAACGTTGGACATGGTGCAGCGCATTGAAACCGCCATGGGAGAGCGGATTCGCCAGCTCGACTGGATGAGTCCGGAAACCAAAGCGCAGGCGCTGACCAAGCTGGCGGGTATCCGCAACAAGATCGGGTATCCCGACAAGTGGCGCGACTACAGCTCAGTGAAGATCACCAATGACGATTTCGCCGGAAACATGCGGCGCGCAGGCTCTTTCGAGTGGCACCGGCAGATCAACAAAATCGGCAAGCCCGTAGATCACGGCGAATGGGACATTTCGGCGACCACGGTCGATGCCTACTTCAACCCGCAGATGAACGACATCAACTTTCCGGCGGGCGTGCTCCAGCCTCCGCTCTACGATGCCAAGATGGACGACGCGCCGAACTATGGAGACACCGGCGGAACGATCGGACACGAGCTTACGCATGGTTTTGACGACGAAGGCAGCCAGTTCGACGCCAAGGGCAATTTGAAGAACTGGTGGACGAAGGACGACCGAGCTAAGTTCGATGCCCGCACGGCCTGCGTCCGCGACCAGTACTCAAGCTATGTGGCGACCGACGATGTGCACATCAATGGCGAGTTGACACTGGGCGAGAATGTGGCCGACCTTGGCGGAGAGATTCTCGCCTTCATCGCGTGGCAGGGTGCTACGAAAGACAAGCATCTGGAGCCGATCGATGGCCTCACGCCGGAGCAGCGGTTCTTTGTCGGCTTTGCGCAGTGGGATTGCGCCAACGAGCGGCCTGAAGATCTGCGACTGAGAGCGATAACCGATCCGCACTCGCCGGCGAGGTACCGGATCAATGGCGTGGTAGTGAACATGCCGGAGTTCGCCAAGGCATTTTCCTGCAAAGCAGGCCAGCCAATGGTTAATCCGCCGGACAAGCTCTGCAAGGTGTGGTGAAGTTAGGTTATAGAGGACGGGCGTCCGCGCCCGTCCTTCGATCATCCCGGACCGCAATCAAGAATTCCGGTAATCGGAACAGCGATTCATTTTCACGTATTTTGCGGAGCTGCGGGCGTACAATGTGTGGCCGCAGGAGGATCGCATGTCCGCACCTGTGCCTTCGTGCCCCGCTCCGAGTTCGCGTCTGACTCCCTGGCTCGTCCTTGCCATGCTGGCTATGGTCATGGTGCCGGCGGCCATCACTCTTAACACCGTACGCCTCCCGGGGGCGTTGCAGGTTTCCGATGCAAACCCGACACCTTACGGCTACACCGGGAGCTTATTGCTGTTCATCGTGCCGGTTGTGGTCATCGGCTTCTGGTTCTTGCCAAGCGAACATGTGAAACTTCCGCGACGGGCGTTCTGGTGGACGATCGGCGTTCTCACACCGTTCGGTTGCGCGCTGGATTTTTTCTTCGCCAGCCGTTTTTTCCTTTTCCGAAATCCCGGCGCAACCCTGCGAATTCCAGCGCCCGCCTTGGGGCATACCGTCCCCGTCGAGGAGTATATTTTTTACTTCACGGGATTTCTCACTATCCTGCTGCTTTACATCTGGCTGGATGAATATTGGCTGTCAGCATACCAGTGCGAGCTCCACACATCGGCCAAGATTATTTCACGCCTTTTGCAGTTTCACCCCGGTTCCGCGATCTTGGGCGTCGTCCTGATCAGCCTCGCCGTTCTCTACAAGAAAGAATTTACGGCGAATCCCGAGGGGCTTCCCTGGTACTTCATTATTCTCGTGGTGGGTGGCATGGTGCCCTCAGCCAGTTTCTATCCCACGGCCCGGCCGTTTGTTAATTGGCGAGCTTTCAGCCTGACCATGTTTTTCATTCTCCTCATAAGCCTTCTGTGGGAAGCGACACTCGGAGTGCCCTATAAATGGTGGGGTTACCAACAGAACGAGATGATGGGAATGAGCATTGGCGCCTGGGCGCATCTGCCGATCGAGGCGGTGTGCGTTTGGATTGCGGTGACTTATGGAAGCATCATCACGTTCATCGTGATCAAGCTGTGGCAAGCGTCGGAGAAGCCAGCGAGGCACGCGTTCCTGGGCGTGAGCCACGATCGCAAGTAGTTACTTGGATTGCAATTCCACCGAATCTGAAAGGTGGAATGTGCCGCCTTGCCGACTCTCCACGCTGATGCGCTTGCCGTCGCGGCAGTAGTGGGCGATGACGGCGGGTTTGGCCCAGTCTAGGTCCCAGCCATTGTCGATAGCGCACACGGTGTACGAGCCGGGAATGACGTCGGCGAGACTGAAGCTCCCATCGAGATCACTCTGGTCTCGACGGAAACGGTCATGATTGTTCTCCGGGTCTTTCGGCACCAAGACCACCATAGCTCGCGCGGCCGGCTTGCCGGAGTGCTTCACGATACCTTCGACATTCATTGCCCCTTCGCTTAACGTGACGGTTATCCTCTGCGGCGAACTAGCTCCGACGGTCAAGAAGTGGCCCGAGGAGCTGTTTTCACCGGATGAGATGCCAATTACCGAAAATCGCTTCGTCGATGTCGCAGCTAGAAGCTCGTATTTGCCTGGGGCGAGGTCGGGAAGTTCGACCACACCTTTTTCGTCGACTTCCTTGAACGCCACGATTCGCATTTTGCTATTTCGCACATAGATCGTGAGGCGCGGCGGAAGGCTCGATTCGCCGACAACTTGCACCGTTGCTGTAACCGGGCTGGCCTCAGAGGTGGGCACGTCTATTTCTTCGCCATTCTGGGTCACGAGGACTTCGTTCGAACTGTCCGCTCGGGAAGCGCCGAGGTGCACCGAATATTTGCCCGCGGGTATCCCGTTAAGTTCGTAGACCCCGGGAGAGACTTCAAATGCCCCTTGAGTCAGAACGGTTTGCTGATTGCCGAAGACGGAAGTGCTCAGGTTCGGTATCAGTAACCTATTAGCGTTCTCCGGCGAGTGAAAGATCAGATGGAGTGCCGGCACCGGGCTTAAATGCAGTTCGATTTGAACATGATCGCCTCCGCGGATCGGGATCGGTGTCGCCTCATCCGGATCAGTAGTGTCAGCGTAATAGGTGTTGGCGTACGCGACATCAAGCGACGGGTCTACACTTGTCGGCTGTGGATTTGTTCCTTCGCTGCCGGCAGAAACAGGATGCACTGCGTACCAGGGCTGCGCCTTCGCTGAAAGAAAATAGGTCCCGGCTTCAAGTGGCGCAAGGTCATAGGCACCCAGATCATCGGTCGAGACCGATCTTGCGGGTACAATGCGGCCCACACCGCCGTGATGATCTTCGCGGTAGAGCCAAACTGAGGCATCGCGAACTGCTTCCCCAGCCTCATCCAGCACCTTGCCGCTCAACTCTGCGTCGGGAGGCAGACGCAAGACCAGGTTTTCGGTATCGACTCCGACACCGGTAACGATCGCAGTCGAATATTCGTCGTGTTCCTCGTAAAAGGATTGGACGAAGCCACGCTTGGCGCCTTGCAGGGCATACTTGCCTGGCGGAAGCTGGTCGAAGGTGAAGCGGCCATCCTCTGCAGTGATCATCCAACGCGTTTTCTCGCGATTCTTCGTGTCG
>Ga0335081_10003839_pt1 | contig 23686 bp, 25 predicted proteins | sample Lox_Sample_35_FD_206713 | JGI IMG/M metagenome (GOLD analysis project Ga0335081, IMG submission 206713) | Soil microbial communities from Loxahatchee National Wildlife Refuge, Florida, United States - Lox_Sample_3.5 | ecosystem: Environmental > Terrestrial > Soil > Wetlands | place: USA...
GATCGCCCCACTCGTAGCTACACCCGGGTAGCATCCGGGCGGCGAGTCTGCCGGTCCTCCGGCGGCCGAACCTCCGCCGACCCTAGGAAGGTGCAAAACGAGTGGCAGTTGACTTGAGCCAGGTCGCACACGTCGAGACCGAACCGGGCGTGCTCCCCCGCACGATGGCGGCCTGGGTGATCCGCGAGGAGCGCGAGGGCGAGCCGACCGACGCCTTCCAGATCGAGGAGATCGAGGTCCCCGAGCCAGAGGCGTTCGAGGTGATCGTCCGGGTGATGGCGGCGGGTGTGAACTTCAACAACGTGTGGGCGGCGCTCGGTGAGCCCATCGGCGTATGGCGCTACGGCGATCATCCGCGGTGGGGCCATCACATCGGCGGCTCCGACGCCTCTGGCGTGGTGTGGAAGGTCGGCCCGGGAGTGACCCGCTGGAAGCCTGGCGACGAGGTCGTGATCCACTGCAACCAGGCCTCCTACGAGGACCCCGAGGTCCACGGATTCGACCCGCTGGCTGCGCCCAGCCAGCAGATCTGGGGCTACGAGACGACCTGGGGGTCGTTCGCCCAGTTCTGCAAGGTCCAGGCCCAACAGCTCCTGCCCAAGCCGGCGCATCTGGCCTGGGAGGAGGCGGCCGCCTACGGGCTCACGTACTTCACCGCCTACCGGATGCTGATCGACCGGTGCAAGCTTCAGCCCGGCCATCGCGTTCTGATCTGGGGCGCCGCCGGCGGGCTCGGCGTGTTCGCGACCCAGCTCTGCGCGCTCGCCGGAGCGGACGCTGTCGGCATCGTTTCGAGCGAGGAGAAGGGCAAGCTGATCGAGCAGCTCGGCGCGATCGGGTACATCAACCGGACCGAATACGCCGGGATGATGCGCCGCGGTGGCGAGTCCGCCGATGAGGAGCGCGCGCGCTTCAAGGAGTCCCGCCGGTTCGGCAAGGCGGTCGAGGCGATTCTGGGCGAGCCGCCGGACATCGTGTTCGAGCACGTGGGCAAAGCCACGTTCCCGACCTCGGTGCTGATCGTCCGTCCGTTCGGCAAGGTCGTCATCTGCGGGGCGACCTCGGGCTATCAGCTCGACTTCGACGTCCGCTACCTGTGGATGCGCCAGAAGGAGATCATCGGCTCGCACTTCGCGAACGCCTGGGAGGCGACCAAGGCCAACCAGCTGATCGAGGAGTCCAAGGTGCGGCCGGTACTGTGGCAAACGATGGGATTCGAGAGCGTCGGCGAGGCTCATCAGCTGCTGCGCGACAACAAGCACCTCGGCAAGATCGCGATCCTCGTCGGCGCCACCGGCGAGGGCCAGGGCAAGACGGCCGAGGGCCCGGGAGCGATCCGAGCGGAGGTGGGAGCCTGATGGCCGGTGTGATGCACGTCGACTGGTACGCGACGGTCGGGCGGCACGCGCAGTTCGCCGCCGAGGTCTCGGCGGTGGCGCCGCTCGCGCTCCGCTACGGGGCGACCGCGTATGCGGTCCACCAGTCGCGCGACGACCGCTACAAGATCACCCAGATGGCCTGGTTCGAGTCAAAGCCGGCCTGGTACGCGTACTGGGAGGGGCCGGAGATGGTCGAGTTCCGCCGCCGGCTGACCGGCAAGTACCAGATCCCGATCGTGTATGTCTGGTACGACGAGCTTGTGGCCGGCGCGCTCGGACCCGAGGTCGCAGCCGAGCCGGAGCCCGAGCCAGAGCCGGCGCCGGCGGCGGCTGTCTGACCGCGCGTCGCAACCGACAGAACGTCCTATCCTTGGCCCTGTGACGCGGGCTCACAAGATCGCCAATCTGATCGGCGTCCCGCTCCCGCTGGTCGGGCTGCTCGCGGCGATCGTGCTGCTGTGGAACCAGGCAATCGGACCTCTCGAGCTGGGACTGCTGGTCGGTCTGTATGTCTTGACCGCGCTCGGCGTGACGCTCGGCTACCACCGCATGTTCACCCATCGAGCGTTCGAGTCCAGTCGCGTGTTCCGCGCGATCGTCGCGGTGCTCGGATCGATGGCGATGGAGGGCTCGGTGATCACCTGGGTCGCCGATCACCGCAAGCACCACACGTTCACCGACCAGGACGGCGACCCCCATTCCCCGCATCTCAGCGGACCCGGGTTTTGGGGAGGAGTCAAGGGGCTCTGGCACGCCCACGTCGGCTGGCTGTTCGAGACCGTCGGTACTGCCGAGCGTGAGCGATTCGCGCCCGATCTCCTCAAGGACCGCGTGCTGCGAGTGATCGACAAGCTGTTCTTCGCGTGGGTAGCGCTCGGGTTCGCGATCCCGTTCGCGCTCGGATGGATCGTCGGCGGCGGGCTCGGCGCGGCGATCACCGCGCTTCTGTGGGGCGGCTTCGTGAGGGTGTTCCTGCTGCACCACGTCACCTGGTCGATCAACTCGATCTGCCACTTCTTCGGTCGCCGCCGGTTCGACGTCGAGGATGAGTCGCGCAACGTGTTCTGGCTCGCACCGCTGTCGATGGGCGAGGCGTGGCACCACAACCATCACGCGTTCCCCACCTCGGCGTTCCACGGCCTGCGGTGGTGGGAGCGGATCGCCGACCCGACGGGGCTTCTGATTGCTCTGTTCGAGAAGGTCGGGATCGTGTGGAACGTCGTCCGTGTCAGCCCCGAGCGCCAGCGCGCGAAGTCGCTGGCCCGCTCGGGCACGCCTGGCGGCCCGAGGCCCGCCGCCGGGTAAGCCTAGGCGGACTCGAGCGGCGCCATCGTCAGCCCGGCGCCGTTGAGCTGCTCCCAGTACCCCTCGGCCTCGTCGCGCGGGCCGCTCCACACGATCGCGCAGCCGCTCTTGTGAATGCGGTCGGCGAGCCGGTAGCCCTGCGCGAGCGAGACGCCCGGAATCACACGCGAGAGCGTCTCCGCGACGTGGTCGAAGGTGTTGAAGTTGTCGTTGAGGACGACCACCCTCCACAGCCCGCCGAGGTCGCTGCCCGGACCACCTACGCGCGGCAGCTCAACCGTCTGCGACATCTAATTCAGGATACCTCGCGCCGCCCGATCAGCCCGCGGCGACCGTCTCGGCACGCTTGCGCCAGTACCGCTCGAGGCCGGCGTACAGCTGATCGGGGGGAGCGGCCTGCTCGTACGCCTCGAGCAGCGCCGGGTCAGCGTGCTCCTCGATCTCGGCCCGCACCCCGGCGATGAAGGTCTCGAGGTCCTGCTCGCGCGCCCGCGCGGCGAACTCGTCGAGGCGTGCCGAAAGCTCGTCGAGTTGCGCCTCGGGATCGTCGCTCGCGCCGAAATGGGTCTGGACGAGCCGCTGCGGCTTCCACGCCCTGATCAGGTCGATCGACTCGTGCCATCGCTCGACGTCGATGTCCGGCGGCGGGCTCGGGGGGATCGTCAGCGACGAGCTTGCGATCCGCACCCCGCCGGTGTCGCCGACGAACGCAGTCCCGTCGTGGAGGTAGGAGACGTGGTGCGATGCGTGGCCCGGCGTGTAGGCGACCTCGAACGCTCCATCGAACAGCGTCTCGCCGCCATGGATCACGCGCAGGTTTTCCTCGGGGACGGGGACCATCTCGCCCCACCTACGGTCCATGTCCTCCCCGTACAGCATGCGCGCGCTGTTGATCAGCCGCTCGGGATCCGCCATATGGGGAGCGCCACGTTCGTGTACGTACACCTCGAGGTCGGGCCAGCGCTGGACGAGGGAGCCGCTCGCCCCGGCATGATCTAGATGAATGTGTGTCAGTAGCAGCGCCCGGGGGCGGTCGCCATCGAGCCCCTCGAGCAGCGAGCGAAGGCACGACGTCGGCCCGGGATCGATCACCACGCCGTCCACCACCCAGGCACCGATCACCCGGGGCACGCCAAGGTGCATGACGTCGATCAGCCGGCAGCCCACTAGTGCGACTCGTCGTCGGCGTCGGCGCTCGGCTCGACGACCGGGAGGACCGCGGTCGGTTCGACGTGCGGATCCTGCTCTTCTGGGAAGACGTCCTCGGGTTCGACGTCCTCGTCCGACTCGACGTCCACAAGCTCCCCTGCCTCGGTGTCCTCGGCCTCGCCGGCGGGCTCCACCGATACCGCCTCCGCCGGGAACCGCCCGGCGGCATTGTCGGTGATCGACAAAAGCTCACGCGCCAGGTCGCGCGTGTCCTCGACGATCCGGTGGCGCTCGGCCCAGATCCGGTCGGTCTCGGCGTCGAGCTCGCGAACCCGCTCCTCCGCCGCGGTGACGATCTGGGCCGCCTCCTGTCGTGCTGCTTCGAGCCGATCCTCCGCGTCGCTCCGGGACTGGAAGGTGATCTGGCCGGCGGCCTCGTGGGCGCGCTGGAGAATTCCCGACACCTCCTCGCCCACGCGCTCGAGCGCCCGGCGAACCGCCGCATCGGGCGAACGGGTCGCCTGCAGCTCCGCGACGAGCTGGCTCGTCTTCTGCACGTAGGCGTCGACGGCGAGCCGATCGTAGCCCCGCAAAGCGGTCGGGAACTCGACATCGGACACGGCGTTGACCGGGTCGTCGGGCAGGCTCGCGAGCGGTTCCGTGATCTCCTGCATGATCGCGTGCTCGGTGGAGGCTGAACTCTGATCGGGCATGGCTCTGACCATACAGGGCGAGTCGCCGCCGGAAAGAGCCGCGGCACGCCCAATCAAAGGATTCATACAATCCGCCCGATGCCGGAACCGCCATCGCACCGCCTTCCAGAGCGCGACCGGCCGTGGATGATGCGCACGTACGCCGGGCATTCGGACGCGCGCCGGTCTAACGAGCTCTACCGCAGGAACCTCGAGAAGGGCCAGACCGGGCTGTCGATCGCGTTCGATCTCCCGACCCAGACCGGATACGACCCGGACCACGAGCTCGCCAAGGGCGAGGTCGGCAAGGTCGGCGTCTCGATCGCCCACAAGGGCGACATGGAGACGCTGCTCGAAGGCATCCCGCTCGATCAGATGAACACCTCGATGACGATCAACGCCACCGCCGCCTGGCTGCTGGCGCTCTACATCGTCGCCGCCGAGGACCAGGGCATCGCGGAGGACAAGCTGCAGGGCACGACCCAGAACGACATCCTCAAGGAGTATCTGAGCCGGGGCACGTACGCGTTTCCGCCCGGCCCGAGCATGCGGCTGATCGCCGACACGATCGCCTACACGGTGGAGCACGTCCCCAAATGGAACCCGATCAACATCTGCTCCTACCACCTCCAGGAGGCAGGCGCGACCCCCGTGCAGGAGATCGCGTTCACGATGAGCAACGCGATCGCGGTACTCGACGCCGTCAAGCAGCGGGTCCCGCACGACCTCATGAGCAGCGTGTTCGGCCGCATCTCGTTCTTCGTCAACGCGGGCGTCCGTTTCGTCGAGGAGCACGCGAAGCTGCGAGCTATGGCGACGCTGTGGGACGAGCTCGGCCGCGAGCGCTACGGGGTCGAGGACGAGAAGCACCGCCGGCTGCGCTACGGCGTGCAGGTGAATTCGCTCGGCCTGACCGAGGCTCAGCCCGAGAACAACGTCTACCGGATCGCGCTCGAGGCGCTGGCGGTGACGCTCGGCCGGAACGCCCGCGCCCGGGCGATCCAGCTCCCCGCGTGGAACGAGGCGCTCGGGCTGCCCCGGCCCTGGGACCAACAGTGGTCGCTTCGGCTCCAGCAAATCCTGGCCTACGAGACCGACCTGCTCGAGTACCCGGACATCTTCGAGGGCTCGAAGGTGATGGAGGGGCTCGTGGCCGAGCTGCTCGAGGGGGCCCGCAACGAGATGCACCGCATCGCCGAGCTCGGCGGAGCCGTCGAGGCGGTCGACTACATGAAGGCGGCGCTGGTCGAGTCGCACCGCAGGCGGTGGCAGCGGATCGAATCCGGTGAGCAGATCAGGGTCGGCATGAACAAGTTCACCTCGACCGAGCCCTCACCGCTGACCGCGGGCGCCGACGGCGGCATCCTCGTCGTCGACCCCGAGGTCGAGGCCGAGCGCAAGCACGCGGTCGAGCAATGGCGGGCCGAGCGCGACCAGACCGCGGTGGACGCAGCGCTGCAAGAACTCGCCCAGACCGCGCAGAACGACCACGAGAACATAATGCCCGCCACGATCGCCGCCGCCCGTGCCGGCGCCACCACCGGCGAGTGGGCCCAGACGCTGCGCGGAGCGTTCGGCGAGTACCGCGCGCCGACCGGCGTCGGAGACGCCGCCGCGGCACCCAGCGAGGACGTGTCCGAGCTCCGCGACGAGGTCGAGCGGGTGAGTGAGGCGCTAGGGCGCCGGCTCAAGTTCCTCGTGGGCAAGCCCGGCCTCGACGGACACTCGAACGGAGCCGAGCAGATCGCGGTCCGCGCTCGCGACGCCGGCATGGACGTCGTCTACGAGGGCATCCGGCTGACCCCGTCGCAGATCGCAACCTCGGCGGCCCAGGAGGGCGTCCACGTGATCGGCCTGTCGATCCTGTCGGGGTCGCACCGAGAGCTGATTCCTGCCGTGCTCGAGGCGCTGCGCGACGCGGGCGTCGACGACGTGCCGGTCGTGGTCGGAGGCATCATCCCGCAGGAAGACGCGGCGGCCATGCGGGAGGCCGGGATCGCGGCCGTCTACACGCCCAAGGACTGGAACCTGAACAGCATGATGCGCGACATCGTCGGGCTGGTCGCCGAACGCCACGGCGTCGACACCGCCGTGGGCGCTTGAACGGCACGCGCGCCCGCGCAGACGGCCGCGAGCTCGGCAGACGCCTTCGCGACCGCGACCTCACCGCGAGCGCCGCGGCGCTCAACCTGATCGAGAGCCGGGCCCCCGACGCGCGCGAGCAGGCGGAGACGCTCCTCGCCGCGCTCTCGCCCGCCGCGCTCGGTTACGAGGCGCCGGGGCACATCGTCGGCCTCACCGGTCCCCCCGGAGTCGGCAAGTCCTCGCTGCTCTCCCAACTCGTCAAGCACTGGCGATCGTGCGACCGATCGGTGGCGATCCTCGCGATCGACCCCAGCTCGAAACGGTCCGGCGGGTCGCTACTCGGCGACCGCGCCCGGATCGAGACAGACCCCAAGGACCGCCACGTATTCATCCGGTCCACCGCCGCCGGCACTCGCCTCGGCGGCCTCGCCCCGGCCACCCGGGCCGCCTCCGAGGTGCTCGCGGCCGCATTCGACATGGTCGTGATCGAGACCGTCGGCGTCGGCCAGTCAGAGACCGAGATCGCCGATGCGGCGGACACGGTCGCGGTCGTCCTCCAGCCCTCCTCGGGGGACGTGCTCCAGTTCCTGAAGGCAGGCATCATGGAGGTCCCCGACGTGCTCGTCCTCACCAAGACAGATCTGGGCGCGGCCGCGACGCGCGCGATGTCCGACCTCCAGGCGGCACTGCTCGCGCTGGGCGCCACCGAGACCGAGCTGTGCCCGGTCTCGTCCGTCCCGCCGCCGCAGGGGATCGAACGGCTCGCGGAGGCCCTCGAGGCGCACCGACAGCGCATCGACCTCGCCGAGCGCCGCCGAAACGCCCGCCGGCGCCACGCGCTCGAAAACTTCGCCGTCGAGCACGGTGACCGAGGCCTGCGCGCGCTCGGGGGCCGCCTCCAGGCCGAGCGCTGGCTCGAGACCCAGGATCCGGCACTCGACGTCCCCGCGCTCGAGCGGGCCCTCACCGACCGGGCCGAGAGCGAGGACCGACGGTGAGGGCGGTCCGCCGCCGCCAGGGCGGGCCTCGCCGGATCGTGCTCCCGGCCGAGCCGTTGGTCGAAGGATCGACCGCCCTGCGGGCCTGGCGCGATTCGGACCTCCAGCCGCTCGTAGCCGCCTGTCAGGACCCCGCGATCTCGCGCTGGACGAGGGTGCCGTTTCCTTACGGGCCGTCAGACGCGCGCAACTACCTGCTCCAGCGCCATGACGCGCTCCACGCGGGCGCCTCGGCGCCGTTCGCGGTGGTCCGGTCCGACAATCGCGACGCGCTGCTCGGTTCGATCTCGCTGATGCGGTTCTCCTGGAAGAACGCTCGCGCCGAGGTCGGCTACTGGCTCGCGGGCGAGGCGCGCGGACGGGGCCACATGACCCGCGCCGTGCGGCTGATCACCAACTGGGGCTTCGTCCACCTCGGACTGCGACGGATCGACCTGATTGCGGCGACCGCAAATCCCGCCTCCCAGCAGGTTGCGGAGCGATGCGGCTTCACCCGCGAGGCCGTGCTGCGGTCGTACATGGTCAGCCGGACCGGACGCGACGACATGGTCGCGTTCGGCCTGCTCGCCTCGGACGTGCAAAGCTGACTAGCGGTTTCGGCTAGCCTTCTAGAGCATGGGGCTTGAGCCACTTCGAGACGGCCACGGCCGGTTGATCGGGGATCTCCGCGTTTCGGTTACCGACCGCTGCAACTTCCGCTGCCAGTACTGCATGCCGGCGGAGGGGCTGCCCTGGCTCGAACGCGCCGAAATTCTGACTTTCGAGGAGATCGCCCGTCTGGTCGGCCTGTTCGCCGACATGGGCGTCCACGACGTGCGACTCACCGGCGGAGAGCCGCTGGTCCGCAAGCAGTTCCCGCGGCTGGCGCGAATGCTCGCCGACATCGACTCCGTCCACGACCTGTCGGTGACGACCAACGGCTTCCTGCTCGAGCGCGACGCCGAGGCGCTCGTCGGCGCCGGCATCAACCGCTTCAACGTGTCGGTCGACTCGCTCCAGCGCGACCAGTTCTTCGAGCTGACCCGCCGCGACGCGCTCCCCCAGGTGCTGCGCGGGCTCGAGCGACTCGCCACGTTCCCGGAGGCCCACCCGATCAAGATCAACGCGGTCGCGATGCGAGGGTTCACCGAGGACGAGGTGATCCCGTTCGCCGAGTTCGCCCGCAGGACCCCGTACGAGGTCCGCTTCATCGAATTCATGCCGCTCGACGCCGACCACGCGTGGAGCGAGGACCAGGTCCTGACCGGAGCCGAGATCCGCGACGCGATCAACGCGGTGTACCCGCTTGAGCCCCAGCCGCGCGAGCCGCACGCCACCGCCCGGGTCTACCGGTTCGCCGATGGGCACGGCAGGATCGGCTTCATCAACCCGGTGTCCGAGCCGTTCTGCTCCGACTGCGACCGCGTCCGTCTGACCGCCGACGGCCACCTGCGCACCTGCCTGTTCTCGCTGAACGAGACCGACCTGCGAGGCCCGATACGCGACGGCGCGGACGACCGCGAGCTCGAGCGGATCATCCGCGACGCGGTCTGGCTCAAGGAGCTCAAGCACCACGTCGGCGAGCCCGGCTTCATCCAGCCGGCGCGGAGCATGTCCGCGATCGGCGGCTGAGCGCACGTAAGGTCCGCATAACACGCGGGCGCCGATTAACTCTTTCGCAAGAATTCAGTGAGCATCATCTAGCGCGCAGATGCTGCTGCTGATGCTGTTTGCCCTGATCGCCGGCGCAGGGACGGCGATCACCCCGTGCGTCCTGCCGGTCGTGCCGGCGCTGCTCGCCTCGAGCGCCACCGGCGGCCGCCGGCGACCGATCGGGATCGTGATTGGGCTTGGCGCGACGTTCACGATCGCGATCGTGCTGCTGGCCGAGCTGGTCAACGGGGTGGGCCTCGCGAGCGGCGCCTCGCGGACATTGGCGATCGTGGTCCTGATCGCGTTCGGGATCGCGTTGCTGGTCCCCGACCTGACCGCGCGCATCGAGGCACCGCTGTCTCGACTCGGCCGGTTCGGACCGAAGAGCCGCGGCACCGGGTTCTGGTCTGGGCTCGGAGTGGGCGCCGCGCTCGGCTTCGTGTGCGCGCCATGCGCAGGGCCGATCCTGGCCGCGGTGACGTCGGTCAGCGCCACGAGCGGCGCCAACGCTCGCGTGGTTCTGGTCGCGATCTCCTACACGGTCGGGCTGTCCGCGGTGCTGCTCGTATACGCGTTCGCGGGGCGGGCGGCGATCGACCGGGTCCGCCGCGTCGGACGCGGCAACACGGTCAACCGCGTCCTCGGCGCCGTGCTGCTCGCGACCGGCGTCCTGATGATCTTCAACGTCGACGTCCGGTTCGAGGAGGACCTCGCGAAGGACACGAGCCTGCCGGCGATCCTGGTCGATCCGACGCGATCGCTAGAGAGCTCGGGCGCCGTTCAGAAGCGGCTCGCGTCGCTCCGCCCGACGTCCCGGTTCGTGACCGCCCAGAAGGAGGCTTCGGCCGGGCGGGCGGGAACGAATTCGACCGCCGCCGAGCGCGAGGTCGCGATCCCCGGGGTCAAGACGCCTGCCCTCCCCAACCTCGGGACCGCGCCGGACTTCACCGACAACCAGGACTGGTTCAACACGCCCGGTGATCGCCCGCTCACGCTGGCCCAGCTGCGCGGTCACGTCGTGCTGATCGACTTCTGGACGTACACGTGCATCAACTGCCTGCGCACGCTGCCGTTCCTCAAAGGGCTATACGCCCAGTACCACAAGTACGGCCTCGACATCGTCGGCGTCGAGACGCCCGAGTTCACGTTCGAGCAGGAAGCGGGCAACGTCAGGCAGGCGATCAGTTCGGACGGCATCAGGTATCCGGTGGTCCAGGACAACAAGTACGGCACCTGGGAGGCCTGGAACAACCAGTACTGGCCCGCCGAGTACCTGATCGACGCCAAGGGGCAGGTCCGGCACTACCAGTTCGGAGAAGGCGACTACAAGCAGGACGAGGCCGCGGTCCGGGCGCTGCTCGCCGACGCCGGCGCCAAGAGCCTGCCGCCACCGATGACCGCGACCGCGATCATGGCCTCGGCCGGGCTCGGGACGCCCGAGACCTACCTCGACCCGCAGCGCGCGCAGGGGTTCGTGACCAAGCTGTACCCCGGGACGAACGACTATCCGGGCGTCTCGGGCGATCTGCGCCTCAACCAGTTCGCGCTGAAGGGCCGGTGGGACGTGATGTCGCAGTCGATCACACCCGTGGGAGCCGACGCATCGGTCAGCGGCGGGGTCCAGGCGGCCAAGGTCTACCTGGTGCTGACCTCCGCGGGCAACGTACCGCGCCAGGCGCGTGTGCTGCTCGACGGCCAGCCGATCCCGAGCGCCCACGCCGGAGCCGACGTCAAGAACGGCGTCGTGACCGTGACCGGTCAGCGCCTGTACTCGCTCGTCTCGTTCCCGACCGCGCAGGACTTCCGCTTCACCGTGCAGCTGCCGCCCGGCGTCAGCGCATACGACTTCACGTTCGGCTGAGGACACTGCACCGAATGTGCAGCGTGATGACCGCCGGCGGCGGTTAATACGGGGCCGGGCGCCTATCCATCATCGCCGCGGCCAGCAGGAGGTCGTCAGGCGAGTCGACATCGAACAGCTCCTGCGGGTCATCGACCTCGAGCAGCACCGGATCGAGCGCCGCGATCGTCTCGCGCAGCGGGGAGCTCGCGGCCTGCGCCTGGCTCCTGAGCAGCGGCAGCGCACGGCGCTGGTAACAGCCGAGCAGCGGCTGCATCTCGCCTCTCGCGCACGCGATCACCGCCGGCGACCGTCCCGGATTGGCCCGAGCCAGACGCTTGACCAGACTCGCGGTCACGAACGGCAGGTCGGCCCCGCACACCACCACCGGGCGGCCGTCGGCCAGCGCGAGCGCCTGCATGATCCCGATCACCGGGTGCCGGCGGGGCTCGGGCTCGATCCAGACCGTCACGCCCGACACGTAGGGAAGCTTGGTGTCCGGTTTGGCGAGGATCGCGACCCTGCCGAGCGCCTGGCGAACTGCCTCCAGCGGGTAGGAGATCAGCGGACGGCCGTGCAGCTCGACGATCGCCTTGTCGCCGCCGATCCGGCGGCCGCCACCGCCGGCGAGAATCGCGCCGACGGCCCTCGTCCGGACCCGCATCAGCCCCCCTTGCGGTGGTCGTTCACAGCGCCATCGTAGAATCAAGGCGATGGAGGGCTCAACGTCTGTACGGAGTTGGCTCCGTTGTTACCGCTGTTGGTCTCAGAACCTCGAGGTCCAGGTCCACTACGAGGGGATCCACCGGATCGATCCCGAGACCGGCGAGCGCGGCGAAGTCGTGGACGAGATGCAGGAGGCCGTCGTCCAGTGCCTCGAGTGCATGCACGATCAGCCGCACCTGGGTTTCCACAACGGGCGGGTCGAGCCGATCGAGGACCGCTGGGAGCGGATGATCGCCGGGACCCCGTGGGTCGCCTCGTGCACTGTCACCGTCGACGCCGACGACGTCGAGACGTGCTCGGGCCCCGAGGCCGGGGACGCCCTGTCCTACGCCGCGTTCGGCGATCACGGCACACGCGAGTTCTTCACCCACGTGCGCTTCCACAAGCATGACGACGACCGCATCGTCGTCCACCTGCTGGTCGAGCTCTACGCCCGCTCGGCCGAGGAGGCCACCGAGGTGCTCGAGGAGGCCGCCCGCGGCACGCTGGCGATCACCTCGCTTGCCGAGGAATCGCGTCCGCCCGCATCGACGGGCGGCGACGGGCAACACTGACCCGCCGCGACTGCCGCCACTGCCAGCTCTCGGTGACGAGCAGCGCCAGCGCCACCGGAACCGTGGCCGGGAGCTCTGAGAGGAAGAAGAACAGCAGGTCGAACGCCGCCGCGATCACGAGCGTAAGCACCGCCGCCTGCCATTGCCGGCGCCATTGCGACGCCAGAACCGCCCCGAGCAGAGCCGCTACGAACAGGTCGCCGTAGCCCATCGACACCGTCCCGAACACCTCGGCCTGGAGCTGCGGCAGCCCCGCCGGCGGCTTGGCGGCGACAAGCGCCGCGTTGGGGGACTGGAGCAGGTCGGTGATCACGAGCCACACGTCCGCGGCCGCCATCAGCACGATTCCCGCCTTCAGCCAGCGCGGCGGCGTCACCGCTGACAGGAGCACGCCGAGCGTCACGCAGCTGAGCGCCGACAGCACTGCGCCGGCCCCTTCTCCGGCCAGCGTGTTCTTGCTCGTCCAGGCGAGAACGAACAGCGGGATCGCCGCGAACGCCGCCCAAAGCCTCGCCCCGCGCATCGCCCACCCGAGCGCGACCGCGGCCAGGATCGGGACGGCGACGAGCGCGAGGTCGGTCAGGCCGGTTGCGGTGTCCGATACGTACCGGATCGCGAAGATCACGAGCACGATCGACCCGATCGGCACCAACGCCCACCCGCGCCCGCGGAACCGCTCGAGCCACTTGACTCGTTCGACCGGACGCGGCGCCGCGACTACCGCGGCCTGCAACGCCAGCATCGCAGCGTCGGACGGTATGAACGCAAGAGCCACGCCCGTCAGAGTACGTGGCCTTTTGAAGAACGTCTCTTATCAGTCGGCGCGCAGACGCCGCTCGAGCTCCTCGAGGTGCGCCCGCAGCTCGTCCGGCAGCTTGTCGCCGAACTTGCCGTAGTGCTCGTGCATCTGCGGGAGCTGCTCGATCCAGGCATCGGGATCGACCTCGAGCAGCTTCTCGACCGCCTCGCGATCAATGTCGAGACCGGTGGTGTCGATGCCCCCGTCGCCGACGGGCGGCACCAGGCCGATCGCCGTCTCGTTGGCTTCAGCTCCGTCCTCGAGGCGGCGGAAGATCCACGCCAGCACGCGAGAGTTCTCCCCGAAGCCGGGCCACAGGAACTTGCCGTCATCGTCCTTGCGGAACCAGTTGACGTAGAAGATCCGCGGCAGCTCCGCGCCCTGGCGACGGCCGATCTCGAGCCAATGGGCGAAGTAGTCGGCCATGTTGTAACCGCAGAAGGGCAGCATCGCCATCGGGTCGAAGCGCAACTCGCCGACGTTGCCGGTGGCTGCAGCGGTCTTCTCGGAGGACATCGTCGACCCGAGGAACACGCCGTGCTCCCAGTCGCGGGCCTCGTACACGAGCGGCACCACCGTCGCGCGCCGCCCGCCGAACAGCATCGCGTCGATCGGCACGCCGGCGGGCGAGTCCCACCTCGGATCGATCGAGGGACACTGGGCGATCCGGACCGTGAACCGCGCGTTCGGATGGGCTGCGGTCTTGTCGGAGTCCGGCGTCCAGTCGTCGCCCCGCCAGTCGGTGAGGTGCGACGGCGCTTCGCCCATCCCCTCCCACCAGACGTCGCCGTCGTCGGTCGTCGCGCAGTTCGTGAACACCACGTCGTGCTCGAGCATCCTCAGCGCGTTGGGGTTCGTCTTCTTGCTCGTCCCCGGCGCGACCCCGAAGAACCCGGCCTCGGGGTTGACCGCGTACAGCTTGCCGTCCTTGCCGAACTTCATCCAGGCGATGTCGTCGCCGATCGTCTCGACCTTCCAGCCGGGCAGCGTCGGGATCATCATCGACAGGTTCGTCTTGCCGCAGGCGCTCGGGAACGCGCCGGCGATGTACCTGCTGACGCCTTCAGGCGAGGTCAACTTGAGGATCAGCATGTGCTCGGCGAGCCACCCCTCGTCGCGCGCCATGACCGACGCGATTCGCAGCGCGAAGCACTTCTTGCCGAGCAGCGCGTTGCCGCCGTACCCGGACCCGAACGACCAGATCTCGCGCGTCTCGGGGAAGTGCACGATGTACTTGTTCTCGGCGTTGCACGGCCACGGGACGTCCTGCTCGCCTTCGGCCAGCGGCGCCCCGACCGAGTGCAGGCAGGGAACGAAGTCCCCATCGTCGCCGAGTTCGTCGAGCGCCTCCTGCCCCATTCGGGTCATGATCCGCATCGAGGCGACCACGTACGGCGAGTCGGTCAGCTGGACGCCGATAAATGAGATCGGGGAGCCGATCGGCCCCATCGAGAACGGGACGACGTACATCGTCCGGCCGCGCATCGAGCCACGGAACAGCTCGCTGAGCGCCTGTCGCATCTCGTCGGGGTCGGTCCAATTGTTAGTCGGACCGGCCGCCTCCTCGGTCGCCGAGCAGATGAACGTCCGGTCCTCGACCCGGGCCACGTCTGCGGGATCCGAGAGCGCCAGGTAGCAGCCCGGTCGCTTGGAGTCCGAGAGCTTCTCGAACGTGCCGGACTCGAGCAGCGTCTGCGCGAGCTGGTCGTACTCCTCATCCGAGCCGTCGCACCAGTAGATGTCGTCGGGCTGGGTCAGCGCCGCGACCTCATCTACCCATCCCTGAAGGCGGGAGTGGTTCGAGCTGGCTTGGTGCGTCGGTGCGGTATGGGCCATGGGTGTTCAGCGACTCCTAATGTCTCGAGGGACTCCCGATCCTACCCGGGCCAGTGCGAATATGACCCGCAGATGGCCGAAATCCGGTTCGGCTAACTACTTATTCGACGTTCGATTCAGGCGACTGGGCGACACCTGGTTTGTCCCCGGATTCCCGTCTCGGAACCAGCACGAGGCGCTTGAACTCGGCCACGAGCACCCCGTCCTGATTGAGCACGCGTGTATGCACGCGGACAGTCCCGCGGTCAGGCTTCGACTGCGAGGGGCGCACCTCGAGCACCTCGGACTCGCAGAACAGCGTGTCGCCGTGAAACACCGGAGCGGGGTGCTTGAGCTCCTCGGTTGCCAGATTGGCGATGGCCTTGCCGCTGACGTCCGAGACGCTCATCCCGAGCGCCAGCGAGTAGACCAGCGGCCCCACGACGACGTTGCGTCCCTGCTGGGACTGCTTCGCGTACACATCGTTGATGTGGAGCGGGTGGTGGTTCATGGTGATCAAGCAGAAGAGGTGATCGTCGGCCTCGGTGACGGTCTTCGCGGGCCAGTGCTTGTAGACGGCTCCGACCTCGAACTCCTCCAGATAGCGCCCGTAGGGGTGGGAGCCGCTGGCTTCGCGGACGGTCTGATCGGTATCGACTTGGTTCATGCGGCGGAGAATGTCACGTCGCTCGCGGCGTGTGCGCCGCCCCTCGACGCCCATCTGAGGCTAACGTTCACCCGATGCGAAACCCCCGTGACTTTGCCAAGCCCCTGGCGATCGGCGCCCCGGCTCCGGTCCTCGAAATCCCGTTCAGGCCCTCGCGGATGATCCATTTCCTCGACTTCTCCAACGAGAAGATGGTCGCCAAGGTGCCGGACATCGCGCCGACCGTCGACATTCTTCTCGGCAACCTCGAGGACGCGGTGCCGGTCGACCGCAAGGAGGGCGCGCGAGCGGGGCTCGTCCGCGTCGGCAAGGACATGGAGCTCGGCGACACGCAGCTGTGGACGCGCGTCAACAGCCTCGAGTCGCCCTGGGTGCTCGAAGACATCACCACGCTCGTCACCGAGATCGGCCACAAGCTCGACGTGATGATGATCCCGAAGGTCGAAGGCCCGTGGGACATCCACTACGTCGACCGGCTGCTCGCCCAGCTCGAGGCGCGCGCGGGCCTCGAGCGCCCGATCTTGATCCACGCCATCCTCGAGACCGGCCTCGGCGTGGTCAACCTCGAGGAGATCGCGACGGCCAGCCCTCGCATGCAGGGCATGAGCTTCGGTCCGGCCGACCTGGCCGCGTCGCGGCGGATGAAGACCACGCGGGTGGGCGGTGGCCACCCCGGCTACCGCGTGATTGAGGATCCCGACCCCTCCGATCCGGAGCTGCCTCGCGTCACCGCCCAGCAGGACCCCTGGCACTACTCGATCGCCCGCATGGTCGACGCCTGCACGTCCGCCGGCATCCTCCCCTTCTACGGCCCGTACGGCGACATCCGCGACGTCCAGGGCTGCGAGACGCAGTTCCGGGCCGCGTTCCTGCTCGGGTGCGTGGGCGCCTGGTCGCTCCACCCTGTCCAGATCGAGATCGCCAAGAAGGTGTTCAGCCCCGATCCCGACGAGGTGCTGTTCGCCAAGAAGGTGCTCGAGGCGATCCCCGACGGCCGCGGCGTCCACATGATCGACGGAAAGATGCAGGACGACGCGACCTGGAAGCAGTGCAAGGTGATGGTGTCGTTGGCGGAGATGCTCGCTCACAAAGATCCCGAGCTGGCCGAGGCCTACGGATTCGCGCCCGCGGCGGCGGCTTAGGGCACGCGGCCATGCGGATCTCGGCCAAGGCGGACTATGCGGTGCGCGCGGCCGTCGAGCTCGCGGCGGCGACCGACGACAAGCCGATCAAGGCCGAGCGCATCGCGACCGCCCAGGACATCCCCTTGAACTTCCTCGAGAACATCCTCGGGGAGCTCCGGCACGCGGGAATCGTCCGCAGCCACCGCGGGGCTGACGGCGGCTTTCGCCTGGCCAAGCCGGCCGACGAGCTGACGATCGCTGACGTGATCCGGGCGGTCGAGGGGCCGCTCGCGAGCGTCCGCGGGGGGCCGCCAGAAGACGCCGCATACCCCGGCGCCGCCACGGCGCTTCCGCGGGTGTGGATCGCGGTGCGCGTGAGTCTGCGCAACGTGGTCGAGCACGTCACGCTCGCCGACGTCGCCGCCGGCAAGCTCCCCGCGGGGATCGATCAGCTGGCCGAAGACCCCGAGGCCTGGGTCACGCGCTGATTCCGGCGCCGGCGGGCTCGCCCGTCACGGGCTCGGCCGGCGGGCGCACGTACACGATGTCGCCCGGCGCGAGCTCGAGCTGCTCGCTCTGGTTCCTGGTCAGCTGCGCGCGGGCCGGGTCGCCGCCGGTCAGCTCGAGCTCGACCCTGACCTCGAACCCGAGGTGGATGACGCGCTTGACCATCGCCTCGATCAGCCCCGGGGCGGCGTTCAGCGACAGCGTCACGTCGTGCGGGCGCACGAGGCGCCCGTCGATCCTCGAGACCGGCCCGAGGAAGCTCATCACGAACGGGCTGGCCGGCTTGTCGTAGACGTCACGCGGCGCGCCGACCTGCTCGATCCTCCCCTTGTTCATGACCGCGATCGTGTCGGCAACCTCCATCGCCTCCTCCTGATCGTGGGTCACGAGCACGGTGGTCACCCCCTGCTCGTCGTGGAGCCGGCGCAGCCAGCGCCGGAGCTCGGCACGCACGTTCGCGTCGAGCGCGCCGAACGGCTCGTCGAGCAGCAGCACCTGCGGCTCGACCGCGAGGGCTCGGGCGAGCGCCATGCGTTGCCGCTGGCCGCCCGAGAGCTGATGCGGCCGCTGCCGGGCCCACTGGGTCAGGCCGACGAGCTCGAGCAGCTCGTCCACCTTGGCCCGGATCTCGTCCGGCTTGCGCTTGCGGATCCTCAGCCCAAACGCGACGTTCTCGAACACGCTCATGTGCGCGAACGCGGCGTAATGCTGGAACACGAACCCGATCCCGCGGTCCTGGGGTCGCGCTCGCGTGACATCATCGCCGGCGATCCGGATCACCCCCGCGTCGGGGGCCTCAAGACCGGCGATGATCCGCAGCAGCGTCGACTTCCCCGAACCGCTCGGCCCGAGCAGCGCGGTCAGGTCCCCCTCGGAAACGTCGAACGTGACCGAGTCGAGCGCGGTGAAGTCGCCGAACCGCTTGGAGATGGCCTCTGCCTCGATCCTCATTGAGCGTCCCCCCTTCTGGATCCGAAGAACGTCATCAGCAGGAGCACCGCGACCGAGATCACCGCAAGTTCGGTCGCCAGCGCGTACACGCTCGTGCTCACCTGACTTCCGACCTGATCCTCGCGCTGGTACAGCAGCAGCGGCAAGGTAAGCGTCGACCCGGCCACGTTCGAGGAGACGACGAGCACGGCCCCGATCTCGCCGAGCGCCCTGGCGGTCGTCAGGACGACGCCGTACGCCACGCCCCAGCGGATCGTCGGCAGCGTCACCCGCCAGAACGTCTGCCAGGACGAGGCGCCGAGCGTGGCCGCCGCCTGCTCCTGCTCGTCGCCGACCTCCCGAAGCACGGGCGTGACTTCGCGCACGACGAACGGGAGCGAGATGAACACGGTCGCGATCACCATCCCGGGAACCGCGTAGATCACGCGGATGCCGTTGTTCAGGAACGCGCTCCCGAACCAGCCGCCCTGTCCGTAGACGAGCAGCAACGCGAGCCCCGCGATCACCGGCGAGACGACGAACGGCAGGTCGATCAGCGCGTCGAGGATCCCCCGCCCCGGCGTCTTCGTGCGCGCGATGACGAGCGCTGCGCCGACGCCGAAGATCGTGTTGAGCGGCACGGCGATCGCCGCGATCAGCAGCGACAGCCAGAACGCGCTGATCGCCGCCGGCGTGGTCATGAACGACCACGCGGTGGCGAAGCCGTGCTCGAACGTCCGCCAGAACACGACCCCGACCGGCGCGAGCAGCAGCAGCGTCAGGTACAGCAGCGCGAGCGTCCGAAGCGACAGCTTTGCGCGTCGGCTAATGACCAACTCGCGCCCCGATTCGCCTGAGGATGAACAGCACGATCAGCGCGATCACCATCAGCACGACCGACAGCGCCGCCGCCGACTGCTCGGAGCCGCTCTCGATGTCTGCGTAGATCACAATCGACGCGATCTGGACCTTCCCGGCGATCAGCGCGAGCGACCCGAACTCCCCAATCGACCGCGCGAACGCGAGCGCCGCGCCCGACAAGACCGCCGGTCGCAGCGCCGGCAACACGACCCGGCGGAACGTCGTCGCGTTCGACGCGCCGAGCGACGCCGCCGCCTCCTCGACCTCTCGGTCGAGTTCGATCAGCACCGGCTGGACCGAGCGGACGACGAACGGGAGGGTCACAAACAGCAATGCGACGATCACGACGCCGCGCGTGTACGCGAGATGGATCCCGATCGGGCTCCGTGGCCCGTACAGCGCGATCAGCGTCAGGCCCGCGACGATCGTCGGCAGCGCGAACGGCAGGTCGATCAGCGAGTTGACGAAGCGCTTGCCCGGGAATGAGTCCCGGACGAGCACCCAGGCCACGAGCGTCCCCATCACCGCTCCGATCGCCGCGACGATCAGCGACGCCCCGAGCGTGATCGCGAGCGCATGCAGCGTCAGCGTGTTGTCGATCGAGTCCCACAGCGTCCCGAGCCCCGACGAGAACGCCTTGACGAGGACGGCCGCCAGCGGGATCAGCACGATCACGCTCAGGTACAGCATGCAGAGACCGAGCCCGAGGCCGCCGTTGATCGTCCTTGCCCGCGTCCTCGCCCGGAGACGAGGACGTGGAGCGAGCGGCGCGGGCGCGCTGACCGAAGCCGCCGCGGTGTGGAGCTCAGGAGGCAGTGGGAACCCCCGCGGCCTCCTCGATCTTCGTGATCGAGCCGGTCGACGGCGCGAAGAACTCCTTGGAGACCTTCGTCCATCCGCCGAGATAGTCGATCGTGAACAGGTCGGGCGGCGTCGGGAACTTGCTCGCGAACTGCTGGGCGACCGACGCGACCACGGGTCGGTACCCCTGCTGGGCCCAGATCGTTTGCCCGGCGTCCGACCACTGCCAGTTGACGAACGCCTGTGCCTGCGTGCTGTGGGAGCTCTTGCTCGTGGCCGCGATCGGCGTCTGGATCAGGATCGTCTGCTTCGGATACACGATCTGGATCGGGTCTCCGGCCTTCTCCGCGGCGAGCGCGTCGCTCTCGTAGTCGAGCAGGACGTCGCCCTTGCCGCCGGTGAACGTCTGGAGCGCGGCGCTTGCGCTCGAGTCCTGGACGCTGACGTTCTTGGTCAAAAGGGTGCTGATGTAGGCGAGCGCCTCCTCAGGCGTCTTGCCCTCCTTGAGCTCGGCGCCGTAGCCGGCGAGGATGTTCCACCGCGCGCTCCCCGACGTCGACGGGTTCGGCGTGATCACGTCGAGGCCCGACTTGATGAGGTCGTCCCACCCGGAGACGTGCTTCGGGTTGCCCTTGCGCACTACGAACGCCACGACCGAGTCGCTCGAGAAGCCCTTCTCGGGATTCGCGTTCCAGTTCCCCGACACAATCCCGTCCTTGACCAGGCGGTTCATGTCGGGGGTCGTCGAGAACGCGACCACATCGGCGGGCTGACCGGTGTCGACCGCGCGGCTCTGGGACCCCGAAGCCCCGAACGACTGGCCGAACGACACCCCCTTACCAGCACCCGTCTGCGTGAACGCGCTGATCAGCGCGTCGTAGGCCTTCTTCGGCGTCGAATACGCGACGAGCTGGAGCTGGGTGCTGCCGGTGCCGCTCGTCGCGGCCGCGTTGGTCGCACTCCCGGCGCTGCTCGTCGAGTCCGAGGAGCCACCGCACCCCGCGAGCCCGGCGGCCAGGCCGGCGATCGCGAGAAGCGCAAGCGCTCCTGTTCGTGACGTGGGTCGGGGTCGGAGTGTTCGTAGTCTCATCGAGGCTCCCTGCTCGTGTTGTCATTCAGTCGCCGGCGATCCGTGCACCCGTCAACCGCGCACGTCAAGTGGCGCGGCGCAGCCAGACGATACCTCACTTACTTCATTGACATTACCAGATTGATCGGATTACTGTGTTTGGATATGAAGCTACGCCACCGTAGGCGCATCGCCTTCCGGCGCCGGCTTCGCTACGCTCCGGCGCCCCGATGCGCTTCTTCGAATACGAGTCGCGGGCGATCGTCGCCAAGGCCGGGATCCCCGTGACCAAGCACGGATTCGCCAAGACGACCGACGAGGCACGCCGGATCGCCGAGCAGATCGGTGGCCCCGTGGTGATCAAGTCGCAGGTGCTGAGCGGCGGCCGGATGAAGGCCGGCGGCGTCAAGTTCGCCGACACCCCCGACGAGGCGGCCGCTCACGCCGCCGACATCCTCGAGCTCGAGATCGGCGGCCACATGCCCCGCGGGGTGCTGGTGGACTCCCGGGCCGCCGTCAAGCACGAGTACTACGCGGGCGTGGTGTGGGACGGGATCCGGAAGCGTCCGGTGATGCTGTTCTCGGACATGGGCGGGATCGACATCGAGCAGGTCGCCGAGGAGCACCCGGACCACGTCGCGCGCCGCCATTTCTCGACCCGCACTCCGTTCTCGGACTGGGAGGCCAAGCAGCTGATCGCGTCGCTAGGAATCAGCGGCAGCGCCTTGAATCGCCTGACTCCGATCGTGGCTCGGCTGGCCCGCCTGTTCCTCGAGTACGACATGACGCTGGCCGAGATCAACCCGCTCGGGGAGCTCGAGGACGGATCGTTCGTCGCGCTCGACGCCCATATGGACATGGAGAACGAGGCGCGGCCGCGCCAGAAGGCGATCCTGACCGAGCTCGGGGTCGGCGACGACGAGACCCGGCTGGCGCGCGAGCCAACGCCGTTCGAACTCGCGGGCGAGGAGGTCGACTCCCAGGACCACCGCGGCGTGGCTGGGAACGTGACCGAGTTCGACGGCAACCTCGGCCTCGTGATCGGCGCCGGCGGCGGGTCGCTGACGCTGTTCGATGCTGTCCGCGCCCACGGCGGCGACCCCGCGAACTACTGCGAGATCGGAGGCAACCCGTCGGTGAGCAAGGCCTGCGGCCTCGCCAAGCTCGTCCTGCAGAAACCCGGCGTCGACAAGATCGCGGTGATGATGTCGATCGTCTCGAACACCCGGGTCGATATCGTCGCCCGCGGCGTGATCAAGGCGTGCGTCGAGCTCGGCTACGACCCCGCGGAGAAGATCGCGATCTTCCGGATCCCGGGCGCGTGGGAGGAAGAGGGGTTCAAGATCCTCGAGAAGTACGGCGTCGAATACGCCAACCGGTCGGTGTCGCTGCACGAGGCCGCGCGGCGCGCGGTCGTGAAGATCCAGGGGGCTGCGGCGTGAGTATTCTGATCGACGCCGACACCACGTTCATCGTCCAGGGAATCACCGGCCGCGAGGCGGTGAACCTCACCCGCGAGTGCCTGGACTACGGCTCCGGGGCGAAGATCGTCGGCGGCGTCACCCCAGGGCGCCTCGGGCGCGACGTGCACGGAGTGCCGGTGTTCGACACGGTCGCGCAGGCGGTCGAGCACCATGGCGCGCCGATCGACGGATCGGTCGTCACGGTCCCGCCCGCGTTCACCAAGGACGCGGTGCTCGAGGCGCTCGAGAACGGCGTCAAGCTCGTTGTGATCGTGACCGAGCGGATCCCGCGTGGCGACGTCGCGGAGATGGTCGAGCTCGCCGACGAGCGCGGCGCCCGAATCATCGGGCCGAACTGCCTCGGGATCATCGTCCCCGACGTGATCAAGATGGGCGGCATCGGCGGCCCCGCCCGCGACGCCGCCAAGTCCTACTCGCCGGGACCGGTCGGGGTGATCTCGCGCTCGGGCGGAATGACCACTGAGATGTCCTCGACCCTGACCGCCGCCGGCCTCGGCCAGTCGACCGCCGTATCGATCGGCGGCGACGCGATCATCGGCTCGACCTACGCGGAGCTGATGCCGCTGTTCGAAGCCGATCCCGACACCGAGGCAATCGTGATCTACACCGAGCCGGGCGGCCGGATGGAGGCCGAGCTGGCCCGCTGGGTAACCGACAACGGCTCGCGGCTGCCGATCGTCGCGTTCATGGCCGGGCGGTTCATGGACGAGATGCCCGGCATGAGCTTCGGTCACGCGGGCACGATCGTCGAGGGCAAGGAGGACACCGCCACCGAGAAGATCGCGCGCCTGGCCGAGGCGGGGATCGTCGTCGCCGAGGAGATCTCGGAGATTCCCCAGATCGTCAAGGACCGCATTGGGGCGAAGGTATGAGCGAGGCGTTGTTCATCGCGGTCGAGGTCGACGAGCCGGCCGCCAGCGACCCCGGGATGGCCGCCAAGCTCGAGGAGGTCTGCCCCGTCGACATCTTCCGCGCCGGCCCGAACGGCGTCGAGATCGTCGAGGAGAACCTCGACGAGTGCGTGCTGTGCGAGCTGTGCATCAACGCGGCGCCCGCCGGCACCGTGCGCGTGGTCAAGCTGTACTCGGGCGAGACCCTCCCCGCGTCCGCGTAGCCGACGCGGGGCGCATCAGGCGCTGCCTGGCCGTCGTCGTCAGGTTCCGGTAGGTCTGACCGGACGCGTCGAGATACCAGGCCTGCTTCCCTTCGCCGGGCTCGGGGATCCCGGCCGCGCGGAGCTCCTGCGACATCGGCCGGAACCATGTCGTG
>Ga0335081_10003840_pt1 | contig 23679 bp, 20 predicted proteins | sample Lox_Sample_35_FD_206713 | JGI IMG/M metagenome (GOLD analysis project Ga0335081, IMG submission 206713) | Soil microbial communities from Loxahatchee National Wildlife Refuge, Florida, United States - Lox_Sample_3.5 | ecosystem: Environmental > Terrestrial > Soil > Wetlands | place: USA...
ACAAGCGTTCGCACATGAATTCCTGAATCCGGTTCATAAACCGAAGCCAATAAAGAGCGAGCGCCGGGCGGCACGACGAACCCGATATTCCTCCCGGACTCCTGTAAGGACAACCGTTCCGTCTCGATTCCAGCCGAAACTGCACCGGTCGGTTTATTTGTGAACTTATAGATCGATTCACCCGCCGCATAGCCAACACGAACTGGAGAGCCGATAAAGCGGAACCGGTTTATACGATACAGAACAGCGTTATCGCTATCCCAGTTGAGGCCTCCGTCGCTGGTAACGCTGGTGAAGCCGCCTTCGTATTTGTAGTCGCCCCAACCCCCGACCCATCCTCGTCGGCCGTCCAAGAAGCCGATACCTTCTAGATTTGAGTTGCGTTGACGATCATTGATGCGCACCCTGCTCCATGTCTTACCGTCGTCGTCAGATCGTAGAACCGCGCCGTCCCTGTAATTTTGAAGGCTTATCACAATCGTCGAAGGTGCAATTGCTTGGATCTTCCATCCCCATTCTCCCCTTGGGAAAACACCGTGCAACACATCTGGATTGCTGATTAAATTAATCCAAGATTTCCCGCCATCTGTTGTGCGTAAGACGACAGGAAGCAGATCAGGTTTGGAAATCGGGCGGCCACCGCATTTTACTGAATCCTGCCCCCCGGTAACCCACCCGTTGTTTGCATCTCGAAAATAGATGTCTATCAACGACGATGCCTGAGGTTTCATGTCGACAGCCACCCAGTTTTTGCCTCCGTCGATTGTGTTTATGATGGCGGTAGGTTGGTCGGGGAGATTGGACCCGCATGCGTATACCGTATTCTGGTCGACTACCCAAAGACCGCAGATCTGCTTCGGGGCGCCGCTCGGGAGGTTCTTTACCTGAGACCAAGTGGCCCCGCCATCTGTAGTTTGGTAGAGCCTATCATCAGGGGATTTTCCTGCTGTCGTTCCGGCCCACCCGATGCGATCATTTGCGAAGCCGATACCCCGAAGATAGACACCCGGCAGACTTGCCTGAACTGACCAGCTATCACCACCATCCACTGTTTTGACTATCAGCCCATTCGAATTCACTCCCCAACCGATATTGTCGTCGTAAAACCAAACATCGTCATAACGGCTCGCCGCCGGGGGTGCGTTTGTTTTTCGCCACGAGAAATCCGAATAATCAGCCATTATTTGTGTTCAGACCCGGACTATCGTTTGGAGGCGCTACTCACATTTTGCCGTAAGCACGCTTCGCCAGATCAAGCCCGGCCTCCTTTCCGTTAGTACCGTCAAAACGCCAGTGAACACCGAGCCAGATACGACTCTCCATGCAATCCTGGATCATTTGGTCGACGCTTGTATATCGGATGGGTATGCGAGGCCGCGGCTTAGATTGATCTTGATCGTATGCTTGACCGTCGAGCTCCTCGGAGACTATCTCCAGGTCCACTCGGTCGGACATGCTCAAGTCCCGACCTAGCGCATTATGCCGAAAGAGCTTGACCGTCTCGAAGCATGCTGCGACAAACGTAGCATGCCCAGAAGTGTAGGAAGGGAATGGGGGCGTGAAGTTCGTTCGGTAGGTATTGTATGTTGCTGGTGAACCAACCGGTTCCCAGGTTGCATCTGGCACGGACAAGTCTCTCCTTATGCCGATCACCGGACGCCAGAAATAGTAGAAATACTTTACGTCCCATGCACTGATAGCAGCATCAGCCATAGCCAAGTTGCTCCGGCAGAGCAACTCGGACCACTGAGCCTCGCTCAAACCGTCGCTCGTGGCGATTGCATGCAAGATCTGATTGAAAAAGCGCGGCGGAGTACCGATTCGATTCGTGCCGTCGTAGGCCCAAAAGTAACCCAAGACCGTTTCCCTGATCTTAAAGTCCCGGCGCTTAACGTTCCCCTTGTTCTTAACCTCGTCAAAACTCTCTCGATAATCTTTACTGTCAAGCCGGGGCGGCGCGTTCACCCGCAGGTTTAGCAGGTCCGGCTTCGACACAAGGAATGGAGCGGTCAAACCCCAGAATTCACCATACAGTTTGGTGTTTCCGGAAATAGGGTCTCCATCATGAGCACCGTATGTGCGTGGCTTGGGAAGCGGGGTGAATGGAGGCGGCGCCCCTTCGGTGTCTGGCAAGCGGGCGACCAACAGTTGAGTGGCAACCAGATCGCCAATCCGTTCCGCCTCAGACAGTTCGTCGGAGCTAGGTGGTTTGGGCTCCTTTTTCAACGCATCAACAAACGCGGAATACTTGGCTTTAAGTGCTTCACGTTGTCTATTGTAGAAATAGCTGAGCATCTGGTATGCACTGCGCCCACCGCTGAGTTGTCCAAGAACTTGTGAGGGCGGCAGTTTGGCCGGCGTATTAAAGCGGTAGGGCTTGCCCGCGCCCACCCCGCTTACATAGGCATCGTGAAAGGCCGCATGAACCATGCCGAACAGGCGAGACGTCCGCCCCGGCCCAGTGATCTCTGGTCCAGACGTTCCGGAAAAATCATCTTTCATTGCATCCAGTGCAATCCCACTCCACTGCTGGGCGGCATTGATCATGCATCACCTCCACGCTGCCTATGTTGGGATTTCAAGAAGGCTCGCGTTAACGATTCGCCTGCGTGCGCGACATCGTAGCACACCCTCCGCGCGAGGGCCGCCTCAATTTTTTATTTTTGCTTTATGGACGTCCAGTCTCCAGTCTCTCTTGTTTAGTATGGGTTGCGCCCTCTCCCGGCCTTAAGGCAGGAGCGCCCCGGCGCCGGACCTTGTACCCTAATTTTCCAAGTAGTTATGAGAGCCGCGGTGGTTGTGGAGCGCGAAGCGACTCGGATCTACGGCCCGTGGCCACGCCTGTTTCCCTGTCTCGGTAAGTGATACCCAATGCGCCGGATTGCCCGGCCGGTGCAAAAGTGCGAACAGAAGGGCCGTAAGAATCACGGCAGGGACACTGCCAGTAATCTGTCCCCAGAGTGGCAGCACACATCCTCGAGGATGCTAACAACATCCCTTCAGTCAGAGTTAGACGTGCCCGGTCCGCATCCAGCTCGATGGCAGCATGCTGTGCGGGAAGTTCTCGCGTGATCTCTCCTGGAGCAGTGGTATCGCCCGCGCAGGGATCAATGGCGAAAAGTGATTATGGCGCGCGCAAGAGGTTACGGAGTCTTCCAGCTTCCTCGACAGGCAGATCGTAGTACGCGAGCTTCAATCGTCCCGGAATTGAGCATATGAGTCTCGGTATGTAGGTAGCCTGTCCAACACGGCGCCTTTTACGTACCTTTACCGCAGCGGACGACCGCAGTCGCGGTTCGGTCAAGCTACGGCGATGGACAGACAAGACTTTAGCAGACTCGAGCCGGACGGCAGATCCGGAAAAATTCGATACGCGTCCTTGCGTCGCGCCTGGTCTCAAACCAGGATCAGGATCGAGACGCTGCAATTTAGGCGTTTTTGACAATTGGAAATGCGGCTGATGTCGACTTAGTTGCACGCTCCTCGTTGTTTGACATCAAAGTTCGAAATTCTCGAAACGTTACCGTAATCACTGCGGCGTACGATCTAGTTAACCAAGACTTCTAATCATCTTAGTGCAATAGCACGCTGCGTCACGGATCTCCACGAGTTTTTAGCTTTTGCGAAAATTCTCGAAAGGCTGGCTCGAAGCGAATGTCTTGAGATACAATTCGTTCGTTTCCTCAGAGGAGGTTAACATTTGATCACTAGTCGTGAAGGACTTATTAACGCGCTTCATGAAGCGGCCGAACTGGAGCATGGACTCATGCTGCAATATATGTTTGCGGCTATGTCTATGAAGAAACGGCTAGACGAGGGCATCTCCGGTGAGCAGCAAGAACTCCTACGTGATTGGGAGAGTCGCATTTTAGGCGTAATGCGCGAAGAAATGGCACACTTGGGAACCGTCTGTAATTTGCTCACGTCTATTGGGGGTGCCCCAAGATTTGATCGACCGAATTTCCCCCAACCTGCCAAGACGCGATATCCCTTCTCGTTTGATCTTTTGCCGTTTAGCGATGAAGCCTTGTATCGATTTATCCGCTTTGAGCTACCTAAGGGGGAAACCCCGCCTGCCCCACCTTCAAGGCAACCAACGGCTTTTGGCGTTTACCTCGCCGCTCTTAGCTTTGAGGTTATCCCGGAGCCGATAGAGTATGAGTACATCGGAGAGCTCTATCGTCAGATTGCAGAGGGTTTCAGAAGCATACCCGAGAACAAGTTGTTTATAGGTCCGAAGTTCGCGCAGGATGTCGAAAACTGGTCCAGAAGAATGCAGATACTTCGAGTAGTTGATCGCCAATCTGCGCAGGCAGCCGTCGACTTTATCATTCAAGAGGGTGAAGGCTCACCCGGCAACCGAGCTGGATCACACTATGCGACCTTTTCCGATATCCGCCAACAACTTAACCGGGAGAGTGGGTTCAAAGCGTCTCGACCTATAGTTGTAAACCCAAGAACCAGGCCTCATCCAGACGTCTCAGGGAAGGCAATAACACTCTTGACCAACAAGAATTCGGTTAAGGTGGCTGAGCTATTCAATTTCTGTTATGAGACGGCGTTGCTCATGTTGGCACAGTTATATTGCTTTGGCGGCGAGACCTTCGGTGAGCGCGGAATACTTCGCGAGAGCGCCCGTCAAATAATGACTATGGCCTTACGTCCGATAGCTGAGATTCTGACGGAAATGCCGGCAACTGACCGGCCTGCAGATGGGAACGCCGGTCCCACGTTCGAGCTCTATTCGCCATTTCAGCTTTCGACGCAGGTGAGCGCCCGCTTCACTATCTTATATGAGCATTTAGTTGATGCGGTTGGTGAGTGTGAATCTCTAGTGGGGGTAAGCTCGCGATTTGCGTTCATAGCCGAAAACCTAGGCCTCATCCTTCAGAATATTCGGGCGGCCCGTGCCAAGGAGTCACACCTATGATGTTATGGCTGGAGTACAGTGGGTGGTTTCAATGCAGATTGGCAACCGACCCAGACCCGAGCGACGAAGGAAGGGGGGTAAGTGGGTATGTGCATGCCGTCCCTGGAGAGCCCGACCTCGACCGAGTGGTCAGGCTACAACCGACCGGTACAGTTCCACGCTCCCATTGCCCACCAATCGCAGTCACAGTTAATCGATTGTTTGCTGAAAACGGCGGCACGGTGGCCAGTCCTATCGTGGGCGCAGCGGTTGAACTGCTCGACAACCCTAAGTTTGAGGGTAAGAACCATATCATTGCCGAAGACGGTTTCGAGCCGATCGTTCCTTTCCACCTGCGTATATCTAAAGGCAGTTTCCTCCTCGATAGGAAGTTTGACGATACAATGCAATTTCCCCCAAGATCGGATGCTGATTGGACGAAGCTGCAACAGCTCCAAGCTGGCGGTGTAGTCATCAGTCCTGGCGCGATTGGTGCAGCGACAGGTATTTTTAGCTTGGCACAGATATGGCGACAGCGGTCGTCACTGCTAGATGCGGACTTGCGAGCCAGCACAAACGAAGTGGAAAGAGCAGCATTGAAATCGCGCATCCGGGCTATGTCTGACCCCAGGAATGCTCGCTTTTTTGGTGCGAGGATGATGTATTCGATCCCGCTGTCAGGAACAGCCTTAGTTAGTGATCCCGATCGCTTGCTAGGCGGAACGCCGCAAACTGGGAGCACGCCATGGCTGACAGACTTCTGGTGCGGAGCCTGGGATCCCGATGCTATGTGCGGATATTTGCTAGGGTATCTGGGCCTCCCGATCGACGACCCGGGGTTCGCTCCTGGGGTTGCAGCCATGATGTCGGATCGACGTCAAGAGCGACGGTGAGCATTAACGCGGCTGCCAATGATTAGCCTAAGAACCGTATTCTACAAAGTCGCCTATATTACCTGTATGGTACTTCGACAAGTACCGGCTTTAGTTCAGCGCGCTAACCTCACTTTGGAGATGATATCTCCGCGACTCGCTCTCATCGCAGCATCACTGACAGACAATGTTCTGTTTGGTAGCCGCGTAAGCGTAATCAGCACTTTCGGCCCAAGTATTGCATAACCGAATTGAGGCCCCAGTCTCTGCGTTTGCTTCGTCACTTAACGAGAGACAAGGAAAATCCATCCATCAGCAACAGCTGCCTGCTGGCCTCCGGCGGCCGGCCTCCTGCTGTTGTGAGCAGGGGATAGGGGACTGCAAGGATGCCCAAGTGGTCTGCGCTGCTTGCATTATGGAAAGCGAGAGCATTTGTAATATCGAATGTTTCATCCATGCCTATTCCATTGTGCGCAGAATCGTGCTGCATGCCCTCCGAGTGACGAAAGAGCGAAATTGAACCGATAAAGGATGGGTCGTTTCTGCTGAGGCTACGGCTGGAATCACTAGTTAGATGCAAATCGAATCCCGTTGATTCGATGGTTCCAAGACGTACCTGTTGAAGCGTGAGAAGTACACGTTTTATTTCCCGCGGTTGTGGAATCGTTTCCGCTTGACTTTTCGACATCGAAAGAACAGTTGTTAGGTGATCTTGCATGAGAGGCATCAAGGGGATGAAAGAACGGCCAGCAGGTAGTAAAGCAACTTGCTTCTGAACAGTCTTTAAGAGTTCGACTTGCTGCAGCTGCTCTTCCACCACTGCTTCAGTATGAACCATCGCAACAGTACGGCTCGGTAACGCTAGCGGTTTGCATTTTAGGTTCTCATATTTGAAGCGAATCCCGAGAGCGCGGTAATCGAAGTATTTACGTCTGGGCTCATTAATGACATTGCTGTCAGTATCAAAGAAGAACCATGGACGCTCTTCAAACCAGGAGTCGGATGGCAGCTTTCCCCAGCTCTTTCCCGCCATGCAGGACCACTCAGCCCACAAGCGGTCGATATTTGCATGATGGATCGGGAAGATTGGATCGAAAGCAGCAGTAGGGGGAGTCGCCATCGCGCCTACACTAGATTCTCCGGTGGATGAATCTATAATTCCACCGACAGCTCGGTGTATCTGATCGTGAGGGTAGCTCTCGAGTAGGCCACGCGTCGACGGATCTTCGTCTGCGATCCCGCCTGCGAGCCCCTCTCGTTCCGTTTCTCCGAAGAATACGCGGGTATTCATGGGAAGAGAAATATCCACAGCAGAGTCGGATAGTTCCAGCAGAGGTAAGCCTGTTGCAAACGGATGTTCGTACCCTGTGAAATAAAAATCACGCTCTGCTAGGTAGAGCGGGTTGATGTTCGCGGGGTCGTCATTCCCAATATTCCCGTCGAGGTGCTTGATTCCAAACTCCCGCGGGAATTTGCGATTGGCCTTTTCAGTGTAGTTCCAATACGGCAGCGAAAATCTGCCGTCCTCGGTATGCATGCGGAGAATGCGTTCAAAATAGTAGGTGTATCCGCGATGCCATGGTAAGAAGTTCGCCGAATTTTCTCCGTCGTGAGGACATTGGTTCCAATAGCGCTTCTTGAACACCGCCTCCACCTTCGGATCTTCTACGGCGGCTTTCTTCACGGCTTCTGGCGTAACTCCGTGTATCGCCGCTTGGTAAAACCAGCTTAGAGGGTCAGATGGTTTCCGAGCCTTCATCCCCTTCACGCCCTTACGTAATGCGGAGACTAGCGTTTGGTCTTGAACAAACTCTTCCAACGGCATTCGAGGTAAGGGTGGGGAGGTCGGAACGCCGTAGGAGGCGGACGACAGGTATGTAGAAACCGCAGCTGCAGTGATACCTTTCAGGACTTCTCTGCGGGTTAACGTCACGTGTATGCTCCTAAGACCGTTGCGTTCAGTCGGGTGCAGTGGAAGCTTACTCCTGCATGACGCAGGGGTCTATGCCCAAAGAAGATACACCAAATCAGTCAAAAAGTGCGTCCTGAAAATAGAAGGAGGGTGTAAAATTGGCCCGGCTTTATCGGGCTGAGTGGCCGGATGAGACCGCCTAAGTCGGCTACATGGCAGACGGAGGGGGTGCGGTATCTTGAGGCACACTTAGCAGGCCGCCGGTACTGGAGATCAAGGACTATTGCTCGTGCCGAGGAGAGGAACGTCAATGAGGCAATGCTGTGCAGGTATGTTTGCGCTATTCGTTACTACGATATTGGCCACGATCACTTGGGCGCAGCACCAGGTTAATGTTGCCGTCCCGTCCACAGCTGGGGTGGTCGAGGGAAAGGCTGAGAATTCGGACGCCTTTATGTGGGGACTATTCGTAGAGGTGACAAAGCCGGTCGACAAAAAGAGTGGGTCGCGAGTGAGTTTCGAAACGTGGGCATCTGACAACGATACCTTCACTGCGAGTCCGCATTGGCCCGAACCTGGCGAACCAGTTAAACTTCACAGTAGCGTACTTCAACTAGGGAAGGAGCTTGCGACAGACGGTACGCTGATGCGACTAGATTTGCGCGCAAAGGCCATCGACGTGCCTTGTGCACCTCCTGTAGGCGCCGCGGTTGGGCGGTTTCCTACGAGCGGCACTCCGCTTCCATGTATCGCAGAGCAGGTCGCACGCAACAGGTCGATGTTTGACTATATAGTAAATAACCACCTTTATACCCAATCCGGACTCGCGGCTGCATATCAGAAATCGCTCACGATAGATATGCCCGTGGAAGCGATCGCCGTTAAGGGCGACTGGATTCCACTAGCGGCGCTCCTGCAATGGGTTCCAGAGTTGAAGAACTTTCACAATATCAGAAGCCTTTACCATACGACGGTCACAAATTCGGTAGAATACGCGCTCGTAGCGATACACATAGCCAGTCGGCAGAACAAAGACTGGGTATGGGCGACATTTGAACACGAAATGAATCCGGGTCGTTGTGACTATATCGGCTGCTTTGACACCTTTGGCGCAAAAGTGCCGTCCGTGTTGCCGAGTAAATCAGGATTTAATACTCAATATGGCGCTTGTCAGAAAACATCGGAAATAAAGGCATTAATGGTCAAAGCAGGTGTTTCGTCGGTCTGGCAACATTACTGCCTGAAATCGACTCAAGTCGCGTTCACGGCCCCTGATGGGACTCCGCTTGTTCTCGGGAATTCCGTGATCGAAGGAATCGTAGGAAACGGTACTGTTGCTGCGTCGTCGTGTATATCCTGCCATTACTACGCATCATTTGGACCTACCGGTGCAACGACCCAAAAGGCAAGGGCTATGCTCCCATTTAACGCAACCGGTAACCCGATTCCAGGCGTGCTTGATGGTTCAAAACAGTTTTCCTTCATGTGGGGTGTGTTGCTGGCTCCGAAGTGATGAGCGCCCCATTTGCCCCGTTGCCGAGACGGATAAGCTGCAGGCATTGCTGAACGCAGCCGCCATGCGGCGTCTCTGGCGGTGCTGGAATGCATCCATGATTACGTTGAAGGCGGACATATTCGAAAATCTAGACGGAACGCCTGCGGGGTTGCAGCGCGCGCTGCAGTTTGCCATTGAACTCGAGCACTCCACCATTCCGCCCTATCTCTATGCTCTTTATTCGCTTCGTCCCAACGGGAACGATGAAATCGCCGAATTGATAAAATCCGTCGTTGTGCAGGAGATGCTGCACTTGTCGATCGCCTGTAACATTCTCAATTCCATAGGCGGCATTCCGAGAATTGACGACCCAGCCTTCGTACCGAAATACCCTGGGCACCTGCCGGGCGGAGTAGAGGGATCCTTAGTTGTAGGCCTAGAGCCATTTTCCAAACAGGTCGTCCTGGATACGTTCATGGTGATCGAAGAGCCGGAGGATCCGCTGCACTTCCCGGTCCTTGAGATGGAAGCTGCGGTGAAACCAAAGACAACCATCGGGCAGTTCTACGAAGCCATCATTAAGCAAATCCAAGATCTCGGGAACAGAATCTTCATCGGCGACCCAAAGCAACAGCTCACCACCGGCTTCTCTCCGCTGCGCACGATGTGCATTCACTCCGTAGAGTCCGCCAGCGAAGCCATCAAGTTGATTGTTAGTCAGGGCGAAGGAACAAAAAAGTCGCCGCTCGCTTCCGAAGGTGAACCAGCCCACTACTACCGCTTCGCTGAGGTTTATTATGGCAAGAAGTTGATCCCGAACCCAGACATCAGCCCGGGTACACCTGACTATGTCTATGGCGGGCACAGCATTGAGTTCAATCCAGCCGATGTTTGGCCAGTTATTGCTAATCCGAACAGCAACTCTTATGAGCGTGGCACGAAGGCTTTCAATCTCAACCTGGCATTTAACCAGACCTATACCGAACTTTTGATGAACTTGCAGCGAATTTTTTCAGGCGAACCGGACAGATTGGGCCCAGCGATCACCCTCATGGAATCGATGCAGGAACAGGCTGTCGTGCTGATGAGCACTGAGGTGGTCCCTGGCCAGACTGCGGGTCCGACGTTCGAGTTCAACCCCGACAACGGATAAACGAGATGGCAAACTCGAATTGGTGGATGTATCACGGCGACCCGGCGCATACCGGGTTTGTGACCGGAAGCAGCATTAACGCACGCAATGCCCACACCCTGAAGCTGCTGCACGACATTGATATTACGGGGCCCGTCCTTTCCGTGCCTGCCTTGGTAGATGGCTTTGTCTATGTTGGACTTGCCAATAGCCACGACGCAGAAGGTGCTAATGGCGGTCAGTTTCTGAAGATCAATGCCAAGAGCGGCCAGATAGTAGCGAAATTTGAATGGAATATCGATCCTACGGAGGGCGACAGCCACGGGTTTATGGGGATGGGTTGCACCCCTGTAGTCTATAAAGATACTAATCAAGTATTCTTCACCGCCTTTAATGGGAAACTTTATTGCCTGAACGACAACGACCTTACGCCACAATGGATCACGGATCTTCGGCACGCTGACCCTGCGCATAATCAGCCAGTAACGAATGTTGCCCTCGGGGCGCCTCCAGCTGCCGGATGGAGTTCGCCTGTAGTTGCTCCGGATATTCTCAATGGCTGCGTGTATGTGGGAATAGGTGAAGGAGAAAATCCCGGCCTATTTGGGTTCGTATTCTGTCTCGACATGCCGACTGGGAATGTCAATTGGATTTACTGCACCTGCCAGTTTGTTGATGGTGTTCCTAATCAGCTGAACGTTTTACCGCCCGCGGTTGTGAGGGGGGCTCTGCCACCAAGTTTTAGCGTAGGTCCTGTCAACCCCACGATTCGAGGGTGCTCAATCTGGTCGTCGATTGCGTATGATGATCAACTTAGTAGAATCTTCTGCACTACAGGCAATCCGGTGCCAGATTCGGCGCTGCCCTCGAAGGGCTTTTCCAATGGCATTCTCTCGCTGGATGCCACGACGGGCCAGTTTCGGGGGTTCTTCCAAGCTCTTCCGGAAAGCAGTTATCGTGTCAGCGACGTAGATGTCGATTTCGGCGGTTCACCAACCCTGTTTACTGTAAATGGGCGTCGGCTCGTTGCAGCAGGCTGCAAGAACGGCGGCTTTTTTGTACTCGACGCAGCTTCCATGGAGCTTGTCAACTGGCGTCAATTGTTGCCCTACTACAACGATGGCCGGCAGATTCCGACGGTCGATCCGCACGTAGGCCCGAACGATCAGCGCATGGACCCTCGAACGCCGAATCGCATGTCTGACAGCGAGGACCAGGAGAACTATTCTGGCACCTACAGCACACCAGCAATTTATCCGGATCTGGGCCGCATTTACATCGGAATCGGCGGAAACAATTATCACAATGTCCAGTCGGGAATCGACTACGCAACGACTCCCTTCCTAAGAGCCATGGAATGGCAGACCCTGGCTGATGCTTGGGAGATGGATAACAGCGATCCGCGTCTTTATGTTCACGCGCAGCCGCCGATGTATCGCACTCCCGGCGAAGCGGGCCTGAGCTCGCCAGCTGTTGTGAACGACGTCGTTTTCTGCTCCACTTCGAAGATTGCTCTCTATGCGTTGCACGCTTATACCGGCAGGTTACTCTGGAAGGACGAACTCGGGGAACAAACAGGCGGTTTCAATGGCGGATACGGATACTGTCTCGGCCCTGCTGTTTCCGGCAACTATGTCGTTGCGGGCGCACTCGTGTTCGGAAAACGAGGTGGGGTGCTACGAATATACACCTTGCCCGCTCCGGAGTAACGATGATACTTGAACCGGGACTGATTACTAGTCCCTTACCTACAAAAAGACGTGAGAATTCGCCCGTATATATAGGAGGATTGTTGAGCATGGCAGTCTCCTTCGAAAAAGATATCGTGCCGCTGTTCATCCACTTTCGCAGCTCCATGATGTGGAGGCTCGATCTGACAAAATTCGAAGATGTAAAGGCGAATGCCTCTAAGATCTACGGGCAGATCGTACCGAACCAGGGCACCGTAAATATGCCACCTCCGCCATACCCGCCTCTGACGAAGGAACAGACACAGTTATTCAAATCCTGGATGGACGGAGGCTTCCCAAGATAGTGTTGGCGTAGTATCTAGCCACTCCCCTGCCGGATTATCGATCCGATAGCAAGAGTGACAAGCCATACCCCTGAGATCAGGCTGGCGTGTTTAGGCACGAGTAATCGGCAACAGCCCCCGAGGAGAATCCCCGCAAAGCTAAGCGCAGAGCAAACCGTTCCAATTATGAGCGCGCTGAGGATTGGAGGGAAGCCAATGGCTCCCAGGCCTGCACCAGCGACTAAATTGTCGAGGCTGAGAAGAACCGGTAAACCGCAGATCATCCAGCCATCATTTACAGCATTGTCTACGGCGCGTTCAGTAGTCCAGGATAGATACAGAATTGTTCCGCCGCTGATCAGCAACACTATCGCCCCAGCGAATCTTTCGGGCAGTAGAAGCACTCTTATGAGTTGACCTGCGACTAACCCAGCCAGCGAACTAGCCGTTTCACACAACCCGAACGATGCTCCAAACGCCAGTTTGCGATTTCGCGTCAGGGGCAACATGCCTAAAGCGCACCCTGCCTGGAAGTTATCAATGCCGGCCGTAATGCCGAATACAAGGACAACGGCAAGCGATTGTAGAATTCCCGTTCGCATCACGCTGCCGTTTCTACATTCAGGTCTTCTACGGCCGAACGAAAAGCCTCAAGGAGTCGTTCTTCACACTCAAACACGTTCCAGCTCCCCATGCTTCAAATCCTGTTATCGAAAACGATATCTTATGCCGGTTTGGACAGCGATGCCTGGGTTGGGAAACCCAATATATTCGTGGTAATGGGCGTTGAACGCATTATTAATACGGCAGAACAGGGATGCTCGCCTAAATCCATCGTAGGCAACCACAAAGTTCGTCGTTGAGTAGCCACCCACGCTGGTAATCCACGGCACCGGTATCTGAAAGTCATAGCGACGTCCGATCCAATAGGTCGAACTTGAGGCAATAACATGTTTTGGAAATTTCACATCCAGACTCAGTCCTGCCTGCCAGTCGGGCTGGTTCCGCAGCGGTTCACTCGATGATTTGACATTCCAGTCCAGAAAAGTACTCCACGCCTTGACTTGAAGATACTGGGCAAAAAAATAGGAAGCAGAGGTCTCTAATCCTTGCGTGCGAACGCTAGTGCGATTCACGAGCTTGAACTCTTCGGAGTTAAAATCAATGAGATTAGAGAAATGATTGTAGTAGTAGGTCGCGGACAACGTTAACTTTTCTCGAAAACTCCGCTGCACTCCGGCGTCCAGCCCCGAGACCTTCTCCGGCAGAAGGTTCGGGTTGCCGACCACGGGGTCACTAATGGAATAGAACGACGGGACTTTGTAAGCTTGTCCCCAGCTCGCCTTCAGGATCGTGTTCTTCGCGACATTGAAAGATACGCCCAGCCGAGGCGCCAATTGCGTGCCAAATCCCGCCGTCTTGTTTACCCCAAGCGCCGCCATTGCTGTAGCTTTCCCGCCGGAATAAACCGCATCGCCATTGAAATTGAAGAAGCCGCGGTTGTCGTCGAATTGCGTCGGATAATATCCCGCGAGCAACGTGTTGTTGTGCCCGAGTTCATCGGCTCCCTGAAAACTAAGATGGCTTTGCAACTTTGAATTGAAGCTCAGGGTGTTTTGTAGCGTTAGGCGCGAACGCGTGAATCTTGTCCGCGTATTGACGCTAGGTTCGGAGGCACTAGATGGGTCGGGCGTATCAATGATGGCGGGCGTGTGGGCGTGCTCTCCCCGGCTGAAAACATCCGCGTCGATCACGATCATCCAAAGCTGATTGACTTGGTGTTGAGCTACGAATCCACCAAACAGATTTCCGGAGTTGCTGGCTTTAGGGATCCTAAGGATGGCAAAGTCCGGTCCACCGCTGCCCTCGGGAAAACCGGAGGACTCAAACTGGATCCAGCGCGCAGTCCAGCTAAACACCGTTTTGGAACTCTTGGCAAAACTGCCCGTCACTGCAAACGTGGAGGCAGAAAAGGCATCCGACTCAACTTGCTCGCCGACTCTAAGGAACGCACCCGATAATTTGTAGCCCAGACGGCCTCGCTCGCCTTCAGCTACCATATTGACTCCGGCAGTGGCGAACGAACCGGCCTCGATACCGACCGTGATATTAGATTCGTAATGCGCAGGCTTGGTGATGACATTCACTACGCCACTCATGGCCTCCGATCCGTATCCCGACGATAAGGGGCCACGCACGACCTCGATGCGCTCTAGATCATGGGAGAGCAAGTTGGAAAAGTCAAACGCTCCGCCTAGCAAATTGCTGAGGTCGTTGGCTGGAATTCCATCAATCATGACCAGTACGAGGTTTGGTTTGCCACCGCGAATTGTAACTGTGCTGAGCGAGCCTGCGCTTCCATTCTGAGCGAGGTTGATGAATGGCACATCACGCATCAGGTCGGCCGTGGTCAGCGCGTGTGCCTCCTTGATCTCCTCTTCTGTCATGACGCTGACTGCCCCCGGAGCAATCGAAACTGGAAGCGGCTCCGCAGTTACCGTAACTGTGGTCACCACCGATGGTAGAGAAGCAGCGTGTGCCGCAGACTGTGGGGAAGGCTGAGCCGCCGAGGAGGAGTCGTTCAATTGAGCAGACGCCAACAAAGCAAACGTCATCTGGATGAAAACTAGGGCTAAGGTCCGGGCAGATATACGCAGCAGCGAACTTAACGAGATTGTAGGCACCGCAAGAGTCGCCCGCATTGATTTAAAGCTAACACCGGATTCGCAATTGACTGCCCAGAAATCGGAGGCCTCGTGCGTGTTAGGAACGGGGGATAGCTTGAGGCCGTCTTCAAGTATGCCGCAATGTGCCGTTTGAATCGATACCCTATCACCTAAGTCGGTTTTGGTGGCATTACGGCAATCAATCTGTGTGGTGATCCGGCAAAGATGGAGGCCAAGAAAAGCCGATCGCGATGCCGACGCCGACTATGCCGGGGTGAGACTTTACGAACGCAGGCGTCCCTTTCCGATTCAGTCAGCCTAGAGATAGGTAGGCCGAAAGGTGCCGGCAAGCTCTGCAGATCGCAGCAGCGGTTCTGCAATAAGATCGGACTTGTGTACGCTCCTAGATCCGAGGTCGCGGCGGGAGTGCAACGGTTTACCAGACTGTCCGAAGATATAAAAGTGCATCTGGCCCGTGCTCCGAGGCAACGGTTTTTTCATCCCAAAAACGGTTTCTCCCTCCTACATAGGAGTAACGGCTTACTGCGGTCCCGATCGGTTTTGGGCGAATTTAAGGCCTCAAACGTAATGCTCCTCGGTCAAAGGCAAAAACAACGCCATATGTCCATTCCAGCACGTATGTAACAAATTGAAAATAAATAGCTTATGCGACAGGTTGGGGTTCCCGATCTGCTTTGGCACAAAGCCCCCGAGCGGCGTTTAGCAAACCGCCGACGCGCAGAAACGTCTCCGGGCACACGACCTTTGTTCCTATTCCGCACGCCCGCGGGTTACCGCGTGAGAGTAGCCGTCCAGATCTGGGTCCAATTAGGGTCCAATAACGCTTCCCGAGGGTTCCTTTGGGCACCAAAGTTGGCTGTCAGTGCCGTCGGATTTCAATCGGTTACGGTCTGTGGTCGCCTTGACACGATAGAGGTCGGCGGGGTCGATTTCCAGTTGCAAGATACTCCGAAATCGCGCCGGAGCCGATGCCGGGTTGATCATCAATTTTATCCACCGTTTGCACTTTGACTGGTCGCGCGCAGGTGGTAATCGGCTGAGGTGCGAGCTGTGGCGGAGATCTGGCACGGCGGAATGGATTGATGTCTGAAGACGATCCGCAAGGAATCCGACGCGAAATCTGTTCACTCGCTGTTGATATAAGCCAAAAGAGCGCTTTCCGGATAACGTACCAGGCGCCCTATTTTCCGGAACGGAGGGCCCAATTGCTTGCCTCCGTTCTTTTTCATACGCCATTTGCGCAACTGGGAGAGCGAGACCTGCAGCATGTCGGCAACTTGCTCCTCCGTGTACATGCGCAGAGATTGTGCGCCGTGCCCGTTGCCAGAATGCGATACCCTCACTGGCTGAGGCGGCAATGGCTTGCTCGGCTGTTCGGGTTCTACAAAAAACTGGCCGTCCAACTGATTTGCTGATCCGTTCGGCGGTGTCATTCCGATCGCGCCGGTTGAGGCTCTCATGTTTAAGCTCCTTACACCTGAGGGTCACGGTTGTAATCCAGATTGCAAAATCCGTCAAAAGACGGAAGCGGCCCGAGCGAGGCATTCTCTTCGGGCCGGGCATACGTGGACTAGGCATTGTTCCCGCTCAGCTCGGCCCAGCAGCGGAACTGCTGGGAATCGAATGTTGCGGTTCCGGATCCTGGCCGGTGTTGTTGGAAATTCCAGCTGCCTGGACTATGGATACCGGCAATTCGTGGCGAGCGGTTCGACCAGCCGATATCGCGGCGAAGGCGGCGCGCATGGGTTGACGATAACAGCGGCGGGCGCGGCGGGATTCCGGTCGTGACTCTAGGCGGGCGCGGCGCCGACTGGCTTCGCTTCGTTTGGTAGGCGGAATAGGCCTGCCCTCTGCGGTCGCCAGTAGGTCCTCCTGCTCCGACTCGATCAATTGTTTAGCGCGTTCCAGTGCACGCTGCTGAATGTGCACGTACTCCAGCGAGGTCTCGCGGTCCATGTGCCCGAGTTGTGCCATCATGACCTCCACGGGTACTCCGGCTTCGGCACCCAGCGTGCGAAACGTGTGCCGCAGGTCGTGGAAACGAAAGCCTTGCATGCCGCACGCCTCCATCAGTTTCCTCCACGATTTCACCCAGCTGGTCATGGGGCGGGTGATATCCCACTTCGCTTTCGTCTGTCCGTTCAAATGCTTCGACTTCCTGAGATTCAGTGGCAACAGATAGTGCTCGGGCTCAGTTGCTCCCAAAACTTCGGCGCGCAACAAAAGATTCCTTAGCCCCCAATCCGCCAGTGCCATCAGGCGCGGCTCTCGTTGTGTGCGGTTTTTGGCGATCTCGCGACGAACCACAATCTTGCCTTCATCGAGTCGGATATCCTTCAGCTGCAGATTGCGGATCTCGCCGCCCCGGCAACCGGTACCCACCGCCACTGCTGCGCAGTACATCGCCAATTGCCAGTACTCGTTTACTTTGGCCTTGTTGATGATGTCCATCAATTGCACTTTTTCGGCGACTTTGCCGGCGCGCTTCTTGATCTGCCGCAGCGGGGTATAGCGCGCGGCCAAGCTGTCGGTCCAACAGTCGGCAAAGATCATCATGCCGCGCAACAGGTGCATTTCGTAATTGACCGTGCGCCCCGTTACTGGCTGCTTCATGGTCTTGCTGACGTGCAGGCGGCGCTGCTGCTGGTATTCGCGGATGAAGGGGAGGGTGATGGCGCGGATTGGCAGCTTGCTTGAGAAGAACTTCACCACCGGAGAAAAAATGCGGCGCTCGCGCTCGATGGTGCGGGGCGAACTGCTGGCCGCCTTCCAGTTGAAGTAGAGCTCGGCCACGCGCTCCAGAGGGAGTTTGCCCATCTCATTCGCCTGCGCCTTGGAGTCCTCGCGTTCGTGTTCCTGCCTCGCTAGGAACTTCAACTTGTTGGACAGCGCTTCGGCGGGATTGGCGGTTTCCGTGGATTGCTGATGCTGTTTGCCACGGTTGTCGCGCCAGCTAAACCAGATGAACGGCGAGTTGGAGCGCCAGCGCAAACCGCGCGGCAGCTTGGGGCGTTTGGTGCCTTTCATTACTTGTGTTTTCCCACGAGTCACCAGTGCCGTCAAACGCCCGCTTCTGCGCTCACCCTTGCAATACGAATCGCGGCAGCTATGCAGTCCAGGGCCGCGTTATTCCTGGGCATGCAGCGAGGTGGAACAGTATTCCACGGTGTGCGCGAAGCAAAAGTTACCACTAATTGTTACCACTGGCCGTTTTTGCGGGAAGTCCGGAGAGGTAAGTGCTTGATAATAAATTGGCTGCCCCCCAGGGATTCGAACCCCGATATGCTGATCCAGAGTCAGCTGTCCTGCCGTTGAACGAGGGGGCAACGGATGCGGCTGTCATGCGCTCGAAATGCCGCTGCTTCGATTCTATTGGTACAGCAATTTCAGCGTCAACCGCGGACTTTTCCGGGTGGCGCCGGAATCGCTGACGACTCACATGCGCCGATCAGGCGCGGATCACCTGCAACAAGTGTCGCACTGGCAGATTCGGGCAAAAGCATGTTTGCAGAGGTGCGCGTCTTACCACGTCGCCCGCAGGCCCGCTTCCTGTGGCGCTACAATGGCGGTACGAATTTCAATCAGGACCGCACTATGTCATCGATGACAGGAAATGTCGCCCTTGCGCTCGATACCTGCGAGATTGCGCGCCGGCCGCTGGAAGCCGGCCAATGCGCGTTGGTGGTTGTCGACATCCAGGAGAAGCTGCTGCCGCCCATCTTCAACCGGGAAACGATGGTGAAGAATTCGCAGCTGCTGATACGGATGGCGAACATTCTCGGGCTGCCCATCATGGCCACCACGCAGTACAGCAAAGGACTGGGGCCGACGGTGCCGGAGATCGCTTCCCTGCTGGCGGATGTGTCGCCCATCGACAAGCTGGAGTTCGGCTGTTTCGGCAGCAGCCAGTTCCGCTCCCGGCTCAGGTCCTTGCCCGGCAACCGCAACACGGTGCTGCTGTGCGGGATGGAAACCCACATCTGCGTGATGCAGACCGCGCTGGGGGCGCTGAATGAGGGCTATCTGGTGCATGTGGCGTCCGATGCCGTGGGCTCACGCGCGGAGTGGAACTGGAAGATCGGGCTGAAGCGCATGAAGGCCGCCGGCGTGGTGATTTCATCCACCGAGATGATGCTGTACGAGCTGCTGCGGTGCTCGGGCACGCCGCAGTTTAAGGAGCTGCTGCAATATCTGAAGTGAAGCGGCGTTTTGTGCTGCAGCCAGGCCTGGCCGAAGCCCGGCTTTTCCAATTCCGTCAGGGCCGGCTGGACGCAGGCCTGAAGGCCTGCGCTATCTCCTATGCCTGCAGCGGCGCGATCTGCACATAATCGCGCGGCGTGTCCGGTCTCTGGCTGCGGGCGGCGATTTTGGGCAGCGTGCCCTGGAACATGGCGATTTCATCGCAGGCATTGCGGCGCGAGCATTTCAGGCAATCCTTGAAGATCTTGTCGGGCAACGCTTCCTTCTCGACCACCCTGAACCCCATGCGCGCGAAGAAATCGGGAATGCGGGTGAACAGACACACGCAGGTAACGCTGTGCTTGCGGGCCTCGTTCAGCAGCGCCTCCACCAGCACCCGGCCCGCTCCCCTGCCTTTGGAGCTGTTGGTGACCGTGATGGAGCGGATTTCGGCAAGGTGCATGCCGTAGAGATGCAGGGCGCCGCAGCCTACAATCTCGCGCCCGTTTTCCACCACCACGAAGTCGCGGATGTTCTCGCAGATTTCCGCCAGCGAGCGCGGCAGCAGCGTGCCGTCGGCAACGTGCACCTGGATGAGCTGCTCGATGGCGATGGCGTCGGGAAGCTTTGCGTTACGTGCATGCATGGGCGACTCCAAAACGCGGGAATAAATGGTTCATGCAATCCATCCTGGGTTGAAGGGGCACGGCTTCAGCCGTGCCGGCCAGATGAGTTGGAAGGCTTGGCCTTTAGGCCCTGAGGGACAGATCCCTCAGCGGCTAAAGCCGGATCCTTCAACTCGCCGTTACGGCACGCCTGAAGGCGTGCCCCTTCAAAGCTGGCCTGACGAAAATCTTCCAGTCTTTCCTTCGCCGTCTGTAAGGCCTGCCGAACCCGTGCTGGGGCGGTGCCTCCCGGGACGTTGTGAACAGCCAGCACTTCTTTGAGTGCCAGTGCCGCATAAAACTGCTCGCCGGCGTCAATGCCGCAGAGCGCGTAGTCCTGCTTCGAAAGCTGCTCCAGTTCACAGCCTCGCTCCGCGCACAGGCGCACCGCCCGGCCGACAAGCTCGTGCGCGCGGCGGAAGGGGACGCCCTGGCGCACAAGCTCAGCGGCCGCAGCCTGGGCGTTCATGAACCCGCAGCTTGCGGTCTGCTGCATGCGTTCGTAGTCGAACCCGACGGCGGCCATGAAGCCGGCGGCCACGCGGAGCATGCCGCAAACCTGTTCCGCGGCCGAAAACACGGGCTGCTGCGTCTCCTGCAAATCCTTGTTATAGGCGAGCGGCAGGCCTTTCACTCCAATGAATAGGGCGGTGGCGTCGGCGAACACCCGGCCGGCCTTGCCGCGCACCAGCTCCAGCGCGTCCGCATTCTTCTTCTGCGGCATGGCGCTGCTGCCGGTCGAGTATTGTTCCGGCAGCCTGACGAAGCCGAACTCCGTACTGGCAAACAGGATGAACTCCTCCGCCCAGCGGCTGAGGTGCAGCGCAACCAATGACAGCGCCTGGACGAACTCAAGCGCGAAGTCGCGATCGCTGGTGGCGTCCATGCTGTTGGCTGCCGGCGAGGCGAAGCCCAACTCCGCCGCCATGCCATCGCGGTCCAGCGGCAGAATGGTTCCCGCAACCGCGCCCGAGCCCAGCGGACACATATTCAGCCGTTTGCGGCAGTCGGCCAGCCGGCCGATATCGCGCAGGAACATTTCCACATACGCCAGCAGCCAGTGCGCCACCAGCACGGGCTCCGCCCGCTGCAGGTGCGTATAAGCCGGCATGGCTGTGCCGCCGGCGGCTTCCGCCTGCCTGATGAAGGCGCCGGCGAACTCCCCCAGCAGGTGCGTCACTTCGTCGATCTGCTCGCGGACATACAGCCGCAGATCGGTGGCGATCTGCTCGTTACGGCTGCGGCCGGTGTGCAGCTTCCAGCCCACCTCGCGCAGCTCCAGCGCAAGCCCGCCGGCAAGCTCCACCAGCCGGCTTTCGACGTAATGGTGCACGTCTTCGATGGCTGGATTGTCAGCCTGCGGCACGCCTTCGCGCCCGATCTGATCGAGGGCGGAGAGCGTGGCCGCCAGCTCCGCGCCGCTCAGCACGCCGGCCTTCGCCAGTGCGGAGGCGTGCGCCCTGCTGGCCGCAACTTCATACGGCAGCAGCACGCGGTCGTAGGGGAACGACCGCTGCCATTGCTCGAATTCGGCATCAGGCCCCTGGCTGAAGCGGCCCGACCACATCTTCATCGCACGGCTCCCTTCCCCGCGGCTGACGCCACCGGCTGGACCGGCTCGGGCTCCCTGCCGTGAATGATGGCCCGTGACCGTGCCGGCAGTCCGAGAATGCGGATGAAGCCCTCGGCGTCTTTCTGGTTATAACCAGCGCCCATGGTGAAGCTGGCGATGTCGGGCCGGTAGAGCGAGGTCTCCGATTTGCGGCCGGCCACATCCACGTTGCCCTTGTAGAGCGCGAGGGTGACAGTGCCGTTCACGTCGGCCTGCGAGCTGCCGACGAACGCCTGCAACGACTCGCGCAACGGCGTGAACCACAGACCGAAATAGACCAGCTCGGCGTACTTCAGCGCGATGTGCTGCTTGAAGTGGGCCAGCTCGCGGTCGAGGCACAGTGCCTCCAGCTCGCGATGCGCGGTGAGCAGCAGCGTTCCGCCCGGAGTCTCATAGCAGCCGCGCGACTTGATGCCGACGAACCGGTTCTCCACCAGATCGACGCGGCCGATGGCATTGCGCGCCCCAATCTCATTTAGCACTTCGATGGTGGCAACCGGATCGAGCTCGACCCCATTGACGGCGACGGGCAGGCCGTGCCGGAAGGCGATTGTCACCTTCTCCACCGCGTCCGGGGCCTCCTGCGGCGATTTCGTCCACGTCCATGTGCTAGGCAGGGGCGCGTTGTCGGGATCCTCCAGCTCGCCGCCCTCGTGGCTGACGTGCAGCAGGTTACGGTCGCGGCTGTGGATCTTCTCCCGGCTCTGCGCCACCGGAATTCCGTGCCGCTCGGCGTAATCCAGACAGTCTTCGCGCGACTGCAGGCTCCACTCCCGCCACGGCACGATTACCTTCAGCTCCGGAGCCAGCGCCTGATAGGCATGTTCGAAGCGCACCTGGTCGTTGCCTTTGCCGGTGCATCCATGTGCCAGGGCCGTCGCCCCATGGCGCAGCGCCACCTGCACCTGGTATTTCGCTATGACCGGCCGGGCCAGCGATGTGCCCAGCAGATATTTGTGCTCGTACACCGCGCCCGCCTGAATGGCCGGGAAGACATAGTCGGTCAGCAACTCCTGCCGCAGGTCCTGCACCATCACATCGCAGGCGCCGGTTGCGAAGGCCTTCTTTACGACCGCCTCCAGGTCGTCGCCCTGCCCCACGTCGGCAACAAAGGCGATGACGTCGCAGTCGTAGTTTTCCTTCAGCCAGGGAATGATGATGGACGTATCCAGTCCACCGGAATAAGCAAGTACGACCTTCTCACGCATTGGCGCTCCTCGGCGGAAAGCGGTGGATACCGCCTTCCAGCAGCAAAACAAGAATGGATTTCTGGACGTGCAGCCGGTTCTCGGCCTGGTCGAAGATCACCGAGCGCGGCGAATCGATGACCGAAGCGGTGACCTCATCGCCGCGATGGGCCGGCAGGCAGTGCATGAACACCGCATGCCGCGCGGCATGGGAGAAGAGCTTCTGGTTCAACTGATAGGGCGCGAAGATTCGGCTGCGGCCTGCGGCCTCGTCTTCCTGGCCCATGCTGGCCCATACGTCGGTGTAGACGGCGTCGGCGCCGGCGACCGCCTCGACGGGATCGTTGACCACCTGCACCGTCGCGCCGGAAGCGGTGGCGAGTTCGCGGGCGGCCTGGGTAATGGCGGCATTCGGCCCGTAGCCCTCGGGAGTGCCGACGGAGATGGACGCGCCCAGGCTGGCGGCGGCCAGCATCAGTGAATGGGCGACGTTGTTGCCGTCGCCGACGTAGGCAAGATGCACGCCATGCAGATCGCCAAAGTGCTCCTGCAGGGTGAGCATGTCGGCCATCGCCTGGCAGGGATGCTCCAGCTCGCTCAGCGCGTTGATGACGGGAATCGAGGCATGCTCGGCCATGGTGCTGACCGTCTCATGGGAGAAGGTGCGCAGCACGATGCCATCGACCCAGCGCTCGAGGTTGTGCGCCATGTCGCTCAGGCTCTCGCGCGCGCCCAGCCGAGACTGCGTCTGATCGACGAAAAACGAGGTGCCGCCGAGGCTGTTGATACCGGCTTCAAACGTCAGCCGCGTGCGCAGCGAGGGCTTCTCGAAGAACAGCACGATCTGTTTGCCGGCCAGAATGCCGCGGAAGTCCGCCGGCCGGGTTTTCATCGCGGAGGCCAGTTCCAGGGCGCAGGCCAGCTCGTCGGCCGAGAAGTCCTGGATGGAAATCAGGTCGCGGCCGGTCACGCCGCGGTAGGCGTATTGACTCGGGCTCGCTCCTGGGGGAATGGT
>Ga0335081_10003841_pt1 | contig 23674 bp, 23 predicted proteins | sample Lox_Sample_35_FD_206713 | JGI IMG/M metagenome (GOLD analysis project Ga0335081, IMG submission 206713) | Soil microbial communities from Loxahatchee National Wildlife Refuge, Florida, United States - Lox_Sample_3.5 | ecosystem: Environmental > Terrestrial > Soil > Wetlands | place: USA...
TGTTGGATGAGTCCCCGCTCAGAATTGCATGGAGGCATAATTCTTTCCTTAATGTTGGGCGGAGAGCACTGCTTGAGTCGAACTTCGATTCCAGCGAGTCGAGGGCCGACTACAGCGTTGCGCCCCGTCATGTTTGTTTCTTTGTGCCGTATTGTAGCGATAGAGACGTCGGAGTAAAGAGTTATTTCGGCCGGTTGTGCAGCAATGAGGCGATGAAATCGCGCGCCAGAAACAGTGTCAGCCGGGGATGGGAGACCACGTGGTTGATGGCGTAACGCAACATAGCTTCCCCGAATGGCACATAGACGCGCACCGGTACGTTCAATCGGCGTGCCACGGCGAACGACGCGCGCATCGGCAAACCGTACAGCAATTCCAAATCACAGGGAATGCCGGCCGCCTGCAGTTTGGAAATCGCTTCTGAAGCCAGCGGCAGATCGTGACTGGCAACTGCCACGTGGCGCGCGCCGTATGCCAACTCATCAATGACCTGCAGGAAACCAGCCCGTGGATCGCGACGGGGATCGGCCGGATCTGCCCACTCGCCCTTGACGACGCGAATGTGAAGGGGGTGTTGCCTTGCCCAACGAGCGTCACCCACTGCGCGACGCCACCGGGCCGCCAAGGTAACGCCCAATTCGCAGCCCGCCTTCCGGGAAAGGATTCCCTCGACGACCGTCCACGTGGGATCGACGGTTTCCGGCTGAAGCGAGTCCATGTGCAAGCGCACGCCGCAATCTGTTGCCGCTCGAATCAATTCCTCCAGCAACTCGCTTCCGTAATGAATGGTGGACAGTTTGATCGAGACATAATCACGCGAACCGGTCAGGGCGCGGATGGCAGCGAGATTAAGATTGGCAATCTCGCGCGGCGAGTCCTTGGCCCAGTTGAAATATCCGATGGTTGTCATCCCCCCGCTCTGCAAAAATCGGTCCCGAACGCGCAGAGCATCCTGCAGTTTCGGCCCGGCCGTGTATACACGCGCGGCCTGCTGCGCAATCGGTGTCAGAACGGCCCACGCCGCGGAGCGCACCCAGTTTGTCCGGCGAGATGTTACTGGGTTCTCTTCCATTTGCGTTTCAATGTGCCGGCGGTGGCCCGCGCCAAGACCGCCATCCCACGCGGAGTGAAAGGGTAAACATCCAGCTTCACGCAACGGTGAGCGTGTTGTGTCCAGACTTGCGTCCAGGGCTCTTCGTCGCCGAGGAACTCGTATCGCTGCAGTCCGGCTTCGACCGCCCGCCGGATGGTTGCGTGCATCAACAGGAGACCGGGCGAACATCGGGCGAACGCCTCGTTGTAGCCGATCGTCAGCAACCAAAAGGCGCCCGCGGATTGTTGTGCGATTTGCATGGCGATCGCTTGTTCGCCGATGCGCAAAAAGCATAGCCGTAGCAGTCCGGCGGCGCTCGCCGCTCGCGCATACCGGCGAAAAAACGCGCAGCAGCGCCTGTCATAGAGCAACGCGGTCTTCATTTCGCCCTTCCAACTGCGCGCTTCAATGGAGAGTGCGTCGTCCATGAGTCGGTCCACTTCGCTAGTGGATGGCGTGAGAATTTGTGCGGTGACCGGCCCGATTTTTTCGGCGTGTCGTCGGGCCCGTCGCAAATCCGAGCGTCGTTTCGCGCTGAGATGGCTTTCCGGTTCGAGCCAGGTTGCATCGAGCGGAATGAACGGCGCGCTGTGCGCTGGCCGGCAGCGCAGCAGAGCACGGCCAGGGGACAGGCGTTGAAACACTTCGATCGTCGGCTTGTCCAGCGGCAGACGATCGAAATGCACGGCCTGACCGCGTCGCAACAACGCGAGCGCGACTCGTTCGAGAGCATCGAGGTCGCGGTAAATCAGATCTGATGGCTCGTACAAACCTTCGCCCAACATTGTCCATGAACGCCAGATTCCCTCGCCTCGAGCAATCAAGGGGGCGAGCGCCACGGGCTGATTGCCGCGCTGGGCTACCACCACGTCCAACGTCTCGTCCGCCAGGCACAACGCGCACGCGTTCCACCACAAGAACTGTTCCGTCGGCCAACGCGCTTCGTCCCCGCCCGGCGACCATGCCGTGCGAAACGGCGCAAAGAAATCGTCGCTCTCGGCAGGCAGGTCCGAGGTTGGCGGCACGTTGAGGGGAGATTGGGTCATCCAAACATCAATCTGCGCCGCACTGCCCGGAGCGCCCGGATTGCCACCCTCGCGCCGGCAACCAGAGGAAAGGCGGCCACTGATCCTTCCGCGATGACGATGGAGTCGTTGGCAAGACGTAGTTTGTAAGGCGATTCGCCGGGCCCCAAATCGAGCACTTTGATCCCGAAAGATGGTGCCGCCTCCGCGATCTTCATCAGCAGCACGGCACCGGGAGAATATCTCGCAAACTGCCGGTTGTAGGCTGGAAACCAAGAATGCCAGACTGATTGTGTGCGCATGCCGAAATCCAATGCCAGTAGTTCATCACCAGCGTACAAAGCGGACAGCATCCCCGCAAAACCGTCGGTCCTCGTCTCCAAAACCTTGTGAAGGACGGCGCTCGTCCATCGGCCCACGCGCTCCCCCTTCGTCCACTTCTCGGCCCACCAAACAAGCATTTGATCCAATACGGCGTGGTCGGCAACGCGCGGCTCGAATCGCACGGGTCCGACGTTCCGCTGCAATCGGCGCACCTGACGGTCGATTCGTTCGACGAGCCGCGAGCCGGACTGTATTTTCCCTTGGGCATATGACTCGTAGCCCGTGGCAAGATTCAGAATCCACGACTGTCTCCTTTGACGGATAAATGGCCGAAATGCCGGCTGCGACACAATCAGATGGTCGAAATCCCAAGCCACCAGCCGGCAACCACGCAGTAATTCCTCCGGGTTCCAATCTGTTTCCGGACCGGCAATAAGTCCTTGGTAATCGCACATGGGCCAGCCGATCGGAAGGCCCGCCACTCGTTTGACTCGCTGAAAAGGGAAAAGACCGACGACTTCGTTATCTTCTTCCAGGATCCCGATGAACACGTCGTCGCGCGCCCCGGCAATCGCCGAGGTGTACTCCGGACAAAAAAACGGACTGGAAAGCAGCCGGTTTCCCCGCTGTAGAATAGTCCACTTTTGGACAAGATCAACGGCAAGGGCTTTGGCGGGAATGCATCTTACTCTCATGGAGAATCAGAAAAGTAAAATCTCTTTCTCAACGCTAACACACTCGCTCTTTTGCGTCCAGCGGCAATGACTTGGGGATGTCGAGCGGGGCGGGGCAAAATGCCTACTTCAATGCTCCTTCGCGTCGCAAATCCTGAACAATCTCGCGGGTTGCTTTGGATTTGTTGAGCGTGTAAAAGTGCAATCCGTCGACCTTCGCGTCGAGAAGTTCCCGGCATTGGCGCGTGGCCCAAGACACGCCGTAGCGGACCACGGCATCGGGATCTCCTGCAATCGGAGTGAGTTCCGTAAGCATTTTTGCGGGAATCACCGCGCCGCACATAGCCGTAAATTTCTTGATCTGAGCGACATTGGTAACCGGCATGATCCCGGCAATGATGGGGACTGCGATCCCGGATCCCCGGCAACGCTCGACAAACCGGAAGAAATCCCGATTGTCGAAATATAGTTGCGTGATGACGAAGTCGGCACCAGCGTCCACTTTCTCTTTCAGTCGACGCAAGTCGGTTGCGGCATCCGGTGCTTCGGGATGTTTCTCGGGATAGCCAGCGCAGCCGATGCTGAGTGCATCGCCGAAACGTTGACGGATATGGCGAATGAGATGGACGGCATTCTGGAAATCGGGAAACCAGCCTTCTGGCGGTTCAGGCTGGCCCACCGGGCGGTCTCCGCGCAAGGCGAGGACGTTTTCAATGCCGTGCTGAACGAATTTTCCCAAGACGCTGTCGATATCCTCGCGTCGCTGGCCGACGCAGGTAAAATGGGCCATGGCTTCCAAGCCAAACTGTTGCTTGATCTTGAGAGTGACCTCCAAGGTGCGGGCGCGGGTGCTACCACCCGCTCCGTAGGTGCAGGTGGCAAAGGTCGGTCGCAATTCCTGCAGGCGGGAGAGCGCATCAAGTAGTGTGGCCATTGCCTGATCGTTCTTGGGCGGAAAGAATTCGAACGAGATTGTCGGGTGCGTCGTTCGTAATATGTCGCGGATTCTCACAACGGCTATTACCCCAATGCTGCCGGCTATCTAAGGGTGAAATGGCGACCTGGAATAGGCGCGCGCCAAGCCGGCCAGTATGCGATCACGTTGGTCTATGAGCCGTTTGGGTTTGCGGGATTTGGCCCTATCAAGCGCATAGGCGGTAAGCAGCGGCAGGGCGATGGTGCTATCTGCGTAACAGACCACGGCGTCCGGCAGCCTGCGGGGATCGACCTTGCCCCAACTCACCGCCTCCCCGGGCGTCGCCCCGGACAATCCGCCCGTATCCGGCCGCGCATCTGTAACCTGCAGGAAATAATCGTGACCCTTTTCGTCGAGCCCGAGAACCTCTTGAATTTGGGGCTCCGTCTGGAGCATGAAGTTCTTCGGAGATCCACCCCCGAGGATGAACACACCCGAAGTCCGACCGTTCCGCTTGGCATCATAAACAATGCCGGCGGTCTGGTTGACATCGCGATTGACATCGAACTGAAGCTTGTTGCCAGCCAGACTCATGGCGGCCACGTTCATGCCAATCGAGCTATCGCCGGGGCTGCTGGTGAAGCAAGGGACGCCGTACTGGTGAGCGACAGAAATGAGGGATTGGTCTCGCAGCCCAAGTTTGCGCTCCCGTTCACGCACGTATTTGCCGAGCAAATCGTGAAATTCGTCGGTCCCCATGAGACGCTGGAATTCTTTCCGGCTGATGACTTGACGAATGAAGGCGTCCGTATCAAGCAGGACGCGGTAATCGAACAGAATATCGTAGATGCGGATAATCCGCCGCTTACGAAGCTGCACATCGTCGAGAAATGGCGAGCCACGATATAGCTTCATGTCCAGTCCATAGTGGAGATCGTGATAGAGGTTGGCGCCGGTGGTGACAATCCAATCGATAAAGCCGGCTTTGATCAACGGAATCAGGCATGACTTACCGAGACCGGCCGGCACCAACGCGCCGGTAAGGCTGAGGCCGACCAGACCGTTTCGGGGCAGCATCTTGCGCACGAACAAGTCGCAGGCTTCCTGCAAACGCCCGGCATTGTAAGCCTGGAAAGTCTCGGAGACCAATGTTGCGGCTTTCACGCCGGAGCGGATCTGCCGGGGGGCGACACGGGAAAAACGGCGAAATTTGGCGGCGCTTTTCATGTGATCGAGGATTTTTCTTCGTGCAAACAGTCGGGCGAACTCATACAATTAACAACGCTCATTTACTTTGACAATCTAATTAGGGAGACTTGTTTCGATGGAGCCAAGAGAAATCCGCGTCGGCCACAGCCCGGACCCTGATGATGCCTTCATGTTCTACGCCCTGACACACGGCAAGTTGGACACTGCGGGACTGACGTTTACGCACGTGATCAAAGACATCGAAAGCCTCAATCACCTGGCTGTGGAGGGAGATCTGGAAATGACCGCATTGAGCGTCCATGCGTACGGATACGTGATGGATCAGTACGCGTTGCTGCCAAGTGGCGGGAGTTTTGGCGACAAGTGCGGGCCGATTATCGTGGCCCGCAAGCCGATGGATGTGGGTGAGTTGGCCGACGACCGGATCGCGGTCCCGGGCACAATGACGAGCGCGTATCTGCTGCTGAAATTGTTGTTGATGCATTTTCGATTTGAGGTGGTTCCCTTTGACAGGGTGATGGCCGCCGTGAAAACCGGTGAGGTTGACGCCGGACTATTGATTCACGAAGGACAGATCACGTACGACCAAATGGGGTTGCACAAGATCGTCGATCTCGGCGAGTGGTGGCATGCGGATACAGGGCTTCCGGTGCCACTGGGGGTGAATGCCGTGAGGAAGGATTTGGGCAAGCAATTGATGCGGAAAATTTCCGAATTGTTCGGCGCCAGCGTTCAATATGGGCTCGATCACCGGGCGGAAGCCGTCGCGTACGCGAAGGAATTCAGCCGCGGCATGGACGCTGCTACGACAGATCGATTTGTGAGAATGTACGTCAATCCGCTGACGCGGGACATGGGACCCAAAGGGCGTGAAGCCATCGCGCTCTTATTGACCCGCGCTTATCACGCAGCCCTGGTGCCGCGTCCGGTCAATCTGGAATTCGTGGAGTGAAGCTGGGACTTGAAGACGATAAGGGACGGTCCGGGTGAGACGGCGTTACCGATTTTTCTGTCGGGCGCAGGTTTGCTGGTCGTTGTTATTGGTGACCCATGCCGCCTATGCCGGATGGGAATTCAGCGCTCCTGCTGATCCTTACCGGTATTGGAATACCAGCGTCACGGTTGGAGGCCAATACGATGACAACTTCAACTCTACCGAGAAAAACCGCGAATCCGGCGTAAGGTTTAGCTCTGACATCAGGTTTCGGGCAACGGTCCCTCTGGAGAGATTTCTGGCCGGCGTGCAGTACGATTATGGAGTTCTTTATCCACGCGACACGAGACTTGGGGGGGTCGAGGAAACCCATAACGTCACCGTCTCGGCCAATTGCACGATCACGCCGGAACTGACGCTTGGGCTCAGCGAAACGTACATCAATTCCCTGCAACCAGAACTCGTAGAGGGGCCAGCGAATGCACCGATCAATATCGTGCAAGCGGGCACCTATGTTTATAACAACCTTGTCGCGAATGTGAATTATGCGCTCAGCCGTCGCTGGATTCTGTCGGTTGCTGGCGCTTGGGATACTTGGAGGTATCAGGTATCTTCCGTCGCCAGCAACAATGACCACGATGATTACTCGACGATTGTTTCCGCACTTTATGCACTCGATCCAAGAACCTCGGTCGGTCTGAACTACCGATATGTGCAAACGATTTTCGTCAATCCCGGTCCCTTTAACGGTCTGAATACAGACTCGGATACCGGCTATTTGTCGATCGTCCGGCAATTCAATCCAGAATTGTCTCTTACGCTCAATGGCGGTTATACGATCCAAAATTCGGAGAACGGGACCACGAGTACGTCGCCTTCGGCGTACGGGGACCTCACCTATAATTACGGTACGAACAGTACGCTATCGCTGACCGTTGGCGAGGCCCTGAGCTCGGCTTCTCTGGGCGTTTCCCAACAGTTCAGTTCACAGGAGAACACCACTTTTGCTCTCCACGCGGAACATCGGTTCACTCCGAGATTGCGCGCTTTGGCGGATCTCACGTATGTGTACAGTTCATTTACGTCCCCGCTCGTCCCCGGGGTGAGTGTCTCGCCTACTGAAGAGGCCTTGACCAGCCATATTGGACTTCGGTACGCATTTAGGGAGTGGTTGTCGGCCGTTCTCGATTACACCTATACGCAGTTGACTGCGCCCAAAACGAGTTTATTTGGGAGATCGGTGCAGTTAATTGAACCTTATAATCGAAATCAGGTCTCATTAGGGATGACATTAACCTATTAACCACAACGGAAGGACACCCGGGAGCGTTGCTCAACCACAATTTCACTTGCGCATCGCCCGCAGATGGTGTCTAGTAAGACGCTCCGAAGTTAAACATGGACCCGATCACGCCGCCAGCAGCACCCGAATCACGGCTGCATTTCCTCGATTATTGGCGAGTCATTAAGACGCGCAAGGTAATCGTATTTCTGGTATTTCTGTTGGTCGTACTCACAGTCTTCACGCTCACGCTGTTTAAGCCAAAGATTTACATGGCCTCGACAAGGATCAAGGTCGAGCAGGAAAGGCCGAGCGTCGAAGTGTTCCAGCCGACCATTGTTCCCAGTTACGATCCTTACTTCCTGCGAACGCAATACGAGATTATCCAATCTCAAAAAATCTTATATCCGGTTATCGAACGCCTCGGACTTCAAAAGATCTGGGGAGGCGACACCCCGCTGCCGATGGAAATTGCCTTTGCCGTGTTGAAAGGCGAACTGATCGTCAGACCTTACCGCGACACATCGCTCATCGAGATCGACGTGCAAAGTCCCGATGGCCGTCAGGCAGCCGCCATTGCCAATACGATTGCGGAGGTGTTTGAGAGTGACCGCCTAGAGGTCAAGCGTCAACAAACCCAGAAGGGATTGGACAAGCTCCGCGACGAAGCTGCGCAACAGGAGGAACGGTTACATCGTGCGCAAGAAAAAGTCGAAAAGCTCCGTAGGGAACTGGATGTGCCGGTGATTAATAACGCCAAGCTCACCGACCAGACGCTTTCCCAACTTGAGCAACGGTTGACCGCAGCTCGCGATGATCTGGTGACGCGTGAGGTCAGTTTGAAGGAAATCAACAAGCTCAGTCTTCGGGAATTACGCAATACCATTAACACTCTCATTCAAGATACGACGGTTCAGACTCTGCTTCAAAATCTCACCGATATCGATACCAAATTGGAAGCGATGAAGGAAGATTACGGGCCCGACCACCCCGCGGTGCGCCAAGCGATGGCTACGCGGGACAAGTTGGAGCAACAGCTCGACGAGCGCCTGGACGGCATTAAGCGAGCATACGCCATCAATTATCAGGTAGCCAAAGTCCGCGTGGAGGAGCTTCAAAAGCAGTTCGACGACGCAAAGAATGCGAATTTGGTTGTGGAAAGCGAACAATACCTTCCTTTCACCAATGCGCAGCGTGAGGAGGATCTCGAAGAGAGATTGTACGAGGCTGTTAAATCCAGAATCCAGCAGGCCTCGATCGAAATGCAAGTGCCCCGCAGTCCCGTGGAAGTCATTGATCGCGCCGAAGTGCCATTGCCACAGGCTTATGTCAGCCCCAAGATGTGGCTTAATGTCAGTATTGGCGCTGTTTTAGGTTTGCTATTGGGCGTTGCGTTAACGTTCTTCATTGAATTTCTGGATACCAGTGTCAAGAAAGTCGAGGATGTGGAGCACTATCTCCGGTTGCCCGTGCTCGGCGTGGTTGGCCAGCAAGCCAGTTTACTGAACAGTGCCGAGTTCTCAGCGGTGCATCTCGAAGCCTATCGCATGCTGCGCACGAATATTGAATTTGCCAAACCTCCAAGTGCCATTACATCGCTTTGCGTTCTCAGCGCGGGCGCCGGTGAAGGCAAGTCCTTCACCATCGCCAATCTGGCTTACGTTTACGCCCAACAGGGCGGGCGCGTGCTGGTGGTTGACAGTGATCTACGGCGACCGGGTGTCCACCGGTATTTGGGTGCGTCCGACGATTTTGGTTTGGCCGATTATTTGTCAGGTACCAAAACCGTTCAGGAAGTGATCCAGTCAACCAGTACCCCCAATGTATCGGTCATCGCTTCCGGCACCGGTTCCACCGTGCGCGAGGCGCTGCCCTTATTAACTTCGCGCAGGATGGCGGAATTGATCGATTTGGTGAGTCAACAGTTCGATGTGATTCTGTACGATACCCCGCCCATCCTCGGAGTCAGTGATGCTGCGATCATTGCCCGCGAGGTGGGTTTGGCTCTGTTGGTGATCCAGCATCGCCGTTACCCTCGCAACATGGCACAACGAGCCGTGCAAGTCATTCAAAACGCTGGCGGCAAATTGCTCGGCGCGGTCGTCAACAGCGTGCAGATCGGCCAGGACGAGACTTACTATTATTACCATGATCAACTGGAACATTATCAGCAGCGGCCGGCCCGCAAGACGCAACCGGTCGTGGCCGAATCTGTGGCCGCGCCAAAGCCACGGAAGAGTGACGGCGATGGCTTCGATTTGTCCGGAAAATACTGATTGCATTTCCCCTTGGTTGGCGCCACGATGAGATGATTCATGGCCCAAACCCACACGGAGTCGTTCCACTTGATCTCATTCGCCAATCGATTCAGCCGATCAATTCTGCTGGCGTTCTGTGCATTGATGATCGGTCTCCTAGTTGGCTGCAACACGCTCACTGGATGGGTTGGATCCTCTGCTTCTGGGAACTCGAAGGCGGCGACCAGCGATGAAGTGTCGGGGCGGCTCCGCCCGGGCGATCAGGTCCAAGTCCGTCTCGATACGGGCATGAACACCAGCCAGCCGGCACAAAGCTACGATGTAACGATCGACGAAAATGGCGAGATTTCTTTACCCCTGGTGGGAAGCATTAAGGCGGCCGGCCTTACTCAAAGTGAATTGGCGGAAAGCATCCAGGCGAACTATGTGCCGCGCTTTTATGTCTACTGTACGGCCACGGTGTTGGCGGCGCAGCGATACTTTTATATCTCCGGCGAAGTGCGTTCCCCCGGCCGCTTTATGTGGAGTGATGATGTCACGCTCCTCAAAGCCATCAGCACCGCCGGTGGGTTCACCGACTACGCCAATCGCGGCAAGGTGGAACTTATCCACGGCCAGCAACGGCAAACCTATAATTGCGACTACCTGCAGCAGAACCCGGGAAGAGACCCTTCGATTCGGCCTGGCGATACCATCATTATCCGTCGCAGTCTTTTCTGATTCGCGTCCCTGCCCGGATTCGCGCCCTGCGGTTTGTCTGGTCGACAATGCCCTCTCGTCGCGATAGAGTGGCTGCCCACGATGCATCGATTTTTTCTCCCGAATCTCCAGCAACCACTGCTCCTTGGCACCGAAGCGCACCACGTACTGCACGTGCTGCGCGTGAAAACGGATGAGATCATAAGCGTTTTCGACGGGCAGGGCCAAGAAGCCCAAGCCCGCATCGCCGAAATCACCAGGGATTCAGTTCGTCTGACTCTGCTCCAACGCTCCAGTACCCCGCAGCTTGCCTGCCGCATTACGCTCGCGCAGGCGATCCCGAAAAAGAACATGGATTTCATCGTCCAAAAGGCGACGGAACTGGGAGTGACCGCGATTATGCCACTGATGACCCAGCACACAGTTGTGCAACTGGACGACGAATCGAAGAAGCTGCGGCGATGGCAAGAGATTGCCCTCGAGGCCTGCAAGCAATGTGGCAACAACTGGCTGCCGGAAATCCAGCCGCCACAAAAACTCACGGCGTTCCTCAACTCGCTGCCGGGATTCGATTTGAAATTAATCGGCTCGCTACAACCCGATGCCCAATCCTTCAAGAATGTTCTATCAGGTGCCGACTCGTCCGGGCGCGTCAACGCCAGTTCCATCCTGATGATGGTTGGTCCTGAAGGCGATTTCACACCAGCCGAACTGTCCTTGGCGAAGTCCGCCGGCTGCGTGCCGTTGTCGCTCGGGCCATTGGTGCTGCGCGCCGACACCGCTGCGATTTATGCACTGAGCGTTCTGCGTCACGAGATGCAGAATGGGTGAGCACAATGCTGGGACAGCAGTCCGCAACCGCCGCGTTCTTGTTGGGGGAACCGCCAAACCGACGGCTAGCGACCATACGGATTGGGTGAAGGCTGTCCGGCCACACCTTTGGCGGCGCCTTCGCTAAACGAGTTCGGCAAACGCGAGACTCCGCCCGCAGTTTGACCGACCTGGTTGGCGCCCTGATTGGCCGTTTCCATTTGCGATGCGCATCCACAGGCGAAGGCGGCTTCTTCACAATCACATCGCCAATTAACCAACCCCGGATCTGCGATTTGGATTAATGCCATAATGACCTGCGAATGGGTAGATCAATTGCAAGAACGTGTTACCCGCCCCTGCTTGGGGGCGTCGAATATTTTTATTGCAACGCTTCTTTTACTGTGCATACTACGCAGCGAGCTGGGGTTTCGAGTTGTGGAAAGGTGAGGTATTCATGCACAATGATGAAACGATCAATCGCAGACACCGTTTGAAGTCGTGTGCGCTAACTGTCGCCCAAGCGGTCTGTTTTTTCCTGTTTTGCCTCTTGCCCCTGCCGGGCTGTCTCATCACATTGACAGCAGCAGAGACCGGGGCCTCTTCCTCAGTCGATAACGTCCGCAAGGCCGCAATCTTTGTGGCCAATCGTGCAGACAAGAGCTTCGATGACAAACTTGGGACATTCGAAGATTTTCTCTCCAGCCACATTACAGAGAAGGGTTTTAGCGTCATCAGTCGAGAAGCAGCAACGGATGCGTTGAGCAGCTTGCAGAAGGACAGCAAGCAAACCGATGCCGATCAACTTCTCAGCAACAATTCATCAGTGCTGCGGCTGGGTCAGTTGCTGGGTGCCGATTATCTCATTGTGGCGTCGATCAGTTCGTACGGAGTGGACAAGCGGGCGGTGAACGCCTATGGCGAGAGAACAGTCAATGCCATACACAATTTGCGTGTGACCTACAAGATTCTCGATGGGACTACAGCGGGCACGATAGCTAGTGACACAGTGAAGGCGAGCAAGACTATTCGGTTCGACGAGAGTAGCAGTGAGGTGGATAGCGATCTCATCAACGGTTTGTTGGATGATGCGTCCGCGAGCGTCGCCGAGAGCTTGGGAAAGAAAGAGATCAAGCCGGTGTCTGTGGCGAAGTCAGCAGTCGATTTCAGCGTCGCGTGTGGCATGCAGGATTTGGCGCAGGTGCCACTCAGCATCCCTGATGTGCGTATTGCAGAAAACAACACCTTGGTGTTTGGGAAGGACAAGCTTGATGTGCAGGCGCTTGATGTCACCGTGGAACTCGATGGTGTGGTCGCGGGTTCCGCGCCCGGCACGTTTAAGGCCGTCCCGGGGCTGCACAAGATTCGGCTCTCCCGCGAAGGATTCACCCCGTGGGAGCGCACCATCAATATCGTTGACGGGCAAAAGCTGAAGGTGGCGTTGCAGATGAGTGACGCTGGCTACCAACGATGGAAAGATAATACGGCGTTCTTGCAAGCGCTGGAGAGCGGCAAGAAACTGACCGACGCCGAAGCAGAGAAGATTAGGGGCGAGGCGCAGATGTTGCGGCAGAGCGGATACAAGGTAGATGTGAAGGAAGACGTAAAAGTGGATGTGAAGAAGCGGACTATTTTCTAACAACGAACCTCAAGAACGTATGAAAAGAAAGTTCATCGCAAAAGCATGTACTATCCTTGGCCTCACCATTTTTGTAACCCCGTCCGTACTGCGGGCTGATAAGGCCACGCTGGGTATCGCGCCTGTCAAATCATCTCCATCCCTGGTGGAGAGCACAAAGAGAGACGGCAAATCGATTGAAATGGGTCAAGTGGTGGAGGCATTGGATGGACAATTGATTGATCGCATCAACGCGACGCGGAAATTTGAACTCGTGTCCCGGAGCGATCTGAAGGAGATCCACGCCGAGCAAGACTACGCCAATTCCGGCAATGTGGACGCCAAGGATAAAAGCCGAGCCCAGCAGTTCAAAGAGGCGGGGGCAAAGTACCTGCTCGTGACCACAGTGGATGGCTTCAAAGACTACAGTGAATCCTCGGTGGTCGGAGAAACCGGCCAAAATGCCACCATCCGGGTGCTCAGTCTTTCCACCGTGGCCAAGATCTATGACTCCACCACGGCGAAACTGCTTGAATCGGCCAATTTTCAGATCCGCAAAGAGCAACGGTTGCTCAGTCTGAAGCGCGGGAATGAAAACAGCGCACTCAGCGATGACTTGTTGGTCGGCGTCGCCCGCGACATGGCGGAAAAAGTCGCCAATCGCGTGGCCGATGTGATTTACCCCGCCAAGATCATCAGCAAGATCGACAAGCAGGTGACCATCAATCGCGGCGACGGCACCGGTGTCGCTGTGGACCAAATCTGGAACGTGTATGCCACGGGCAAGGAACTGAAAGATCCTGACACGGGAGAAATCTTAGGCGTGCAGGAGGTCCTCGTTGGCAAAGTAAGGGTTACCAGTGTCTTGCCCAAGGTTTCCACGGCTGATATCGTTGGCGAAGATACCGGCATTGCTGAGGGGGCTATTGTGAGACTGCCACAGATGCCCCATTAGTTAGTCCACCCTCTTTGCCAAAATGCGCAAAAAAACAATCGAGGAGCCGATGACTATGACTAAAGTGCAACATTTGGTTCTTGCTTTGATTGCAGTTGCGAGCGTCGCGATTTTTGGAACTGGCTGCCAGACTTACAAGAGCCAAGCAAAGACCATGACCGGCGCGTGGGCCATGGGCAACGCACCGCAAGCCGCCGCCGAGTTTGGCAAACAGGCGGACAAGTGCGGGAAGAGCGACTTGGTCGTTTGGCAGTTGGAAGCCGGAGCCGCCTATCGGGCCGCCGGAGACTTTACGAATAGCAATCGACATTTTGATTCCGCGGCGGCGCAAATTGATGCCTTTGAGGAGCAAGCCAAGACCAAGGCGGGCTTGGAGGCAATGTCCGTCATGACCGAACAGCAAAATCTCCCCTACCAAGGGCGGTCCTACGACAAGATCATGCTGTATACATACAAGGCCCTCAATTATCTGGCGCTAGGAGAAACCGAGAAGGCGCGCCCCGAGATCATTCACGCCTATCAATGCCAGCAAGATGCGGTCGAAGACAACAAGCGCCGGATCGAAAGATCTCAGGAGGCAGAGCAGAATAGCAAAAATCGGGAGACGATTGAAAAGGTCAAAGCTGATCCCAAATGTGCCCAAAATCTCGAAGGAGCGACCAAGGATCTTGAGGGATTCAAATTCTATGCGAACTATGTCAATCCGTTTACCGTCTATCTGGATGGCCTGTATTTTCTCTACAACGGCACTGGCGAATCCGATTTGGAGCGGGCGCGCAAGTCGTTGAACCGGGTCAAAGAGAACGTCGGCGACAACGGATTCATCGACGCGGACATCAAGCTCGCTGAGAGTGCCGGCAACGGGCAACCGCCGTCACCTTGCACCTATGTTATCTTTGAAACCGGTAGGGCCGCCAGCCGGGACCAGATTCGCATCGACATTCCAATTTTTGTCACCAAGGTGCCTTACGTGGGAGCCGCGTTTCCCAAGCTGGCCTTTCACAACGATTACGCCACGGAATTGACTGTGAACGCGGGCGAAATACAGGAGAAGACGGCAACGGTTGCGAATATGGATTCCATCGTGGCATTGGACTTCAAGAATGAATGGCCGGTCATCCTCAGTAAAACAGTGATTTCAACTGTTGCTAAAGGTGTAGCGGCCTATGTCGCCATCGACGCGGCGGAACGGCAGGGAGGGCTGCCCGGTGTCCTTGCCAAGGCCGCGGTAATGGCTACTCTAGCCTCTGTCAATATTGCCGATACGCGCAGTTGGACGACGCTGCCCAAGGAGTTCCAAATCGCCCGGATTGCCACCCCACCAGATCGCAAGCTGCTCCTGTCCACTCCCGGCTCCGCCCCTGTGGAAGTCGCGCTCATGGATGGAACGATCAACGTGATCTATGCGAAATCCATCAACCCACAACTGCCCTTACTGGTGAACCAGTTCACACTCAAATGAGAATTACCTTCCCGCGCATCGCCTGCTTGGTAACCCTTGCCGCCAGCCTGCTTCAATGCGGTTGCTCAACCGTTAATACCGTGGAACCCGCTGAGCCTGTGGCTCAGCGGCAAATGCTATCCGACAAACGGATTATCACCGACACAGGTTTATACGGTCGGGTGCGGATTGTGGGGATTAACACCGCTACGGTTTCCACGGGGTTCCTCAAAATCCAGGTTGAAGTGCAGAACCTCAGTAGCAGCCTCCAAGCGTTTGCCTATCACCTGGAATGGTTCGATGCGAATGGCATGGTCGTCAACACCCCCACCTCAGCTTGGATTGACCGGCAAATTCAAGGCGGGGAGACTCTATCGCTTACAGCCGTCGCACCGACGGAAACCGCAAAAGACTTCCGTATCAAGTTCGTTGCGAGATAAAACAAACATCTCAACGAAAAGGAGAACAGGACAAGAATGAAAACCAAGCTGCGTTTCTTTGTGGCGGCAATGTTGTTGCCACTTCTGTGGGCGGGATGCGCGACGGCACCGCACGTTGTCGAAGGGCCGAACAAATTGACCACAATGGGGATTGACACCCAGGATTTTGCGGCCAAAGCGGACGAAATGATCAGTTCCTTGGTGGAATCAAGCGTTCTCGACAAAGCCCCGAGACATCCCGCGGTCCTTGTCGTCGGGCGCATCGTGAATGAAACCCCGCGCCAATTCGACACGGATCTGCTGGCCAAGAAGATTCGGGTTGCTTTGAACAAGAGCGGCAAGGCGGTGACTGATGTCACTGGTGGAGCGTTGAGCGACCCCGATTTCACGCTTTCAGGGAAAATCATCGACACCTACGGTCGTGTCGGTAATACGCGGCAACATGACTACACGTTTCAATTGTCGCTTTCAAATCCGCAGGGTCTGGCGGTTTGGGAAGATGAAAAAGAAATCGCGAAACAAGCTGAAAGATCGGCAGTTGGTTTCTAAGCGATTGTCGGTTTGTCTTGCAATATAGCATTATTCACAGACGCCAACTCGGTTTCTGCGCGACCGGGAGAAAGGCCGCAACACTGAGTAGGTATTGGTTCAAGCGGGAGGGAGATATGAAAGCTCATGACCGGAATCTCGTCGGTACAATTGCTCTGCTGGGCTGGCTGGTTACTGGTTGCTCCACCCCCAGTTACACCACCAGTCCTTATCAGCCCGGCCCACAAATCGGTCGCGCTATTGGAACAGGTGCCGGTGCGGTTGCTGGTAATGCCGCTGGCGCTGTCGTCGGAGCGGGCGAAGGCGTTGTGGGCGGTGTCGTCGCGCCGTTTGACACCACCACGCGCGTGGTCCGACGTTGGCATACTGAAATCACTCCAGATGGTCGCACTATCCAGGTGCCCGAAGATGTTTTAGTGGACGCTTACGGTCGTCCAGTTAACCGTCAGTATCCGCCGCCACAGGCCCAACCACAAGCGCAACCGCAGCCAGCCACCAATTTTGGGCAAAAGTAGTGCCTGGAAAATCCCAAAATGTGGGAGCAAGTTCTAGCAAAGCCATCCGCTGGCTTTCCCTATCGCGGCGGCGGGGGGACCAGCACCCATTGCATGTTCGCTGCCTTGGCGGCGGCGACTCCCGCTGTCGTGTCTTCGAACACGAGACATTTTTCTGGCGACACGCCCAGCCGACGAGCCGCTTCCAGGAATGGGTCGGGTGCCGGTTTGCCACGCGCATAATCCTCCGTGGTAACGACAACTTGAAACTTTTCGAGAATGCCCAGCGCGTTGAGGATTTTGGTAACGATTTCCCGCGTCCCACCGGAGGCAACGGCCAGCGGTTTTGTGCCGTGAAACTGGTGAACGAATTCCACGACCGGTTCGATCGGTAATGTCTGCGGAATCAATTTCTTGAACAACTCATCTTTGAACGCGGCCGTTTCCTTTACCGGCATGGAATGGCCGTGTCGTTCGTTCAGGATTTCCACGATGCGGTCGGTGGGTACACCGCCGAGTTCGTAGAAAAGCGCCTCAGGAAAGTCGCATTCGTGCTCGTGCAATGCTTCCCGCCAGGCGCGGTAATGCAGGGGCATGGTGTCCGCCAACGTGCCATCGCAATCGAAAATAAAGGCGGCAAAATCACCTTTCGGCAATTGAATCTTCATGAAATTCCGACGGGTCATGACCTTAGTTAGAACATGACCGCAAGTGGAAAAGCAAATCTGATCGGCGCATCAAATGGCAAGTTTCAATGCCGCGCCAATGGTGGGAACAAACTGAAACTTCATCTTTCGGCGAATCTCGGACGGCACATCGCCCAGATCCTTGCGATTCAAGTCGGGGACAATCACGGTTTTCACACCGGACCGTGCCGCGGCCAAAACTTTCTCCTTGATGCCGCCGACCGGCAGGATTTTGCCGCGCAACGTGATCTCGCCCGTCATGGCCAAAGTTGGTCTGACGGGTTTGCGCACCAACAACGATGTGAGTGCAACCGCCATCGTGAGGCCCGCAGACGGACCGTCCTTCGGAATGGCACCGGCCGGCACATGCACGTGAATGTCTGATTTTTCAAAGATCTTCGGGTCGACGCCCAGTTGCTGCGCGCGGGAGCGGACGTAACTCAAAGCGGCTTGGGCGCTTTCGCGCATCACGTCGCCCAGCGAACCGGTGAGAATCAGATGGCCTTTACCGGGCATCTGCGTGGCTTCGATGAAAAGAATGTCGCCGCCAACCGCCGTCCACGCCAAGCCGATCGCCACACCCGGATCGGTCATCCGTTCCGCCATATCGTGGAAGAATTCCCGCGGGCCGAGGTAGTCCTTTACGTTTTGCGGAGTAACGGCCACCGATTTCGTCTTGCCTTCCACGATACGCCGTGCGGTACGCCGGCAAATCGTCGCAATCTGCCGTTCCAGCGCACGGACGCCGGCTTCTCGGGTATAATCACGGATGATCAAGGACAAGGCTGACTTGCTGATTCTCAACTGTTCGCGCTTGAGCCCGTGCTCGGTCAGTTGCCGAGGCACGAGATACCTTATCGCGATGTGGGCCTTTTCCTCCTCGGTGTAACCGGGCAACATGATGACTTCCATCCGATCCAGCAATGCATGGGGAATCGGCTCCAACAGATTCGCCGTGGTGATGAACATCACGCGCGACAAATCGAAGGGTACTTCCAGATAATGATCCGAAAACGTGTTGTTCTGCTGCGGGTCGAGAACCTCCAGCAACGCCGCGCTGGGATCACCGCGGAAATCGGCGCCCACTTTGTCGATCTCGTCGAGCATGAACACCGGGTTGTTGCTATCGGCACGGCGTAGCCCCTGGATGATCCGACCGGGCAACGCGCCGATGTAAGTGCGGCGGTGCCCGCGAATTTCCGCTTCGTCGCGTACGCCCCCCAGCGAAATGCGGACAAACTTGCGGCCCAGCGTGCGAGCAATGCTCCTGCCGAGAGAAGTTTTGCCGACGCCGGGCGGACCGACGAAACAAAGGATGGGTCCCTTGCCGGCGGCATCGCCCGTACCATCGCTCTTCAATTTCAAAACGCTGAGATATTCCAAAATGCGCTTCTTGACGTTCTCGAGATCATAGTGGTCTTCGTCAAGAACACGCTTTGCGAGGGCAATATCGATTTTGTCCTCCGTGGACTTCGACCACGGTAACCCAATCAGCCAATCAAGATAGCTGCGGCTGACCGTGTATTCCGCCGCGGCAGGCGTCATCGTGGTGAGGCGTTCCACCTCCTTGATTGCCGTCTTCTTCACTTCGGGCGGCATCCGCGCCTTGTCGATTTTGTCGCGTAATTCCCGGATCTCCCCGCCCTGTTCGCCGCTTTCGCCAAGTTCCTTCTGGATTGCCTTAAGTTGTTCGCGCAGGAAATATTCACGCTGGCTCTTGCTAAGCGCGGTGCTGACTTTGCTTTGGATTTCGCTGCCGAGATGGAGCACCTCGATCTCGCGATTCAACAAGCTGGTCAACAGATTGAGCCGCACCTTGACGTTTGTCGCTTCCAGCAAACGTTGTTTCTCTTGCAGGGAGATATTTATGTTGGCGGCCACCACGTCCGCCAGCTTGCCCGGATCATCGATAGAAACAACCGCCACCTTCAATTCGTCGGGAATCGATGGGGACAGGCTGATGATTTCCTGAAATTGTGTAGCCACATTGCGCGTGAGAGCCGCAATCTCGAGGCCTTCCTCGACGACGTCATCCAACGGAACGATCTCCGCCTGCATGTAGGGCACTTCGGATTCAAAATGGGCAATGCGCATCCGCTTCAGCCCCTGAATCAACACGCGCACACTTTCATCCGGGAATTTCAGCATTCGCATCACTCGGGCGATGCAACCATACCGGTGAAGCTGGTCAGGCCCGGGGTGCTCGACTTCGGGGTCTTTCTGCAGCGTGACCGCCAGCAACCGGCTACCCGCTACCACATCGTCGATCAGCCGGATCGATTGCGCGTCGGAAACGAGCAAGGGTGCCACCATGTGGGGAAAGGCCACCACATCGCTCAACGACAACACCGGCAGATGCGTCGGCAATTCTTGCGCCGGCGTCGTGCTCTTGACGGTCTCTGTCTGCGCCTTGTTTTCCGTGGGCTCGGCCATGTATTCCTGATGAATCTTACGACTCGTGCAACGCACCACGTCGCATCATCCTGCTGGCCGCAGAAAATCGCGGTCGTTCACGTCCTCGGCCCGACTTCGCCTTCGGCTCCCTAGCCAGCCTGTTCAATAATGATCGTCACCGTGGCGTGTTCAGACGTCGCTGACTTGGGCAATTCGATGTGCAAAAATCCATTGTGGAACTGCGCCCGAACGTGACGGGCGTCCACCGAACGCGGAACGACGATCCGCCGCTCAAAATAACCATAATCGATTTCCATCTGCCGGAACGAGCACCGCTTCTGGCGGCAGGGATCTTTGCGGTGGCCACGCACCAGCAGCAAACGGTCATTGAGCGTGATTTCCAAATCATCCTTCTCGATGCCGGCGATCTCCAGCTTGACGACAAGATGTTCGGGCGTCTCGTAAACGTCGGTATTCGGGGTCCACGCGCTGTGAGAAGCCAGCGCGGGCAAGCTCAAATAGGCAAGTCCTTCCTGCAGGTGTTGATCGTACGTTTTTGCCATTGTTCTTGCTTCCACCAGAATAGATGCATTTGCCGCCAAAGGCAAGTTCAGCGCTTTGATATTTCGGCGGATTTGGAAGCAGCGCCAGCAACCGGGTGTTCCGGCAACGCAGTTTCGGCGAACCGGAATAAAACGTGGCCTACCACCAATCGTAGCCGTAACGCCAAGGGCGACCGTAATAGAAGCCGTAATGGAAATCGTACTCGGCATCGCGCCGGCGCTGTTCAGCGACGGCGGCGCGGGTGTACGTGTCGAGCATGTAATTGACGATGCGGTCGGGCACACCTTGCTTGCGCAAAAACATCACATCGTCGGAACTGAGACGGAAGACGGTGCGGGACGCGTCGATGCGGCGCATGATGTATTCATCCGTCGCGCCGGCTTTAACCATCGAGATGATATCCGATTGAGTCAGCGGCGGCGGCGGTGGCGGAGTCGTTGCACAACCGACCAGAAGCAAGCCCAGCAGGACCACGATCAGGTTCCGTTTCATGCCGCCGGCAAATCTAGCGAATTTCACCGTGAATGCAAACGACATTCGGATCGGCTAGTTTGCCTTCACGTTCACGGAGCCGGATTGGGAAAGAGGTTCCTGTGGCGCCGCGAACCGGGAACAATTCACGTCGTAATGGATTTGCAGGCTGCCGTCAGTCAACTCAGCGAGCGTGAGATCGTTGAAGGCGTAGGGATCGAACGCGAGACGGTTTTGGACTGCGAACGAAGCCAGTTCATCGAAGGTTTTTGGCCAACGATGGAACGAGTCGTGAAACGATCGGGAAGCGGCGACAAGTTGTTTGGCCTGTGTGCGGGCAAACTCAATGGCGGCCTGATGGTTGCGTTGGTAGTCCTTCAGCTCGGCCCGGTAGGCTTTTTCCTGAGGCGAGGCACAGCCGAAAACGCAGAGAGCCACCATCACCACGAACCAGCCCTGCACGTTAGCACCCCGCTTGGCGAATCTTCTTGATCAGGCCGGTTGTGGAAAACCCTTTTACGAACGGCAGAATGCGAATCCTGGAGCCGATGGCGCTCAGTACGGCGCGTTCGCGTGGGTCGAACGTTTCGGGTCGGTAATCCCCGCCTTTGACGTAAATGTCCGGTTGTATCGCGGCCAGAAAACGGTGGGCGCGCACTTGGGGAAAGACAACGACGGCATCGACGCAGGCCAGTGCCGCCAAAACTGCGGCGCGTTGTTTTTGCGGCACCAACGGGCGATGTGGGCCTTTCAGTTCGCGAACGGAAGCGTCTCCATTGAGACCAATGACGAGAAAATCGCCGAGTTTCTTGGCGCGCTGGAGATAGCTGACGTGGCCAAAGTGAAGCAGATCGAAGCAGCCATTCGTGGCGACGATGCGCTTGCCCTTCCGCCGCGCCGAAGCGGCCCAGCGGGAGGCCTGAGGCAGTGTGAGTACCTTGGAGGCGTGGAGTTTGGGCATACCGTTTTTCGCTTGCTTCCGTCTTGCTCTATGCCATCATTATCTCGTGAGATTGGCGCACATCCGCCGGGCGGTCAAGGTAGATTTCTAAAACAGCAGGGCGCCCTTGGTCGGGGAATGGGCGACGTTATCGTTTGACTGACGTTCAGGAGGTTCATGGAAACGCTTCGTTTGATCGGGACGGTCATCTATTTCGCGACGCTGGTGTTGCTGTCGTGTTATGGACTGCACCGCTATTGGATGATTTATTTGTATTTGCGTCACCGGAAAGAGAATTTCCAGCCGACGGGGCGGCTGCCTGAACTGCCGAAGATTACAGTCCAGTTGCCGCTGTATAATGAGATGTACGTGGCCGAGCGGTTGCTCGACGCCGTGGCGGCGTTGGATTATCCAAAGGACAAACTGGAAGTACAGGTGCTGGACGATTCCACGGATGAGACGACGGAGATTGTGGCGCGCAAGGTGACGCAGCTATGCAAACGAGGGTTTCGGATTCGCCACATCCACCGCACCCATCGACACGGTTTCAAAGCCGGGGCGCTGGAGAATGGTTTACGGCAGGCCAGCGGCGAATACATCGCGATTTTCGATGCCGATTTCGTTCCCCAAAAGGATCTGCTGCAAAAGATCATCCATTTCTTTACCGATCCCAGCGTCGGGATGATCCAGACTCGTTGGGGCCACATCAACGAGCAATACTCGTTGCTGACGCGGATTCAATCGATGTTCCTCGACGGACATTTTCTGATTGAACAAACGGCCCGGGCCCGGTCCGGACGGTTCTTCAACTTCAATGGCACAGCGGGCGTCTGGCGGCGTTCGTGTATCGAGGCGTCGGGCGGCTGGCATCACGACACTCTGGCGGAAGACCTCGACCTGAGCTATCGAGCGCAAATCAAAGGCTGGCAATTTTTATTCCTGCCGGATGTGGTGACGCCGGCGGAATTGCCCGTGGAAATGAACGCCTTCAAATCCCAGCAACACCGTTGGGCGAAAGGTTCGATCCAGACCTGCAAGAAAATGTTGCCCTTGCTGTGGCGCAGCAAGCTCCCGCTGAAAGTCAAGTTTGAAGGGACGGTTCACCTGACTAGTAACTTCGGCTATCTCATGCTGCTGGTTCTTTGCGTCTGTTTCCATGCGCCTGCCGCCGCCGGCACTTATCAGGCGACGGGTGGCAATCCGTGGACAAAATTGCTGCTGGTGGACGTGCCGCTGTTTATGGCGGCCTCAGTCTCGATCAGCGCGTTTTATTTTTGCGCCCAACGTGAACTCCACGCTCAATGGTGGAAACGCTTATTGTACCTGCCGGTCCTGATGGCGGTTGGCGTCGGCTTGTGCATCAACAATGCGCGGGCGGTGCTGGAGGCGATCTTCAACCACCATAGCGAGTTTATCCGCACGCCCAAGTACGGCGTGGCTCGCCGCCGCGAATTTGTGGCGCACAGCAAATACCGGGCGTTGCGCGGTCTGATTCCGTACATTGAACTGAGTTTTGGCGTGTATTTCAGCTACGTTCTTGTCGCTGCCATCGACCTGAAACAATGGTCGCTGGTTCCGTTTGTCTTGATCTTCCAAGGCGGCTTCCTCTACGTCGGCTTGATGTCTTTGCTCCAAAGCTCGTGGCGGGCACTGCGTCAGCCGGCTCCGCCGGAACTGGCGCCCGCTGGGGCGTGAAGCCTCTTTTTCAATAATCGCTTTCTAATTGCTTGCCAGTTGGCGTCGGCATTGCCATGCTCGTGCGGGTGAGAAATACGATGGAACCGCTCGGCATGATTGCAGGCAACGGCGAGTTTCCCTTGATTTTGGCACACTCGGCCCGACGTGCTGGCGTCGAGCGGATAGTGGCGGCGGCCTTCGAGGGGGAAACCAAACCTGAA
>Ga0335081_10003842_pt1 | contig 23671 bp, 23 predicted proteins | sample Lox_Sample_35_FD_206713 | JGI IMG/M metagenome (GOLD analysis project Ga0335081, IMG submission 206713) | Soil microbial communities from Loxahatchee National Wildlife Refuge, Florida, United States - Lox_Sample_3.5 | ecosystem: Environmental > Terrestrial > Soil > Wetlands | place: USA...
TTCTATACGGAATGGAAATCCATTTATGTGGACTACTCCGACCGGCTGCAGAAAGCGCAGATCGACCGGCCGGAGTAGGGGGGAGCCTGCGGCCTCAGGCACGTCCTGGCTTCAGGCGCTCGGAAAGAGTTCAAATTGTGGAGATACGTGTCAGGGCACGACTTCAGTGGTGCCGTTGGGCTCGCTATAAGAGCGGGCTTTAGCCCCTGAACGAAACGGCTGTGGGCCAGGAACGGTACGAGTAAACTCGTGCCCTGACACGTGATAACGCACAAAGCATCTCTCGCGTTCCGCAGATTGAAGGCGCCAGCAGGGAGGCACTCGCATGCGAATTGGTGTGCCCAAGGAAGTGAAGGACCACGAGTCTCGCGTGGGCATTGTGCCCGCCGGTGTGAAGGCACTGGCCGAGGCCGGTCACCACGTAATGGTTCAAAGTGGGGCCGGCGATCTCTCCTCCATGCCGGACACCGAGTACCAGCACGCGGGCGCGGAGATCGTGGCTACGGCGGCTGAGGTCTGGGGCCGCGCCGAGATGGTGGTGAAGGTCAAAGAGCCGATCGTATCGGAATTCACGTTCCTGCGCGACGGACTGCTGTTGTTCACCTACCTGCACCTGGCGCCGGCCCCGAAACTGACCGAGCACTTGCTCAGGAACAACGTCACCGGGATCGCCTATGAGACCATTCGCGACCAGCACAACCGCCTGCCGCTGCTGACGCCCATGTCGGAGGTGGCAGGGCGGATGTCGGTGCAGGTGGGGGCAGCGTATCTCGAAAAAGAGCGTGGCGGGCGCGGCGTGTTGCTGGGCGGAGTTCCTGGAGTACCGCCGGCGCAGGTGTGCATCGTCGGCGGCGGTACCGTGGGCACAAACGCCGCCAAGATCGCGCTGGGCATGGGCGCGCTGGTGGTGCTCATCGATCTCAATCTCGACCGTCTGCGCGAGCTGGATGACATCTTCAATGGCCGCGTGTACACCGTCTCCTCGAATTCCTACAACATCGCCAAGGCGGTGAAGCATGCCGACCTGGTGATCGGCGGCGTGCTCATTCCTGGTGCGGCTGCGCCCAAGCTGGTGACCAAGGCGATGGTGAAGGAGATGAAGCCCGGCGCCGTGATCGTGGACGTGGCCATCGACCAGGGCGGCTGCATTGAAACTGCGCACCCCACCACCCACAGCGACCCGGCGTTCGTGGTGGACGGCGTGGTGCACTATTGCGTCACCAACATGCCGGCGGCGGTTCCGCACACCTCCACCTTGGCGCTCACCAACTCGACCTTCCCTTACGTGATGAAACTGGCACAGCACGGCCTCGCCGCGGTGGAGTGCGATCAGGGCTTTCGCGAGGGCGTCAACACCTATCGCGGACACGTAACTTGCCCGGGCGTGGCGGAGTCGCAAGGCAAACCGCTGAAGAATCTCAGCGATCTGTTGTGAACCGGCAACGCCACCTTTTTCAGATTCCAGAGCGGCTACAATAGGCGACTGGGGCTGAGCCATGGTTGATATTCACTGCCACATCCTGCCGCAGGTCGATGACGGCGCGACAAGCTGGGAAGTCGCGACCGAAATGTGCCGGTTGGCGGTCGCGGATGGCATTACCCACATCGTGGCCACGCCGCACGCCAATGAACAGTACGCCTATCATCGCGAAGAGCACGCCGCTCGCTTGCAGGAGCTGCAGAAGGCGGCGGGAGAGTGGCCGCTCCTGAGTCTGGGCTGCGACTTTCACTTCTCCTTTGACAACGTGCAGGACGCCCTCAAGGCGCCCGAGCGCTATTCGATCAGCGGGACGCCGTACCTGCTGGTCGAGTTCAGTGATTTCGGCGTTTCCCGCTACATCAACGACACCATCTACCGTCTTCGGGCGCAGGGGATTGTCCCCATCGTCACCCATCCCGAGCGCAACCGCATGCTGCAGCGCCATCCCGAGAACGTGCTGGCCTTCGCCGAGCAGGGATGCCTGGTGCAGGTGACAGCATCATCGTTCACCGGCCATTGGGGAACTGGGGCGCGCAAGGCTGCGGAGTGGCTGCTGAAGCACGACGCCGTGCATGTGCTCGCCACCGACGCCCACGATACTGAACACCGCCCGCCCGTGCTCTCCGCCGGTCGCCAGGCGGTCGCGAAGATCGCGGGCAGCGACATTGCCACCGCGCTGGTGGAGGATAATCCCGCCGCCATCCTCGCCGGCGAGGCGCTCCCCTACCTACCGACGCCCGCTTCCCGCTAGCTTGTCACCTTAATAGTCGGGCGTCCACTTGTGGTATTGCGGGCCGGGTGGGCTTCCGTCCGAAGGGCCGCCCACCACCGTCCTGCCGTCTTTGGTCCAGTAATGCTAGTAATCGTTGGAGACGGTGGCGCAATTCCCTAGATCGTCGCAGCCGTGAATCTGGCCCAGGGTGATATCGGACCAGCGCTGCCGTATGCGGTCCTGGCTTTCCTGCTGGCGGTGGAAGCTGGACATCATGGACTGGTTCATCTGGTCGAATTGCTTCTGCCCCTCCTGGACCATTTTCATGTTTTGCTCGAGCGAGCGCTGCGCCTGCTCCACGGACGCCTGGGTGATGCGGTTGCTCATTTCCATCAGCGCCCCGGTCGTGTCCTGCACCTGCCGCTCATATCGCGCTCTGGACGACTCGGCCTTCATACCATCCCAGGCGGTAGTAGGCGGGATGCGGTTCTTGCCGCGGCAGGATGCCAGGAGCATCGATCCAAACCCGCAGTTTTCCATCGGGACTTTCGGCGGTCACGTAGTTTCGCGCGTCGATGGGCGCATTGCGGTGGGTGCCTCCCGTAGCTCGCCAGCCGCTCGGTACGTTGACGGTTAAGGCGCGCTCGGCCGGATCCGTCCAGCGCACCATGCGCGGCAGCTTCGGCGGCGGAACTGTGTTCTGCTGCTGTGCCGGGGCGCATACCGTCATTGGCACCACAATCGCCAGGATTGGCACCGCTCTTGGGAGATTGGCCCTCATCGTCTTCTCCCCCGGCGCTTTTACGCCGGCAATCCGGAGATGCAGTTGTCGTCGATCTGCTTGCGCAGGTACTCCTTGAGCTTGCCCTTGTCGCGCATCTGGATGAGGCTGTCGAGGAAATACCAGCGCGCCTGCGGTTTGGCCTTCAAGATGGACTGGTAGGCCTTGAGCATGCCATCCACGCCGGCCTGGAACACAGCTTGCTGGTCCACTTGCTGCTCTGGGTGTTCCACGATGAAGGCGGTGCTGGAATAGACCACCTGCATGGCGAGCTCGTGCGAATAGTTGCGGTTGGCGCGCAGCAGTTGCGGTAAGAGGCCGGGGCAGATGGGCACGATGACGTCGGGGACCTCGTCGATCCATTTGGCCAGCCACACCCGCCACTCCTCCGCCTGCGGGTTCAGAGGATCAGTTTCCAGCTTGTTCGTCAGGTCAATGACCTTGGCGCGCTCGGCTGCGGTGGAGGGGCCACGCTCCTCGGCAAGCAGGCCTGAGGACGCCAGCAGCGGACAAAACAAGATGAGAGCGTAAAGGGCAAGGGGAATCCTGCGCAACTGCCGCGGTAGGTTCATCATGGTTCTCGAACTTGGGATTGTAACAGCCGGCGGAAGCCCGGTCTGCTTCTCTAAGATGCAAGGCGCCTGCGGTTGGACTGCATTGGATCATGATGTGGCTGGGTCGGCATCGTCGCCGGCCAGCCAATCGAGGGCTTCCTGGCGCGTCCGGAACTTGGGGAAGCGGCGGGCGGAGAACGACTCCAGGTTGTTGAAATACACGTCCGGAATACTTTCAGCTCCCACCACCGCTGCCCGGCGCACGTGCGGCCGGTCCTTGGTGGCTACCACCTTCATGCGGTCCGCGGCCGTCTTGTCGAATTCCGTGCCGGTGAAGTCGCTGAGCGTGAGCAAGGAATCCGCCGGCTCAGCGGCGATGATGTGTTCGACTTCATCCATGGTGCGGAGCATTTCTTCGGGTGTACTGTAAGTGTGATCGATGAACAGGACCCGTTTGCCGCGATGGGTGATGAAACGCACGCGCTCCATGCCGCACCCCCCGAATGCCCCCGATGATATACACCCCATGCGCGGGCGGCGTCCAGAGCCGCCTAGAGGGTCTCGCCGCGCAGCAGCATGGGAACCACCTTGGCCAGCCGTTGCGCCCGCGTCTCCGGGCGCTTGGCCTCCGTGACCCAGCGCGCGAATTCCTTGCGATGAGTATAGGAGAGCTTATCGAACAGGACCTGCGCCCGCTTGTCGCGCGCCAGCACCTTCTTCAATTCGGGCGGTACAGTTACAGTGCGCGGCTCGGTGTCCCGCTCCATCACGACATCTACGCTATCGCCAACTGCCACCCCAGTCCCGTACCGGATCTCCCGGTTCAGGACCATCATGTGGCAACCGCCCTTGCCCATGGGAAAGATCGAGCCGCGGTAGGCGAATCCGTTGATGGTGCCGCGCACCGGGACGCGCGCCCGCGTCCCGAAAACTTCTTTCACGTTGAACGGGACATCGAAGTAGGCCCACGTTCCCGATGGGACCTTTTCCAGCTTGGCCTGGAATTTTTGCGGCGGCATCCGTCACCCCGCTGTCAGCCTACTTCAACAGCGACTTAACCACCGCCGGAACCTGCGCTAGCGCATCATCCAGAGCCCCAGGATTCTTGCCGCCGGCCTCGGCCATGTCGGGACGTCCGCCGCCCGAGCCCCCCACGCGCTCCGCCACGGGCGCAATGATTTTGCCCGCCTGCACACGGCTGGTCAGGTCCTTGGTCACGCCCACGATCAGCGCCACTTTTCCATCCGAAGTCGAGCCCAACACGACAACGCCCGAACCCAGCTTCGAGCGCAGGTTGTCCACCAGCGTGCGCATCTGCGGACGCTCGAGGTTGTCTACCCGGTGGGCAAGGACCTTGATCCCGTTCACTACTTGCACCTTCTCTTCTGCCGAGCTGACAGTTGCAGCCGCAGACTTCATACGCACGCGGTCCAGCTCTTTGTTCAGCCGCTTGATCTCGGACTCCTTGCGCTCGATCTCCTGGCGCAGCGCTTCGGCGGGCGAGACCGTCGGCTCGGCGCGATGAACCAGGCTTGAAACCACATGCTCGAGCTCGTGATCCTGGCGGAAGTGGCCGAGCGATCCCATCCCGGTGACCGCCTCGACCCGCCGCACCCCAGAGCTGACCGAGCCCTCGTCCAGGACCTTCACCAGGCCGATCTCGCCGGTCATGGCGGTGTGCGTGCCGCCGCACAGCTCGGTGGAGAAGTCGCCGATCTTGATCACGCGTACGCGCTCTCCGTACTTCTCGCCGAAGAGTGCCATGGCCTTGTACTCGTTGATGGCCACGTCGAGCGGCACGTCGGGGATGACCTCGACCTCGTCGTTCTTCAGCACTACCTTGTTGGCAAGGTCTTCGATGTCCTGCAGCTCTTCGTCGGCGATGCCGGTGAAGTGCGAGAAGTCGAAGCGCAGATGCCGCGGATCGACCAGCGAACCTGCCTGCTTCACGTGCTTGCCCAGGACCTCGCGCAAGGCCGCGTGCAGCAAGTGCGTGGCGGTGTGATTGCGCATGGTGGCCTCGCGCACGCCGGTGTTGACCACCGGATCAACGCGCTCGCCCACGCGGATGGCCTGCTTTGCCGTGACCTTGTGCGCGCGCACGCCCTGCACCGGGTAGTAGCAGCCGGTGACGTCGGCAACCACGGTGTTGTGATCGCCGTCGTAGAGCCAGCCGATATCGCCCACCTGCCCGCCGGCTTCGGCGTAGAAAGGCGTGCGGTCGAGGACGATCTCGCCCTGCTCGCCGGGCTTGAGCTGCTGCACCCCCTGCCCGCGCGGATCGATGATCGCCAGCACCTCAGAATCGTGCGACTCGGTGCGAACATAGCCCTCGAAGCCGGTCCGCGGCAGTTTTTGGAATGCAGGACTCGCGGCCTGCTTGGCCGTGCCCTTCCAGGAAGCGTAAGAACGCTCGCGTTGCTGCTCCAGAGCCGTGTCGAAACCGGCTTGGTCGAAATGGATTCCTGCGTCGTGGCATGCGTCCTGGATGAAGTCGAGCGGCAGTCCAAACGTGTCGTAGAGCTTGAACGCAAAGTCCCCTGGAAACTGGGGAGGCATACGCCCGATATGCGATGCAGCCTGCTTGTCGATAATCGGTTTTACAATCCCGGTTTCTTCTCGGATCGTGCGGCCTTTCTTGTGAAGTTCGAATTCAAAGAGTAGCTCTTGAATTTTTCCATCCAGCCTGGCCAACCCAAGGTTCAGCGTGTGCGCAAACCTTACTTCTTCGCCCTGCACTACCGTGGCCACGCGATCGGCCGAATCTAGCAGCTCGGGGTACGCGTCTTTCATCTGGTCGCGCACGGCGTACGCCATCTGATACAGGAAAGGCTCGTTCTGCCCGAGCAGGCGGCCGTGGCGGATGGCGCGGCGCATGATCTTGCGCAGCACGTATCCGCGGCCTTCGTTCGAGGGCAGCACGCCGTCGGAGATGAGGAAGGTGGTGGCGCGGGCGTGGTCGGCGATCACCCGCAGCGACGCCGCGCCCCGGCTGCCTGATTCCTTCTTCAATTCGTCATCAAGCGATACGCCGGTCAGCTCCGCCGCGCGCCGCATCAGCGCGATAAAAAAGTCGGTGTCGTAGTTCGAGAGCTTGCCCTGCAGCACCGCGGCCAGCCGCTCCAGTCCCGCGCCAGTGTCGATCGAAGGCTTGGGCAGCGGATCGAGCTTGCCCGAGGTATCGCGATTGAACTGCATGAACACCAGGTTCCACAGCTCGACGTAGCGGCCGCAGTCGCAGCCAAACTGGCAGTCGGTGTGGCCCTGGTCGCTGGCGACGGCGCCCATGTCGTAGTGAATCTCCGAGCACGGACCGCACGGGCCGGTGTCACCCATGGCCCAGAAGTTGTCCTTCATCCCGAATTCGTAGATGCGGTCCTTGGGCACGCCCTGCTCGGCCCAGAAGTTGAAGGCTTCCTCGTCGCGCGGCACGCCCTGCTCGCCCTTGAAGATGGTGGCGAACAAGCGGTCCTTGGGGATGCCGTACCACTTGGGCGAGGTGATCAGTTCCCATCCGAAGGCGATGGCCTCGCGCTTGAAGTAATCGCCGAAGCTGAAGTTCCCCAGCATCTCGAAAAACGTGTGGTGGCGGTTAGTGAAGCCGACGTTTTCGAGATCGTTGTGCTTGCCGCCGGCGCGCACGCACTTCTGCGAGGTGGTGGCGCGGGAGTAGTCGCGCTTTTCGAGGCCGAGGAACACGTCCTTGAACTGGTTCATGCCGGCATTGGTAAACAGCAGGGTGGGGTCATTCGCCGGAACGAGCGACGACGAGTGCACGCGCCGGTGGCTGTGCTGCTCGAAGTATCCGAGGAACATTTCGCGGATCTGTGCGCCGGTCAACATACGAAGCCTTCAAGAGCTGGGATAAACCCTCATTGTAGCGAAAGCGGCCTGAAAATGCGGTGCGGTAATCCAGGCAGTAGAACATCATCGCGAGGCGGCGGGAGCAACTCGCAAAAAAGAATTAATCCTTGCATGCGTCTAATGCTTCCATACAGGCGAACAGTTGAGGAGGGAGCGACGAATGAGCAAAGTACGGGTACTGGTGGGCACGCGCAAAGGCGCATTTATCCTGACGGCGGACGGCAAGCGCGAGAAGTGGGAGGTCAGTGGGCCGCATTTCGCTGGCTGGGAAATCTACCACCTGAAGGGATCGCCCGCCGATCCAAATCGGATTTATGGTTCGCAGACCAGCGGCTGGTTTGGACAGGTAATCCAGCGCTCCAGTGACGGTGGCAAAACGTGGGAGACCCCCGGTGGCGGAGTAACAATGGTGCCGGGCGGCATGCCTAAAGGCGAGAGCAACAAGTTCGTCTACGACGCTTCTCCCGAAACTGGCAAACCCCTCACCACTCACCAGTGGTACGACGGCACCCAACGTCCCTGGGAGTTCAAACGAGTCTGGCATCTTGAACCTTCATTGACCGATCCGGACACGGTCTACGCCGGCATTGAAGACGCCGCTTTGTTTCGTTCGACCGACGGCGGCAAGACCTGGCAGGAACTCGCCGGACTACGCGGACATGGCACAGGGCCGCGCTGGCAGCCCGGGGCCGGTGGCATGTGCCTGCACACTATCGTGCTCGATCCGAGCCAGCCAGGGAGGATCTTCATCGCCATCTCGGCTGCGGGCGCCTTCCGTACCGACGATGGCGGCAAGACCTGGCGTCCGATCAACCGTGGGCTTCGTTCGGAGTACATCCCCGACCCTGATGCCGAGATCGGCCACTGCGTTCACCGTATCGCAATGCACCGCGCGCGGCCGGGGGTGCTGTTCATGCAGAAGCACTGGGACGTCATGCGCAGCGACGACGCCGGCGACTCGTGGCACGAGGTCAGCGGGAACCTGCCGACCGACTTCGGATTCGTGATCGATGTTCATGCCCACGAGCCGGAAACCATCTATGTGGTCCCGATCAAGAGCGACTCGGAGCACTTTCCGCCCGATGGCAAGCTGCGCGTCTACCGCAGCCGGACCGGCGGCAACGAATGGGAAGCTCTCACCAAAGGCCTGCCGCAACATGACTGCTACGTCAACGTGTTGCGCGACGCCATGGCCGTGGACTCGCTGGACAAATGCGGCGTGTACTTCGGCACCACCGGCGGGCAGGTGTACGCATCGGCCGATGCCGGAGATAACTGGTCTCCGATTGTTCGCGATCTTCCCCCCGTATTGTCGGTGGAGGTTCAGACGCTGCCATGATCCGAGTCGTACTTCCGGCACATCTGCGGACACTCGCCAAAGTCGACGGCGAGGTGCAGCTCGAGGTGGAGGGCGCGATCACGCAGCGCTCGGTCCTGGATGCGCTGGAAGCCCGATATCCGATGCTCTGCGGGACCATCCGCGACCATGTCACGCAACAGCGCCGGCCATTCCTGCGCTTCTACGCCTGCGAGGAGGATCTGTCCCACGAACTGCCGGACGCCCCACTGCCCGACGCGATTGTGTCAGGGAGAGAGCCCTTTCTGATCATCGGGGCCATCGCCGGCGGTTAGGAGCAATCCTGACCACGCGAGCGATCGCGGACGCTTCCCGTAATCGGTCGCGTCCTAGTGCACGCCTACGGTGACCGTTGCGGTGGTTCGGCCATAGGGATTGGTGGCATAGAGCGTGTAGGTGGTGGTCTGAGCAGGAGTGACGGTTGCCTGATTGCCGCGCACAGGGCCGATCTGCGGCGAGATAAGGAAATATGTTCCAGTCGAGTTCCAGCTCAGGGAGACCGGCGTCCCGGCTGCGACCGTCGACAGCGAAGCCGTGAAGCTGGTGATCGCAGGCGCCGCGCCTTGCGGCAGGTTGGCCGCTGTATAGATGGGATTCATCTGTACCACCTCGAACGCCGAGGCAGTCACCTGCCCGAGGTTGTGCAGGTCGTTGTTGTCCCAGCGGGAATCGGGCGCGCCGCTGATGTACATGGAGCTGCCGTTGTCGGCCATGATCATGCCGTACTTCTTGAGTGCCGTCAGGATCACCTGGTTGCTCTGGGAGAATCCCGAGATGTCGTAGCTCGCCTTGAGGCGCAAGCGCATGCCCATGGGCGCAGCCGACGCATTGGAAGTGTTCGAGGCCCAGTGCGAAGCCGGAGGCACGAAGGCCGCCCGGCTTTGCGCCAAGGTGAACCGCAGCGCGTGGTGGATCGCGCTGCTCGCCACCTCATCGTAACGTGCCAGTCCGGGGAAGATGGGCAAGCCGGCCGCATCGGCCGAGGTCCATGTCCAGGGGCGCTGTTCGTCGGCCAACAAATCCCACACTGCGGCCGAGCCGGCGTTCCAGCTTCCATCTGGGTTGGGATAGGAGCTGTAGAGCTCGTACAGCCAGCAATTGGCATTGTCGAGAACCAGCACGTGGCGGTCGCCGTTGCCTGGGTTGGGATCGCCCTCAATGGGCGCGTTCGCAGGCACGGGCATCGGCCCGGGATCACTCTCATCCCCATACGCCGTGAAGTCGATGTTCACTGGCGATTGCGAGCTGCCGACCACCACATAGGGAATGCCGATATCGGAACCGTTGTACAGGCCGGAGCCGAAGTCCGCATGCAGGCCGATCGAGGGACCAATGAAGTTGATGATGGCTGCGGAATTGGGATCGACGGCAGAGGCGGAAATGTCCTGGTTCCAAGCGTTGTCGGCGGGAAATGGAACAAAGCCGTTGAGGCTGGCGCCTTGGCCCAGGCTGATGGCGCTGCAGGCGCTGGAACTGCCGCCGGCAGGACCGGTTCCTCCGCCACCGCCGTTGTTCGCAGGCTTCCCTCCTCCGACGCTGCAGCCGGTGATCAACAGCGGCAGAACTAGACCGAATACAAATCCGATTCTTGTGCGCATGGATGCAGCTATTGTGGCTTAGCGGCGCGCGCGGGAAACGGGGCAGAGGAACACCTGGGATCGGTATTCCGGACGTGTACTGGAGGTTACGCTCAGGACAGCTTTTCCGCAGTCTGGTGTAAATCCCGGCGGTCAGACCAGCAGCCATCTCATTACCGGCTCGTATCAGGGCACGGCTTTCAGCCGTGCCGCAAACAGCCCTAATAAATTGGGCTTTCAGCCCCTGAGGCCGCGTCAGCAGGAGCTGAAGCCCACCCCTGTTTTCCGTACCAGTTCGGCACGACTGAAGTCGTACCCTGATACAAACCTTTCGCGGATTTATGAGATCGGCACTAGATTGGCCGCCCGCTACCGCTTATACCCGATCTTTCTGAGGAATTCCTTGCGCGCGGCGGCGTCGCCTGGGTCTTCGACCCCCTTAGGAGCGCTACCGTCGATCACCCCCATCACGCCGCGGCCCTGCGCGCCGGCAGCCACGATCACTTCCACCGGATTGGCGGTGGCGCAGAAGATGGAGCACACCTCCGGGATGTTGCGGATAACGTTGAGCAGGTTGATGGGATACGCATTGCGCAGGATCAAGACAAACACGTGTCCGGCCGCGAGGGCCTGGGCATTGCGGATGGCGGCAGCGCGTAAGTCTTCGTCGTTGCCCTCGGCACGCGTCAAGCAGGGGCCGGAGCTCTCGTTGAAGGCGACACCGAACTTAGCCTGCGGCACGGTGCCAACCACCGCTTCATAAAGGTCTTCGACCGTCTTGATGAAGTGCGATTGCCCGACGATGATGTTGGCGTCGGAGGGGAATTCCATACTTACGGAATCGAATTCAACCATTGCAGCCTCCTGGCACTGCGCGCAGACCCGACATCACAGCTCTGCCTTTCTGAACCGCGGCCATTCGCCGGCCTGCCGGCGGGCAGGAGGTTTCGCTCTCCGGCGTGGAGTTAACGCTGGAATCGCCCCATCAGTTCCGCTTGAGCCAGGATGTGCCCCTGGATCGCCTGTTCGACTGCCTTCTTGGTGGCTCCGGGTTTCAAGTTGAGCTTGGTGTCGACAGCATACAGCTTGAAGTAGTAGCGATGAGGCTTGCCCGGTGGCGGGCAAGGTCCGCCGTATCCGGCCTTGCGAAAGTCGTTTTGTCCCTGGACGCCACCGCCGGGGATGGAGTCGGTTTTCGGGACTCCCTCGGGAAGCTGGCGCGCACTAGCCGGCAGATCGTAGGCGACCCAGTGCACCCAGTTTCCGACGGGCGCGTCGGGATCGTCGGCGATCAGGGCAAAGCTTTGCGTTCCGCTCGGGGGATCGGTCCAGCTTAGCGCCGGCGAAACATCAGCGCCCGAGCAGGTATATTTGGTGGGGATGTTGCCTTCCGCCTGGAAGGCGGTGGAGCTCAGCTTCAATGACATAGCGCTGCCTCCTGGCTGCTGCTGCGACCAGGCCGTAGCCGCCATCAGCAGGATGGTGCCCGCGAAAATCTTTGCCCGCCTCATAATCACACCTTGGATGCGGGTTGGTACACCTGGGTCGCGAAAGTCTAATTGGAGTCCCGAACCTCTGCGGTGACGGTCGCGCCGCTGAGGGGTCGGCACCCGCTGGTTTATAATTTAACTTCTCCTGCAAGACGTTTCGGGGTATCCGGCAAATGATTCGATTCCTGCAAAGACCTGGACCGCTGAAGAAGTATCTGCTGGGCGGCCTGTTAGTGCTAATCAGCGCGACCATGGTGATCACCCTGGTTCCAGGCGGAACCCTAGGCAGCGCCTTCGGCTTTGGGGCGGCCGGCCAAGGCGTGTATGCCAAGGTCGGCGACCAAGACGTCACGGTACAAGACGTGCGACAGGAAGCGCAGAGGAGAGCGCAAGCGGCGGTTCGGCAAGGCCAATATCCCGCATCCCTTCTGCCCTCGCTGCTGACCTTCATGAGCGGCCAGGTGGCGCAGCAGATGGTGCTGCGCAGCGCCATGCTGTTGGAAGCTTCCCGCCTGGGGCTGCACGTTACCGACGACGAATTGCGCGAGGAATTGCGCTCCGGACCGCTAGGAGCGCAGTTGTTCCCCAATGGTGACTTCATCGGGCAGGATCGCTACGAGCAGTTCGTTCTGCAGCAATTCAACCTGGGGGTCTCGCAGTTCGAGCAGCAGGTCAAGGACGACCTGTTGCTGCGCAAGCTGCAGGATTTGATCGAGGGTGGTGTCAGTGTCTCGGATGCCGACATCCGGCAGGAATTCCTGCGCGAGAACACCAAGGTCAAGCTGGAGTACGCCGTGCTCTCGCTTGACAAGGTCATGAGTGAGATCCATCCCACCGAGGCCGAGCTGAAAGCGTTTTTCGAGAGGAACCAGGCGCACTACGCTAACGCCATCCCGGAAAAGCGCAAGGCCAACTACATTGTGATCGACAATGCCAAGGTCTCCGAACAAGTGCAAGTGACGCGCGAAGATCTGCTGCGTTACTACAACCAGCATCGCGACGAGTACCGCGTGCCCGACGAAGTGCAATTGCGCCTGATCCAGGTGCGCACGCCCCCTCCCGGTCCCGACGGCAAGGTCGATCCCAAGGCGGTGGATGCCGCCAAGCAGAAGGCCGAAGACATCCTCAAGAAGCTTCAGGCGGGCGCCAATTTCGCCGATCTCGCCAAGAAGGAGTCCGACGATCCCAGCAAGGAGAACGGAGGCGAATTGGGCTGGATCGGGCGGGGACGCATCCCCGATGTCGAAGACCAGATTTTCGCCTTGAACAAGGGCCAGACCAGCGGTGTTCTGCATAGCGCCCTGGGCTTCAACATTGTCCGAGTCGAGGACAAGCGCACCGCCCACGTGCAGACTCTGGATGAAGTGAAAGCAGCGATCGAACCGCTGGTGCGCCGGGAGATGACCGTGCACGCCACCGAGACCCTGGCCAACGATGTGCAAAAGCTGGCTCGCACCTCCGGGCTGGAGGCCGCTGCCGCCAAGTACGGACTATCCGTCATTCACAGCGACCTGTTCAGCCGCACGGATTCGTTGCCGGGCGTAGGCAACGCGCCCGAGCTGATGGATGCGGTGTTCAGCCTGCACGTGAAGGATCCGCCGGAGGTGACTACGGTTCCGCAGGGCCGCGTGGTGTTCCAGGTTACCGAGGTCAAGCCGCCGCAGAAGCCGGCCTTCGGCGATGTGCGGACCCGCGTCGAGGCAGATTTCAAGCAACAGCGGGCGGCCGAGTTGCTGCAGAAACAGACGCAGGAACTCTCCGACCGCGCGCGTGCCGCCCATGATTTGAAGAAAGCTGCCCAGGAAGCAGGCGCGGCACTGAAGACCAGCGAACCGGTCACACGCACGGATCAGGTGCCGGACCTGGGAGCGATGTCGGGGCAAGCTGCCACGGCGTTCGATATGAAGCCGGGCGAGATCAGCGGGCCCATCAATGCTGGGCATAACGGGGTGGTCTTCACCGTCCTCGAGCGCCAGGAACCCAACCCTGACCAGCTCGCAGCGTCGCGAGATCGTATCCGCGAGACCCTGTTGCAGAGGAGGCGGGAAGAGGTGCTGGAGAATTTCGCCGATAACCTGCGGGCGTCGATGGAAAAGAGCGGCAAGATTCGCTACAACAAAGAGGAGCGCGACCGGCTGATGAAACCCAGGTTCGGAACCGAGGGCGGTTAAAGAGGATTCAGCGCCGGCCGACGACCCACGACCAGTACATCATTTAGCATGGGCTGCCTTTGGGATTACAGCAGGAAAGGGCTCTTCTAGTACCGATGTCTTTCCAACGCGCGTCCGGTATCCTGCTGCATCCCACCTCGCTGCCCTCCCGCGGCGGCGTCGGCGATCTCGGCCCTGGCGCATACGAATTCGTAGACTTTCTGGCGGCGTCCCGGCAGGGACTATGGCAAGTCTTGCCGCTCGGTCCTCTCGGGAAGTGTAACTCGCCTTACTCTGCGACCTCGGCCTTCGCGGGAAACCCGCTGCTCATCAGCCCGGAACGGCTGGTTGATCGCGGGTGGATCGGGCGTGAGCACCTGGAGTCGCTGCCCAACGGCTGCGCGGCCGTCGATTACGAGCAGGTGCGAGCAGCCAAGCTGCCGCTGCTGCGCGATGCTGCCTGCAACTTTCTCGAGCAGTCGCGTCCCCAGGAGCATGAACGCTTTCGCCTCTTCTGCCGGGAAAATGCCGCCTGGCTGGACGACTTCGTGCTCTTCGACGTTTTGCGTCAGCTTTACCGCACGGGAAACTGGAATCGCTGGCCGCGGGAGCTGGCCCGGCGCCAGCCGGAGGCGCTGGAAAAAGCTCGCCGCGGATTGGCACGCGAGCTGGACATCGCGCGGGTAATCCAGTTTGCATTTTTCGAACAGTGGCGCGCCCTGCACCGGCGCTGTGCCCAACTGGGAATCAAGATCATCGGGGACGTGGCCATTTTTGTCAGCTACGACAGCGCCGACGTTTGGACCCATCCTGACCTTTTCCACCTGGACGACCAGCTCGAACCCTACGTCGTCGCGGGCGTTCCCCCGGACGCCTTCAGCGCTACCGGCCAGCGCTGGGGGAATCCCCTCTACCGCTGGGACGTGCTCAAGAGCCGCGGCTACGACTGGTGGGTGGATCGCATGAAGGCTGCACTGGCCTCCTGCGACATCCTGCGGCTGGACCACTTTCTCGGCTTCTATCACTACTGGGAGATTCCGGCCAGCGAGCCCACGGCAGTCAATGGGCGCTGGGTGGATGGACCGCGGGATGATCTCTTCCAGGCTCTCCGCCAGGCGCTGGGCAAGCTGCCCTTAATTGCAGAGGATCTGGGCCTGATCACGGATGAAGTCCGCGCGCTGCGGCAGCGCCTCGAACTACCTGGCATGCGGGTGATGCAGTTCGGCTTCGGCAATCCCGGCGCTCACATCTACCTGCCCCACCAGTACGAGCGCAACACCGTGGTGTACACCGGCACGCATGACAATGACACCATCCTGGGCTGGTGGCGGAGCGGCGCCACTGAGCAGGAGCGATGCCACGCCTCGGCTTACCTGGGGCATGATCCCGAGGGAATGAACTGGGCTTTCATCCGCGCAGCGCTGGCTTCCATCGCGGACCTATGCGTGGTGCCGTTGCAGGACGTGCTGGGGCTGGGCAGCGAAGCGCGCATGAATGTTCCCAGCCGTGCCGACGGCAACTGGACGTGGCGCTATGAGCCGGGAGCGCTGACCGGCGAGCTGGCCTCCCGCCTGGCGACCCTTGCCGAAGTCGCCGACCGTGATCACCATCTCTCAGCTGCACGCCAGGAGGGCCACGGGGAAGTGGGCGAAGAGTTCGCGGCATAGCAGCGTGCCTCGGGCGCCCGGCAGGAATTCCTTCCCGCTAAAGATGTCGCGCAGCGCGGTGGCGCCTTGCGGCACTGGCAGCTCGGTATCTCCCCAGACTTCTCCCGTGGGCGGGCGCGGTTCGCCACCAGTCAGCTTGTAAGTGAGCCGCGGCACCGCGACCAGCGCCGCTTCGTGCTCTTGCCCGCGCGCGAACGCGCACACGTGCTCGTGCTTATCGCCGGACGCGAACAACGGAATGTACCTGCCGGTTTGGAATATGGACGCGTGCTCACGCCGGAAGCCCAGCGCGCGCGATGTAACCCAGAGCTTGATGCGCCCGTCGCGATAGTTGCGCACCAGTTCTTCGCATAGTGCGGGAAGCGAGGTAGAGGCGGCCGCTGTCTCCAGCTCTGAAAGCAGTTTGGCGCGCTGTTCGAAATCCACCGCGCGCCGATTGTCGGGGTCCACCAGGCTGAAGTTCCAAAGCTCGGCGCCCTGATAAATGTCGGGCACGCCGGGAGAGGTGATTTTTAGCAGCACCTGCGCCAGCGCGTTGATGGCGCCGAAGACCCCTACCGTCGCCGCGAACTTCTCCAGTGCGTCTGCGAATTGGTTGTGCCGTCCGCGCAAAGGGGAACTCAGAATGCGGCTGACAAAGGCCTGCAACGCGTTCGAATACTCAACGTCAGGATTGATCCAACTCACGTTGACCTTGGCCTCGTGCGCGGCTTTGAACAGGTACTGCTGCATGCGGCGGGTGTAGTCCTCTCGTTCGGCGCTGAGGTTAAACGGCAAACTTCCGACCAGGGTCTGGTACAGCAGATACTCTTCGTTGTGGTCAGGAACGGTGCGGCCGTCGCTAAGTGGGCGCTTGCGGGTGCGGTTCAGGCGGCGCCAGCGCATGACCTCGGCTGACCACTGCTTTGGCATCTCGGAGAGCACATTGATGCGGGCGCGCACGTCCTCGCTGCGCTTCGTGTCATGGGTCGAGGTGGCAAGCATGGAGAACGGCCAGCGCTCGAGCTGGCGCAGGTTCGTGCGGTGAAAGTCATCTACGGAAATCCCGAACTGCTTGGGCGAGCCTCCCACCTCATTGAGCGAAACCAGGCGGTTGTAGACGTAACAGACCGTATCTTCCATTCCCTTGGCCATCACCGGCCCCGTGAGCTGCTGGAACTTGAGGGTGAAATAGAGGCGCTTGCGATAAGCGTCGGTCCATTGGCCGGGATTGGCGTCCCGAAGCAGCAGGATGTCGCGCAAGAAGTCGAAAGCCGCCCACGCGGCGGAAGGGTTGCGCCGCTTGGCGCGAGCGATGGCTTCGCCGATGTACGCGCGGTCGCGCTCGCTGATCTCCCCGCGTTCGTCGATGTAGGTGCGGTACACGGGGAAACAGGCGATGGTCTCGCGAATGGCGTCCCACAGAGCCTTGCGGGTGAAGTCGCGGGCCTTGCGGTCGCCGCTCGAGATCTCGTCCAGCATGTGACTGAGCACCGTGACTTCACTGGCCAGCGCGTTCTGCATGATCTGCTTCTTGCTCTCGTAGACGAGTTGGTCGGGATCAAGCGCGGCCCCGATGAAGCGGCGGTAAAGGTTGGTCAGCGCACGAGCATTGCGCTGCTCAATGAAAACGCCGTTCACCTGGTTGAGGAAGTCATAGCCCGAGGTGCCGTCCAGCGGCCATTCCTGCGGGAGTTCCTCGCCCGGTTCCAGAATTTTCTCGGCCACCACGTAGAACGGCGCCTGGCTCAACCAGTCGTGCTGACCGAAGATTTCCTGTACCGTCAGCTCGATGCCGTTTTCCGCCAGCGGCGCCCGGGGGTCGGCGCCGCAGCACTGGCTGGCGGCGTGGAGCATCTGCAGGCGTGTGAAGTACTGCCGCGGATTGAACAGGCCGTCGGGATGGTCGATGCGCAGCCCATTCACGCTGCCGTCCGCCAGCAGACGGCGAATGAGCTGGTGCGTGGCGGCGAAGACCTCCGGATTCTCCATGCGCAGCCCGACCAAGTCGTTGATGTCGAAAAAGCGCCGATAATTGATCTCTTCGGCAGAAACCCGCCACAGCGCCAGCCGGTAGGCTTGTGCTTCCAGCAATCGGTGCAGGGGATCGAAGCTGCGGTCGTCTCCGGGGGTGCCATTCATCCGTTGCACGGCCTCCTCGAGGATTTGCCGCATGCGCGGCGAACCCTCGAACAGTGCCGCGAGCCGGCGACGCAACCCAGGGAGTTGCTCCCGCCTCTGGCGGATGAGTTGCGGATCGGTGGCGGTATGCGGCGGAAGATTACGCAAGCCGCGCAACACCTCTTCGAACTCGCGCAACTGCGGCTGCTCGCCATTGAAGCGCCCGCGTAAGTCGCCCATCGGCTCAAAGATCAAAGGGATGGTCTGCGGGTCCACCGGCAGGCGCTTGTCATAGTAGGTGATGACAAACCGTCCATCGCTGTATCCCAGACGGATGCGCCCTTGCTCGAGCTCTTCGCCGTAATACTCGCCCAACAAGGGCAGCAAAACCTTGTTGCGAAGTTCGGCCTTGAATGGCTCCCAGTCAATATCGAAGAACTCGGCGTACTGCGAGGTGCGCCCATTCTCCAGCACGTCCTGCCACCAGGGATTGCCGCCATGTCCCACCCCCATGTGGTTGGGAACAATGTCCAGCACCAGCCCCATGCCGTGCGCTTGCAGCTCTGCAACCAGCGAGCGAAATTCTTCCGGCGTGCCAATTTCAGGGTTGATGGCGTTGTGATCGGTAATGTCGTAACCGTGCTGGCTGCCCGCGCGCGCCCGCAGAACGGGCGAGGCGTAACAGTGCGTGATCCCCAGCCGGTGGAGGTAGGGGACGAGCCGCCGCGCGTCCTCGAAGCGAAACTCACGGCGGAACTGCAGCCGATATGTGGCCAGCGGACGATTGGCTCGCTTGTTGGCCGCCAGTCGGTCCAGGCACTCCGACAAGCCGCTGGATTCCGGCGCCAGTGCGGCGGGACGGCGATGCATAATCAGTGCTTGGATGCAGATTGCTTCGTCCCTGTTCCCAGGTGCGAATGCGGTCCGAATCGCTGGCGGAAATGCTACTTCATCATGGCCTTGTGTGCCACGATGTTGTCGCGGATGGCTAAACGCTAACTGCGCCAGCGCAGTGTCACTGGTTGCGGAATCGGGTGCAGCATCGGCTGGTGGCTGCGGCGGGATTCCAGGTACGCCGCCTTCAGCGCGAAATACCATTTGGCTGGGCGGTCGGCGTCGTCAATCAGCATCAGGCTGGGATTGTGTTTCAGGCCCTCGGCCTGGATCTCCATGGTGCGCTGGTCCTGGCCCATGAACTTCTTGCCGAAGAAGCGGAAAACGGGCAGCACGAAAGGCACGTGGCGAAAGAGATTCCAGGCAGCGACCACATCGATGCGACAGCGCTCGGCGGTGATGGGTGTCACGGTGGTCATGCTCGAAAACCAGTACCTGCCGGCGTGGATCTGCTCATAACGCCGGTTGGGCAGCACAAAATCGATGGTGGTGGTGATGCCGTCGGCCTGGGCGTACATGCGCAGCAACTTGTAGGGAGCGCTGTTCGATGAGGGCGCGTGCGCGCTCATCCGGAACCCCATGGGGATAGGCTCGAACTGCTTGCGCTTCTCGTGGATGCTGTGTCGCGTCCGCCACCACCACGCCTGGTGGACGAAGGGCCCATGCGCCGGGTCCATCAATCCGATAATGCCGTGGTCCACATGGCAGGGCAGTTCGGCCGAGAGATGCGTGATGGTGTAGCCGTCGCTGAAGGTCGACAGTTGCGGAGCTTCTTCGCGGGGCTCGGCGCTGGCGCCGCGCTCCGGCACGTACACCCAGAGGTAGCCATCGCGCTCGCAGCAAGGAAAGGCGGAGGCATAAATTTTGCTGACGTCGACTTTGTCATCGGCGAGCAGCGACGGGATCTCGCGGCACTGGCCGCTCACCGGCTCAAATTTCCAGCCGTGATACGAGCATTCGAGGTGGCATCCGTCGAACCAGCCACGGGAGAGCGGCATGCCGCGGTGCGGACAACTGTCACGAACCGCGAAGGGGCAGCCTTCGGCATCGCGTCCGAGAACCAGGGGAATGCCGAGCAGCATGGCGGTGGCCAGCCGCTCGCCCCGCACGCCGTCTGCGCGCAACGCGGGATACCAGAAGCCGCGCATGAGGCCGTCGTCCGAGCTACTTGGTTCAGGCATGATTGGATCAGGACATTATAGGAGTGCCACGGAGGCGTGGAGACACCGAGAAAAATCAGAATTCAGGAACTCGGTGCCGCTGTGTCTCCATGGCCAACCATCGTAATGCTAGACTGAAAACACATGGCCGACGTCGTCATCCTCTCCGCCGTGCGTACGCCGATCGGCAAGTTCGGCGGCAGCCTCCTCTCTCTCACTGCCGCCGACATGGGCGTGATCGCCGCCAGGGCAGCCCTGGAGCGCGCCGGTGTCCGTCCCGAGCAGGTCGGGGAGACCATTTTCGGTAACGCCCGCCAGGCCGGCGGAGGACCGAATCCCGCGCGTCAGATCTCGATCCGCAGCGGCGTGCCCCAGGAAGTTCCTGCCTACACGGTGAACATGGCGTGCGCCTCCGGCATGAAGAGCATTGTGCTGGGCGCGCAGGAGATCGCCGCGGGAAACCTAGACTGTGTGCTTGCCGGCGGAACCGAGTCCATGTCGCGCTTGCCCTACTATCTCGACGGGGCTCGCTGGGGATATCGCCTGGGCAACCAGGAGCTGGTGGACGGCATGTACCGCGATGGCTTCTTTTGTCCTATGGCCAAAATGGTGATGGGCGAAACCGCCGAAGTCCTTGCCGAGCAGTACAAGATTTCACGGGAGGAGCAGGATCAGTACGCGCTGTGTTCGCAGCAGCGCGCCGAGCGCGCCCAGGCCAGCGGGCGGTTTCAGAGCGAGATCGTGCCCGTAACGCTGGACGGGAAAAAGGGCCCGCAGGTGTTGGAGCGCGACGAGCACATCTATCTGGGCGCGAGCCTGGAAAAAATGGCCAAATTGCCGCCGGTCTTCTCCAAAACCGGCACAATTACCGCCGGCAATTCTTCTGGTATCACCGACGCCGCGGCGGCGGTGGTGCTGGCCGGCGAGCGCTTTGCGGGCGAAAACAATCTGAAGCCGCTGGTACGCATCATCGCCGCAACTTCGGCCGCTGTTGACCCGCGTACTATGGGCCTTGGCCCCGTGCCGGCCATGCGAAAGCTGCAAGAGAAGACCGGCATGCGCGTCGAGGATTATGACCTGATCGAACTCAACGAGGCCTTCGCTGCGCAGGTGCTGGCCTGCGACCGCGAACTGCACTTCGACCCTAGCAAGCTCAACGTGAACGGCGGCGCCATTGCCCTGGGACATCCCATCGGCTGCACCGGCGCCCGCATTAGCGTGACGCTGATCCACGAAATGCTCAAGCGCAAGGCCGGGAAAGGCGTGGCGACGCTGTGCGTCTCCGGCGGGTTAGGCATGGCGATGGCCGTCGAGAACGCTTCGTAAGCCGGCCGAGCTAGCTCGGACGGACTTCGGACGGAGGCGGCGTCGGCTGGGGCGGCGTGCCGTGGGCGGCGGCGGTCGCCGCGGCGGCTTCGGCCAGGATTTTGTGGTGCACGGTGAACAGCGCCAGCTCCAGGCGGTCGGAGACGCCGATCTTGTCGTACACGTTGCGCAGGTAGTTCTTGATGACCTGCTCGGTGGTGCCGAGCTGCTTGGCGATCTCCTTATTCTTAAAGCCCTGGACGATGAGGGCGACGATGCGCAGCTCCTTGGGGGTGAGGCGGTCGCGCACGCGCGCGCCCACGAAGTCGTTTTCGCTGACGATCTCGCTGGGGGCGCGCATGTCCTGCACCCAGTTCTCGCCGGCGGCGACCTTGTGGACGCAGTCCACCAGCGCCTGGCCGCCGATGTTGCGGTACACCATGCCGTGCATGCCGGCGCCGAGATAGCGGGCGGGCTGCTCGCCGTTTTCGGCGATCACCACCAAGCGGGTCTTGCTGCGTGCCGCCTGGGCGGTCACGGCCTTCAAGTCGGCCTGCAGAGCGGCGGCGAAGATGAGCAGGTTGGGACGAAACTTTTCCAGCGCCATCATCATCTGTTCGGCCGACTGGGCTTGCGCCATGACGCGCACTTCGTCTTCTACGGCGAGGACTTTGGCCGCTCCGGCGCGGAAGATGGCCTGGTTGTCCGCCAAAATAATCTTGAGCATGCTACTCCGTGCTGTTCCGAATGAAGCGATATTGGTCGATCACACACGCCATCCCGCGCAGCTTCTCGCGGGCGGCGGCTTTGGTTCTTGGGGCCGGACGACTGGATTCGGCCCGCACGACGCGCCCAGCGCAGCGGATCTTGACGTCGTGTGCGGTGCCCAGGACCTGCCCCGGCAACATGATGTCGAAGCTGATCTTGGCGCCCACCTTCAAGGGCTTTTCCGCCCGCACATACACGCCGGCGGCGCTGACGTTCGCCGTTGTCCCGCGGTGTTTGTGCAGAGACGCGCTCTCGGAGATGGTGATGGGTAACTGCAAGGGAAATCGTTTTCCGGTGCGCACGTCTGGCGCGGTTGCGCGCGGGCCAGCGGACCGGACCGATTTGGCCGCCGTCGTCATGATGCCGTGCAGGAATCCAATGTAGAAAGTTTTATATCACGAAAATAGCGGGTGCGACAGTAGGAGCATCCCTTACATCACCGGGGTGGGTCACCGGATGGCGGTTACCCCTTAGAGCCGGCCCGAGGCGTCAGCGGCGGGTGAAAATGCCGGTAAGCCCGTAGCCCAGGACCAGCCCAAGAGAGGCGGCGGCACCCGCAGCCGGCAGAAGGTATTCGCGGGCGGTGCGACGGATATCGAGACTCTCGCGCAGGCTGGACTTCAACTCCACGACGGTGTCGTGCAGTTGCCGCCGCTGATCGGCGGCACGTTCTTCCAGTACATCCACGGGCATGGAGCGAGTCATGGTTGCCTCCTCGCCTCGCGCTGGAGCCATATTTTATCCTGTTTGAGCACACGCAGGGTGCGCTCGGGCGTCACGCCTTGGGATTTGATCTCGCCGTAGGCCAGGAAGGCGATGCCGCCGGCCGCCATGCAGTAAAACACGCCCACCACCGCCGCCGACCAGCCCCAGCCGATAGCGTTGGCGATGGCCGCCACTAAGGCAAAGCTTAGCAAGACGAAGCCGAGGAAGCCGAGGATGGCGGCCATGATGAAGCCTGGCAGGGCAAGCCGCCACACCGAGAGCTTTTGTTTCATCTCACTTACGAGCATCTGCAGGCGAGTGTCGAGGAAGTCCTTGAGCTCGTCCTTGACCTCGTAGATCACGTCGGCAAAAGATTTTCCATTTGCGTTAGGCACGATTGGACCTCCAGATTCGCAGCCCGATACCGAAAATGAACGCGGCGGCAAAGGCGGCAAAGATCATCTCCAGCGGGCGCTCGCGCACCAGGCGCCCGGCACGGTTGCGGGTAATTTGCACGTTCTCTCGGGCCCGGCTCTGGAGCTCCCCGGCGGTGCGCTCGGCTTCCTGCCGCAGGCGCGCAGGCCGCGCGCAGTCGAGAACCGCCTCCAGGCGACCGCGTACCTCGGTCCTGATTTGTTGCCTGACCTGCTGCGCGCGCCGCGGTGCCTGGCGCACGCGATTGACAGCTTGGCCCAGGGTGTTGCCCACCTGCGCTGCCGCTCGGTTCCATTTTGGGTTGATGGCGCGGGTCTCGCCGGTCGGGAACTCGCCTTCACGGTCCAATACTTCTGACACGGGTAGGTGTGCCATATGTTCAGTCCTTTTAGAGTTGGATGGGGACAAAGGCGGCTGGTGTTGGAAGGTTGGCAAGAAAAGAAAAACAAGGCTCTCATACCGAGCGAGCGCGGCTGAGGTGGGCGCCACTCTGGCAAGCATGTTCAGGCAGGGGTGCTTCGCCTCGTGCGGGCAAAACCGGCCCGCACTCGCTCAGCATGACAATGAATTAGAACGCGCCGCCGCCGCCGCCGCCGAAGCCTCCGCCGGAGAAGCCGCCGCCGCTGGAAAAGCCGCCGCCTGTCCAGCCGCCGCCGGTCGCGCTCGAACGCG
>Ga0335081_10003843_pt1 | contig 23670 bp, 17 predicted proteins | sample Lox_Sample_35_FD_206713 | JGI IMG/M metagenome (GOLD analysis project Ga0335081, IMG submission 206713) | Soil microbial communities from Loxahatchee National Wildlife Refuge, Florida, United States - Lox_Sample_3.5 | ecosystem: Environmental > Terrestrial > Soil > Wetlands | place: USA...
CTCGCCGATAAACGCCCCCAGCGTGTCGTAGAAGTCGTACGCGACGTACCACTTCGCGTCGTTCGTCGCCGGGTTGGTGTTCACGCCGGACGTCATGACGTAGGCGCCGAGCAGAATGTCAACGTTCTTCGGCACGTTCTGCGACCAGATGTCGCACATGTTCCCCGAAATCCACGCGGCCGTGTCACTTGTCGCCGCCTTTGTGATCTTCAGGGAGTGTCCCATCGAGCGGAACTGGTCGGTCGCCCACGTGAGCGTTGCGCCCGCCGGCTGGTTCCCCATCGTCCAGTATGCCGGGAGCGTCCCTTCAAACCCGCCCACCGCGGCCACCTGCGGCATGTCGATCTTCGTCACGGAGAGATCGTCGAAATAGATCGTCCCGACGAACTGGTTGTACACGTGCAGCCGGGTCTCCAGGTACTGGGCGTTCACGGCCGTGGGAAGCTGTACATCGAGCGTGTACTGTGTCCAGTCAAAACTGGTCACGCTCGGGAACTGGAACGTGTAGTCGGTCTGGGGACCGACCGGGTTGTAGCCGACGTTGTTCCCCGCCTGCGCGAAGAAGAGCGGTGTGAACCCGACGGCCCACGTCCCGGGATACACTTTGGCCGAATCCGGGTAGAGCCCGCTCGCCTTGATCCAGACGCTGATCCGCACCCAGTCGCCGGCCTGGACCGAGGCCCCTGCGCCCAGGTTGCCGAACGCGATGCGCTGTGTCCCGACGAACCCGTCGTGCACGGCGCGTCCGGGAGGAAGGTTGAACTTCAGCGAGTAGAGACCCGTGTGGGAAGCCTCGCTGGTGATCACCGTATTCTCAAAGCCGTTGGCGATCAGGCCGTCGTTCCCGCCGTTCGGGGGGAGCCAGTAGTACCATCCCGTCGGCACGCCGACCGCAGTGTTCCAGTCCTGACCGGCCCACTGCCCGGCCCGGCCGTAGAAGACGAAGTCGTCCGCCCAGACCGTCCCGGTGGCGTTCTTCCCGCCGACAAATTTCACGATCACCTTGAATGCCGCCTTCGGGAGCACCGTCTGACCGGCAATGTTCGTGTCGGCCACCCAGCCCGTGCTCGTCGCCACGGTCTGGTTCACCGGCAGCTTCGTCTCGCCGATAAACGCCCCCAGCGTGTCGTAGAAGTCGTACGCGACGTACCACTTCGCGTCGTTCGTCGCCGGGTTGGTGTTCACGCCGGACGTCATGACGTAGGCGCCGAGCAGGATGTCGACGTTCTTCGGCACGTTCGGCGACCAGATGTCGCACATGTTCGTGGAAATCCATGCCGCCGTATCGCTCGTGGTGGATTTGGTGATCTTGAGCGAGTGGCCCATAGAATGGGACTGATCTGTCGCCCACGTGAGCGTCGCGCCCGCGGGCTGGTTGCCGATCGTCCAGTATGCCGGGAGCGCCCCCTCGAAGCTCGAGATCGACGGCAGGTCCTGCCCCTGGGCAAAGACCAGTCCGGTCGCGAGCGTTACGAGGAGGATCGGCCACAACCAGTGTGTCGCTCTTCTCATAACTAACCTCCCGAAGAATGGTGATGAATATGAAACGTGAATTGGTGCATCGCTCCGCCCCTCCGCCTAATCATCCACACGCTCCGCGTCCACCGTCGATTCCCTGACGATGAGTTCCACCGGCACGTGTGTTGTTACCACAGTCCTGGTCTTCGCGTTGATGCTGTCCACGACGCGCTGCACGGCGACCTTTCCCATCTCCTCCTTGAGCACGCGGATGGTCGTCAGGTGCGGCTCGATGTGCGAGCTCATCTCGATGTCGTCGAACCCCACGACAGCGACGTCCTGCGGGACGCGGATGCCCCGCGATTTGAGCTGCCGTATGCAGCCGATCGCCATCGCGTCGTTCGCCGCGAAGATCGCCGTCGGCCGTACACCCCGGGAAAGCAGCCTCGCCGCAGCCGAGGCCCCGGCCTCTATGGACGTCTCCTGTTCGTCCGTGATCTCCAGCGTTTCATCGGACGGGAGTCCCGCCTGGCGCAGCGCGTTGCGGTACGCGTCACACCGGTCGGTGAGGCTGGGGTGCCGGATGTCGCCGCCCAGGAACGCGATCTTCCTGTGCCCGAGGGAAAGGAGGTGCTCCACCGCGAGCGTCCCCCCGCGCCAGTTGTCGATGAGGACCGCGGAGTGCCGCGTCCGTTTCAGCTCGTAGTCGACAAGAACGATGGGAAGACCCAGCGAGTCGATGTAGGCGATGAGCTTCTCGTTGAGCTTCCCCGCAATGATGACGCCGTCGACATTCCGCTCGAGGAGGAACCTCGGCACGGACTGATCCGGATCAAACTGGTTGCCGACCGTCGTCAGGAGGATGTAGTAGTTGTGGTCGCGTGCTTCGAACTCCGTCCCGAGGAAAATCCTGGTGTAGAACGGCTCCGCCTGTGAGAAGTGCTCCTCGGAGAGAATAAAGCCGATGTTCCCGCTCGTCCGGGATGCGAGACCCCGGGCCGAGCGCGTGGGATGGTAGGAGAGCTCGCGGACGACCTTGAGAACCGATTCGCGCGTTTCGGGGCTGACGTATCCGCGGTTGTTGATAACCAGCGAGACCGTCGATAGTGACAATCCCGCTCTTTTCGCAACGTCGCGGATAGTCGGCCTGTGTTTCACCTAGATTCCTCGAAACGCTTTTAGAGCCGATTGAGATATCAGTGACATGGCCACCTTCTCCACCGAAAAGATGGGTAAAAATCTTCCAATAGTTGAGTTTCGAGTGTGGACGGATGACGAAGACCAGCGTCGGATATCGAAGCGTTTTGATATTAGAGAAGGGAAATATCAAAGTCAAGTCCTTTTTGCTGAAAAGAGGCAGGAAGTCGCAAAGGCGGATTTCGGGATTGCGTATCCGGGGAAAAGCGGATAGATTGGTTCCCACTCGCAATCAATGGAAGGCACGAAACTGAAAACCAAATCAGAGACGGGTGGGCCCGCTCCCGAAGCCCCTGCCATAGAATGGCCTTCGCCAGCATATGCGGGGAGATGGGCGAAACAGGTCTACAATCCCGATGCCTACTGGGGAGGCTTCCCGGAGGGGGAAGCCGATGAGGAGCAGATGTGGCGGGAGCACCCCTGGGCCCTCGGCCCCTTCAGAAAACACACCGGAAACCCGGTCCTGGCGCCGACGCCGGGAGCCTGGGACACCGGGCGCATCGATGGGGGCGTTCATAACGGAGCGGTGATCGTCCGGGATGGCGTTTTCTACTACGTCTACCGCGGGGAGCGCCCGCTTGACGTTGCAATGAAAAGCGATTTTGATTACATCTGCGACATCGGCGTTGCGACGAGCCGGGACGGAATCCACTTCACAAAGGACAAGGCGCACAGCCCCTTTTTCAGGACCGGCCCGGACCACAGGTACAGTTACGAGGACGTCAACATCGTCGAGCACGAAGGGACGTACTATCTCTTTTGCAACCAGTGGGACTGGGAACACCAGGGCAACCACCGGATCAACGGGACGTTCCTGGCGACATCCCGCGACCTCCTTCGCTGGGAAAAACGCGGCATCGTATTCCCGAACGCAACGCGCACGCACAGGAACGGCGTCGTCCTGCACGATCCGCACAACCGAGCCCTGAAGGTGAACGGGAAATTCGTCATGTATATTAATGACGGGTTGATCGCGTATTCCGACGACCTCGTGCACTGGGAATCCCGCGACGTGAAGGAGCGATGGCCGGGGGGGGAAGGATGCCTGGCGCTCGGCCGCCACTCGGAGAAGAACCCGGACGACATCGTCCTCTTCACGGGAGGCAACCACACGGGGCATTTCTACGCGATCGGGGAGGTGCTCTTTTCAGCGGCGAACCCTGAACAGCCGCGCGCCTGGCTCCCCCGCCCCGTGCTGAAGGCGGAGCCCCGGTACCCGTGGGAGAGCGGAAGGGCGGCGGAGCCTCCCCACCGTATCATCTCCACGTTCCGCGACTGCATTTTCTTCAACGCGCTGACGCTCCACCAGGGACGGTGGTGGCTCTACTACGGGGGGAGCGAGTACTACACGTGCCTGGCGACGGCTCTTTGAATTGAAGCGGGGAATGTGTACCTTGCAACTTCCAACAGTCGGAGGCGGCAATGGGGAACCTCGGGGCATCCGAGCTGATCATCATCATACTCATCATCCTGATCTTCTTCGGCTCGAAGAAGATCCCGGAGCTTGCGGCGGGGCTCGGGAAGGGGATGCGCGAGTTCCGCAAGGCCACGCGGGAAATCCAGGAGGACCAGGAGCCCGACGATCGCGCACCCGCGATTGCCGCGCCCCGGGCCGACTCGATCACGTGCCCCAACTGCAACGCGCGCATCGCGAAGGACTCGCGGTTCTGCCCCTCGTGCGGCAAATCGCTTGAAGCTCCCCGCTGCGCCAAGTGCGGGCGGATCAACGCGCTCGGCGCGAAGTTCTGCGTGGAGTGCGGAGAGAAGCTCTGATCCCCCCTATCGTGAGAGCTCCGTCGTCACGATCCCGCCCCCCATGGAGGGCGGGATCGCGGCGCTGTTTCTGACGAACTGCTGCTTCCCCGCCGTTATCCAGTATGTCTGCTTTCCCGGGCCGCCGTCCCGCGGCGTGACGTTAACGACGAGCGCGTCGAACGTGCCCGCCGGCGTCGTCACGCGCTCACTCCCGGCCACCGCAATCAGCATCTGCCGCACCTCCCAGACCGAAGAGTCGAACATATTCACCGTCGCGCGATACCCCTGAGCGAGGGGGAGCGTGCAGATGGCAACGTCGATCCCCGCATTGTCCGACACGACCAGTCCGGGGAAGCGCACCTCGACGGGGCGGATCTTGTTCTTCATCTGCATGCCGCCGCTGATCCCCTGCGCGGTGAACTCAAGTCCCAGCGAGCCGATCCCCTGCCGTGCGGAGCGGCGAAGCGCGCAGAGCGTCGCCGCGTCGATGTCGACGGTGTCGGTCCCCCCGCTCATCCCTCCCGTGGTCACGTCCACGACGCGCCAGGCCTTCCTCCCCCTGAGCGTCGCGGCGGCGATGGTCCTGACCGTTGTCATCACCACCTTCTCTCCATTCGTCGTGAAGCTCGTGGTCAGGTGGAGCGTCCCCGGTCTGACCGCGGAGGGGCGAAAGACCGCCTCCCGGGCGCTCGTGTCGGCATCCGCCGCAGTGTCCGCGCGGACCGTGGCGGGATCCACCGTGAGGAGCGTGAGCCGCTTCTGCACCTCGGCCGTCACGGACTCCTGGTATCGTCCCCCGAGATAACGGGCAAGGAACCTCTCCATGGCAGTGTAGAAGGCCATGCGGTTGTCCCTCCCCGCGAACCCGTGTCCTTCGTCCGGCGCGACGAGGTACTCGACCGGGCGGCCCCGGTCCCTGAGCGCCGCGACGATCCTGTCCGATTCCGCGCGCGGGACGCGCGGGTCATTCGCCCCCTGCGCGACCATGAGCGGCGCCGTGATGCTCCCCGCGGAATTCAGGGGTGAGGCTGCCTCGAGCATCGCCCGGTCCCTGGGATCCGCAATGTTTCCCACCCTTGTGTCGAACATCTTTCTGATCGGGGCCCAGTACGGCGGGATCGCGCTGAGGAGCGAGATGATGTTCGAGGGGCCGACGTACGAAACTCCCGCGGCGTAGAGCCGGGGCGTAAACGCCAACCCGGCGAGCGTCGCGTATCCCCCGTACGAGCCGCCGTAAATCCCGACGCGCCGGGGATCCGCGATGCGACGCCCGATGAGATAGTGCACGCCGTCCGTAATGTCGTGCTGCATGGAGCCGGTGCCCCACTGCTTGTTCCCCGCATTCAGGAATTTCTTCCCGAAGCCCGCGGAGCCCCTGAAATTGGGGATAAGAACGGCATACCCCCTGTTGGCCAGGAACTGGGCTTCCGCGTCGTATCCCCATGTCGAGCGACCCCATGGGCCCCCGTGGATCAGCATCACCGCGGGGAGATTCGTATCAGGCACGCCGCGGGGGAGGAACAGGTACGAGGGGATCACCATCCCGTCGCGCGCGGCGTACCGGACGGGGGTCGAGTGAACGAGATCGCCCGACGGGAGGTCGGGGCGCGACCTGTACAGGAGCCCGACCGTGCCGGCAGCGCGGTCATACAGGTAGAGCGATCCCGGGTCCACGTCGCTCGAGACTCCCACCAGGAGCACGTTTTCGTCGAACGTCGAAGAGCCGAATGAGATCTCGCCGGGAGGGAGAAGCTTCACCAGCCGCTCCCAGTCGCGCGCAAAACGCTCCTGCCTGGGATAAATGCGGAGCCTGTCCCCCTGGTAGACGGTGGCCAGGAGCTCTCCTGTTGCATCGGAGAAGAGCGCCTCCAGGATGTCGACCTCGTTTTCCGGATCCTGTTCGACGACGGACGTCGTGCCCGAACTCATATCGAAAAGCTCGAGCCTGGACTTGTCCGTGGACGCCCCCTTGTTCGTGATCAGGTAGAACTTCTTCCCGTCAGGCGTGAAACGAAGGGGCGAACACGCCTCATCGGCACTCACGGCGTAGAGTGCGACGAGCGAATCCCCCTCCACGCGGAGAATCTCCGTCCCCCCCCCATCCGTCTGGCGCAAGCCGAGGCGCAGCGCGCCCCGCGTGTCGGCCACCCAGCCGACGACGTTCTGATCGTTCTTCCAGACGAGCGTCTTCTCCCCCGTCGCAAGCGAGAGCCGGTAGACGTCGTGCAGATCCGCGCGCCGGTCGTTCAGGCCGACCAGGATCTCTCCCGGCGTCGCGCGCGGCACGTCGACGATCGTTGCCCGGATCTTTCCGGAAGGGGTCAGGTCGCGCGCCGGAGGCACCGGGTCGCCGGGGAGTGTCGGGTCGACGGCGTATATCCTGTAGTTCTCGTCCCCCCCCTTGTCCTGCGCATAGACGACATACTTGCTGTCGAGGGACCAGAAATAGCTGCTCACCGGGCGGGTGGTGTCGGCGGTGATCGGGCGCGCCGCGGCGAACGACTCCGTGCGGGACTTGATCCAGATGTTGCGCTCCCCCCTGTATGGCTTCAGGAACGTGATGAACCTGCCGTCGGGGGATATTTGCGTCCCGGAAATCTCCGGGTCGCCGAAGAGGAGCTCCCGGTCAATCAGCGGCGGAACCTGCGCGGCGCAGATGACACTGCACGCCATGGCGATGAGGACGACGCCGGACACTCTGTGCACCATCGATGAATCTCCGTGAGAAGGGGCTATGCTGACATCAGGAGGTCTTCGTGTCCGGCCATGGAGGTGCGGACACGGTCGTGGAGACCTGCAAGGAAGGAAAACCGCAGCGGCGAGTACTCTTCGAGCGCCCGCAGGAACTGCAGCCCGTAGTGTTCGCGGTGGCGCGCCACGGCCTCCAGGATGAGAATGAGGCAGCTCGCGCCGACGAGCCGGGGGAGGAATCCCCCGCCGCCCGGCGCCTCCAGGAGCGCCACGGTCTCGTGCGTGAACCGGATGAGCCGGCCGGTCAGATCGTCAAGCGGACCGTCGGCGCGGCCGCACGTGAACATCGTCAGGTGTCCCGCCGCCCCATCCTCCTCCATGTCCTGGAGATCGTCGATGAACTGGAGCACCACGCCGTAGCCGAAGAGGGCGTGCAGCTCGGAGGGACTCAGCCGCCCGCGCACGAGGTAACCGTCGACGGCGACGGACGCCCCCCCTTTTTCGATCGTGATCGCGTTCATGGAGGAGTCATCGAGCCCCTCTGCCGGACACTGGAGGCGGAGCCCTTTTCCCTGGGCGCGGAGAATCGCCAGGAGTGCGTCATAGACCGCCGGGTGCCGCGCGCGGGGGTACTCTTCCTCGACCATCCGTACAAGCCGGGAGAACGTCCCCGGTTCCTCCGGCCCCTCTTCCCCCTCGATACAGCGGCGGAGGGATTCCTGGAAGTCCTCCCGCTCCTCAGCCGTGTGGCTCGTTGCGTCGAGCCAGTTGTCCGTGTAGGGATACATCAGGCTGTAGGCAAGCGAACCGGGGCTGATCGAAACCGGCCGTCCGAGGAAGACCTGTATGCTGTTGAAGACCCACTCGTTCCTCAGTGCCTGGTGGATTTCCTCGCCGCTGAGCGAGGCGTCAAAATCCCGCGCCCGGCGAACGAACGTCTTCCCCGTGGCCTCGCACTCGTCAAAGAACCTGTCGACGCGGGGATCGGGTCCGTCCATGAGGAGCTTCCCCAGCGCCGTGTGGGCGCGTCCGGCATAGCGCGCCCGCTCGGTCTCCTCCATCTCCCGGAACCTGCCGATACGGGGAAGCGACTTCTCCATGAGGAGATCCACCTCCCGCTCTCTTTCCGCCTTCTGCGCGGCGGAAAACACGCGCCCGGTCGGATGGCCCGGGGCGGTTCTCGCCCAGGCCTCCGCATACGTGCGTGTCAGCGATGAAATGGCCCCGGTCAGGTGAAGGATCATAAGGGATGAGTGTGGACGTCACTATACCTTCTACGCCCGGTGAGCCGGCGAGTTACGAGCGGAAGGGGAACAGGGGGAAATATAACATATTTCCGCAGTCATTGCGAGCCGCGCCGAAGGCGCCACTCGCAATGACGGACGTATGGCGCTCGGATGGACCGGATTGACTTTCGCGCAGGCCCGGGGTAGATTTCAGGAGAGATCCCCCACCGGATCCACAGCCCATGGACACGCACATGACCACACGACAATCGCTCATCTTCCCTCTCATACTCTGTCTCTCCGCCTGCACGGCCCAGAAGCCTTCCGTCGACAGACCTGCCGCCGTGGCGGGCTCATTCTACCCCGGGACGCGGCCAGAGCTTGAACAGATGCTCGCCGATCTCTTCTCGCGTGCCGTTCCCCCCGGGAATCTGAAGGACGTCGTCGCCGTCATCGTCCCGCACGCGGGGTACGTCTACTCGGGCGTCGTCGCGGCGTCGGGGTACAACGCGATCGACAGGAACCGGACGTACGACAACGTCTTCATCATCGGCCCGAGCCACACCGTGGGCTTCGAGGGCGCCTCGGTCTACACCGAAGGCAACTACCTGACTCCGCTCGGAAGCGTGGAGGTGAACCGGCAGCTCGGGGAGGAGCTGATACGCAAGAACCACCTCTTCAGCAACCGGACCGACGCGCACGCCACAGAGCACAGCGTCGAGGTGCAGGTGCCGTTTCTCCAGCACCTGTTCGGCACACGGCTCAGGATCGTCCCCATCGTCGTGGGGGCGAACTCGCCCGAGGTCTGCCGGCGGATCGCCGCCGAACTCAAGCCTTACCTGAATGAGCACAACCTCTTCGTGATCAGCTCAGACTTCTCCCACTACCCGGCGTACGACGATGCGGTCCGCGTCGACCGGGCGACGGCGGATGCCATCGTGACGAACTCTCCCGGGAACCTGATCGCGACGATGGAGCAGAACGACCGCTCCGGCGTCCGGAACCTGGCGACGAGCCTCTGCGGGTGGTCGGCAGTGCTGACGCTCCTGTACATGACCGCGGGAGGCACGGGGCACAAGTACACGAAAATCCAGTACAGCAACTCCGGGGACTCCCCCGCCGGCGAGAAAGACAGGGTCGTCGGTTACAACGCGATCGCGGTGACCCGGGAAGGAGAGGCGCCGCCAAAGGGGTCGTTCAACATCACCCCGGAAGACCGTACGGCGCTCCTTGCGATCGCCCGGAGCACTGTCGAGGCCTACGTCATCCACGGCTCCGTCCCTGAGATCGACGAGGGATCGCTCTCCCCGACGCTGAAAACACCGTGCGGTGCGTTCGTGACGCTGAACGAGCACCACCAGCTCAGGGGCTGTATCGGCCGGTTTGACGCGGCGGACCCACTCTACCGGGTGGTCCAGCTCATGGCGGTAGCCGCGGCCTCGCAGGACTACCGGTTCAACCCCGTGGAGCCTTCCGAAGTGCGCTCACTGCAGATCGAGATCTCTGTGCTCACCCCCATGCGGAAGATCTCATCCATCGACGAGTTCCATCTCGGCACACAGGGGATCTATATGAAGAAGGGGAGCCGGGCCGGGACGTTCCTCCCCCAGGTGGCGCAGGAAACGGGATGGACGCGGGAAGAGTTCCTGGGACACTGCGCACAGGACAAGGCCGGGATCGGCTGGGACGGCTGGAAAGACGCGGAGCTGTACGTTTACGAGGCTATCGTCTTTGGAGAACCGGAGAGCTGAGCATCTGGCCGGCGCGGCCGCCGCGCTGGGCATGACTTCGATCGCCTCGCAGATCATCATCCTCCGTGAGTTCGTTTCCGTGTTCCAGGGAAACGAGCTGGTCATCGGGGTCGTGCTCGCCACCTGGATGGGACTCACGGGAGGGGGCGCATTTCTCGGCCGCCGCCACGCGGGACCAGCCTCATGGCGCTCGTTCCCCGCGGTGGCGCTCCTGGCCACGGGGGCTCTGCCACCCGCGGTGGTGGCCCTCTTGCGCGCGCTGCGCACCGTGGTGCTCCCCCCCGGGGCGACCGCGGGGATACTTCACGCGCTGGCGGCCGCGGCAGTGCTGCTCGCCCCTTCATGCCTCCTCTCCGGGTTCCTCTTCGCCTCGCTTGCCCGTGCGTCGACCTCCCGGGTTCCGCGCGACGGCGCGTCGTTCGTCTACAGGTGGGAATCGGCGGGAAGCGTCGCGGGAGGCGTTCTCTTTAGCATCGCGCTCGCCGCGCTCCTCGATACATTCCAGGCGCTCTTTGTGCTTCTCCTCATCGACTGCGCCGTGGCATTCGTCCTCGCGGCGGAAGCGCGCGCCCGGACGGCCGCCGCGGCCGCGCTGGTCGTCGGCGCCGGGGCGGCAGCGATGTGCATCGCCGGGGAGGCCGATAGGGCCACACGGGCACTCCTCTTCCCGGGGGAGGAAATCGTCTGGTCCCGGGATACCCCCTACGGAAGCCTGACCGTCACGCGGCGGGGGGAACAGACGAACTTCTTCGAGAACGGGACGCCGATGTTCTCGACGAACGACGTGATCGCAGAAGAGGAGGCCGTCCATTACTGCATGGCGCAGCGGGCGACGCACCGCTTCGTGCTGATGATCGGCGGAGGGATTTCCGGGACGACACAGGAGGCGCTGAAATACGGCGTGGAGAGAATCGACTACGCCGAGATCAACCCCTGGATTATCCGCACCGGGAGGAGCCTCACGCACGCTCTCGATGACGGCAGGGTGAGCGTGATCGAGGCCGACCCCCGCATGTATGTCCGCTCCGCCCCCCTGATGTACGATGCGGTCCTGGTGAACCTCCCGGACCCCGCGACCGCGCAGATCAACCGCTTCTACACGGTGGAGTTTTTCCGGGACCTCCGGCGCGTCATGAGCGACAGCGCCGTGGTATCCCTCTCGCTCCTCGGCGCGACGGAGTACCAGGGACACGAGGCGCGGCGGCTCAGCTCCAGCGTGTACGCCAGCCTCCGGGCGGTGTTCCCGTACGTCCTGATCGTCCCCGGCGAGAGGAACTACTACCTGGCTTCCGCCGCCCCTCTCTCCATCGGGGTCGCGGCGCTGGTGGAGAGCCGGAGGATCCAGACAGAGTATGTCAACAGGTTCTACATCGATGATGCCCTCGTCGCCCGGCGGAGCGCAGTCCTTGCTTCCACGGTCGACACGGCCGCCGCGCCAAACAGGGACTTCCGGCCCGTCGCGTACTACCAGCAGATCGCATACTGGCTGAGCTACGTCGGGTTCGACCCCGTCCCATGGCTCGCCGCGGCCGCACTCCTGCTGCTTGTGGCGGGAGGGCGGCTGGGCGCGGTCGGGGGGGGCATACTCGCCGGGGGTTTCGCGGCGTCGACAGTCGAGATTGTGCTCCTCGTCTCGTTCCAGGCATTGTGCGGTTCGCTCTTCGAGATGACCGGCATACTCATCACGGCATTCATGGGGGGACTCGCCTGCGGCGCGTGGATCAGGGAGAGGGTATTCCCCCATCCCGGTCGCAGTGCGTTCATTGCGGCGCAATTCGCGATGGCCGGAGGCTGCTCCGTCCTCCCCCTGCTCCTCCTCTGGCTGCAGCACTCGACGCTCCCGCCGCTCGCCGTGGAGACGCTGGTGACGGCGGCGACGCTCGGGGCGGGGATGGTCGGAGGGATCGAGTTCACGCTCGCCACCCGCTTGATCGATGCCGATGCCGGCACGGCGGCGGGGAGTCTTTACGGCCTTGACCTGGCAGGATCCGCGATCGGGGCGCTCGCGGTGAGCGTCTACGTGATTCCGCTTTTCGGGCTCACGGTGGCAAGCGCAGGCGGCGCCCTTGCCTCTGCGGCGGGAGGCGTGGCCTGCATGATCTGGAAGAAATAACGAGGGTGACCAGCATGGATACGATGACCAAAAGGGAATTCCTGAGGATCTGCTGCTACGGCGCAGGCACGTGCCTCCTGGGCACAGTGAAGGGGGCCGCCACCTCGATGTGGAGCACATTTCCGGCGGGCCCGGGCGGGCCGGTTCGCCCCGGTGGTGACGATGGGCCGGGGAAATGGAGCAAGGAGGCGCTCTTCTATACGGTCTCTCCGGAAGGACTCCACTGCCACAAGTGTCCTCACGGATGCGTCCTGGGAGAAGGGGAGAGCGGCATCTGCCGCAACAGGGTCAACTACGGGGGGAAGCTTTATTCCATCGCTTACGGAAACCCCTGCGCCGTACAGATCGATCCGATCGAGAAGAAACCGCTCTTCCACTTCCTCCCCTCCACACGGGCATTTTCGATCGCCGCGGCCGGGTGCAACCTCCGCTGCCTGAATTGCCAGAACTGGGAGATCTCACAGAAGAGTCCGCGGGAAACCGAGAACGCGGACATCATGCCCGACCGGGTCGTCGCGGCCTGCGCCGCCGCCGGCTGCGCTTCTATAGCGTACACATATTCCGAGCCTGTCACGTTTTACGAGTACGCATGTGACACCGCGGCCATCGCCCGGAAGCGCGGAATCCGCAACATCTGGAAATCGAGCGGGTACATCAACGAAGAGCCCCTCCGTCGCCTCTGCCGCTTCATGGACGCGGCGAACATCGATCTCAAAGGATTCGACGACGACATCTACCTGAAGCTGAACTCGGCGCGCCTTGCGCCCGTGCTGAGGACGCTGGAGGTGTTCAGGGAGGAGGGAGTCTGGCTGGAGATCACAAACCTCGTCGTGCCGACGTGGACAGACGATCTGGACGTGATCAGGAAGATGTGCGACTGGCTCGCCACGCACGGCCTGCAGGACGCGCCCCTGCACTTCAGCAGGTTCACGCCGCTCTACAAGCTCAGCCAGCTTGCGCCGACGCCGGTCTCAACGCTCGAAAAAGCCCATGCCATAGCGCTGCAGGCGGGGCTCCGCTACGTCTACATCGGGAACGTCCCGGGACACGACGCCGAGAACACCTACTGTCCCCGGTGCGGGACGCTCGCGGTCGAGCGGAGAGGGTTCACGGTCCTGACGATGGCGATCCGGAACGGCCGGTGCCCGAAATGCGGGGAGAAGATCCCGGGCGTATGGACAAATGAACTCTGAATTCTGAATTCTGAGTTCTTAATTCTTAATGAGCTGCGGGCGCGAAACTTTTTTGCCGGGGATCGTATCAGGAGAAGTACCCGCCAAAAACTGAAGGAGCCGGCTATGAGGGGACACACCATTCCCGCCGTCGTCGCGGGACTGTTTGTTTCCACAGCATCACTCTATGCTTTCCCCCCATCCCAGAACGCACTCTGGATCCAGGTGGACAAGAAGGGAGAAGGGCGGACGACAATTGCATTGACCGAGCAGGTGGCCCGGGAGCTGCTCTCCTCCTCGAAGACGCATCTGGGCCCCGCGGAGGGGGACAATGACCTGATCACGCGCGATATGATCCGCGACGTCCTGGAAGGGCGCCGGGAGTCTGTCGAGGCGCGCGACGCGGGCGGGACCGAGGCAAGAATCTGGATGAAGGACCTCACCCCTCCCGGCAGGACGCACGGCTCCAGCAAACTCGTGCTCGAGATCTACAAGGCCGGAGACAGGACCGTCCACATTGCCCTGCCGGACGTCGAGATCGAGGCGGCGGACCGGGAGAGCGGGGGCGAGATGTCCACGGAATTTGGCTGGAAGACGTTCCTGCCGTTCCTCGCGCGCGACGGCGGAGCCGTCTATATCAACAGCGAGAAGGACGATACCGAGATCTGGGTCTTCGTCGACTGACGTCGAACCCGATTCTTAGCTCGCCTCCCGGGAGCGCATGAGCCGGAACTGATCGTACGACACCAGGGAGAGCGCCCCCACACCGACGATGAGCCCGCCGAAGAGGACGAGCACGTTGACGAAGGGGATAAGCGCGCATGCGTGGACGATGAGAATCCCCAGCGCCGCCGGGCCGAACAGTCCCCAGCCCTTCTTCCCCTCGACACCGGCCATCCTGAATCCCAGGAACATCCCGAGCACCGCCTGCGAGAGGTACGCGAACCAGAAGTAGACGAACATCAGCAGGACCGCGAGGGGGATCCCCGCGACCGTGAGGAGCAGGACCGCCGCGACGAGCGGCGTCAGGAAGAGCACGACCAGCCCCACGAGTACCGTCTCACCCGGCTTTCCGTTAATCGTCGATCCCAGGGCCGCACACTGGCGCGGACAGAGCACGCTCCCCAGGAGCACGATCACGAGCAGACTGAGCACGAAGAGGATCCGCAGGATCAGCTTCCCGACGGTGAGCCCCATGAAATGGCTCGTCGGCGCCTCTTTCCCTATTTTCGCCTTCACGGAGCCGTGGACGGTTCCGGGCGCAATCTGCAGGCCAGAGGAGTCCTTCACAGTCACGGTCAGGTCGCCCCCCACGAGCGAACCCTCCTCCGTGGAAAAGCGCTCTCCCGCGGACTCGACGTTCCCTTTGACCTCACCCGCCAGCCTGATCTCGGAGCCGGCGATCTTCGCGTCGCGCGCACTAGTCCCCCGGATATCGATGACCCCGCCCCCCGCCATGAGGTAATCTCCGACGGTGCTCCCCCGCTCCAGCACGATCGTTCCTCCCCCCGCGAACACTGACTTGTCCGAGCGGCCCGAGAGCCTGAGGTCTCCTCCCACGCAGACGATCCTGTCCGTCACGGTCCCCTGTACGTTCACCTGACCGCCGGCGACGACGAGGAGGCCGTTGATCGTTCCGCGCACGTTGACCACGCCTCCTGCGATGAACGCGTCGCCGTTGACGGTGCCGTCGACGTCGACCTGAGCCGCTCCGGCAAAATACCAGCCCTCATGCACGTCGCCGGCCGGGAGAAGAACCCTGTCCCTTCCCGACGTACGGTATTGAGCCCTGTCGCACCCTGAGAGGACGAGCAGGAATATCACGAAGATGAGGAGGAGGCGGTTCATGGCGTGCTGCCTTTCACATGTGGAGTGGGATGTCCCCGGGGAGTTCAATGCGCCGGCCGGCGCCGGGTGCAACGCGCAGGGCCGTGAGCGCCGGCAGGAGGCTATGAAGTCGTTGCCGTCGCAAGAACATTAATCGTCAGCGCGAGGATGACGGTGTTGAACGCGAACGAAATGACACCGTGCAACAGCGTCAGCCTGCGGAGGCGCCGGGAAGCCACCTGCACATCGGACACCTGCGCGGTCATGCCGACGACAAAGGCATAATAGGCGAAGTCCGTGTAATCGGGGGGATGATCCCCCGGGAACTCGAGTCCCCCGTGGTGAGTCCCGTGAATCTGCCCGGCGCCGTAGTACACGTGGGCGTAGCGGAGCGTGAACACCGTGTGGACCAGGCACCAGGATACCGCGACAGAGAGAGGGGCGAGAACCATCGAGAAGACGTACGCGCCGCCCGAAAGAGTGCGTGCCGTGCCGAGGAGGGCCCAGACGCCCCAGAGGCTCGCGCACGAGGCGAGGATGACCAGTGTCAGGAGAAGCGTCCGGCTGGCGTCCTGAAGCACGGCAGATCGCCTGGCGGTCGCGGGGTCCCCTGAGAGGATGACGGTCCAGGCAAGAAGGAGGTCCGTCCCGGCAAACACCGTCCAGGCGAGTACAACGGCCACCGCGACGGCCAGTCCGCGTCCGAAGATTACGAACACGGCGGCCGCGACGCCGAGCGCGATGAGGAACCTGTGGTGGGCATCGAGCCGCGCCGGCGCGCCCAGCCAGCGGATTCTTTCTCCGGAATCTGTCAAACCTGCACTCCCTGATTTCGGCGATTCGCCAATATACCCTTCGGGGGCGCTCAAGGCAAGCGGGAACCTGACGCTGCACGACCCTGTTACTAGGACCGGACACCACACCTCTCATCCCACACAGGAGAATCACGCATGAAGGGTTTGCTTGCAGTCATCGCCGTCCTGGCCGTGACGCTCCCGGCAGCCGCCGGGGTCAAGACAGAGCTGGTCGAGTACAAACAGGGGGACGTCGTCCTCCAGGGGTACATTTCGTTCGACGAGTCGGCAACCGGGAAGCGCCCGGGGATAGTCGTCATCCACGACTGGATGGGAGTGTCGGACGACACGAAGATGAGAACGGAAATGCTCGCGAAGCTCGGCTACGTCGCGCTCGCCGCCGACATTTACGGGAAGGGCGTGCGTCCGTCGAACGCGCAGGAAGCGATGGCCGAAGCAGGGAAGTTCTACAAGGACCGCGCCCTCCTGCGTGCGCGGGCGAAAGCCGGCCTGGATTTCCTGATGGGTCGACCGGAAGTTGATCCTTCCAGGGTGGCCGTCATGGGGTACTGTTTCGGCGGCGGGGCCGCGCTCGAGCTGGCGATGACGGGGGCGCCGCTCAAGGGGGTCGTGACGTTCCACGGCTCGCTGAGCACACCCACGCCGGAGGACGCAAAGAACATCAAGGGAAAGGTCCTCGTGCTCCACGGGGCGGACGACCCGTTCGTGAAGCAGTCCGACGTGACGGCGTTCATGGACGAGATGAGGAAGGCGGGAGTCGACTGGGAACTTGTCCAGTACAGCGGCGCGGTGCACGCATTCACGATCAGGTCGGCGGGAAGCAACAACAGCAAGGGGACCGCGTACAACGCGGAGGCCGACAGGAGATCCTGGCAGGCGATGAAGGATTTCTTTCAGGAGATATTCGGGGGGAGGGAGATGTAGCCGGAGATTGCCACGCCAAAGAGCGGCGTGGTCCAAGAAACGGACTTCGCAGAAAGCGCTCGCAATGACGAGATTGCATCGGCCGTGCCGGAGGCGCGGCCGATGCATGACGCCTACTTGCGGGTATACGTCAGGACCATCACCGGCTTTTTGTCGCCGTACGCCGACAGGTCGTATTGCTCGAAGACGTGCGTGTTGTCGTCGACCCAGCGGATGACGTACTTGACCTTCCTGTCTTTCTCCCCGGTCGCGGGCACGTCCATCTTCCCGGTCATCGTCAGCGTTTTCGCCTTGTGGTCGGCCGTCCCGTCCATCGTGGACATCGCGGTGGAGAAGTTGTCGATCCAGGAGCCCTCGAACTTCTTCCGGAAGTTGTCATACCCGGTATAGCCGACACCGTTGAACGGCTGCCCCATCATCTCGCCGGTGAAGTCCTGCTCCAGGTAGCGCCCCCCGAGGACCATCTTGTACTCCGCTGTGCCTTTGGACACCGCGGGTTCGCCGGTCGGACCGTTCATCCACATCTTCGCGTCCACGTCCCAGGATCCCACGAACATCTCGAGCATCTTGTGCTCGGGGCCAGGCGTCATCGACTCCTGCCAGGCCTTCATCATCTCCTCCTGGGAGGGCATCTTCTTCTTCCCGGCTTTCTTCGCCTGGGCCGGGGCGAGCGGGACGGCGACCAGGAACGCAAGCGCAACGGCACACACACACATCAACATCCTCTTCATGGGATCCTCCCTGCGGTTGGTGGATGGATTGCCCCGCCTGCGGCGGGACGCAAAGAACGCGCTTCGCTCGCAATGACGGGGGGCTTGGGCGCCCCTGCTAGTGTACGGAGTCCGCGTGGGACGTGGTATCGGCGGCCAGGGCTTTGTTCACGGCTTCCAGGCGCTGCACCAGCTCGGGCGTGTTGGGATACTGCTGGTTCAGCGTGGCCAGGAGGTCGCGCTCCTTCCGGAAACTCTTCCGCGTGTCGTACAGGTCAAGCAGGACGCGGTACGGGTTGTAGTAGGAGTTGACGTTCGCCTTCCCCTCCGCGATGAGCGCCTCGCACGCGGCCTCGACATCGTCGGCAAGCTGGTTGAACTTGTCCATGCGCCCGACCCGATGATAGAAGAGCGCCAGGTCCGATTCCAGCTCCCACCCCATCGGGTACTTGGACCGCGGGATGATCTGCTCCATCCGGTCCAGCACAGCCGCGCTCGACGCCTGGTCGTTCTTCACGTTCGCGTCGAACATCGCCAGGCGGACGAAGGCGGAGCGGTAGTTGCTCATCAACCGGCTGGCGTTCTCGTCGAAGAAGATCGAGGTGTCCCCGACGCCGCGGAACTTGTAACCGTACTGCGGCGCGCGGGAGAACCCGTCCGGCTCCTGCATCAGGTTGGCCTGGAGCACGTCGTAGTCGACGCCGAGGTCCTCCCTGTTCACCCTCTTCGGCTCGAGCTGCCAGGCAAGACCGTCGAACCAGAGATACTCGTCCAGACCGAGCTTCGCGTCCGGCGAGCACGTCACCGCGATGTAGATCGGCCGCTTCCACTGGTTCGTCAGGATGATGTCCCGCATCAGGATGTCCTGGACCCTGATGGCCTTGACCTGCCCGTACTGGACGGTGTTGGGCATCCGCCAGAGGATGCGGTGCGTGCGGAGAATGGAGGTGTCGGTGACGCCGAACCGATCGATCGCATCAGGACTCACGGGGAGATCCGTCGTGCGCGGCTCCCACTGGATCGGCTGGATCGCCGCGATGCGGTCGTCCGACATGCTGATCGGGACCGCCTGCGCCTCCGGGTAGTAGGGTTTGTCCTTCATCTGCTGGATGTACCAGGAGGTGTTCGCCAGGCTCAGGCAGATCACCCGGACGTCGCGCCGGACCCCTTCGACGTCCTGCAGGTACCAGAGGGGGAAGGTATCGTTGTCCCCGTTGGTAAAGAGCACCGCGTCCTTCCTGCAGGTCTGGAGCATGTTGTAGGAGAGGTCCCACGGTACCCAGTTCTTCGAGCGGTCGTGCGTGTGGTAGTTCGCCTGCAGCATCCTGAGGGGTACGAACACGAGGGCCAGGAACAGCGTCAGGATCACCGCGGGGCGGAGCGTCTTCACCTCCGCGAATTTCTTCGCGAGCTGGTCGATGATCCCGCGGATGCCGAGCGCGATCCAGACCGCAAAGATGGAGAAGGCCCCGGGGTAAAAGTAATCCCTCTCGCGGGGCTGCGGCTCCTGCTGGTTCTGGTAGAAGGTGATCAGGTATCCCATGATCACGAAGAGTACGAGGAAGACGGACGCCATCTTCCAGTCGTTCCGGAAATGGAAATAGAGCCCGAGGAGCCCGAGCGCGAAGGGAATCCCGAACAGCATCTTGAACTCGACGCCGGAGTCCTGCGCTTCCCCCTCCCTGCCGATGTAGTTCCAGAAGAGATAGCGGTTGAACATGTGGTTCATCTGGTAGCGCCAGAAGAAATCCAGGTCGCTCGAATACGCGGTGAAGATCGCCTGCTGGTGCGCCTCCTGCGACCACCGCCTCTTGAAGATGGGGAAATCGCCGTACTGCTCCCGGTCCAGGTACGTGATGAGTCCGGAGAACGTCTTCGGCGCGTTTTCGTTCATCGGCGGGTTCTTCCCCGACCGGATGAGGATCATCGTGTACGTGGTGAACCCCGCGGTGGCGAGCATGATGCCCACGACCGCCGTGTGGAGCAGCGCCATCTTCTCCTTTGCCAGCCAGTGCGCGAGGAACCCGAGGGCGACCAGGACGGCGATGAGCACGATGAGCCCTTCGCCGATGTTGTCGTCCGCCACGGAGCGCAGGAGGCCGGGGAGCATCTTGATCACGACGGGATAGATGATGGCAAAGGCGACCCCGCCGGCGAGCACCGGCATGTAGAAGGAGCTCCTGTTGAACACCTTTTTCCAGAAGATCCCCATGACGAGTATGCTGGGCACGACCATCCACGCCTTGAACTTCACGTCGAAGGCGTGGGATTCCTCGATCGACGGCATCGCGCTCCCGGTCTGTCCCGCCCAGAGGGAGAATGCGATGACGAGCAGCAGGAGCACGTGCCCGACGAACACCATCGCCGATTGCCGGCAGAATTCGTCGTCGACCACGTATTTGCGGAACATAATCACCATGACGACGGCCAGGATCGCCGGCACGCTCATGAGGTGGACGCCCGCCGAGATCCCGGCGAGGAACGTCATCAGGAGGATGTACCTGCCGTTGCCGGGACTGCCGGCCTGCTCGTTCCAGGCGAGCATGAGCCAGACGATCAGCGTGTAGAGGAGCGTGCTCGCGGCGAAGTAGTTCGCCTCGACGGCGCTGAACCAGAAGGAATCGCTGAACGAGTACGCGAGGGCGCCAATGGCCGCCGCCCCGAACGTGCCGATCGCGTCAAGCGGCGTCTGCGGGTCCTGTCCCTTGTAGCTCCTGATCAGCTTCACGATGATGAGGTACAGGAGGAGGATCGAGAGCGCGCTGGCGACGACCGAGATCAGGTTCATCCTGAGCCCGATATCGCCCGGAATCGGGAGCATGAAGAATAAGCGGCCGATCAGCGAAAAGAGCGGCCCCCCGGGGGGATGGGGCACCTCCAGCATGTAGGCCGCCGCGGAGAGTTCGCCCGGGTCCCAGAAGGGCACTGAGGGCTGGACGGTGAGCAGAAACTGCACAAGCGAAACGGCAAAAACGCAGGCCGCAGTGATTCTGTGGGCGAGTCGGGTGTTCATGTCATGACGGGCAGTTTATGGGTGCCGGACCGCGGCAGGGCTGAAACTTCAATATACAAAGGGGCGGGCACATTTAAAAGCCCGCACTCCCCGAACGGGCGGATCAGACCTGGTCTTCCGGCTGATGTGCGGGACGATCCCGGAGTCGTATACTTGTGAAAAAGGAGAACCGCTATGGAATCACCGCTTGCCGCGATACTGGCCAAGTTCGGCGCAACGAGCAGGACTGAGGCGGTGATGCTCGCCGTGAGACGGGGACTGCTAATGGTGTGAGAGGAGGTATTCCTCGAAGCGGGCCAGGGCCTCGGGCCCGTTCCTGCGGCCGAGCCCTATCCTGAAGTGGTTCCCTGCGTCGCCGAAGAGCGTGCCGGGGAGGAGTAGGACGCCCGCGTTCGTCACGAGATCGTGGCAGAACGTCTCGACGTTCCCCGCCAGGAGCCGCGGGAATGCCACGGGTCCGGCCCGCGGGGGGACCCAGGAGAACTTCTCCCGGTGGCGAAGCGCGATCTCAGCGAGATATTCCCCTGGCGCGCCGGCACATATCGACGTGTAGTCTTTCAACCGCTCCATCCGCTCCAGGATCTCCCGGTCGTGCGTGGCCACCCAGCCGATTCTCAACCCGGGGAGGCCGTACGCCTTCGACGTCAGGCAGAGCGACACCGCCCGGGGCGCAATGTCGCAGGCGGCCGGGAGCCTGTCCGCCGGCGCGTACTCCGATTCCCTGTAGACCTCGTCCGAGAAAAGTATGATCTCCCGCGCCCGGGCGATCCGCGCGAGCTCCTCAAACTCGTCCCTCCCCATCTGGAATCCCGTGGGATTGTGCGGGCTGTTCACCACGATTGCCCGGGTGTCCCGGCGGATGAGCCGCTCCAGAGCGTCGAGCCCCGGCGACCAGCCGCGGGATTCATCCCCGCGCCAGTCCGACACCGCGCAGCCGATCGAAATGGCAATCTCCCGGAGCGACTGGTAGCAGGGGGTGTGGACGATGACGTGATCTCCTCTCTTCAGGCACGCGTGGACGAAAAGGAAAATCCCCTCCTCTCCCCCCGTGTGGACGAGGACATCCTCCGGCGCGATGGAGGAGTAGAGGCGGCTGATCTCCCTTCGGAGCGAGAGGGCTCCCTTCGTTTCGGTGTATCCGAGCCGGAGCGCGCCGAGGCCCAGGTCCGCCCCGGGCTCGAGCGCAAGGAGTTCCGCGACAGAAAGCGTCTCACAGTCCGACGCGCACAGGACATACCTGCTGGTAAACTCGTACCGGGCGAAATACCGCTCCAGCGCGAACGGGGGGATCTCCTCCGCGACGGGCACCGCCGTCTCAGACGCCACGGAATATCGTCCCCTCGCGCTCGAACCACCGCGCGCACCCCACGAGCCCCAGGACGGCCAGGAGCACCAGCGAGGCGTACACTTCCAGGAGGAGCCCGGTGCGGATCGTCCCCGCGATGATCTCCTTCGTCGCGAGCGAGACGTTGAGCACGGGGATGAGCGCAGTCACCGGATCGAGCACGATGCCGGGAAAGAGGCCCATGAGCACCGGCAGAATCACGACAATCGTGAGCGGGCTGATCATGCTCTGCGCCTCTTTATAGGATTTCGCGAATATGGATATCGACAGGAGGAACGACGCAAAGAAGACGGTGAGCGGGAGGAGGAGCGACAGGACCATCAGCACCGTCTGCACGTCCAGGATCGCCATAAAGGCGCTCATCAGCTCCGGGGGCATTTTCGAAGCCCCGCGCAGGGCGACCAGGATTCCCAGGATTGACACTCCCGCGCTCAGGATGCCGGTCAGGACGACCACGGCGAACTTCCCGAGGAGTATCTGGAACCTGCTGACGGGTGCGGTGAGGAGCGTCTCCATCGTTCCCCGCTCCTTCTCCCCCGCCGCCAGGTCGATCGCCGGGTACATCGCCCCCATGAAACAGAAGATGACGAACAGGTACGGGACCATTCCCCCCACCGTCTTCCCGATCCTTTCCTTCATCGACGTGATGTCGTGCTCCTCGACGTTGACGGGGTTCACGATTCGTTCGTCGAGGTGGAGCGCCGCGAACCGGGAGGCGACGATCCCTTTCTCGTACCTCCCGATGATCTCGGTCAGCCGGCGCTTGACCATGTCATAGTCGTCGGACGACCTGTAATAGAGGCGCACGGTGCCGACCGCCATGCGCGCCACCGCGGCGTCAAAGTCGCGGTCGATCACGACCGCGGCGTCGATCGAGTCGCGGCCAAGGGACGCCGCCACGCTGTCGGCAGGGATATCGGTCACCAGGTGCAGGTCAGCCCGCGCCCCGAGCGCCTCTACGAGTCCCTGCGCATTCCCGTTGCCGATGAGCGCCACGCGGAGCACTTTCTCCTCGGCTTTCTTCATCGAGGACATCTGCATGTTCATCACGATCGTCATCAGCAGGGGGATGAGCACCAGGGGGAAGACGACCATCACAAAGAGCGTGCGGCGGTCGCGGATCGTGTCGGTGAACTCCTTCCGGAATATCGTCATGAATCGGTTCATGTCAGGCGGCCTCCACCAGGCGCACGAACTCGTCCTCGACGGAACGGGTCTGCATCTGGTTTTCAAAGTCCCTGTACGTGCCGTTGAAAATCAGCCCCCCCTTGTGGATGATGGCCAGGTCGTCGCTCAGCAGGCTCACCTCCCCCATCCGGTGCGTGGAGAAGATCACGGTCTTCTTCTCGTCGCGGCACTGCCGGATGAGCTGGATGATGGCGCGCGATGTCACCACGTCGAGCGCGGCGGTCGGCTCGTCGAAGACCACCACCTCGGGGTTATGAATGATCGTCCGCGCCAGCGAGACCTTCTGCTTCATCCCGCTGGAGAGCTTCCCGATCCGGCGCCCCGCGAACTCGCCGATGCCGAGAAGCGCGTAGATCTCCTCCTTCCGCTGCGCGAACTCACGGCTCTCCAGCCCGTAGAGGTCGGCGTAGTACTTGATCAGCTCGTCCGGCGTCAGCCTGTCGTAGAGCCCCGTGCTGCCGGTGAGAAACCCGATGCGTCTCCGC
>Ga0335081_10003844_pt1 | contig 23669 bp, 18 predicted proteins | sample Lox_Sample_35_FD_206713 | JGI IMG/M metagenome (GOLD analysis project Ga0335081, IMG submission 206713) | Soil microbial communities from Loxahatchee National Wildlife Refuge, Florida, United States - Lox_Sample_3.5 | ecosystem: Environmental > Terrestrial > Soil > Wetlands | place: USA...
CGCGCCCAGGTTCTCCGACGCCTCCCGCCACTGGACCTTCAGCCCGTCGATCGCGGGCAGGAAGACCAGCACCATCAGCGGGATCTGGAAGTAGGTGTAGATCACCGTGATGCCCCACGGGAACGAGTAGAACCAGCTGGCATGGAAAAGCAGCCCCACCGGGCCGATGAGCGTGAGGAAGGCGAACGCCAGCGTCACCCCGCCGAACTGGGCGAGGACTCCCGAGACGGCCAGGTAGAGCCGGCGCACCGTGCCGTCCGGGTCGCCCGACGCCACCGCATAGGCCAGGATCGCGCCGAACACAGCCCCGAGCAGCGACGAGAGCAGGCACAGCTTGAACGAGCCGATGAAGTAGCCGCGCACCAGCGGGTTGCCGAGCTCGGTGATGTTGGAGAACGCCCACGCGCCGTTCGGGTTCTTGAGCGCGTCGACCACCACGATCCCGGTCGGCCACACCAGGAAGATCGCGACGTAAGCGAGGAACGGGACGGTACCGACCCAGGCCGGAGTGGACAGTCGGCGCCCGGCCCGTGAAGGCCGGGCGCCGGTCTCGGTTGCCGCAGCGACAGCCACGTATCCTCGCTAGCCGACGGCCTTCGCCCAGTTCGCCGCCAGGTAATTGGCAGCGTCGGTGTTCTGGGCCTGGGTGAGGAACACCGGTGATCCGGTGACGGACGGCAGCTTCCCGGCTGCCGTGGCGTTGATGCTGCCGTTGGATTTCATGGCCGCCTGCTCTACCGGCCGGGCACCGCCCTGGAGCCAGAGGTTCTGGCCGCCGTTGGCGGCTTGTGAGTAGAGGAACTCCTCCCACAGCCGGGCCGCCGCCGGGTGCGGCGCGGTCTTGTTGATGGCCTGTGCGTAGAATCCGCCGAGGACGGCGTTCTGCGGGATGAACACCTTCCAGTTCGACACGCCCACGTAGCTCGGCAGGTTGAGGTAATCCCAGTTGAACACGACCGGGGTCGTGCCTGCCTTGATCGTGGCGCCGGTAGCCGATACGGGGGAGAAGTTGCCCGCTGTCTTGAGCTTCTGGAAGAAGGACACGCCCTTGGAGATGTCGCTGGCCGTTCCGCCCTGAGCCAGGTTCGCCATCATGACGCCGTTCAGGGCGGCGTTGGCGGAGGTCGGGTTCCCGTTCAGGGCCACCGCGTTCTTGAACTTCGAGCTGAGCAGATCGTTCAGCGAGGTGATCGTCCCGAACTTACTGGAGTATCCGACCGCCATGTAGCCGCCGTAGTCCTCGTACCACAGACCGCTCGCTTCCTTCTGGGCGGTCGGGATGTCGGACCAGGTGCTGACCTGGTACGGAGCGAAAAGACTGGTATTAGCCAGGGCGACAGCCAGGCCGACGTCCAGGACGTCGGGCGCCTTGGCGGTGCCGCTCTCTGTCTTCACCGCGTTGACCTCCTGCTGGCTGGTGCCGTCGGGAAGCGCGGAGTTGATCTTGATGCCGTACTTGGCGGTGAAGGCCGAAAGGATGGCGCCGTAGTTCGCCCACGTCGGCGGCAGCGCGATGACGTTGAGCGTGCCTTCCTTCTTGGCCGCCGCGACCAGCGCGTTCATGCCGCCGCCGCCGGACGCGGAGGTTTCCGTGGCCCAGTTGGCCGCGCTGCTGGTCCCGTTGCCTGAGCTCGACGAGGAACCCGACGACGAGCAGCCTGCGGCGAGCAGCGCCGCTGCGGCGACGCCCGCGAGCGCCAGTCGATATGAGGATCTCACCAGTGCCTCCTGAAAAGCTTCCCTATCCGAAGTGGACGACGGCTGCCCGAAAAGGCCACGGGTGGCGTTACCGAAACGGTTTGCCGACCCACCTCTCCCCCAGCTAAGAGTGCAGGATAAACGCACCTAAAACGTTTAGCGTTCGAATGCTCACACACCCGCCGCGAGGGTGTCAAGGTTCGTTACCGAGTTGCCGCACTGAGCGGGGTGAACAGCGGGTTAACCGGTACCCGGGGCGCCTGCAGCGAGGTACGTTCGACCAGCTCAACCGGCGCGACGTAGTCACCGGAACCGCCGTCGCCGAGCAGCCGCGCTATCAGCGCCCGGCCCATTTCCCGGCCGTCCAGGCGGATGGTCGCCAGCGGCGGATCGAGCAGCTCCGAGGTGGCCAGGTCGTCGTGCCCGATGATGGAGACGTCCGGGCCGATCCGCAGCGACAGGTCGCGGGCCGTCTTGTAGATGCCGAGCGCGGTGTAGTCGGAGTTGGTGATGATCGCGGTCGGGGCATCCGGGCGGGCCAGCAGCGTCCCCGCCGCCTTGCGCACGTCGGTGATGGTGAGCGGTGAGCGCATCACGACCGGCTGCACGCCGAGCACCCGCGCCAGCCGCCGGAAATGGCGCAGCCGGTCCGGATCGGCCACCAGGCCGCGCGGCGCCGACAGGAACGCCACGCAGGAATGCCCGAGCTCGGCTAGCCGCCGCATCGCCAGTTCGACCCCGGCCGCGTTGTCGGGATGGACGCGGGAGACGCCGGGGATCCCTTCCACCGCTGCGTTCAGCGCCACCACCGGGGTGCCGGGCCGGAGTTCCTGCCAGAGCCGCAGCGACTCGCCCCTGCCGACCGGGGCGATGGCCAGGCCGGCCAGCCGCTGGGCGGCCATCTCCCGGACCAGCAGGTGTTCGCGGTCGGCCGAGTAGTGCGAGTCGAGCAGCAGCAAGGTGGCCCCGGCGTCGGACGCGGCCCGTTCGGCCCCGGTCAGCACCTCGAGAAAGAAGGGGTTGCTGAAGTTGCGGATGACCAGGCCGTAGGTGGTGGTGCGGCCCCGTCGCAGCGCCTGGGCCTGCGTGTTGGCCCGGTATCCGAGCTGGGCCGCGGCGGCCAGGATCCGCTGGCGGGTATCGTCCGCCACGCCCGGCTGCCCGTTCAGCGCGAAGCTCACCGAGGCCACCGAGACCCCGGCCAGCCGGGCCACGTCCCGGATCCCCGCTGGCTGCCGCTCTCCGCCCTGCTGCCTCGTCATGGCCTTGCCTACGGTTATGACGCTCTGCTTCCCCCAGATAGGAGCGGAGGTACGTCGCTGAGCGCACATCCTAGCCACCTGCCTGGGCGGCGGCCAGAGCCTGGGCTTGGCTATCAAGCTGTTCACCAACCGATGCCCGCCCGCCACGAGCTGGCAACCTCCCGTTGGTCTTGGCTAGCCATCATTCCCACTTGTCTAGCCAAGATCGACATCTTGGTCCCCGCCCGCGGGACAGTCGTTTGGGAGGGTATTTTGCGAGCAAGGCACGTCATGGCGGCAGCCGCCAAGGCACGCCATGGCGGCAGCCGCCGCCGTTACCGGCAGCCTGCTGCTCACGGTCGGCTGCAGTTCCTCGAATTCAGGCAGCGGCAGCACGAGCGGCACTACCGGCAACGGGACCAACTGGGCCTGCGGCCGGCCTGGCGGGAAGCCGCGGAGAACCTGGGCGCACGCACCTGGGACTACTGGCGTTACGTGGGCGGCCCAGTGCTGCTGCCCTTTTTCCTCGGCTGCGTGCTGCTGCTGTTCGGCAGTGCCCTTTCCGCCTACGCCACCACCGAGGTCCTGACCAACGGGACCATCCCGCTGACATTGATCCAGATCGGGTCGTTCCTGAACGGGAACGTCGGCGCCGTCCAGGTCGACCGGCCGAGCGCCGAAGCCGCCGCGCTGGCCCCGGGCGCGTCCGTCGCGGTGTCGCTGCCCGCCCAGCCCGTGCTGGTCGCTGCCCGCCGGGTCAGCTGACGATATAGGGGAGGATGCCCGCGATCGTGTCGAGGATGAGCGGGGCGCCGGCCTGCTCCAGGTCGGCGCGGGTGCTGGCGCCGGTCAGCACGCCGGCCACGATCGCGGCTCCCGCCCGCCGTCCCGACTCGATGTCGCTGGCGGTGTCGCCGGCCACGGCCAGCTCGCCGACGGCGCCGCCGCGCAGCCGGAGCAGCGCGGTCAGCGGCAGGTCAGGCCACGGCCGGCCGCGTCCCCAGAACCCCGCGTCGGCGGGGGACAGCGCCAGGTCGACCAGCCCGCCCCAGGCGAGCTCGTCGATGATGGAGTCCCTGGTGACGGGGGAGAAGCCAGTGGCCAGGCAGACCCGCACGCCCGCGTCGCGCAGCCGCATGATGGTGTCCTCGGCCCCGGGCACGGCCGAGATCGCCCCGCCGCGGACGGCCGCGGCGTAGTGGTCCTCGAACGCCTCGTTGGCCTTGCGGGCGGCCGCCTCGTCGCCCAGGATCCGCCGGAACACCTCGATCTTGGACTGGCCCATGCTCGACCGCACGGCCGTCATCGCCTGCTCGAAGGCTGTCTCATGCAGGTCGGCGACGGCCGCGGCGAACGCCTCGAGCACGGTGCCGTCGTCGGCCACCGTCGTGCCCGCCATGTCCAGGCAGGCCACCGTGATACGGGTCATCCGAACGTCTCCTCCGCTATCGCCGGGGAACAGGTCATGCCGCGGCCCCCCGGGCCGGTAACCAGGATCACGCCCGGCTCGACCTCGGCCCGGTGGTAGAGCGCGTGAGGCGCCACCACGGGATCAACCTCGCTGTAGACCCCGGCCCAGCGGCGCCGCACCGGGGGGACGGGCGCGCCGAGCAGGGTCTCGGCCCGGGTGCGCAGGTGGTCGTAGGCGTCCTCGTCCAGGTCGAAGCCGAACGGCTCGGCGTACTCGTGCGTGTCACCGATGGTGAGGCCGCCGTCGGCCCGCTGGACCAGCAGCAGCTGCGCGCGGGCCCGCTCGGCCGCCGCCGCCTGCGGCGGGAGCTGGTTCCGGCCGGGCAGGTCGTACGCGGGGTAGTAGCGCAGCGAGTCGCCGTCGGCCAGCGCTGTGGTGATCCGCTCGGCCAGCGGCGCGGTCTGCATCATCTGCAGCCGGACCCTCCTTACCCCGCCCCTGGCCAGGTACCGGCCCGCTACCCCGGTGTGCGCCGCGCCGGGGCACAGGACCACCAGGTCGCACCGGTGCCAGACGCCGGTGTGGTCGCGCACCGCGTTCGGCGCGATCTCGGTGACCTCCCGCCCGGGCAGCCATTCGTAGCCGCTCTGACCATCACCACGGGCGGAAAGATGGCTGCGCAGCGCCGGCAGCACCTGGCGCGGCTCGACGATCGCGTCGGCCCGGCAGAACAGGCCGCCGGTGAACTCGCCGCGCAGCGCCGGGTTCACCGTACGGACGGCCGCCGGGTCCAGCAGCTCGAATTCCCGCCGGTCCGCGTCGGGCAGCGCGGTCGCCTCTTTGAGCAGGGCCAGCTCGGCGTCCCCGGTGGCCAGCGTGAGCGAGCCCGCGGGCCGGAAGCCGATCCCGGGCACCCGCGCGCCGAGTTCCGCCCACAGTTCGCGGGCCCGCAGGGCCAGGCTGAGCTCGGGTCCGGCCTTCCGGCCGCTCACCCAGACCAGGCCGAAGTTCCGCACGCTCGCGCCGCGCGCCTCCGCCTCGCGTTCCAGCTGCACGACCTCGAAGCCGCGCCGCCGGGCCATGACCGCGTGCATGGTGCCGAGTACGCCGCCGCCGGCGATGACCACCCGTGTCCCTGACGCCACGACCCTAGTATAGTCAACTTCTAACTTGTATAGCCAACTTTACTGAGTCCGGAGGCGTTTATGGACGCTGACCTGGAGCTGGTCGTGGGCGGCCGACCGGTACGGTTCCCCGCGGTGTGGCTGCGCGACAACTGCCCGTGCCCGGATTGCCTGGCTCCCGGCACCGGCCAGAAGCTCAAAGACATCACCGACATACCGAACGGCCTGGCGATCACGCGCACCGAAGATGCGGGGGAGTCCGTGCTGGTGACGTTCGCCCCCGATCAGCACCGGTCCGCGTTCCCGCGCTCCTGGCTCGAAGACCACGCGCCCGGCGATGACGCGGACGGCGACGGCCGGACCGAGGACGACAAGGAACTCTGGCTCCCCGCGGATCTTGCCGAGCCCCCCGCCATGAGCTGGCCCAGCTACCTGGCCGGGGGCAAGGCCGAGGCATTGGAGGCGGTGCTGCGGGTAGGGTTCGTGCTGCTCAGCGGCCTATCCGTCGTGCCGGGCCGGGTGCTCGAGGTGGCGGCCAGCTTCGGCTACGTCAGGGAGACGAACTACGGCCGGCTGTTCGACGTGCGGGTGGAACCGGCTCCCGGCAACCTGGCCTTCACCAGCCGGGCGATCCGGCCGCACACCGACAACCCGTACCGCGACCCGGCGCCGACCGTGCAACTGCTGCACTGCCTGCGCGCGGCCGGGCAAGGGGGAGACACTCAGCTCGTGGACGGGTTCGCGGCCGCGGCCGATTTTCGCGCCGCCGACCCGGAATCCTTCGGCACGCTGGCGAGAACACCCGTTTCGTTCGGTTATGTCGATGAAGAAACCGACCTACGGGCGAGCCTGCCGCTCATCCAGCTCAGCCCGGCCGGCCGGGTCCGCTGGGTCCGCTTCAACAACCGGTCGATGCGGCCGCTGCGGCGGCCGTACGCCGAGGTCACCGCGTTCTACGCCGCCTACAGGCGGTGGGCCGAGCTGCTGGCCCGGCCCGGACGGCAGCTCACCCTGCGGCTGGCGCCGGGGGACTGCCTGGTCTTCGACAATACCCGGGTGCTGCACGCCCGCACCGCCTTCAGCGTGAGCCCGCACTCGCCCGGGCGGCACCTGCAAGGCTGCTACGCCGACCTGGACGGCCTGGCCAGCACCCTGGCCGTACTGCAGCGTGAGGAGGAGTCGTGACCGGGATCGAGGTTATAGCCGGCCTGTTCGCCGGGCCGGGCGCCCGAGACTACCTGGGCGAGGCGGTGACGATCGGCGAGCACATGCGGCAGGCCGGCGCGCTGGCCGAGGCGGCCGGGGCGCCCGCGCCGCTGGTGGCCGCGGCCCTGCTGCACGACGTCGGGCACTTGCGCCAGGAGACGGACGCCCGGCACGGCCCGGCGGGCGCGCAGTGGCTGGGCCAGTGGTTCGGCCCGGCGGTGACCGAACCAGTCCGGCTGCACGTGGCGGCCAAGCGCTACCTGTGCGCCGCCGAACCCGGCTACCTCGGCCTGCTGTCGGCCGAATCGGTCCGCACCCTGGCCCTGCAGGGCGGCCCGATGACGCCGGAACAGGCGGCCGCGTTCGCCGCGCTGCCCTGTGCGCACGACGCGGTAGCGGTACGCCGCTGGGACGACGAGGCCAAGGACCCCGCGGTCACCCCGCCGGAATTCGGGCACTTCGAGGCCCTGCTGCAGGCTCTTCTCAAGCCGGGTCCGCTCAGCTCCGAGGCGTGCGGGACAGGGCGTTGACCGCGGTCGAGTTGCGGACGCTGAACGCGACCGCGCCGCCGAGGTAACGGTCGTCGGACCACTCGACCGGCGTCCCGGCCCGATCGGTGGTGAGGCGGCGCTCGCGCAGCATCGGCGCCCGCGGCCGGACGCCGAGCAGCCGGGCGTCCTCGGCGGTGGCCGCCACCGCGTCGATCACGTGCTCGGCGTCCGCGAACACGACGCCCAGCTCCTCCAGGCGCTCGGTGATCGAGTCCGTCACCAGTTCCATCCCGGCTACCAGCACGCCGACCCGGTCCGGGTAGACGCCGCGCTCGATCATCACCGGGTGCCCGGACAGCAGCCGGACCCGGGTCAGGTGGTAGACCTGCGCACCTCCGGGAAGGGCCAGGCGCTCGGCCTCGGCCGGCTTGGCCTCCCGGCGCCGCATGGCGACCACCTGGCCGCCCGGGACCTCGCCCATGGCCCGCGCCCAGCGGGAGAAGGACAGCAGCTCGCCGAAGCTCTGTACCCGCGGCCCGCCGACGACCACCCGGCGCGCGCCGCGACGCGACGCGATGATCCCGTCGGCGCGCAGCACGGCGAAGGCCTGCCGGATGGTGCCGCGTGAGACCGAGTAGCGTTCGGCCAGTTCGTGCTCTGACGGCAACCGGGTGCCGGCCGCGTAACCGCCCGCCGCGATGGCGGCCTTGATGTCCCCGGCCACCGTGCGGTACAGCGACGGGGACCCGGGAACGCGGGGCACCGCCTGATCTGCTGCCACGAAGACTGAGCGTATCCGGCCGGTACGCGCTCGGCACGCCACCGCGCGGCCGTTGCCCCGCCTGGCGGCGGGATGGCCGACGGCTGGCAAGGGTCTGGATGCCGCGTTCGTGTCGTTGCGGCACGGTGCCGTCCCGCTCAGTTGATCATGGCAAACCGGACCTGGAGGAACGTGCATAGCCTCAAGATTCGTACAGGGGTGCTAATAGTTCATGATCGCGAAGGATCTGGTCCGCCTACGGCCGCCGTACTAAATCCTTCATGATCATGAAAATCAGCGGTTCCGGCTCGCGTGGCAGAGCGCGAATCGTAGCTTCGACCATTACTTCGGCACGGCCCCGGGCCACCCCCAGGGCTACCTGGCCCCGTTCCACCTCGACACCAGGACTACCAGCGCGCAGGCCACGCCCGGCACCGACCACTCCTGGCCGACCCACCTGGCCTGGAACAACGGTGCGATGGACCGGTGGGTACCAGCCAAAGGGCCGTTCACGATGGGGTACTTCACGCAGGCGGATATCCCGTGTCAGTGGGAGCTGGCCCGGGCCTGGCAGGTGTACCAGGAGGAGGACAACTATGACGACAACGCGCTGGCCTGGTTCAAGCAGTTCGCCAGCGCTCCGTCCGCTTCACCGCTGTGGCAGCGGGGAATGCGGAAGGGAACGGCCGGCTGGTTCGAGACGGATGCCAGGGCGGGCCGGCTGCCGCAGGTGTCCTGGCTGGTCGCGCCTACCGCGCAGTCCGAGCACCCGTGCTTCCGGGTCCCGGCCGTCGTCGTCTCGCCGTGGTCCGCGGGCGGCCGGGTGTGCTCAGATGTGCTCGACCACACGTCGCTGATCCGCATCATCGAGCGGCGGTTCGGCGTCCGCGAGGCGAACATCAGCGCCTTCCGCCGCCGCACCTGCGGCGACTTCACCTCCGCCCTGCGTTTCTCCGGCCCGCCCGCGGGTTACCCGCGGGCGCCTCAGGCCATCACCCTGGCCGCGGCTCACCGCACAGCAGGGGTCTTCGCCCATCCCGCCCCGCAGGTGGCGGCGGCCAACCAGCCCGCTCCCCGCCAGTAACCGAAGGGTCAGCGTGGCTTTGAGGGGTACGGGAGGCAGTGGCGGCGCGGCCAGCGGAGCGCCGGGGTAGCCGCGGACCTGCGGGAAGCGGCCGGCCACCCAGTCCTCTCGGGCCCGGGTGATCTCCCCGGCCGAATGCGCCACGAAGTTCCACCACATCAGCAGGCGCTCGCCGAACGGCACCCCGCCGATCACGAAAAACCGGGCCAGCCTGCGCCCGCCGGCCGGTGACAGCCGGATCTCGGACCCCCCGGCCGGCAGGTGCGCGAGCAGCCCGGGAGCGATGAGCGCGCCCCCGACCACGGCGGAACCGTCCACCGCGACCACGCCGTGCTCGAAATCCTCGCGGACCGGCAGCATGAAGTCGTTTCCGCCGGGCACCGCCACCTCGTACCCGGCCAGCGGGCTGAACACCTCGGCCGGGGACCGCTCGCCCCGGTACTCGCCGATGGCCACCGTCACGCTGGCGGCGCCGTCGCGCACCACCGGCAGGTCGGCGTGGTGGGCGAAGCGAGGTTCGCCGTGCCGTTCGGCCTCGGGCAGCGCGATCCACAACTGCAGGCCGTGCAACACCGGAGGGCGGCCCGCGGCCGACTCCTCCGAGTGGGTGATGCCGCGGCCCGCGGTCATCAGGTTCAGCTCGCCCGGCCGGATCAGCTGCTGGCGGCCGAGACTGTCCCGGTGCAGCACCAGGCCCTGGAACAGCCAGCTGACGGTCTGCAGGCCGATGTGCGGATGGGGCGGGACCTGCATGCCGTGACCCCGGCTGACCTCGTCCGGGCCGTAGTGATCGAGGAAGCACCAGGCGCCGATGGTGCGCAGCGTCCGCTGCGGCAGCAGCCTGCGGACCTCGGCACCGTCGCCGATAGCCGCCTTGCGGGCCTCGATCACGTCTACCGCGTTGCTCACGGTTCCCCATGCTGTCACTTCCCGAGCCACACCCGGACACGGACCCGCGTCGTGTCCCGGCATCCGGTGAGCATTGAGGTCGGGGCTGCTCACGGCTGGCGGCGGGTCTCGGGAAATTAGTACAATCCCAGCGTTTACCGGCATCGGACGGGGTCTGGGAGTGGCATGACCGAGCTCATCGCGCAACAGTCCGATACGCACCAGAAGGCACTGCGCATCAACCTCGACCCGCGCTGGTACGGGACGATCGCGGAGATCGGGGCGGGCCAGGAGGTCGTGCGCTGGTTCTTCCGGGTCGGCGGCGCCGCGGGCACCGTCGCCAAGTCCATGTCGGCCTACGACATGGCGGTCAGTGACGCCGTGTACGGCAAGGCCGATCGGTACGTCTCCGTCGGCCGGCTGCAGGGCATGCTGGACCATGAATTCGACCTCAACGTCGAGCGGCTGAACGAGGAACGCGGCGACTCGAACTGCTTCTTCGCGTTCGCCGACACGGTGGTGGCGCGTAGCTACCGCGGCGGCAACGAGTGCCACGGCTGGATGGGCATCAAGTTCCAGTCCCAGACGCACGACGAGCCCAGCCAGATCGTCATGCACGTGCGGATGCTCGACGTCGAGGCCTACCTGCAGCAGGAGGCGCTCGGCATCGTCGGGGTGAACCTGCTGTACGGCGCGTTCTTCCAGCACCACGAGCCGGAGAAGCTGATCGAGAGCCTGCTCGATCAGCTGACCACCGGCCGTATCGAGATCGACATGATCGAGTTCCGCGGCATCGAGTTCCGCGGCGTGGACAACCGGCTGATGGCGCTCAAGCTGGTCCAGGTGGGGCTGAGCGGCGTGGCCATGTTCGGCCCGGACCGCGAGGTGCTGCAGCCGAGCGAGGTGCTGCGCAAGAAGGCGGTCCTGGTCGAGCGGGGCAGCTTCCGGCCGCCGACGCACGTGAACCTGGACATGCTGGCCACGGCCAGGGAGAAGTTCGCGCAGGACCCGGCGGTGGAGGGCAAGCCCATCCTGCAGCTCACCGAGATCACCATGCGGAACCTGCTGGCGGAAAGGACCGACGTCGACCGCCGTGACTTCCTGGCCCGCGCCGAGCTGCTCGCCGCGTGCGGCGAGACGGTACTGATCACGGATTACTTCGACTACTACCGCCTGGCGGCCTACATCGCGGAGCGGACGACCGAGCGGATCGGCATCGTGATGGGGGTGCCGAGCCTCATCGACCTGTTCGACGAGCGCAACCACGCGCAGCTGCCGGGCGGGATCCTGGAGAGCTTCGGGCGGCTGTTCAAGAACGGCCTGAAGCTGTACGTCTACCCGCTGTGCCCGGGCCCCGACGAGGAGCTCAAGACCGTGGACGATATCAAGGTCCAGTCCGAGCTCCAGCCGCTGTATGACTACCTGGCCGGGCGGGGCAGCTTCGTCAACCTGGACAATTACCGGCCCGAGTACCTGCCGATCTTCAGCCGCGACGTGCTGCGGCGGATCGCCGCCAACGACGATTCCTGGGAGGACATGGTCCCCGACCAGGTCGCCGAGCTGATCAGGCGCCGCGGTTTCTTCGGCTACATCAAGCCCGACGCCCGGGACTGACGCGCTACAGACGGTAGTTGCGCTGGGTCCGCGCGTACTCGGCGAAGGCGTCCAGGGCCTGCGGGTTCGCCATGGCGCTGCGGTTGGCGGCGTCGTCCGGCCTGGCCCCCAGCAGGATCTTGCGCACCGGGACCTCCATCTTCTTGCCGGTCAGGGTGGCCGGGATGGCGGGCACCGCGATGATCGTGTCGGGCACGTGCCGGGCCGTGTACTCGGAGCGGAGACGCCCGGCGATCGTGCCGCGCAGGTCGTCGTCGAGGACCGCCCCCTCGGCCAGCGTGACGAACAGCGGCATGAAGAACCCGCCGCCGGGCAGGTCGAGGTTGACGATGAGCGCGTCCGTGACCTCCGGGACGGATTCGAGCGCGGCGTAGATCTCCGCGGTGCCGATGCGGATGCCGTACCGGTTCAAGGTGGCGTCGCTGCGGCCGAGCACGAAGCAGCCGCCGCGCTCGTTGACCCGGAAGAAGTCGCCCTGCCGCCACACGCCGGGGAAGTCAGCGAAGTAGGTCTGCCGGTACAGTTCGCCGTCGTCGTCGTTCCACAGCCGGACCGGCATCGACGGCATCGGCTGCGTGATCACCATCTCGCCGACCTGGCCGGTGACGGGCTCGCCCCGGTCGTCGAACGCGTAGGCGGCCACGCCGAGGTTGCGCGCCTGGTGCTCCCCGGCGTACACCGGCAGCACGGGCGCGCCGCCGGTGAACCCGCTGCACACGTCGGTGCCGCCGCTGCCCACGTGCAGCCACAGGTCGGCCTTGACGTTCCGGTAGAACCAGGCGTTCACCTCGGCCGATACTGGCGAGCCGGCCAGCATGACCGAGGCCAGCGCGGACAGGTCGTATTTCGCGGCGGGCACCACGCCCGCCTTCGACAGCATGCTGACGTAGGCGGGGCTCGCGCCGAACATCGTCACCGCGGCGTTCTGCGCCATCTCCCACAGCACGCCGGGATCGGGATAAGCCGGGTTGCCGTCGTACAGGAGCGGCTGCACCCCGAGCAGCAGCGAGCTGACCAGGAAGTTCCACATCATCCAGCCGCTGGTGGTGTAGAAGAACAGCCGGTCGCCGGGGCGCAGGTCCATGTTGAGCGTCTGCAGCTTCAGCTGCTCGATGAGGATCCCGCCGTGGCTGTGCGTGATCGCCTTGGGCAGCCCGGTGGTACCGGAGGAGAACAGGACCCACAGCGGATGGCCGAACGGCACCTGCTCGAACTCGAACTCCGACGCGGGTACCGGCGGGTGGTCCAGGACCTCGTCCCACGTCCGGGCCGAGGGGACCGCCTGCCTGGCGGGCCCGGGCACGTGAATCACCTGCTCCAGCCCGGGCAGGCCCGCGATGATCTGCGCCATCTCGGCGCTGCGGTCGTAATCCAGGCCGCCGTACCGGTAGCTGTCGACGCAGAACAGGACCTTGGGTGACAGCGGCCCGAACCTGTCGCTGACCCCGCGCCCGCCGAAGTCGGGGGAGCAACTGGTCCACACCGCGCCGATGCTCGTCGTGGCGAGCATGGCGACGACCGTCTGCGGGATGTTCGGCATGCAGGAGGCGACCCGGTCGCCGGGGCGGACGCCCATAGCGCGCAGCCTGGTGGCCAGCACGCGGACGCTGTTCGCCAGGTCGGGCCAGGCCAGGCCCGCCAGCGGCGTGCTCTCCGACTGGTAGTACAGCGCGTCCTCACCAGCCCGCTCGCGCCGCAGCACGTGCTGCGCGTAGTTCAGCCTGGCCCCGGGGAACCACTCCGCCCCGGGCATGCTCCGGCGGCCGAGGACCGCGGTCGGCGGCGCCGAGGCCTCGATGCCGCAGTAGTCCCAGACCGCCTGCCAGAAGCCGTCGAGGTCGGTCACGGACCAGCGCCATAGCGCGGGATAGCCGTCGCCCTCGAAATCGAGTCCCCGCTCGCGGGCCAGCCACCGGATGAACGTGGTGATGTTGGCGCGTTCGATACGGTCCGGTCCCGGCGTCCACAGCAGGTCGCCCTCGCGAACCTGGCGTTGCGGCTCCACATCGCAGACGGTGCCATAGCGTGCCGCAAAGCACAAGATGTATGACATTGAACATGAAGGCGAGCATGTAAGGTGTCATCGATGACCACTGACCTGGACCTTGCCGCCCTGGCGGCGATCGACGTGCACGTACACGTCGAATCCGACGGGCACGGCCGACTGTCCCTGGACGACGAGCTGCTGGCCGCGTCGGCCAGGTACTTCAAGGCCGGCAACGACCGGGCGCCGACGGTGGAGCAGATCGCGGCCTACTACCGGGAGCGCCGGTTCGCCGCCGTGGTGTTCACCGTGGACGCCACGACCGCGACCGGCCACCCCGGGCTGTCCAGTGAGGAGATGGCCGAACGGGCCGCCGAGCACGCCGACGTACTCATCCCGTTCGGCTCGGTGGACCCCCTGACCGGCGCCGACGCGGTGCGCCGCGCCCGGCGGCTGATCACCGACTACGGCGTGCGCGGGTTCAAGTTCCATCCCAGTCTGCAGGCCTTCTCGCCCGACGACAGGAGCTATTACCCGCTCTACTCGGTCATCGAGGAAGCCGGGCTGCCCGCGGTCTTCCACACCGGCCAGACCGGCATCGGGGCCGGCCTGCCCGGCGGGCGCGGGATCAAGTTGCGGCTGTCCAACCCGATGCTGCTCGATGACGTCGCCGCCGACTTCCCCGGCATGCCGGTCATCCTGGCCCACCCGTCGGTGCCCTGGCAGGACGAGGCGATCTCCATCGCCACCCACAAGGCCAACGTGTACATCGACCTGTCCGGCTGGTCGCCCAAGTACTTCCCGCCCCAGCTCGTCCGCGCGGCCAGTTCGCTGCTGCAGGACAAGGTGCTGTTCGGCACCGACTACCCGCTGCTGACCCCGGAACGCTGGCTGCGCGACTTCGACCTGCTCGAGGTCAAGCCCGAGGTCAGGCCCAAGATCCTCAAGCACAACGCGGCCCGCTTGCTCGGGCTCGGCTAGGGCACCTCCCGCAGGCAGCAGTCTGGCTCTCTGCCCGATGCTCCAGGCCTCGACGTACTCTTGGCCCGATTTCTCCCCTTTCGCGCTATATGTCAGCGGATTAGCGTGGTGGATTCGGGTTATGTGGCTGATCTGGGGTACTGGGATGCACCAAATCAACCACGAAGCCCCGATCAACCACGATAACTGGAGGGGTCCTCCAGTGAGCGCACGGCGACGGAACGGCGCAGGTCCTCGAGCTGGTCGGCCAGGAGCCGCCGCAGCGAGCCCGTCAGCGCGCCGGTCGCCAGGCACAGCTCGCCCGCCCGCACGGTGGCGGCGTCCGCGGCGTGGTGCGGGAAACCGTGCCGGCACAAGGTCCGCGCCAGGTCGGCGGCACCCGGCGGCACCGTCTCGCCGGCTGTCCCGGAAGCTGCCGTCGCGGCCAGCGCGGCGAAGTACCGCGGCACGTATCCGGCCAGCAGTTCGGCCTGGTCAGCCTGCCAGAATCCCTGGGCGGTGGCGGTTAGCTCGTAGCCGGACAATGACCCGCTCAGCATGGCGGCCCAGGCGGCCTGCTTGGCGTCATCGTCTGGCAGCGCGGCCCGGCAGCGCGCCGCGCTGAGCCGTCCGGCCGCGGTGGCGTCCCGGTCGGCGTCGTGCTCGATCTCGGCCCGGCTGGCGGCGCCGAGCACGGTCAGCCGGAGCAGGATCTGCCAGCGGAGCCGGGAGTCGAGCTCCGGCCCGCCCGGCACCCGCCCGGCGGCCAGCCAGGACCACAGCGCAGAGATGTCGCCGGGGCCGGACGCGCTGTCGATCAGGCCCCGCACGGCGACCAGCCGCATCTCCCCGCTGGCAGTGCCGGCCTCGCCGACCCCGCTGGCAGTGCCGGCCTCGCCGGCCCCGCTGGCGAGCCGCGGGCTGAGCAGGTCACGGCACAGTGACGTGATGTCCGCTAGCGCGTCGCCGCGCAGTCCGGCCGGGAGGTAACGGTCGGCGACCGTCCAGCGAGCGTAGCCGAGCACGTGCCCGGCGGTGGACCCGTCGGTCTCGGCGGGCAGGTGACGCGCTGCCAGGGCAAGGTACTGCCGCGGCGCAAGCTCGCCGTCACGGACCAGGTCACGGACGCTGTTCCAGGCTACCGCGCGGCTGAGCGGATCGGCCAGGCGGCCGAGCGAGGAGGCCAGGGTGTCCTGCGAGACGGGGTCGAGCCTGACCTTGCAGTAGCTGAAGTCGCCGTCGTTCGGCAGCAGCAGGGCGGGCTCGGGCCGGACCGCGGCGGCGGGCAGCACGACCGCGGCCGCATCGGCCGGCACCGGCACCGGGACCCGGGCGCGGAGCGCGAGCTCGCCGGGGCCCTCGTCGTAGACCCCGATCCAGACCCGGTGCGGGCGCCCGCCCGCGTGGCTGACGCACCCGGCCCGGCCTGGCGGCTCCGGGCGGCTGATCGTCAGGGTGTCAACCCCCGGGCTGCGCAGCCACGACCCGGCCCACTCGCCCACGTCGGTCCCTGCGGCGCGGCTCAGGCAGTCGAGCAGGTCTGCCAGGGTGGCGCAGCCGAACCTGTACCGGGCGAAGTAGTCGTTGATCCCGGCCAGGAAGGCGGGCCAGCCGAGCCAGGCGACCAGCTGGCGCAGCGCCGAGGCGCCCTTGGCGTAGGAGATGTCGTCGTAGCCGCCCCGCGCGGCGTCGGTGTCGGGCACCTCCCGCGGCTCCGGCGCGACCGGGTGCGCGGACGCCCGCTGGTCCGCGTCGTAGCCGCGGGTCTTCTGGGTCAGGGCGAAGTCAGTCCACATCCCGGTGAAGGCGGTGGCGTCCGCCAGGACCCGGAAGCCCATGTAGGTCGCGAACGACTCGCTCAGCCACACGTCGTTCCACCAGCGCATGGTGACCAGGTCGCCGAACCACATGTGCGCCATCTCGTGCGCGATCACCATGGCGCGCAGCTGCCGTTCGGCCCGCGTCACGGCGGACGGGTACAGGAAATCGTCCCGGAACGTCACGCAGCCGGGATTCTCCATCGCGCCCGACTCAAGTTCGGGGACGAACGCCTGGTCGTAGGAGTCGTACGGATACGGCTCGGCGAAGATCTCCCGGTAGCGGTCGAAGCAGGCCCGGGTGACGGCGAGGAGTTCCGCCGCGTCCCGGCGCAGGTGCCCGGCCAGCGACTGCCGGGCGTGCAGGCCGAACGGGACGCCGTGATGCTCGGTGCTGATGCTGAAGTAGGGACCCGCGACCAGCGTGACCAGGTAGGTGGCGATGGGCGGGGTGGCGGCGAGCTCCCATCGGCCGTCACCGGCCGGGCGGGCCAGCCCGTTGCCGATCACGGTCCAGTTTCCCGGCGCGGTGACCGCCGTGGTGACCGGCGCCTTCAGGTCGGGCTGATCGAAGGCGGCGAAGACCCGCTGAGCGTTGTCAAGACCGCCGTGCAGGGCGAGGTAGGTCTCGCCGTCGGCGGTGTCGGTGAACCGGTGCAGGCCCGCGCCGGTACGCGAATACGGCATGTCCGCCTCGACCCGAAGCTCGTTTGTTTCCCGCAGGCTCCGCAGCGGCAGCCGGTTCCCGGTCAGCGTGGCCGGATCCACCTCCCGGCCGTTGAGTACCACCCGGCGCAGCCGGGCCGGGCTGAGCTCGATGAAGCTCCTGGCGCCCGGGGCGCGGCAGCCGAACCGGACCACGGTGACGGAGCCGAACGCCTCGCCGCCGCCGGTGACATCGAGCTCGACGCGGTAAGCCCGGACGTCGAGGAGCCGTGAGCGCTCCCGCGCCTCCTCAAGGGTCAGCGCGGTCACACAGTTCTCCCAGCGGTCGGCATGGTCGGACAGCGGCCAACCTACCGGCTCCCGATGGCCGGACGGGCGGGCGCGGCACCTCCGGGTCTCGGTTCAGCTACGAATTGGCACGGGGTCTTGCCCGGCCTCGCGGACCGGCCTTGAATGTGGATTCATGCCGGAACCTCCTGTTGGGTGTCGTGAGGCAACAAAGACATGAATACGGGTTCAGTACTCGAGGTGCAAGGCGTGACGGTCCGTTTCGGCGGGCTGACCGCACTCGACGCCGTCTCGCTCGCCGTCCCGCCCCGGCACGTGCTGGGCGTCATCGGGCCGAACGGTGCGGGCAAGACCACGCTGCTGAACGTCCTGTGCGGCTTCATCCAGCCCGACGCCGGCGACGTGCTGTTCGGCGGCCGCCGGCCGGACATCAGGCCGCACCGGCTGGCCAGCCTCGGCGTGGCCAGGACCCTGCAGGGAGTCGGCCTGTACGGCGGGCTGACCGCGGTGGAGAACGTCATGGTCGGTGCCACCTGCCGCGCCTCGGCCGGGTTCTGGTCCGCGCTGCTGTCGCTGCCGCGGGCCAGCCGGGACGAGCGCAGGCTGCGCGAGGAGGCCATGGCGGCCCTGGACCGGGTCGGCGCCGCCGAGGTGGCGCAGGCCAGGCCCGGTGAGCTGCCCTACGGGATGAGGAAGCGGATCGCGCTGGCCCGCGCGCTGGCGGCCAAGCCGGCGCTGATCTTGCTCGACGAGCCCGCCAGCGGCCTGGCCGAGAGCGAGCTGGCCGAGCTCGGCGGCCTCATCCGCGACCTGGCCACCGAGGGATCGCTCGTGGTCGTGGAGCATCACATGGACCTGATGATGGCCGTCTGCGACTCGATCGTGGTCCTCGACTTCGGGAAGGTGATCGCGACGGGCACGCCGCGGGAGGTTCAGGACCACCCCGCCGTGACCGCCGCCTACCTCGGCACCCTCGACGATCCGGCGCCATCGGGTCCGGCCGCAGGGGCATCCGCTGATGAGTAGCGCGGCGGCCAGCAGCGACGAGGCCCCGGCGCTGGCGGTCGAGGAACTCGTGGCCGGATACGGCGGGGTCATCGCGCTGGACCGGGTGAGCATCTCGGCCGGGACCGCGGCCATCACCGCGGTGCTCGGCGCCAACGGCGCGGGCAAGACCACGCTGCTGCGCGCGATCAGCGGCATGATCAGGCCCCGGCGCGGGCGCATCCTGCTGGACGGGACCGACCTGGCGGGCCGCAATCCCGAGCAGATGGTCCGGGCCGGGATCGCCCACGTGCCCGAGGGGCAGGCGGTGATCCCCGAGCTCACCGTCGAAGAGAACCTGCGGGTCGGCATGATGTCCTGGCCTCGCAGGAGGGTATGGGGGGGCGCGAAGCCCCCCCATGCCGGGGGGGTCTCCGGGGGGGATCGGGGTTTCGTCCCCCCGGGAACCAGCAGAGCCGACCGGGGCGCCGCCCTCGACGAGGCCCTCGAGCGCTTCCCGCCGCTGGCGGCCCGCCGTCGCAAGCTGGCCGCCGCGCTGTCCGGCGGCGAGCGGCAGATGCTCGTCATCGCCCGGGCCCTGCTGGCGCGGCCGCGCGTGCTGCTGCTCGACGAGCCGTCGCTCGGCCTCGCCCCACGGGTCATGGCCCAGGTCATGGACCTGGTGGTGCGGCTCAGCCGGGAGAACGGCATCACCATCATCCTGGTCGAGCAGAACGCGCGCGGCGCGCTCGCGATCGCGGACCACGGCGTGGTGCTCAACCTGGGCCGGGTCGTCGCCGCCGCGGACGCGGCGACGCTCGCCGCCGATGTCGCGCTCCGCCACCACTATCTCGGGTTCTAGCCACACCTAGGAGCATGCCTGTGGTCGAGTTCCTCCAGTTCACGCTCAGCGGCGTCAGCTTCGGGATGATCTACGCCGCGGTGGCGCTGTCCCTGGTGCTGATCTGGCGCGGTACCCGGCTGCTGAACTACGCCCAGGGCGGGATGGCCATGATCACCACCTACATAGCGATCGAGGTCATCTACCACACCGGCTCCTACTGGGCCGGCTTCGCGGTCGCGCTGGTGGCGGGCATCCTGCTCGGCGCGGTATGCCAGCTCACCATCATCCGGCCGACCATGAACAAGCCGCCGCTCAACGGGGTGATCGTGACCATCGGGCTGCTCGTTCTGCTGGAAGGGCTGGCCGGCATCTTCTTCGGCGGCCAGTTCCGCTCGTTCCCGACGGCGTTCTCGGTGACCGGGCTGAGGGTCGGCGGGACGCCGCTCGGGGTGTCCCGCTACGACATCTTCGTCGCCGTCGCGGTGCTCGCCGCCACGCTGGCGCTGGCCCTGGCGTTCCGGTACACCTCGGCCGGGCTGCGGATGCGCGCGGCGGCGTTCAACGCCACGATCGCCCGGCTGTCCGGCATCCGGGTGGCGCGGGTGCTCACCGTGGGCTGGGCGCTGGCGGGACTGCTCGGCGCGCTGGCCGGCGTGCTCGTCTCACCGTCGACCTTCCTGTACCCGAACAGCATGGACACCATCTTCGTGTACGGCTTCACCGCGGCGGTGATCGGCGGCCTGGACAGCCCGGCCGGCGCGGTGACCGGCGGGCTGCTGCTCGGGCTCGCGCTCAGCTACGCCGGCGGCTACCTGCCCTCCGGTGCCAGCCTGGTCCCGGTGGTGGCGCTCGGCATCCTGGTCCTGGTGCTGATGGCCCGGCCCGACGGCCTGTTCTCCGCGACCAAGGTCCGGCGGGTATGAGCATGCAGACGCTGCCGCGCAGGCTCGGTGCCGCCGTCGTCACGGCGGTGATCGTCTGGTTCCTGTCCGTCCGGCTGAGCACCTTCCGCGACTTCCAGATCGCCGAGGTGGCGGTCGAGGTCACGGCCGTGGCCGGGCTCACCGTGCTGACCGGGCTCAGCGGCCAGATCTCCCTGGGCAACGGGGCGTTCATGGCCATCGGCGGCTACACCACGGCGCTGCTGATGCTGCACCTCAACTGGCCCTACGTCGCCGCCCTGGTGGCCTCGGCCGTGGTCACGGCGGTGGCCGGAGGCATCGTGGGCGTGGCCGCGGCCCGGCTGCGCGGCCCGTACCTGGCCGGCGCCACCTTGATGCTCGGCGTGGCGCTCCCGGCGCTGGCCGCCGCCTATCAGGGGTTCCTGGGCGGGGACCAGGGCCTGAACGTCGTGTTCACCGCGCCCGCGTTCCTCGGCGCCACCTTCCCGCTGACCAGATGGCAGGCCTGGGTCAGTACCGTGGTGGCGCTGGTCACCCTGGTCCTGCTGGCGAACCTGTGCTATAGCAGGATCGGCCGCAACTGGCGTGCCGTGCGGGACGACGAGGTGGCGGCCGCGCTCGACGGCGTCAACGTCGCCGTGACACGCGTCCTCGCCTTCGTGGTGAGCGCCATCTGCGCCGGGCTGGCCGGCTCGCTGCTGGCCATCGTGACCAGCCTGGTCGCGCCCGGCGCCTTCACCGTGACCCTGTCCATAGCGCTGCTGACCGCGGCCGTGATCGGCGGCCTGGGCAGCCTGCCGGGGGCGCTGTGGGGCAGCCTGCTGATCGTCATCGTGCCCACCTACGTCACCGACGTGGCCACCAGCCACGGATTGTCCAGCTCCGTCGGCTCCAACATCCCGATCGCCGCCTACGGCGCGGTCCTCATCCTCGTCATGCTCGCCTTCCCGCAGGGGATCCAGGGCGGGCTGCACCGGCTCCTCACCCTCTTCACGGGTCCCGACCCGGGGACCCGTGTTCCTCGCGACGCGCCCGCGCCTCACGTCACGCCGCCGGCCGACGAAGCGCCGGCCAGCCACCATGAGAAAGAAGGCACCCTATGAAACGAACTCACCGGCTTCGCTGGCAGGCCGCGGCCGTCGCAACCGTCGCCGCGTTCACCGTCGCCGCCTGCTCGTCGGGCTCCAGCTCCAGCTCGAGCCCGGGCTCCGGATCGGGGTCGGGCAACTCGAGCGCCGCGCTGACCGCGTCCGCGCCCGGCATCACCCCGACCCAGATCACCATCGGCAGCCACCAGCCGCTGACCGGGCCGGCCGCGCCGGGCTACAGCGAGATCGCGCCCGCCTCGGCCGCGTACTTCGCCTACGTCAACGCCCACGGCGGCGTGAACGGCCGCAAGATCGTCTACAAGTACCTCGACGACGGCTACAACCCGACCAAGACGGCGTCGGTCGTGCGCCAGCTGGTGCTGCAGGACAGCGTGTACGCGATGTTCGACGGCCTCGGCACGCCCACCCACCTGGCCGCGGTGAGCTTCCTCAACGCGGAGAAGGTCCCGGACGTATTCGTCGCGTCCGGGTGCGAATGCTGGAACGACCCGGCGAAGTACCCGCAGACGTTCGGCTGGCAGCTCGACTACATCCGGGAGGGGAAGATCCTCGGCCAGTACGTGAAGCAGCACTTCGCGGGCAAGAAGGTCGGCTTCTTCTACCAGAACGACGAGTTCGGCCAGGACGGGGTCAAGGGCCTGCTAGACGAGCTCCCGGCCTCGATGGTCGTGAGCAAGCAGACCTACGACCCGACCAACACCAACATCGGCCCGGCGGTCGCCGCGCTGCGCGCCTCCGGCGCCCAGGTGGTCGTCTCGTTCGCCATCCCGGCGTTCAACGCGCTGCTCAAGCTGGGCTCGCTCAAGCTCGGCTTCAACCCGACGCTGGTGGCCAGCAACGTCGGCACCGACGCGATCACGCTGAGCGGGCTGCTGGAGACGTACGCCAAGCAGGGCGGCGCCAAGGTCAACGGCAACCAGCTCATCAACGGGATCATTACCGACTACTACCTGCCCTCCCTCGGCTCGACGGACAACAGCTGGATCACGCTGTTCAAGAAGGTGCACGACCAGTACGACGCGAAGGCGCCCTTCGACGGCAACGTGCTGTACGGCGAGGCCGTCGGCTACACGTTCGTGCAGGCCATGTTCAAGGCGGGGCGCAACCCGACCCGGGCGGACCTGGTCACGGCGATCCAGAACGGGATGCCGCAAGGACCGGCGGTGGCGCCCTACTCGTATTCTTCGAGTGACCACATGGGCATCACCGGTGCGTACATGGGTGTTATCCAGAATGGCCAGCTTGTGCAGCAGGGGTCGGTCCTGACCACGGATGCGTCCGCGTCGGGTGCCATCTCCACGTATTCGGGATCCGAGCAGCAGGCGCCGGCGAGTGGCATACCGGCACCCTGATCTCGCATCGGCCATCCCAGACTGAGAGCAGGGATCAGCCGAGATGACGACGGATACCGGCCCGCGGGCAACCCGGGGGGCCCAGGGGGTACGGGGGGCCGGGCAGGCCCCCCGTGCTCGGGGGGTTCCGGGGGGTCGTCCCCCCGGGCAAGCACCTCCCCCCGGACAGATACTGCTTCTCCGGGCGGCAGAAGAGCTGTTCGGCGAGCGCAGCTACCACCGGACGACGGTCGCCGACATCTGCGCCCGGGCCGGGATGGCCACCGGCAGCTTCTACTCCTACTACGGGTCCAAGGCGGAGGTCTTCGCCGCCGTGGTCCGCGGCATCAACGACGACCTGAGGCACGCCATGAAGGCCGCCCTCGAGCACGCCGAGGGCGGCCAGCGGGCCAGGGAGCGGGCCTCGTTCCGGGCGTACTTCGACATGCTGTCCGAACGTCCCTGGATCGACCGCATCGTTCGCGAGTCCGAGTTCATCGACCAGCGCCTGTTCCGCGAGTACTACGAGCATCTGGCCCGGGGTTACGCGCGCGGCGTGCGGGTCGCCCAGATGGCCCGCGAGGTGGACGCGCGCTACGACCCCGAGGTCATCGCGTTCGCCTACACCGGCATCGGTAACTTCGTCGGCATGCGCTGGGCCGACTGGACGGCCGGCGGCCGGGTGCCCGACGACGTCCTCGACGACGTTCTCGAGCTCCTGGGCCGGGGCCTGGCACCGGGAGATTCCGGGTGAGGCCCCTTAGCCTGGCTAAACCCACTGGTGTGGACAACCCTGTGGAGGGCGTGTTGACGATGCTGTGCGTGCCGGGGGAACGGCCCCGGCCGGGTGTGGACGGCTAGCCTCGCGCGGCGGGCGGCAGGTCCGCCACGTCGGCCTGCGGCCAGTCCAGCGGCCGCGGGCCCAGGGCGGTGAGCTCGGTGAGCTGCATCGCGCACCACGGTGAGATAGGCTGGCGGCCGGCCCGCACCGCGGCGCAGAATTCGTCCCAGTCGACCCACCTGGCCTCGGCGACCTCGGCCGGATCGGGGTCGGGCGGCTCGTCGGCGTACGCCGCGTAGACCGGGCAGACCTCGTTCTCCAGCACCCCGTTGTCCATTCGCGCCTGGTAACGGAACCGTGGCAGGAGGAGCGTGAGCTTGGCCGTGCCGATCCCGAGTTCGTGCCGCAGGCGGCGGAGCACGCTGTCGGACATGGGCTCGCCCGGCAGCGGGTGCCCGCAGCAGGTGTTGGTCCACACGCCGGGGA
>Ga0335081_10003845_pt1 | contig 23660 bp, 16 predicted proteins | sample Lox_Sample_35_FD_206713 | JGI IMG/M metagenome (GOLD analysis project Ga0335081, IMG submission 206713) | Soil microbial communities from Loxahatchee National Wildlife Refuge, Florida, United States - Lox_Sample_3.5 | ecosystem: Environmental > Terrestrial > Soil > Wetlands | place: USA...
TGCTCGATGCCGTGCAGCTACCGACCCGCGACGAGGCGCTGCACGCCGCGGTGCGCGCGCAATACGGCGAAGGCACCATCGACAATCGCGCCGTCGAAGCCTATCGCGACACGCCGGACGTGCGGCCCGACAGCACGACCGAGACTTATGTGGCACTCAAGCTGATGATCGACAACTGGCGCTGGGCCGGCGTGCCGTTCTATCTGCGCACCGGCAAGGCGCTGCGAAAGAAGCTCACCGAGGTGGCGATCAAGTTCAAGCAGGCGCCGATCGCCATGTTCCGCGACACGCCGATCGAGAATTTGGCGCAGAACTTTCTGGTGCTCGGCATCCAGCCCAACGAATGCATCGGACTCGAGTTCAATGCCAAGGTGCCGGGGCCCGCGATCGCCATTGGTGGCGTCGGCATGACCTTCAAATACGAGGACTATTTCGACGTCGCGCCGTCGACCGGCTACGAGACGCTGATCTACGACTGCATGATCGGCGACGCCATTCTCTATCCGCGCGCCGACGGCATCGAGACCGCCTGGCACGTGGTGCAGCCGTTCACGGATGCTTGGGGCGAGGCCGGCGGCGGGGGTTTGTCGACCTATCGGGCGGGCAGCGACGGCCCGGCCGAGGCCGATCAGCTATTGGCGCGGGACGGCCGCCGCTGGCGCGCCATCGTGTGAGGTTTCGATCATGACCCCCAATCAGCGAAGGATCGTCGTCGTGGATGACGACGAGTTCGCGCAAGCCGCGGCGCAGCGGCTCGTCAACCGCATCAAATCCAACACCGGCCGCACTGCCATCTGCCTCACCGGCGGCTCGAGCCCGGAGGGACTTTATCGCCTGCTGGCGGAAGAGCCGTGGCGCGGCGCGGTGCCGTGGGATCGCGTGCATTGGTTCATGGGCGACGACCGCTTCGTTCCGCTCACCGATCCGCGCAGCAATATGGGCATCGCGCAGCGGCTGTTTCTCGATCGCAGTCCGGCGCCGCGCGGCAACGTGCATCCGATCCCGACCGACACCAACTATCCGGAAGGCGCGGCGAACCTTTATGCCGACGAGCTGAAAAGCTTCTACGGCGCCGAGCAGCTCGACCCGGCGCGGCCGCTGTTCGATCTCGTGCTGATGGGGCTTGGCCCCGACGGCCACGTGGCGTCGCTCTATCCGGGGCAGCGCTCGCTCGAGGAGAAGGAGCGCTGGGTGGTCGGCGTCGGCAAGGCCGGCTGGGAGCCGTTCGTGCCGCGCGTGACGCTCACCTTCCCGACGCTCGCGTCGAGCCGCGAAATGCTGTTCATGGTCGACGGCGTCGGCAAGCGCGACATTCTGCGGCGCGTCTTCGCGGGCGAGGATCTGCCGGGCAACCGCGTCTATTCAAACGGCGAATTCGTCTGGCTGCTCGACCGCGCCGCGGCGCCCGAGGCCGTGTCGTGAAGGCCGACGCCGCACCCTCGGTCATCGTGGTGATGGGCGTCTCCGGCTCCGGCAAGAGCACGATCGCCTCGATGCTCGCCCATCGCCTGCATTGGGTCTACGAGGACGGCGACTGGTTTCACCCCAAATCCAACGTCGAGAAGATGCATCACGGCGAGCCGCTGACCGACGAGGATCGCTGGCCGTGGCTCAAATCCATCGCCGCCTGGATCGACCAGACGCGCAACGCCGGCCACCACGGCATCGTCGCCTGCTCGGCGCTCAAGCGCGCCTACCGCGATATCCTGGTCGGCGCGCGCACCGATGTGCGGCTCATCTATCTCAAGGGCGACCGCGACTTGATCGCGCGGCGCATCGCCGCGCGCGACGATCATTTCATGCCGGCCTCGCTGCTCGACAGCCAGTTCGCCGCGCTGGAGCCGCCGGGCCCCGAGGAGCGCCCGATCGTCGCGCCGATCTCGCCCCATCCCCGCGACATCGTCGACGGCATCGTTCGCGCGCTGGGCATTTCCGCCGACGCGGCGCCGGCGCGCGATGCTTAGACTTAACGCTGGGCGAGCGGCCGGGCCACGGCCTCGAGCGGCTTGCGTTCCGCATCGACACCGAAGCGCCATTCGATCGCGGCCGCGGCGATCATCAATGTGGCGCCGAGGATATAGCCCGCCGCGACGCTCGAGCGGGAGCCGATTTCGATGAGCCTGCCGAACAGCCACGGCCCGGCGATACCGCCGACACCGGTCCCCAACGCGTAGAAGAGCGCGATCGCCAGCGCCCGCACCTCCAACGGAAAGGTTTCGCTGACGGTCAGATAGGCCGAGCTCGCCGCCGCCGAAGCGAAGAAGAATATGACCATCCAGGCGACAGTCTGCGTCTGCACCGACAAAAGGCCGTAGCGGAACGCCAGCGCGTTGCCGGCGAGCAGCAGACCCGACACCGCATAGGTCGAAGAGATCATGATCCGGCGGCCGAGCACGTCGAACAGCCGGCCGAGCAGCAGCGGGCCGAGGAAATTGCCCACGGCGAACGGCAGCACGTACCAGCCTACGCCCGTGGCCGGCACGCCGAAGAAATCGATCAGGATCAGCGCATAGGTGAAGAACACCGCGTTGTAGAAAAAGGCCTGCGCCGCCATCAGGCTCAGGCCGACCAGCGCGCGCCGCCGGTAAGTTTGGAACAGCGCCCGCATCACCTCGCGCAGCGGCGTGTGCGTGCGGCGCACAAGGCGGATGACCGGCAGGTCGCGGGCGGCTGTTCCGCCCGAACCGCCGTATCGCTGCGCGATCTCGGTAACCACCGCGGTCGCGGCTTCCAGATGTCCGTGGGTCATCAGCCAGCGCGGGCTTTCGGGCAGCCAGCGTCGCATGAACACGATGATCAGCCCGAGCGCCGCACCGATCAGGAACGCGAGCCGCCAGCCGAGCGCCGGCGCAACGACGGCAGGGTCGAGCAGAACGATCGAGCCCGCGGCGCCGAGCGCTGCGCCGATCCAGAAGCTGCCGTTGATCACGAGATCGGTCCAGCCGCGAAAGCGCGCGGGAATCAGTTCCTGTATCGCCGAATTGATGGCGGCATATTCGCCGCCGATTCCGGCGCCGGTCAGAAAGCGGAACAGGGCGAAGCTCGAAAAGCTCCACGACAGCGCCGTCGCCGCGGTGGCCGCGAGATAGACCGCAAGGGTGACAAAAAACAGCTTTCGGCGTCCGAGGCGGTCGGTCAGCCAACCGAAAAAGACCGCGCCCAAGACCGCGCCGATAAGGTAGACGCTGCCGGCGGTGCCGACCTCGGCGTTGCTTAAGCCCAATCCGGAGCTTTGTTTCAGCGCGCCCGACAGCGAGCCTGTCAACGTGACTTCGAGCCCGTCCAGGATCCAGCAGGCGCCGAGCCCGGTGACCACCAAGGTGTGAAAGCTAGTCCACGGCAACGCGTCGAGCCGCGCCGGTACGTCCGTTTCAAAGATTCCGGACGACGCATCGGCGCGCGTCGTTTCTTTCGTCGAGATCGGCCTGGCAGCGAGACCAAAATGCCGCGATGCTTTGGGCGCAATTCTGGGCGCTGTCTTCGACGATGCCATTCGTGAATAGCTGTGCGGCCATCGGGGCGGCTGCCAAGAACGCTCACCCGTCCCCTTCTTGGCAACGCTGCAGCGACGGCGTCGTTCCGCCGCCGCGCCTTTTACAGCTTTTTGCGGGTGCCCGAGCCACCCCAGCAGGGAACCGGGCTCAGGCCCCGGCGCGAATACCCGGGGCCTTTACACGGCGAGATGCCGGATTTGCGCCTGCCGCGAAAAATCACAGCCCCATCGCCGGCGCGACGACGAACTTTTGCAGGATCATTCCGTTGCGGGATTAATCCAGTTCACTCATGCGCCGCGCTGCCGCACCACTTCAGCCAATCCTGCTGCACCGAATCCCTCGGTCCCTTGGCAAAGGCGCACCACTCGCTCTCCGGCGTCGCAAGCGACCGCGTCGCGGTTCGTTCCGGTGGTGCGTTGAAGACCGCCTGGCAACCCGCACTGAGATTCTTTTTGTTGGTCTTGAGACAATTAACGATGGCGTCAATGTTCGGAATCTGAGAAGCGCACAATCTGAACACATCCGGCGTGCACGCGGCGCGCTGCTCTTCGGTGCCGGGCGCGGAACTCGCCGTCGAGTGCAACATCGCAGTAACGGCGATAACCGACCCAAGAAAGATACCCAAACGCGGGATTGTTGTCGCAATCTTCTTCATAACACTCTCCATCTGTAAGTTTTCGCAAAGCCTACGCTTTTCGAACTGTTCGATCCCTCCCGTCAGAAGCCAACCCCGATGGTCGCATGCCCGCCTCCGCCTCCTCCGCCGCCGCCGCCATGGCTGGTGGCTTCCTGCCTGACCATCGGCACCGGACGAGGCGCCGGTGGCGGCGCCTGCTTGGCCTGCTGATGCTTCGCCGGCGCTTCCTCTTCGTGCTTCTTGGCGACGGGCTTGGGCTGTTCGGCAACGATGCATTGATCGCCCTCGACGACCTTTCCGGCCGGACAGACGAGCGGACACACCCGGCTCGTCTGGCCCGTCAGCTCGGAAACCAACGTATCGCCGATCGGCACGTCGCCGCTTTGTTTGCCGAGAGCCGCCTGATAGTGCTGCAGCGCCGTCTTGGTTGCATCGTTCAGATTGCCGTCGACCGTGCCGGTGAAGCAGCCGAGCCTGGTCAACTGCTGCTGAGCAGCGCGCACCTGATCGGGCGTGTTGACGTCGGGAGCGTTCGCCTTTTCGAGCGCGGCTGTCACGAGCGGACGAAGCCGTTCGCAAGTGAGGGCCTGCGCCAGCTTCGTTAAGTCATCCTTCGCCTGCTTGCCGGCCGCTTGCAGGGTGGTGAGACGCTTCTGTTCGTCATTGCAAGCCGCCTCCTGCTTGCGCGCGGCTTCGGCCCGCGCCGCCTGCTCCGCCTCCTGCTGGCGCTTCAGCGCGGCTTCGCGCTCGGCGAGCTGCCGTGCCTGCTCGGCCGCCTGGGCCTCCTGCTGCGCCTTGGCGAGAGCCGCCTCCTGCTCCGCCTTCCTCCGCGCCGCCTCTTGCTGAGCCTTTTGCGCCGCGTCGGCGTCGGCCTTCTGCCGGGCAGCGGCGGCGGCCGCTTCCTGCTGTGCCCGCGCCGCCTCGGCAAGCTGCTTCTGCCGGGCTTCTTCCTCGCGCTTCTGGGCCGCATCGCGCTCGGCCTGCGCCCGCGCCGCTTCCGCGGCCTTGGCCGCTTCTGCAGCCTTGGCGAGAGCCGCTTCCTGCTCCGCTTTCTTGCGCGCGTCCTCGTCGGCCTTTCGTTTCGCCTCCGCTTGGCGCTGCGCCTCCGCGGCCGCTTCGCGCGCGGCCTGTTCCTTCGCCGCGCGCTCCTGAGCGGCGCGTTGAATCGCATCGATATGGGATTGGGCGATATTGGCTAAAACGGACGTCGGGAATTTCTTGATGAAACTCCGAAAATCATCTTCGCTGCTGGAATCCTTGATCCGGTCCCACGACCGCTGCTCCTCGGTCGACGGACCCGGCGGCGCCGGCGGCTTCGGCGTCTCGAGTGCGGCGAGCGTCGGCTTCGGCGCCGCGCTGGCAGCGGCTGCCGCTTCCGTGTTCAGCTTTGCGATCTGCTGGCGGGCGAGGTCCGAATAAAAGCCCGTCGGGTGCTGGGTCAGGAAGACCTCCCAAGCACCCCTGGTGCCGATTTTCTCGACCAATCCGTAGTCGCTTTTCACGCCCTGCAGATCGTCCACCGCGGCAACCGCAACCGGTTGAGCCGGTGCGGCAACCAGCGCGACGGTGCCTGCACCAAGCGAGCCGTAGACGTACGGCTCCTGGCGATTGCCGGTCCTCTTCAAAACATCGTCGCGAACACGGCCGAACGCCAGGCGAATGTCCAATCCCGGCACGAACAGATTGTTGATCAGCGCCAACGCGAACGGGCTGTGATCGCCCTCGCCGTCCTCGGCTTGGGAACCCGCCCGCGCCGCGTAGGCGACAAGCGTATTCGTGGCGCTCGGTTCGATCGCGCCTAATCCCGGATTGACTCCGCGCACCGAGGCCGTGCGCTCTTTCTTCATCGACCGGCCAAAAGGATTATCGCGGCAAGCGTCAAGAATGATGACGCGCAACTTTCGAGCCCCATCTACCGACTGAGCCAGCCGTTCGAGCGTGATGGCCTCGTCGTCGGCGTCGCGATCGCTTTTCAGCTTCGCATCCACGGGGATCAGATAATTGGTGCCGTGGATCTCAAGACCATGGCCCGCATAATAGATGACCGCGATGTCGGCGTCGGTTGCGGCATCTTCGAATTGCCGAATCGCGCGCTTGAAATCCAAATTGCCGACATCGTATTGCGCGCTGACAACTTCGTAGCCGGCCTTGGTGAACATGGCGGCGATCGACTTGGCGTCCTTGGCCGGATTGGGCAGGACCGGAGCGTTCTGATAGGTGGAATTGCCGATGACGAGCGCGACACGCCGTTCCGCGCGCGCCGGTTCAGCCCACGTGGCAGCGCCGAACAGCGCCAGGGCCAAAACCAAAGCTGAGGGAACAAGTCTGCTCATCCGTCGTTCCCGAAGCACCTGCCGTACGAGGCGCACGCCGATTCGGGGCTAGAACTGACGATTCCGCGCTTCCACGGCACTCTTAGCATTGCAGAGTGGGCCCAACAATTGCTGCCTACGACGCTTTACCTCGATGGCCGTAATCAGCCCCATGCCAGGGCCAGCTTTGGCCGGCCTTGGCCTCGCCGATCGGCTATTTTTGCGCTTGGTTTGCCGAGCTCAGGTTAACGATCTGAACGCGGCGGTTTTCGGCGGCATAAGGATTGGCTTTGTTCTTCAGCTCGCGAAACCCGTAGCCAGCGGTCGTCAAATTGTCGCCCGACAACTGAAGCTTGCCGACAAGGTATTGCTTTACAGCCTCGGCGCGGCGCTCCGACAGCAATTGGTTATAGGCGGCGTTCCCCTTTGCGTCGGTATGACCGCTGAGCACGATGACCGAGTTTTCCAGTTGGGCGGAGCGCAGGGCGTCGCCGAGTTGCTTCAGTTGCGGCTCGGCCTTGGATGCGAGCACGGCCGAATTGAAGTCGAAGTAGATTTCCAGATCGATCTTGTTGCTGGTTTTGGCCAGTTCGGTCACGTGATCGCCCTCGTCCAAGGTCAATGAACGGGTGCGATGGCGCAGGCCTTCGATGAAGGCGCGGTCGGAATCGCTTACCGCTGGCCCCGCCGGGGCGGTGAGGCTCCTGGTGAGCGGCGCCGGTGCCAACGCTTTGATGATCTGATCCGCCGAGATGTCCTCAGCCGAGGCGGAAATAGCCGTCGCAGACCACAGAAAGCCTGTCACAAGAGCGGAACTTGCCAACCGCCCTGCGAGTTTAAGGCACAGCCGCGTCATCGTCGTTCTCCTCGATGCCGGGAGACCCCGGCCCCCTCTAGCCGAAGCCCCCGAATTTCACGGGAATCATGCCGGCAACACCGACATTCCACGTTCTCTCCCATAGAGCGGTAGCAAGCGACCGATTCCGGCGCGATACCGCCAGAAAATTTCTTATTGACGGGCGCCGGAATCCGCCCCGCCCAGCCGTCGCAATATACCATGGAGCTTGTGCGCCCGACACGGGAAACCATTGCCGAGGGCAGGGTCGGGCGCGTAGCCTGTCGCGTCGTCTCGCGCGAAATGCGGGGGGAACGAACGCGTTAAAGGAGCTACGGGCCCTAGCCGATGGGACGCCAGCCATGACAAACCGTCGCAGACTGAACGCAGGCCTTGTTGCGGTAGCCGTTGCGCTAGCGGTTGCTTTAGCTTTGGCCGGAGGCTCCGTTTTGCCCGCCTGGAGCACCGAAATGACGCTGCCCGCCACGCATCAGCCTTCCAAAGCCAGTACACCGGCGAAGAAGCAGGCATGGCGTCATTTCATCAGGATTGCGAGCGCAGCGCCGTCGCCGAGACCGGTTGAGTTGCGCGGCGCTGTTTTGCCGATCATTCTTGGCGTCGCTTATTGACCCTACCGACCAACCGGGCCCTTACAGGCCGTAGTCAGATGCTGCAAAAACCCGGGTCACGACCCGGGTTCTGCAACTCATAATCCATCTCCGTCAGAGGCTCACGGCCCGGTATTGAACTTATAGTCAAGGCCGATCTTTTCCTCCCACACGTGCATACCAACCCGAAGCGCACTGCCGTCTGAAGCAATCACGTTGGTGTCGCCAAAGCTAATGTAGTTGGCTTCAGCCTTCGCGGACCAGTTTTGCGTGAGAGCGAACTGACCGCCCCAGCCGATGAGCCAGCCGGCGCGGTTGGTGCTGGCTGCAAAGCCCGTGGCGACTGCCTGCGCCGGATTGGCACATTGGATCGCGCTAACGTTGGCAGGATTATTGTTCGTGCAGACTGCCGTGAACCGCTCGTTGGTCCAAGCGCCGCCGCCCTTGACGTAGAGCAGCACGCGATCCCAGGCATAGCCGACGCGTGCCGCGATATCGCCGATCCAGCTGGCGCGGGCGTTACAGCTCGTCAGGAACATTGCCCCCGGGACCCCGAGCACCGGCACGTTCGTGGATCCACCTGGATCGCAGGACATGCCGCCCCTGGTGTTGGTGCCGGCGATGTCGCCGACGACGCCAAACACGTATTTGCCGGTCTGCCAGTCGTAGCCGACGTTGCCGCCGCCAAGGAAGCCGCCGATGTGCGGCGCGACTCCACCGACGCCGTAGCCCCAATCGGCTGTGCCGAGCGTGGCGCCGGCAAAGGCGCCGACATAGAAGCCGGTCCAGTTGACCGCCTGCACGACGGGCGGCGCCTTGGCTTTGAAGATGCCGGCCTTAGGCGCTTCCGGGCTGAACTGATAACGGATGCCGCCGGTGCCACTCAGGCCTTCCAGATGCGGTCCGTCACGATAATCTACGCGCACGAAGCTGAGCCAGCCTGTGCCTGCAAGGGCGGCAGAGACGCCCAGGGAGTATTGGCCAAAGGTCCCGATGGTCGAAACCGAGCCAGTGCCTGCACCCGAGAAGGGGGTCCCGCCGGCGACGCAACATCCAGGGTTGGTCGCGTAATTTGCTGTCAGGTTCGGACCGAACTCATGCCAAACACTGATGGCGGCGAACGGTTGCCAAACGACACCGCCTGACTCGAACGTCTCACCGACGCGAACACCGAGCCGCCCGATATCGCTTTTGATGGTGTTGAAGGTTAGAGTGCCTGGAAGCCGATCGTTAAGAGGAACTGTGCTGCCGGCCGTAGTAAACTGCAACGGATCGACATTCACCCGCGATATGATGATCGATCCCGACGGTTCGATAAACCAGTTCGAATTAGGAATCTGCCAGTTGTAGCCGGCTGACCCGCTGAACGACCAGCCGTGAGCGTCAAGTTGTTCTCCAAACAGATTTGTGCCGGGCGCAGCTAAGCTGCTTTGATAATACTCCAAGCGAACTAGACCATCGGCGAAAAATCCGCCCTTCGTAGCGGCGCCATAAATGCCGATGAAGGGAATTTGCGTCGTCGTGGTGAAAGGCCCGCCGCCGGTCGGCACGCCACCGTTACTGGGATCCGTCCACTGCAGGAACCCTCCCTGTAGGGTACTGCTCGTTCCCAAATATCCCGCAGTTGCTCCGACATGGAGATTCCAACCATTCACGTTGAGTTCGGAAATATCGCGGCCGAACTGTATCCCGGCGAAATCGGTTCTTACACTCTGTGTGCAGTTCGCGAATGTGTTGGTCGTCCCTGCGCCGTTCGTGCCCGCAATGGTGATGGCGCTGCTGGACTTTATGGTGACCTCACCGCCGACGCCACGGGTCCATATGCCGCCGCCCTGCTGGTCCGGTGCCGGATTGGCCGGAGCGCCTACAAACGAGGAACTCTGCAGGAGGAAAGCTGTACTCGACGAGGTAATCGATGCCCCGACCATGCTACCAACCGAACCGGCCGACGTTCCGATCGCCGCCAAGTTATTGATCGGTCCGGAGGGGCCGAGCACGCAATTCTGCGCTTGCGCGCCGGAGGCCGCGCAAAGCGCCGCCGACAAAACGACCCCCGCGAGGAGCCAACTGCGGCGCTGCACCCTGGGCAGGCCTGGCGCCGATTCGATAGCTTTTTTCAATGCTTGCGCAGTTGGAATGCTACGGGAAACGGTCGTCAACATTGCAGCCCCCGTCGTCGCCTGTCCCTGCCTTTAGCGGCACTCTGGTTGGAGCCAGTATATTTTCTCGCCGCACGCCTGAAAGACCTGATGGCGTATTTTGCCTGTGAACATCGCGTTATTCCGCGGTGTGTGCTGATTCAGCAACAATCGATCCCGGAGGCGAGACGAGATCCTTGGATGACGGTCGAGGTTGGTTCGCGACAGCCGCATCGTTCGTTCCGATTGCATGCTGACGAGCTTGCAGGGCGCCCCGTGAGGGCCGCTGCATTGCGCAGTTGAGGTCCTGCGGCTATCCTGATTTCGGGAGGGGTACAGCACCCGCTAACCGGCCGCCCGCCGCGGCTATCGTGGTCTGCCCGTCATGGCTTGCCACGGTCCGAAAAATGGCCCGGAAAGATGGCGATGGCCGCAATGCCACAACAGCGTCGCAACGGTCGATCGCGTGCATGAAACAGCGCCTCACCTGGTTGCTCAGCCTATTGATCTTGGCCATAGCCGTCGCGCCGGCGGCCGCTGCACCGCAGAGCGGTGTCGCGTTGCTGATCGGCAACGCCGCTTATCCCAACGCCGAAGCGCCGCTGAAGGAGCCGGTCAGCGACGCCCGCGCGCTGGGCGCCCAGTTGCGCGATCAGGGTTTTGACGTAACCGTCGCCGAAAACCTGTCCAAGCAGGCGATGCGGCAGGCGCTCGACCGGTTCTTCGGCAAGCTCAAGTCCACCGGCACGGCGCTGATCTTCTTCAGCGGCTTCGGCATCCAGACCAGTCGTCAAAGCTATCTCATTCCCGTCGACGCTCAGATCTGGAACGAAGGCGACGTGCGCCGGGAAGGGTTCAGTCTCGAGAAAATCCTCAGTGACATGGCTGACCAAGGCGCCAGCGTCAGGATCGCAGTCGTTGACGCGTCGCGGCACAACCCCTATGAGCGCAACTTCCGCAGTGCGCCGGCCGGCCTTGCCGCGATCACGGCCCCGAAGGGCGCGGCGGTGATGATGTCGGCGCCGTCCGAATCGGTGATCAGCGACGGCAGCGCGGCGGTGTTTGTCCCCAACTTGATCAAGGAGTTGCGCGTGACGGGCGCCACCGTCGAGCAGGTTCTCAATCGCACGCGGATGGACGTGTCGCGCGACACCAAAGGACAGCAGGTTCCGTCGTTCTCGTCGTCTCTGGCGGAAGACTTTGCGTTCGCATCCGGATCGCAATCAAGTCCCAGCCCGCAACCGAAGATCACTGAGGCCGAGCCTGTCGAGAAGCCTGCGCTGCCGCCGGCCGCGACGGCTCCCAAGCCCGCGGCGGCGCCGCCGACATCGACCTCAACCAAGCCGGCGGCCCCCGCCTCAGCCCCAGCACCGCAAGCGGCCAAGCCGGCGCCGGCGACCGCGACGTCCACGAGCACGCAACCCGACCCCGAAGCGGAGGCCCGCCACGACTACGCCGTCGCCGAGCTGCGCGCGACCAAACAGGCTTGGGACGATTTTCTGGCGAAGCATCCGACCGGGTACTACGCCGATCTGGCCCGGTTGCAGATCGGCAAGCTCGCCAAAGTCGCGCCGAGTGTCACACCGCAGCCGTCGCCGAGTGCCGCGCCGCAGCCGTCGCCGAGTGCCACGCCCCAACCGTCGCCGTCTACTGAACCCGCCCCGACGGATTTGCCCGGCTATTACCGGCGCGGCCAGCACTACGCCCTAGCCGGGCAATACGACAAGGCGATCACGGACTTCGGCGAGGTGATACGGCTTAATCCGAAGCATGCCGGAGCGCTCAACGACCGCTGCTGGGTGCGGGCCATCAAGGGAGATCTGAACAATGCGCTGAAGGACTGCAACCAGGCGCTGGCGATCGCGCCGAACTACGCGGACGCGCTCGACAGCCGCGGCTTCACCAATTTGAAGCTTGGCATGCTGCCTCGCGCGATCGCCGACTACGACGCGGCGCTCGACCGCGATCCTAAACGCGCCACGTCGCTTTACGGCCGTGGCATCGCAAAATCCCGCAACGGCGACATTGATGGCGGCAAGAAGGACATCGACGCCGCAAAAGCCATTCAAGCGTCGATTGCCGACGAGTTCGCCGGCTATGGCATTCAACAGCGGTAAAGGCCATGGCCCGGCAAGGGTCGCCGTCACGCCGTCCATCCTCGTGACGGCGATCGGCATTTTGGTTTTTGCAGCCGACGAAAGCCGCGCCCAGACATCGGGCGTATCGGCGCTTGTCGTCAAGGCGGCGAACGCTTGCTTCGATTCGGTCGTTCGCTTCACTGGCGTGGTCGTGCCGCGGGCCGAGGCGGTCGTCAATTTCAACATGGACGGCTATGTGATCAGCGAAGTCTTGGTCGGCGAAGGCGACACGGTCACCGCCAATCAGGCGCTGGTGAAGGTATCGCGGCTGTCGGCGAGCGCCCCTGCCCCATCGGGTGGCGGCCAGCAGCAAGCTGCCGGCCAGGCGCAACAGCAGCAACAGCCCGCGACCATGACGCTGAACGCGCCGGCTGCCGGACTGGTGAGCAAAAGCACCGCCAAGGTCGGCGCCGTTGCCGCCGCAGTGCCGCTGCCGCCGCCGATGGGAGCCGGCCCTCTGTTCCGCATCATCGTCGGCAACAGGCTCGAAATCGAGGCCGAAGTGTCGAGCGTTCACTTGCCCAAGCTCGATGCCGGGCAACAAGCGCGCGCGCGGCTCGAAAATGGCCGCGACGTGAAGGCGAACGTCCGCATCATCATGCCGGAGGTCGAGCCCAGCACCCAGCTCGGAAAAGTGCGACTGAGCCTCGACAGCGATCCCGCGATTCGCGCCGGCATGTTTGCCAACGGCGCGATCGATGCCAGCCACAGCTGCGGCGGCATCTCGGTTCCGCGCTCGGCCGTGCAATATAGGACCGAGGGCACGACGGTGCAGGTGGTGCGCGACAACACCATCGAGACGCGCCGTGTGCATCTCGGCCTCTTCACCGACACCGACATCGAAGTGCAGGACGGCGTCAAACCGGGCGAGCTCGTCATCGCCAACGGCGGTACATCGCTCCACGACGGCGATCGCGTCAATCCGATGTTTGCCGATGACGACGGTCAGCGAGGAGTACGCTGATGGCGCTGAACGTATCGGCCTGGTCGATCCGACAACCGCTGCCAGCGATCGTCGTCTCGCTCATCATGCTGGCGCTCGGCTGGATGAGCTTTTTGAAGCTGCCCATTACCCGGCTGCCGAACGCCGACATTCCGGTCATCTCGGTCGTCGTTGCCCAGTTTGGCGCCGCGCCGGCCGAACTCGAGGCGCAAGTCACCAAGCCCATCGAGGACGCCGTGTCTGGCGTCGAAGGCGTCCACAACATCGAGTCGACGATCACCGACGGTATTTCGGCGACGACGATCATGTTTACGCTCGAGTCGAATACCGACCGCGCGCTCAACGACGTCAAGGATGCGGTCACAAGAGTACGCAACACGCTGCCGCAAAATATCAACGAGCCGCTGGTGCAGCGCGTCGACGTCGTCGGCCTGCCGATCTTGACCTATGCCGCAATCTCGCCCGGCAAGACGCCCGAGCAGCTGTCGTGGTACGTCGACAACGACGTCATTCGCGCCTTGCAGGGCGTGCACGGCGTGGCCCAGGTCGAACGCGTCGGCGGCGTCGAGCGGGAGATCCTCGTCTCGCTCGATCCGCAGCGGCTGGAGGCCGTGGGTCTCACGGCGCTCGACGTCAGTCATCGGCTGCGCGGCACGATCGTGAACGTTGCCGGCGGTCGCGCCGGGATCGGCGGCCGCGACGAAGCGATCCGGACCCTGGCCGGCAGCAACACCGTCGCGGGTCTGGCGGCGACCATGATCAGCCTGCCGTCCGGCGGCGAGGTACGCCTCGACGATCTCGGCATCGTCACCGATACCGTCGCCGAACGCAGCACGTTTGCCCGGGTCAACGGCGAGCCCGTGGTCGCGGTCGCGATCACCCGCGCCAAAGGCGCAAGCGACGTCGTCGTGGCCAAGCAAGCGCAGGCCCGCATCGACCAGCTCGTGGCCGCGGATTCGACCGTGGACCTGAGACTGATCGACAGCTCCGTCGATTTCACGCGCGGACACTACGAGGACGCCATCCAAACACTGTTTGCCGGAGCCACCCTCGCTGTCCTCATCGTATTTCTGTTCCTGCGCGACTGGCGCCTCACCCTCATCGCGGCGGTCTCGCTGCCGCTTTCGATCTTCCCGGCGTTTTGGGCGATGGACCTTCTCGGCTTTTCGCTGAACCTCGTCAGCCTGCTTGCGATCACGCTCAGCACCGGCGTCCTTGTCGACGATGCGATCGTCGAAGTCGAGAACATCGTGCGGCACATACGCATGGGAAAATCGCCCTATCAAGCCGCCATCGACGCGGCCGACGAGATCGGGCTCGCAGTCATCGCCATCAGCCTGACGATTGTTGCGATCTTCGCGCCGGCAAGCTTCATGTCCGGCATCGCCGGTCAGTTCTTCAAGCAGTTCGGCATCACCGTGTCGGTCCAGGTGATATTCTCGCTGCTGGCGGCGCGCTTCATTACGCCGATGCTGGCCGCATATTTCCTGCAACCGCACGTGCATGTCGAGCAAGCGCCCGGGCGTTTGCTGAAGGCCTATACCGTGCTCGTGAGCTGGTCGGTTCGACACTACATCTTCACCATCTGCATCGGCCTTGTCTTGTTTGCTGCTTCGATCTGGAGCATGGGGCTTCTGCCCAAGGGATTCCTTCCGGCACAGGACGCCGCAAGGTCGCTGCTGGCGATCGAGCTGCCCCCCGGCTCGCAACTTTCCGATACCGAGCGCAAGACCGAAGACGTCGTCGCGATGCTGCGCAAGCGGCCGGAAGTCAAAAGCGTCTTCGTCGATGGCGGCCGCCTGGCGCACACACAGGAGGTGCGGAAAGCCTCGCTGATCATCAATTACACGCCGAAATCCAAGCGCTCACTGACGCAGCACGAGCTGGAGCTGCAGATCGGCCGGAGCCTCGCCGACGTCCCCGACATTCACTACTGGTTCCTGGACGAAAACGGCCTGCGTGCCGTCTCGCTGACCGTCAGCGGCGCCGACAGCAGGACCGTCGACAACGTGGCGAGCGAACTGGCACGACAAATGCAGCGTATACCGCTGATCGCGAACGTGACCGCGGCCACTTCGCTCGAGCGCCCGGAGCTTCGCATCCGTCCGCAAAGCGACCTCGCCACGCGGCTCGGTGTATCGACCGAAAACCTCGCGGAGACCATCAGGGTAGCGACCATCGGCGACTTCGGTCCGGCGTTGGCGAAATTCGATGCCGGCGACCAGCAGATTCCGATTCGCGTGCAGCTGGAGGACAGCGCACGAACCGACCGGCAAGTGCTCGAGCAACTGCGGGTGCCGCTGCCCATGGGACGCGGCAGCGTTCCGCTGCGGGCCATCGCCGACGTAAGGCTCGATCAGGGACCGACCAGCATCAGCCGCTTCAATCGCGAACGTCAGGCGACGGTCTCGGCCGACCTGACCGGCACCGCGGCGCTTGGCGACGCCTTGAAAAAGATCTACGAGCTGCCGGTGATGAAGGGTTTGCCCAAAGGCATCACCGTCAGCGAATCCGGTGACGCCGAAAGCCTGAACGAATTGGCCAACGGATTTAAGACGGCGATGATCGGCGGGCTGATGATGGTCTACGCGGTGCTTGTGCTGTTGTTTGGCAGCTTCCTGCAACCGATCACGATCCTGTTCTCGTTGCCGCTGTCGATCGGCGGTGCCATTATCGCGTTGCTTTTGACCGGACAGCAACTCACCACGCCGGTGTGGATCGGCGTGCTCATGCTGATGGGCATCGTGACCAAGAACGCGATCATGCTGGTCGATTTCGCCATGGAATCCATGCACGCCGGCATCGAACGCGACCTCGCCATCATCGATGCCGGCCAGAAGCGAGCGCGCCCGATCATCATGACCACGATTGCCATGATCGCGGGGATGATGCCGGCCGCGTTGGCCTACGGCGCCGGCGGCGAGTTTCGTTCCCCGATGGCAATCGCCGTGATCGGCGGCTTGACCATATCGACCTTGTTGTCGCTTGTTTTCGTTCCCGCCTTCATGGCCATGATGGACGACATCGGCAAGTTCATCTGGCGCTACGGCAGACGCCTTCTCACGTCCGGAAAAGACGCCGCCACGCCGTCAGGCGCGGATCGGGCACAGGCCCATTGAGCAATGCAACAGACGGTTGGCCGGTGCGGCATGGTGCACGTCGGCGGAGCTGACGCGGTCCGGTGAATTCGCGGCCCGTTGCGACGGCGGCGCCAAGGGGTTCGACATGAAGTGGCACAGGATTGCAATCATCGCAGCACTGCTTGTCTGCGCACTTTTGGTCATTTTCGGCATCCCGGCGAACTTCCTGGTCGGCACGTTGCAATCGCGATTCGAAGCCGCCACGCAATACCGGCTGCATCTCGGCGGCCAAACCACGGTGAGCTTCTGGCCGTCGCCGACGATCTCGCTTCGCGATGTCACCTTGTTTACCGGCGGCGAGCAGGATGCCGAGGGTCGCTTCAAGGCCGAAAGCGTTCACCTCGCCCTTTCGTTTGCCGGGCTTTTGAACGGGCATCCGCGGGTCACGCAATTGCGGATTTCGCACCCGACGCTTCGCGTGCCCTTGGCGCGCGAGCGCAACGCACCTGCACCGATCGCCCCGGCCGCCGCGCCCGCCAGCGCGCCGACGGAGGTTCCCGTCATCGATCACATCGTCGTCGAGCAGGGCACGGTCGCGTTTTCCGGCCGAGGCGCGCGCGGCGAAGGCCAGATCGATCACATCGATCTCGACGTGGCGCTTCCGCCGGCCGCCGATGCGCCGACCCTGACCGGCAGTCTTCAGATCGATGGCCAACTGCTTCGGGTCGAGCTGAAATCGAAAGTCCTGCCTCAAAGCCTGGAGGGGCAGACGATCCCGATAGAGCTCAAACTGCAAGGTCCCGCCCTATCGGATCAGCCGCTCTCGGCAAGCGCGGAATTGCGGTCGAGAGCCAATTCGCTCGCCATCAACTCGCTCAGCGGGCGCTTTGCCACAAGCCGCTTCAACGGCTGGGCGGCGATCGATTTCAGCGCGAACAAGCCTTTGGTGAAAGCCGATCTCGATTTTGACCGTTTGCAGATCTGGCCCGAATCAGGCCGGCGCGACGCCAACCGCAATACCTTGACGGAGCCGTGGAGCGATCGTCAGTACAATCCCGACACGTTGAAGTTTTTCGACGCGCAGATGCGGGTGTCGGCGAGCGATTTCACGGTCAGCGCGTTTCGCGTCGCCCCGACCGCGGTGCAAATTGCTCTGGACAAAGGCGTCCTCAAAGCGACGCTGGAGAACACAGCGCTCTATCAAGGAACCGCGGAAGGAACGCTCCTGCTCGACGCGTCGGGCCCGGTGCCGCTGCACGCCATGCATGTGCGACTGGCCGGCATCAACGCGCTGCCGATGCTTTCGGATGTCGCCGGTTTCGAGTCGCTGGAAGGCATGTTGCAGGCCAACATCGACGTCAATGCTTCCGGCGCGAGCCAGCGCGCCGCCATGTCGAGCCTCGGGGGTACCGTGGATTTTCACCTCGCCCAGGGCGCCGTGCGCGGCATCGACGTCGGCAAGCTGATGCACAATCTGACCAGCACCATCCTCGATGGTTGGCAACAAAATCCGGACGACAAGACACCGTTGACCGATCTGACGGCGACCTTCAACCTCGCCAACGGCGTGGCGACCACGACCAATCTTGCGCTCGCCGGGCCGATCGCGCGCGTGACCGGAGCCGGCAGCGTCGACATCGCGGGAAAGACGTTGCAATTGCGGGTGGACCCGCGGCTCGTCGTCGGCCAACAAGACGCAGGCGCAGCCGGCACCGGTCTGGGCGTGCCCGTCCTCATCCAAGGCAATTGGAGCGCGCCGAAGATTTATCCGGACGTCGCCGGAATTCTCAACGACCCGGCAAGCGCATTCGACCGCCTCAAAGCAGCCGGCCAAGGCTTGTTCGGCTTCAATCGCCAATCGGGCGATACCGGGGCTGCAGCCGGCCCCAATCAGCCGGGCGGAGGCGCACTGGACAGTCTCATCGGGGGATTTCTCAAGGACTCTCCCGGGCACGGTGGCGGTCTGTTTGGAAGCGGTCGATGAGGCAGAGGGGAGTAAACAGTACGATGGGCGCGCTTTTGCTGGACGGCTCGACCGGCGTCTCGGCTCGTTCTTCGAGCATGGCCATCGCTGCCGCAGCGCTGCTGATATCGACGATCCATTCGTTCGCCGCCGACGCGCCCGCCCCAAGCCTATCCGCAGCCATGACGGTGACGGTCGCACAGGTCAAGAACGCCTGCTTCGCCGATACGCTGGTGGTGATGGGCAATCTGGTGCCGCACAATGAAGTGCTCGTGCGCCCCGATCGCGAGGGGCTGCAGATCAAGGAGATTTTGGCGGAAGTCGGAAAGAGCGTGAATGCGGGCCAGGCACTCGCCCGCCTGTCGGCACCGAACGATCCGCAAAGTGCGCCAATATCGATCAATGCTCCGGTCGCCGGCATCGTCCTTGCCGGCCCCGCCGTCATCGGCGAAACGGCGTCGGCCCGCGGCGATCCGCTATTCCGCATTCTCGGCGCCGGCGATCTCGATCTGGCGGCCGATGTGCCTGCCAAGGACACTGCGCGCCTGGCCGTCGGGCAAGCGGCGCGGATCAAAGTCGCCGGCGTCGCCGAAACCTCCGGCAAAGTGCGGCTTGTCTCCACGACAGTCGATCCCTCGACCCAGCTCGGAAAGGTCAGCGTTACGCCGCAGCGCAATCCGCTGCTGCGCGTCGGCGCTTTCGCGCAGGCGACGATCACCGTCGGGCAAGCTTGCGGCGCGGCCGTGCCGTTATCGGCACTCTTGTTCGGACCCGACGGATCGGTGGTTCAGACCGTTCATAACGATCGGATCGAAACCCGTCGCGTGACGATCGGCCTGTTCGCCCAAAACGACGCGCAAATTCGCGAGGGATTGGCGGAAGGCGACCTGATTGTCGTCCGCGCCGGCGCATTTCTACGCGATGGCGACCGCGTCCGGCCGGTGGGCGCCGGCGAATAATGCGCGTTGCATCGCAGAGACAGCGCAATCTTCGCGCATCCGAAGCGCATCCAGGACCGGCAGCCATGTTGCAACAACCGGCCTCGTCGACGCTTAAGGGGTGCGATGTGCGTCCTGGGCGGTGCCTTCGGGAGACTTCGTGTCGAACACCACCTTGCAGGGGGCGCTCAGGCTCGCCCTTTTGGCCTTCATGCAGGCGATGATCCGATCGACGTCGGGGATTTCCGAACCGCAGAGCCGAAAGACGTCGGAGGTGCATGCCGCCCGCTCGCTCTCGGTGCCAAGGGCGTATCCCTGCACCGGGCTCAGGACCAAGGAAACTGCGACCCGAAGGGCCATCAGGCGGAGCCGGCGTGGGCTGGCGAAAGCGCGGCCTAGTTTAGCGATCATGACCTTCTCCCCTCTCTGGCGACCCAGTCGCGATCAGCCGAACGACCGGATAAGATTGCGATGTGCTGCGCCCTCCTGGGGGCCGAGGCCCGTTGCCGCCTGCCGGCGGCCGTTGGGCAGGTTTCCGAGGCTGTGCGCCATCGCTTTGCGCCAATGAGGCGGCCCGGAATGGACCAATCCGGCAACGAGAAAGAAGAATCTTTTTTTACCGATTCCGCTCCGGAATCGGGCCGGCCCGGCCGTCAAGCCCGTACGGAGCCTGCCGCGGCGCATCCGGGAGGATCGGTTCCGCCGGAAATGTCCGCGGCAGAACTGCGCTTGTACGCGTGGAGCGAGTTGTCGGAACGGCACCGCGACGAGGTCTGTAGGCAAGTCCGTATGCGATGCGAAACCTTCATTGCGACGGTGCGCGTCGACAGGGGGCAGCGAAAGTCGGAGGTCGATCGGCTGTTCAGTGAAGTGGTTGCCCATCTGCTCCGCGCCACATCCGTGCGTCGGCAAGATGCGACGACCAGTCGGGACTGGGGAACGCCAATGGGAGCGAATGACCGATCCGATGCTGCGCCGGCTGCGCCTGGGCCGGTGTCGCCGCCGTGGCTGACCAAGGGTCGCGTCGACCCGTGGGAGCCGATGCGCGACGCGCGCGTGATCTGGGTCGTCGAGGAAACCTGCAATCGCCAGGCGCTGTTCCACCGCTACGAGGACATGCGACGCCGCGACCGCGGCGGCAAATGGCATGGCTCAGGCTATCCGCTGGTGACGGTGGACGAGCAAACGATCGAACACTTGGGCGGCCACTACGATCCGACCGAGAGCGAAAGCGACACGCTGCAGATGGAAGAATCGCTGCAGGCCTGGCAAGGCCTGACGGCATTGGTCGCGCATCGGTTCGGCGGCAGCGACGATGTCGCCGTCCTGGTGCAAATCTTGGCGCAAGATCGCGAAACGCAGGACGCGTTCGGCAGTCAATGGCCGATCGCCAGGATCGCGCAGGCCCTCAACGCGCGGCAGCCGGACCAGGCCTGGAACGACGATCGGGTCGAAAACGCAAAGCGCCGCTTGACCAAATTCGTCGCCAAAATCAGACAGACCCACGGCCTCGACGCCATCGACTTGCGTGCGCTGCTCGTGCGCTACGCCCGCGAACGACAATCCAACGAGGGACAGCATTGGCGTGTCGAGTGACACTGTGACATTCGACCACCGAAAGAAACTCCATGTCTGACGCGAGCTCCAATCAAACGCTGATGGCGCTGCTGGCGCTGGAGGCCGACGATTCCGTCGCATCGGACAGCGCGTTGCCCACGCTCGACCAACGCGTGGACATGCTGTTGCGTGCCGTCTACGGACCGGACCATCCCGTCACGGCGGAGATGCGCGCGGTGGCCCGCGAGCGCCTGCTCGGGGCGATGGCTGCGGACCTTGCCGACGAAGGCGCCGATCCCGCGCCGGCATCGCTCGATTCCGCAGCGCTTCGCGCCCACGACGACGCCAATGCCGGCCAACCAGTACCGTCGCCCGGCGCCGGCCTATCGCGACTATGGAGTTCGCTCTCGCAATTCGGCCGAGGGCTCTCTTCACCCGCTGAAGTCTTCACCATGCGCGGACTGCGGATGGCGGCGGTGCCGCTGGTCGCGCTACTGATCGCAGGCTCCGTATGGACCACGGCCTGGATCAATCAGGGGGGCGATACGCCGGCCAACCAAAGCGGCCCGAGCGACACCTCGCCAAATCCCCGCAATCGCGGGCTCAATCCACAGCCCGACAATCTGCGCTCCGAACAGGATCTGAGGCGCGACATCGCAGCAGCCGAAGCAGCGTTCGGCAAAGACAATCCGGCGCTTGCTCCGAAGCTGGTCGATCTCGCCAGCCTGTTATACGCGCAAGGGCGGTACGCGGAAGCGGAAGCGGCATGCTCGCGCGCCTTGACAATCGCGCAACGCGCGCTCGGATCGCGGGATCCCGAGACCGTTCGCACCACCAAGCAACTGGCCATGATTTACCGAGCTCAAGGTCGTGGCAGGGAAGCTGACGAGCTCCTAGCGCGCGTTGGTCAACCATGAAATCGCGATCCACGCGCCCGCAACGTTGCACCCAAACCGTAGCGGCCGGCGCGGTCGGCGCCGTCGTTTGGATATCAGCCGCGCTTGCCAGCGGCCCGGTTGCCGTCGTCGAGGAGATCAGCGGCCAGCCGCCGGGCGTCGATTTCATGGACTACGTCGAGGCCGGCAAGGTGATCAAGCTCGGGCCGCACGACCGGATCATTCTCGCTTACCTCAAATCTTGCTGGCGCGAGACGATTACCGGCGGCACGGTCGTGGTGGGCTCAGAGCAGAGCCGCGTGCAGTCCGGCAGCGTCGAGCGCGCGCGGATCAAATGCGATGGCGGGCGCATGGAACTCAGCCCGGAGGTCTCGATCGAGAGCGCAGGCCTGGTTTCGCGAAGCCTGGAACAGCAGGCGGGCCACGACCCGAAGACGGCACCACAAATCACGCTCTATGCTCGCACCCCGATATTCGATGTCAGGGCGGGCGACACGTTGTTGATCGAGCGCATCGACCAGCCCGGCGAGCGGCTGAAATTGACCCTCGATCCGGGCCAGCTCGTCGGCCGGGCGTTTTACGACTTCGCCAGAGCCAATTGGCTGCTCGCTGCCGGCGGCGTCTATCGCGCGACGCTCGATGCGAAGCAGATCGTCTTCAAGATCGATGCGGCGGCGCCGCCCATGGCGCCGCTTGCCGCCCGGCTCTTGCGTTTTCATCGGTAGGGCAGCTCCAGCGCTCGCGGTAAAGCATCATGGCGCGAATCGTCTGGCGCGACGCAATTGCTGCCGCCCTCATTGCCCTGATTGCAGGTTTGGCGACGGCGCTGCCGTCGTGGATCAATCTGCGCGGGCTTTCGATCGACACGCTCACGGCGTTGCAGTGGCGTCTGTTCGGCCAAACCGGCAGTGCAGCCGCCTCGCCGACCGTCGTCGTCGCGCTCGACGAGGAGACGTTCCGCACCGAACCGTTCGCCGACTCGCCGAACGTCACCTGGACCGGCGAAGTCGGGCGCATCTTGAGCGCGGTTGTCGAGGGCGGCGCCAAAGTCGTCGGCTTCGACATCGTCTATCCGATTTCGATCGAGCAATCCAAGATCCCGTTCGGCGACGATACGCTCGGCGCGAAAGTGCGCGGCTTCGACCGCGACTTCCTCCGTGCGCTGGCGCTTGCGGCCCGTGACGGCAAGGTGGTGCTCGGTCAGGTCCAGCTCGGCGACCACCCGATCGTGCCGGCGCCCGGTCAACGCATCGCGGTCGGCCAGCAACGCAACATTCGCGCGATCAATGCCTACACGGATCCGGACAACGTCGTGCGCCGTCTGCCGCTCAGCTTCACGGTCGACGGCGCACCGGTTCCGTCCATGGCTGTCGAACTTGCCGCGCGGGCCCTGCAGGCCACGCCGGAATTTCACCCGGACGGCAGCATGTCGCTCGCCGGCTATCGCGTGCCGAGCACAGTGCCAAACACGGTAACGCTTAATTTTGCCGGCGGCGCCGACGCTATTCCCACCTATTCGATCGCCGATTTGCGGGCGTGCCTGGAGAAGGGCGACAAGGACTTTTTCCATCGCCATTTCGACGGCAAAGTTGTCATGTTCGGTACGCTGCTCGACGTCGAGGATCAGAAGCACACGTCGAAGCGCTTTGCCACCGCGCCCGAAGGTGCGCACGCCGACCGCTGCGCCTTGGGCGTGACGTCTCAGTTCCGGCCCATTGCCCGCAACACGATTTCCGGCGTTTACGTCCACGCGACTGCGGTCAATAACCTGATCGAACGCACGGCGCTTGTCGAACTCGGTCCGCGCGGCACCGCGGCTATTGCGGTGGCATTTTCCGCAGTCGTCGCTGCCGCAGCGCTGCTGCTCGCGCCGCTCGGAGCCGCGGCCGCCTACGCGGCGACGGCCGTGGCCTGGACCGCGGCCGCGTTGGTGGCGTTCGGCCATGCGCTCGTGTTGCCGCTGTTCGAGCCCTTCATTGCCGGTCTCTGCGCCACAGCCGTCACCATCGGCTACCGCTTCGTCGTCTCCGACAGGGACAAGCGGCTTCTGCGGCGGAGCTTCGGGCTCTATCTCGCGCCCGCCGTCATCGACCGGATGATCGCCTCCAACAAACTGCCCGA
>Ga0335081_10003848_pt1 | contig 23657 bp, 22 predicted proteins | sample Lox_Sample_35_FD_206713 | JGI IMG/M metagenome (GOLD analysis project Ga0335081, IMG submission 206713) | Soil microbial communities from Loxahatchee National Wildlife Refuge, Florida, United States - Lox_Sample_3.5 | ecosystem: Environmental > Terrestrial > Soil > Wetlands | place: USA...
GGACCGAAATCTGCGCCTCGTCCCTGGAAAAGGCGATGCCGGTGACTGTTTGCTGTTCCACGATCTCGTCCTCTTCGCAAATAAGTGTCCCGGGCGGCGTGCCGTGCGGGTCGATATCCTCCGGGCGGTCGAAGCTCGAGCGCACGAAGATGCGCACGTTGTGCACCATGCCGAGCTCCACCGAACGCACTTGCAGCACCTTGGCGCCGAGCGAGGCGAGCTCCAGCATTTCCTCGAACGCGATCTTGTCGAGCCTTCGGGCCCGCGGCACCACCCGCGGATCGGTGGTGTAGACGCCGTCGACGTCGGTATAGATGTCGCAGCGGTCGGCGCGGATCGCCGCCGCCACCGCTACCGCCGAGGTGTCCGAGCCGCCGCGCCCGAGCGTGGTGATGCGGCCGGTCTCCTTGTGCACGCCCTGGAAACCGGCGATGGCGGCGACCTCCTTGCGCTCCTTGAAGCGCTTGATCAGCTCGTCGCCGTTGATCTCGAGAATGCGCGCCGAACCGTGCACGTTCGATGTCAGGATCGGCAGCTGCCAGCCCTGCCAGGAGCGCGCATTGACGCCGATTCCTTCCAGCGCGATTGCCAGCAGGCCGGCGGTCACCTGTTCGCCCGAGGCGACCACCGCGTCATACTCGCGCGCGTCGTGCAAAGCCGAAGCCTCGCGGCACCATTCGACCAGCCTGTTGGTCGTACCCGCCATGGCCGAGACCACGACTGCGACCTCGTGGCCGGCGTCGACTTCGCGCTTGACGTGGCGCGCGACGTTGCGGATGCGGTCGATATCGGCGACCGACGTTCCGCCGAATTTCATCACCAGACGGGCCATGACGATCGCTGACAGCCTTCATTCGCGGGCCCTTCGCGGGGGCCGGCGCGAAAAGGCGCGTATACATACCGGCGGGGTCAGGCGGCTGCAACCTGACCCGAAACTGCTTGCGGGCGCGAGCCGTAAGCTAATTCTTGACGTACTTCTTTACGTCGTTTTCGGCGGTAAAGCCGCCGAACACGTTGCCATCCTTGTCGGCGGTGACGCCCTCCGGCATTTCCGCCTTGGGATCGGCCGCGGCGATGAAGGCCGTCACTTTGCCGTCCTTGACGCTGCCGATACGGATGCCCTGGCGGAACGGCGGGTTGGTTTTTTCATTCGACTGCGAGTCGGCGACATAGATGATGTCGTTGCGGATATAGACGCCGCTCGGCCGTCCGAACTGCTTCCATTCGGCGATGAACTTTCCATCCTCGTCGAAGATCTGGATGCGGTTGTTGGAGCGGTCGGCGACGTAAAGCCGGCCGGCCGAGTCCATGGCGAGCCCGTGGGTGACGTTGAACTCGCCTTGCCCCGAGCCGTGGCGGCCCCATGCGGTGAGGAATTTGCCGTCGCGCGAATATTTGACGATCCGGTCGTTGGTCTTCTCGCCGTGGCCGTCGGCGATGAAGATGTCGCCGCTCGGCGCGACCAACACGTCGGACGGGCCGTTGAGCTCGCCCTCGCCGCTGCCGGCGACGCCGGGCTTGCCGATGGTCATCAGCACGCGGCCGTCGGGGCTGAATTTGATCGCGGTTTCGCCGCGGCTGTTGCCGGCTTTACCGTCGGTGATCCAGACGTTGCCGTCGCGATCGACGCCGAGCCCGTGCGGCCAGTTGATCAAGCCGGAGCCGAAGCTCACCACCTGCCGCCCGGTGGCGTCGAATTTCTGGATCGGCGCAATATTCGACCCAGCGCAGGTCTTGCCGCCGCAGCGATCGAACACCCATAGGCTCGAGCCGTCGCGGTCGATGTCGACGCCGATCGCCTGGCCCCAATTGCGGCCTTCGGGCAGCTTCGCCCAATGTTCGACCACATGATACGGATTCGGCGCGCTGTTTGGATCGTCGGCCTGGACAGGACCGCCGGAGATCGCGACCACGCCGACAACGGCCGCGCCGATCAGGCCCATGCACAGTGTCATCTTTGCGCGTTCGCGCATGGCAATTCCCTCCCGCAAAATTTTCCCGCTGTACTGCGCCAGCGCAACGCCAGCGTGCGCCGTTTTGTCGGCCGCCGCAAGCAGGCCGCGCGGCGGCTTGCCGGAATTGTCACGTCGTATTGGACCATGATACAGACGGCCGAAATTACGATGCCGAATTGGCGAAATGCGAAACGGAAAGTTGCAGCGTCGCGTCGCGTGAGGGGGTGAAATGCCGGCCGTCGTCGATCCCGTGACCGGACTCGAGCTCTACGAGCTCAGCCATCGCTGGGGCATGTATACGCCGATCTTCCCTGGATACGAGGAGATCAAGCTCGAGCGCATCACCCATCACGCCAAGCAGGGCGTGATGACCCACAAGATCACCACGATCTTTCACACCTCGACCCATCTGAACGCCCCGATCCATCTGGTTCCCGGCGCGCCGGCGGTCGGCGACCTGCCGTTGGAGACGTTCTTCGGTACCGGGGTCGTGGTCGCGCTTCCGAAGCGCAAATGGGGGCTGATCGAGCCGTCCGACCTCGAGCGCACCAAGCCGCAGATCAAAGCCGGCGACATCGTCCTTATCAACACGACCTGGCATCGCAAATATTCCGACAGCAAGGAGTATTTCGGCTACGCGCCGGGTCTGAGCAAACGCGCCGCGGAATGGCTCGCTAAAAAACGCGTCAAGCTGGTCGGCGTCGATACCGCGTGTGTCGATCATCCGCTGGCGACTTCACTCGGGCCGCACCGCAACGGTCCGCAGATCAAATTTCTGATCCCCGAATACAAGGAAGCCACCGGGCGCGAAGCGATCAAGGATTTCCCGGAGTGGAATCCGGCACAGCGGACCCTGCTCGAGGCCGGCATCCCGACCATCGAAAACGTCGGCGGCGATCTCGATGCGCTGACCGGCAAGCGCTGCACATTCCAGGGTTTTCCGTGGAAATGGCACGAGGGCGATGCCTGTGTCATTCGCCTCGTCGCCTTGCTCGACCCGAGCGCCAAGCTGCGGCTGGAGCGCGGCGCCGGGCGTAAAACGGCCGCGGCCAAAACGGCGGCAGCAAAGGCGCCGGCGATCAAGTCGTCGCGCGCCACAGGCGGCCTGCAGTTCTTCGATCTCAGCCACCGCTGGGGTCACGGCATGCCGCAATGGCCATCGCGCGCCAATCTCAACGTTCGTGTCGTCGAGTTTCACGCCAAGGACGGACTCTTGGTGCAGCAGTTCGAAGGCATCATGCATCGCGGCACCCACATGGATGCGCCGATCCATGTGGCGGAGAATCAGCCGTCCCTGACCGGCTATCCGCTGTGGCGCTTCTTCGGCACCGGCGTCGCGGTTTCGATCCCGAAAGGCAAGTGGGGCGTGGTGACGCCGAAGGATCTGGAGCGCGCCGAGCCCAAGATCCAGAAGAACGACATCGTGATGATCAATACCGGCAGCCACCTCAACTACGGCGACAATCCGGATTACTTCGCCTATTCGCCCGGCCTCTACAAGGAAGCGGCCGAATGGCTGGTGGAGCGCGGCGTCAGGCTGGTCGGCATCGACGTGCAGGCGCTCGACCATCCGCTCGGCACGTTCCTCGGCCCGCACGGGCCGGGGCCGGCGCAGCCGCATCTCGACGTCGAGTACAAGGCAAAAACCGGCCACCACATCATCGAGGATTTCCCGTACTGGGAGCCGGCGCACAAGATCATGATGACCAACGGCATTCCCGGCATCGAGAACATCGGCGGCGACATCGACGCGATCACCGGCCGGCGCTGCACCTTCTTCGCTTTCCCGTGGCGCTGGCCGGAAGGCGAGGGCTGCGCGCTGCGCGTCGTCGCCGTGATCGATCCGAAGCAGGCCTTTCGCTTCGAGACGGGGCGCTGACGATGATCTCCGAGCCGCTGCGCAATCCGCTGTCGCTGTTCGACGTCAAGGGCAAGGTCGCCATCATTACCGGTGCGTCGGGCACCTTCGGCCGCGCCACGGCGCTGGCGCTGACCGCGCTCGGCGGCAAGGTGCTGCTCGCGTCGGGCACCAAGGGCGAGCTCGACGAGGTCGCCGCCGAGGTGCGCGAGCTCGGCGGCGATCCTGCGGTCATGGTCCGCCGCCCCGAGAGCCTGGCCGATGCGCAGGCGATGCTCGACGGCGCGCTGGATAAATTCGGGCGCGTCGACCAGCTCGTCGTCGCGTCCGGCTACAACAAGCCGGGCTTCATCCACGAGCTTGAATACGAAGACTGGCAGGCGGTGATGGATGCCAATGTGCGCGGCATCTGGTTCATGGCCAAGGCGGTCGGTACCTATTGGATCGAGAAAAAAGTGAAGGGCAAGGTGCTGGTGATGTCGTCGGTGCGCGGCCGCCACGGCAACATTTCCGGCTATACCGGTTACTGCACCTCCAAGGGCGCCACCGACGCGCTCACGCGCGTGCTGGCGACCGAATGGGCCAAATACGGCATCACCGTAAATGCGATCGCGCCGACGGTGTTCCGCTCCAAGCTGACGGCGTGGATGTACGGCGACAACGAGCTCGGCCAGCAGACCCGCGCGCGCTCGCTGTCGCGGATTCCGCTCGGCCGTCTCGGCGAGGTGGAAGACCTGGTCGGCATGGCGATCTATCTGCTATCGCCGGCTTCCGACTTCTGCACCGGCCAGGTGATGTACGTCGATGGCGGCTATACGGCGGGCTAGTCGGCGCGCGGCGGCTCGATTCGCTTCGCGGCCGTCGCGCGAGGCGACTCCGTGAAGCACGCCGCAGTCGCCATCAGCGATGACCAAAAGGCGACCCACAACAGGGCAGGCATGATCATTCTCCTTCGCCAAGCAAACGTTCGGAACGCATTTCGTGTTCCGGCGCCGGATCGAGACAAACATGCGTGATCGCAAGGAACAAAAGATTGGTGTCATTGGCGGCGGCCTGATGGGTCACGGCATCGCTTACCTGTTCGCCGCGGCAGGACATCCGGTCGGCTTATTCGAGCCGTCGGCCGAGATCCGCGCCACGCTGCCGAAGCGGCTGCACGCCATCGCGGAGCTGTTCGGCGACGATCCGGCGCTGCTGCAGCGGATCGAGGCATACGATCGGCTGGCGCCGGCGGTGCAAGGCGCGGCGTTCGTGTTCGAAGCGGCGCCGGAAAAGCTGCCGCTAAAGCAGCAGATCTTTGCCGAGCTGGAGGCCGCGACCGCGCCGGGTACGATCCTCGCCAGTAACAGCTCGGCGATCCCGTCGACCGAGATCGGACGCAGTCTCAAGCATCGCGAGCGCGTGGTCGGGACGCACTTCTGGAATCCGCCGCACCTCGTGCCTCTGGTCGAAGTCATCCAGAACGAGAGGACCAGCGACGCCGTGGTGCAGGCCACCATGGCGCTCCTTCGCGACGCCGGCAAAGTCCCGGTTCACGTCCGCCGCGACATTCCCGGCTTCGTCGGCAACCGGCTGCAGCACGCCATGAAGCGCGAAGCGATCGCATTGGTCGCCGCCGGCGTCTGCGACGCCGAGACCATCGATACCGTGGTCAAGGAAGGCTTTGGCGCACGCACCGCGGTGCTCGGGCCGATGGAGCAGTCCGACCTCGTCGGCCTCAACCTCACCCTCGACATCGCCGAGGTGCTGATCGCCGATCTCGACCGTACGCCGGGCCCGCATCCGTTCCTGCGCGAGAAGGTCGCTGCCGGCAAGCTCGGCATGAAGACCGGCGAAGGCTTACGCAAATGGGGGCCGGGCGAAGCCGATGCCGTGCGCGAGCGCCTGTCGCGGTTCTTGGTCGAGCAGGCGCGGGCGCGGAAAAAGTCCCATCTAGAATCTTAGTTTGTGCATGATCTTATCCGAAAACCGGTTACCACTTTCCGGGATCATGCACTAATACGGCAGCCCGACGTAATTCTCGGCAAATACGGTTGCCGCGGCCTTGGAGCGGAACAGATAGTCCAGCTCCGCGAGCTGGATTTTCACGTCGAACGGGTTCTCCGAGATTTTGTGCAGCGTCATGGTCATCCACCATGAGAAGCGCTCGGCTTTCCAAACTCGCGCCAGCGCGCGATCGGAATAATGGTCGATGCCGGCGTCGGATTTGTCCTTGTAGTGCTCGAGCAAGGCGCGCCACAGGTACTGCACGTCGCTGGCCGCCAGATTTAACCCCTTGGCGCCGGTCGGCGGCACGATATGGGCGGCGTCGCCGGCGAGGAACAGGCGGCCGAAGCGCATCGGCTCGGCGACGAAGCTGCGCAGCGGCGCGATGCTCTTCTCGATCGAGGGGCCGGTGACGAGGCGCTCGCGCGCCTCCTCGTCGAGCCGCGGCTTGAGCTCTTCCCAGAACCGCTCGTCGGGCCACGACTCGATGTCTTCGGCGAGGCTGCACTGGATGTAATAGCGGCTGCGGGTGTGCGAGCGCATCGAGCACAGCGCAAAGCCGAGCTCGTGGCGCACGTAGATCAATTCCTCCGACACCGGCGGCGTCTCGGAGAGCAGGCCGAGCCAGCCGATCGGATAGACGCGCTCGTGCGCGGTGATGGCACGCGGCGGCACGCTCTTGCGGCTGATGCCGTGGAAACCGTCGCAGCCGGCGATGAAATCACATTCGATCTCGTGATTCTTGCCGTCGGCGCGATAAGTGACGCGCGGATGGGTGCCGAAGATGTCGTGCAGTGCCACGTCATAGGCGGCATAGATCGTCGGCGCGCCGACCGCGGCGCGGCCGTCCATCAAATCCTTGGTGATCTCGGTCTGGCCGTAGACCATCACCGCCTTGCCGGTGAGATCCTTGAACGAGATGCGGTGGCGCACGCCATCAACGCAAATCTGCACGCCCTCGTGGATAAGGCCGTCCTGGTGCATACGGGCGCCGACGCCGGCTTCGTCGAGCAGATCCATGGTGACCTGCTCGATGACGCCGGCGCGGATGCGGCTGAGCACGTGTTCGCCGGTGTGCCGCTCCACAATGACGTTGTCGATGCCGTGCTTGTGCAGGAGCTGGCCGAGCAGCAGGCCCGACGGGCCGGCACCGATGATGGCGACTTGGGTGCGCATGATTTCACATTACCTAGGAATGCGGGAATATCCGGCACAAGACGCCGGCACGGGCCTTGATCTGGGTCAAACCGGATGACGGCGCAAGCCCGGCACGATTTTATGCGCCAGCAATCCCCATCGCCTCGACGAAGGCGCGCCGCACTTCGGGCGGCTGGCCGTAATGGTGGCGGAATTCCTTCAGCCGCTGGCGCAGGATCGGGTCCTTGTCGAAATCGGCGAGCGGGACGCCCTCGGTATTGAGCTCGCGCGCCATGTTCGGCAGCGGAATGCACTGCGCCGCGTTGGCGCTGCGGATAATGCCGCCCGGCTCCTTGCCCGCCGCCACGGCTTCGAGCTCGGCGAAGAAGCGGCCGCGCATCATGGTGACGCCGATATCGCTCGAGCGCAGATGCTCCTTGGTGCGGTCGGCGATGCGGCCCTGGCCGGCCCAGGCGACGATGTCCTGGTTGATCACATGGCTGGTGATGAAGCGGCCGGTGTGGTCCTTGAGCGGGCTCACCCAGGTCGGCACGCGGTCCTGCACGTAGGGTTCGCGGCCTTTGGGCACGCGCACGAAGAACCACGCAACGCTGAGCGTGTTCTCGTCGTCGACCGGCACGCGCCATTCGAAATGGCTGCCGAGATAAAAGCCGTTCGGCCACAGCGCGACGCGGCCGACGGTCCAGTAGCGATCCTCCTCGCTCTGGCCCTCCCGCACGCGCTTATAGACAAAGCCGTGCTCGAACGCTTCGAACTTCAGCTTCAGATGCTTCGGCGCGATGTTGGCGCCGCCGCCGCGCAAGCGGGCGCCCCAATTGTCGTGCATCCACTCGAAGTGCACCGGGTCGATCGAGTTCTCCTGGCACTGGAACCAGTTGCACGGCACGTCGGCGAGCACGATCTCGCGGAAGCCATTGGCCCAGGTGAACGGCTCCCAGATCGGCAGCTCCGGCGCCGGCAACGGACCGAGATAGGCGAACAAGAGGCCGGCGCATTCTTTGACCGGATAGGCCTTGACCTCGCAGCCCGCCTTCGACGGTTTCGGATTGGTGGTGTCCTCGTACGGCTGTTCCAGGCAACGGCCGGTCTCGTCCATCAGCCAGCCGTGATAGCTGCAGCGGATGCCGTGGGGCTCGACCCAGCCATAGGTCATGTCGGCGCGGCGGTGCGGGCAATGGCGGTCGATCAGGCCGTAGCGGCCGCCGCGGTCGCGGTAGACGACGAGGTCTTCGCCCATCAGGCGAATGGGCTTGATCGGATTGGCCTCGAGCTCGCTGGCGCCGCCGATCGGCTGCCAGTAGCGGCGCAGCAATTCACCCATCGGCGTGCCGGGGCCGACGCGGGTAAGCATTTCGTTACGGGTGGCGGTGAGCAAGCGGTCCTCGTCGAGAGTCGGGTTGGGGCTAAACGCTGCCGATTATTTCACCACTTGCGGCGGGCGCGAAAGGGGCAGCAACGGCGACACGATAATGCCGGCGAAATCGAGCCTTTTGCGCCGTCCGGCCGTCCCTTGCGAAATTTCACTCAAATTAAAGATGATTTCTTATCGGCCATTCAATGGCTCCTGTGTTCTATAGGGCCATGAGCGCAGCCGACAGGGTGAGCCCGGAAGCCGGCGCATGGTTCGTCGAGGCGGACCACGTCAGCGTTACCGCATTGGCGCGGCGGCGTTCGCGCGCCCGGCTCGAGGATGCGCGCACGCGCTACGGCCGCGTCATCATCGTGGCGTCGCTGTTTCTCGTGCTCCTCACCACGGCCTTGCTGTTCGGCGGTCAGGCCGCCATCGAGCCGCTGTTGCGGTCGGCCGAACATGCGCGTGAAACGATGGGCACCGGCGAAGTGGTCTATACGATGCCCGACGGTATCTTTTGCCGCCATGTGTCGTTCGACAATCTCACCGCCGAAATCAGCGAAGGCGGCATTGCGCGCTGTACCACCGATATCGCCGGGAAGCGTCCGCACAACAACCGCGGCTTTGCCTGGCACGCACCGAATTAAGGCTTTTTCGCGGGGACTGCGCGTCGACCAAAAATTTTGCCGGCAAGCCTGTCGACGGGCTCGCGCGCAGCGGTTAATTTCCCGACCCAGCGAGCAAGATCGCGCAATACCGGGAAGGACCTATGCGCATTATTCCTTTCGTTTGTCGGCGGGCACTGCCAATCGCCGCACTGCTTTGTTTCGCCATCGGGCAAGCGGGCGCCCAGGGCGGGCCCGGCTCCGGCCAGGCCGACGTTCGGCAAGCCTGCACGCCCGATGCGATGCGGCTCTGCGGCGACACCATCCCTGACGTGACCCGGACCACGGCCTGCATGAAGGCAAAACGGGCGCAGCTCAGTCCCGAGTGCCGCGTGGCCATGGCCGGCGGCAGCGGCGGCGCCCGACACCGCGCCACGACGCATCATTACTATCACCATCATCACCGCTAACGTCGCCGCCGATCGTTAGGACGTAAAGAATCGTCGGCGCCGCGCCGCGTCTTCGAGCTGCGGCGCGGCGTCGCGTCGGCCGTCTTCCTCGAAAATGTCATGGTGCGGCGCGAACGGTCCGCAGCGACCGGCGCGGCGCTCGGTCCATTGCGCCTGGAGGGGTGATGCGAAGCGCCATGCAGCGCTGGTGGCTCGGCCTACTCGTCGTCGGCGTGCTGATCGCGATACTCGTCGAGCTCAAGGCGCAGCCGGCGCCGAGCGAAGAGGCCGCCGTGCTCGCGGCCGATCAGACGCTGGGCACGGCCATGCGCGGCGGCGACACTTCGGCCGCCCGCAGGCTATTGTCGCTGCAATTCACCTTTGTCGATACCGACGGCAAAGTTCATGAGCGCAGGGAGTTTCTCGCCGGTCTAAAGACTCTCGCCGCCGCACCGGCGACCGATGCGGCAGTGAAGATCTACGGCCGCATCGGCATGGTGACCGGCCATCGCAAAACCGAAGGCGGCCGCGACGCGTTCTTCCTCGACATTTGGGCCAAGCAAAAAAGGGCTTGGCGGGCGCTGGCGAACCAGGACGTGGTGCTGGCCGCAACCGACGCGCCGCGCCCGATGCCTGCGCCGGCTCTCGCCGCAACGCCTTACGACTGCAAGAATCCCTGCCAGTCGATTCCTTATCGCGTACGCTCGCCGGCCGAGCAGGACATCGTCAATTCGTTCCAGGCAATCGAAAAGGCCGCGATCGCGCACAACGCCGAGGAGTGGGCAAAGCACGTTGCCGACGAATTCGTGCTGTATGGCAGCGGCCGTGCACCGATCGCGAAGTCCGGCCGCATCGCCACCATCGACCGCCAGAAAGCGAACAATACCGCGATCGCGGTGGGCGAAGTTCAGGCGATGCGGCTGTCGGTTTATGATGACGGCGCCGCAATGATCGCAAGCCACGTCATGCCGGACAATTCGCGGCCGCCATACCGCGCGGCGCGGGTCTGGGTCAAACGCAATGGCCAATGGCAAATGGCCATCAGCGTACAGACCGACGTCAAATAGCGGCAGCGAGACCTAAGTCTCCAATCCGGTCGGCACGTTCTTGTTCTCGCTGACGAGCTTCATGCCAGCGGCGAGCGCCATGGTCTCGGCGAGCGCGGCAAAATCCTTCTGCAGATATTCTTGCGGATTCTTCTGCAGCAGCGCCGCGCCGAAATGGCCTTGCAGCACTTCGCGGGTCGCCGCCGTCACCGGCATCGGCACGTCCATTTCGCGGGCGAGCTCGAGTCCGAGGTCCAGATCCTTGCGCAGCAGTTCCGGCGTGAACGTCGTGGTCCAGTCGCAATTGACCAGCGCCGGCGATTTATAGGCCGTGAACATCGAGCCCATCACGCCGTTGTTGAGGAAGGCGAGAAAGGCGTGGCGCGGCACGCCCATCTTGTTTGTGAGCAGCGTGATCTCGATCAGATTCTCGATGACGACGCCGAGCATGACGTTGTGGGCGATCTTGCAGACGCGGGCGAGCTCGCCGTCGCCGACATAAGAGACGCCGCGCGGCGCGAACACTTCGATCAGGGGCGTTGCAGCCTTGCACGCCGCTTCCGGGCCGGACACCACCGCGGACAGCTTGCCGGCCTTGATCACCTTGGCGTTGCCGCTCACCGGCGCGGCGACGAAGTCGCTGCCGAGCTGGCGGAGCTTGTCGCGGATCGCCGCTGATTCCTCGACCGCGATGGTCGAGCAGTCGACCACGATGGGCGGCATCCGGCCGCCATCGCTGCACACGCCGTTCTTGCCGTACAGCACGTCCTGCACGTCCTTGCCGGCGGCGACGATGGAGAACAGCACGTCGACATGGCGCAGCTCGGACAGATGATCGACCACCTTGCCGCCGATCTTGGCGAGCGGCTCGGCCTTGGCACGGGTGCGATTCCAGATCGACACGTCATGGCCCGCCTTGATGAGCCGCTCGGCCATGGGAAAGCCCATGCGGCCCATGCCGATCCAGCCGATTTTCTGCGCGTTTTGCGTGGCCATGGTCTTGAACTCCTGTGCTGTCGGCCGTTGTCCTAGCACAGGGCGCGGGCACTGCAACGGCCGCTGCCGATCTTGAAACCGCGTGCCGGTTGCGCCACAGATCGGTCATGCACGATGTCGCGCAAGTCTCCGATTTTACGGTCGCCGCGGGCGCCGAGGACGGGCCGCTGCGGCGCGCCGGGCGCAACGCGTTTCCGTTCATCGTGGTCGGCGCGCTGTGGGAGGCGGTGGCGCATGCCGGTCTGTTTCCGGCACGGTTCTTCCCGCCCCTGGAAATCGTCGCAACGACCTTCGTGCAACTGACGCTGAACGGCGTGCTGCCGCATCATGCTCTGGATACGATCGTGCGCCTCGTCGCCGGCTTTGCGCTGGCGGCGGTGTTCGGCGTGGCTGTCGGCATCCTGATGGGCCGCTCGCGGCGGGCCGAGGATATTTTGCTGCCGCTGGTCAGCATCGGCGCGCCGATCCCGGGCCTCGCCTACGCGCCGCTGTTCCTGTTGTGGTTCGGGCCGGGCAATGTGTCGGCGGTAGCGCTGGTCGCGTTCGTTTCCGCGTTTCCGATCATCTACAATTCCTGGACCGGCGTGAAAGCAGTCAAGGACATCTGGGTGCGCTCGGCGCACGCCATGGGCGCCGACAACCGCCGCCTGTTTCACCATGTCATCGTGCCCGGCGCACTGCCTTACATCCTGACCGGCCTGCGGCTCGGCTTGGCGCAGGCCTGGCGCATCCTGGTCGGCATCGAAATGCTTGCTGCCGTGCCATGGGGGCTCGGCTGGCTGATTTTCGGCGCCCAGGAATTCCTCAACATCGACGTCATGCTGGCGGGCATCGTCGTCATCGCGCTGATCGGGCTTGCGCTGGAGAAGCTGGTGTTCCAGCGGCTCGAGCAGTTCACCGTGGTGCGCTGGGGCATGTTGACGTCATGACGGCCGAGCGCACGAAATCGCTGTGGCGCGGCGCGCTCACCATCGTCGCGGCGCTGGCGATCTATCAGTTGGTGGCGCGCAGCGGGCATTTCGCGCCGGCGCTGATGCCACCGCTCGGTATTGTCGCGAACACGCTCGCCGGTTCGCTGCTCGACGGCTCGATGTTCGCGCACGCCGCCGCCACGCTCTATCGCGTGCTATGCGGCTTCGTCCTCGCGGTCTTCATCGGCCTGCCGCTCGGCGTGCTGATGGGCCGCTTCCGGCCGGTCGAGAATTTCGTGCTGCCGCTTGCCAGCGCGCTGATGCCAATCCCGTCGCTCGCCTGGATTCCGGTGTTCATCCTCTGGTTCGGGCTCGGCAACACGGTGACGATCCTGATCGTGTTCTATGCCGCGCTGTTTCCGATGCTGCTCAACACCTGGTCCGGCGTGCGTGCGGTCAATCCGATCTGGCTGCGCGCTGCCGGCGCCATGGGCGCCACCGAACACGCGTTGTTCTGGAAGGTGATCGTTCCCGGCGCCTCGCCGTTCATCATCGCGGGCTTGCGGCAATCGTTCCTGCGCGCCTGGGTCGCCGTCATCGGCGCCGAGATGCTGGCGGCCTCGAACTTCGGCCTGGGCTGGGTGATCTTCGATGCCAAGGAATTCCTCAACGCCGACGTGATGCTGTCTTCGCTCGTCGTCATCGGCTTCATCGGCTTCATCACCGAGCGGCTCATTTTCGGCTCGCTCGAGCGCGCCACCATCTACCGCTGGGGCATGGCGCGGGCGGCGAAGAGCTAAAAATCCGTGCCCGCGACGGCCTTGTCGCCGACGCGAAGACAAGGCGCGCCATTTATGCTTGAAAGAGCCGGGAAACGTCCGCTGGCAACGCCGCAACCAACACCGATGCCCCATATCGAGGCGCGCGACATCACGCTCACTTACCAGACGCCGAGCGGCGCCGTGCCTGGCGTGCGCGGCGTCAACTTCGCGATGGAGGCCTCGGAGTTCCTCTGCATCGTCGGCCCCAGCGGGTGCGGCAAGTCGACGCTGCTCAACATCATCGCCGGATTCATCGCGCCGAGCGCAGGCGAGCTCCGCATCGCCGGCCAGCCGGTGCGCGGCTACGGCATGGATCGCGGTGTGGTGTTTCAGGACTTCGCCCAGCTGTTTCCGTGGCGCACTGCGCTCGGCAACGTCGCCTTCGGGCTGGAAATGAAGGGCGTTCCCAAGGCCGAGCGCGAGCAGACCGCGCTCGAGCAGCTTCGTCTGGTGAAGCTCGAGAACTTTGCCAAATCCTATCCGCACCATCTGTCGGGCGGCATGCAGCAGCGGGTCGCGATTGCGCGGGCGCTCGCCTACAATCCGGCGGTGCTGCTGATGGACGAGCCGTTTGCGGCGCTCGATGCCTTGACCCGCGACGACATGCAACGCCTGCTCGCCGACGTCTGGAAGACCACGCGCAAGACCGTGATCTACGTCACCCACAATGTCGCCGAAGCGGTCTATCTCGCCGACCGCGTGGTGGTGATGACGCCGCATCCCGGCACGGTGAAGACCGAAGTGGCGATCCGGCTGCCGCGGCCGCGCGATCCGCTCAGCGTTGAATTCCTCGATTATCAGAAAGAGCTGCTGCGGCTGCTCGGCCAGGAATCATGAGGGCATTGAAATGTTGCGCGACCTTGCAGTCCGCTGTGCGATTGCTTCCGTGGCGGCTATGCCGGTTGCGTTGCTTGAACAATCGGCGAGCGCCGCGGACGCCTATCCGAACCGGCCCATCAGGCTTCTGGTCGGCTTCGGCGCCGGCGGCCCGACCGATATTCCGGCGCGTTTCATTGCCGACCGGCTTGGCGCCGCGCTCGGCCAGCCCGTGGTCGTGGAGAACAAGCCGGCGGCGGGCGGCATCGTGGCGACGCGCGACGTGCTGGCGCAGCCGCGCGACGGCTATACGTTACTTCTGTGCACGCATTTCGATGCCACCAATGTCGCGGTTTATCGCAACGCCGGCTATCAGCTCAGCGACATCGCACCGATTTCGCTGATCGCCAAATACTATTACGGCCTCGCTTTGGCGAATGCGATTCCGGCGGACAACTTCGAGACGTTCGTCGCCTACGCCAAGGCCCATCCCGGCGAAGTCACTTACGCGACGGTCGGCGCCGGCTCGGCGCAGGAGATCATGGCGCGCCAGCTGGAGAAGCTGACCGGCGTGACGCTCAATCGCATTCCGTTCCGGGGCGGCATTCAGGTCGTGCAAGAGCTCGTCGCCGGCCGGGTCGCGCTCTATCCGTCGCCAACCTTGGCGATCATGGCGCAATACAAGGCCAGGCAACTGAAAATCATCGCCACCACCAGCCCGGAACGTCTCAAGACCCTGCCGGAGGTGCCGACGCTGAAGGAGAAGGGCTTCGACTTCGTCCGCTTCGGCTGGCTCGGCGTTTGCGCCGGCGCCGGCACGCCGGAGCCGATCGTCAAGACCTTGAACGACCATATCGTGCCGATCGTGGCGATGCCCGGATACCACGCGCTGATCGAGAATGCCGGCTCGATCGCGATCTCGTCGACGCCGCAGGAGTTCGGCGCCGTCATCGCCAAGACGCTTGCCGATGTAGCGCCGGCCGTTCAAGAATTCGGCCTGCAGCAAGACCAATGATGCATGCAAACGCCGCGCAACACGTAAGCTCGGAGGAAACGCCATGACGAAGCAATCGACACTGACCCGCCGGCAATATCTCGCCGTCTCCGCCACCGGCGCGCTGGTCCTTGGCCTCGGCGGGCCGCGCCGTGCCGCGGCGGCCGAAACCATCAAGCAAGGCTACCAGACCAACATCTGGGGCATGCCGACCTACTACCTGATGAAGTCCGGCTATCTCGAAAAGCACGGCCTTGCGGTCGAAGAATTCGCGGTGCCGTCCGGCAACCTCACCATGCAGCAGATGGTGGCGCGCCAGGTCGATCTCGGCACCTATGCGGGGCCGTCCTTCATCATCGGCAATGCCAAGGGCGGGCTGGTCGCCATCGCCGTCATCGAGCACGTCGGCAAGACCGCGCGCATCACCACGCGCAAGGATTTGAACATCACCAAGGTCGAGCAGCTGCGCGGGCTCAAGATCGCCAACCAGACCGGATCGTCGGTCGGCAACGACTTGGTCGACATCGTGCTGCCGAAGCACGGCCTGAACAAGGGCGATTACCAGGAAGTCCGCATGGACGTGAACAACATGGTGGCGGCGCTCGCCGCCAAGACGGTCGACGCCATGGCCAATGTCGAGCCATATAACGTGATCGCCGTCGCCGACGGCATCGGCTCCGACCTGCTGGACTTTTCCAGCTTCGATTCGATGCCGGTATTCATGGCCGCGACCCCCGATCTGGTCGCGAAACGGCCGGACACGGTGGTCGCCTATCTCAAGGCTTGGCTCGACGCCGCGCGCGACTTCAAGGACAATCCGAAGAAGGTCGCCGACGTGATCTACGCCTTCTATGCCTCCAAAGGCTATAAGATGTCGCCGGAGACCTTTGCTACCGCGCTGTCGCGGGTCGAGGTCAATCCCGGCTTCCCCGGCGACCTCAAGCCCTATATGCAGCAGCAGGCGGAGATCCTGCTCAAGAACAAGACCATCAACGCCATTCCCGACTGGAACGTCGCGCTCCGCCCGGACTTCATGGAGCGCGCGCGCTCGGGAGCGTAAGATCGTTCGCGGCACACGACGAGATTTTCAGTCAATTCCCAACAGGAGACCTAAATGGCTGCGACTGACAAAAGCCCCATAAGCACGGGCTATCAACCCGTCACGTGGAATTTCAAGCTGCTGGCCCATGACATGCTCGCGGGCTTCGGCGGCATGGGCGAGGGCATGTCGGTGCAGATCGCGCCCGACGGCCGGCGCATCATCTGGCTGGCGCATGAGAGCGCGCCGAAGAACTTCACCGCCGTCGACGTCTCCGATCCGCGCAAGCCGAAGGTGATCTGCCAGACCGATCTGCCGCACGCGAATATGCGCTCGAACTCGCTGGAAACCTGCGGCAACATGATGGCGGTGGCCTATCAGACGTCCAAGAAGGATCTGCAGCCGGCCGGCTTCGAGCTGTTCGACATTTCCAAGCCGGAAAATCCGAAATCGATCTCGTTCTTCGATTGCTCCGGCCCGCATTCGCGCGGCGTGCACCAGCTGTGGTTCTGCGACGGCGAGTACGTGCATTGCGCGTCGGGCTCGCGCGACTTCGTGCCGACCCATCCGCAGGACGATCAATTCTACCGCTGCGTCGACGTGCGCAATCCGTCGAAGCCGGTCGAAGTCGGCCGCTGGTGGATGCCCGGGACGCGCCAGGGCGACAATGTCATGCCGCCGACGCGCCATCCGCTCGACAAGGGCTTCCGCGCCCACAACACCAACGTCTATCCGCAGCGGCCGGACCGCTGTTACCTCGCCTATATCGATGGCGGCATGTTCGTGCTCGATATTTCCGACAAGGCCAACCCGAAGAAGGTCTCGCAGTGGACCAATTCGCCGCCCTATACCGGCTTCATGCACACCATCGTGCCGCTGTTCGACCGCGGCCTGATGCTGGTGACCGACGAGTCGACCGAGAACAACGCCAAGGATTGGCCGAAGCTGATCTGGGTGCTCGACGCGCGAGAAGAAACCAACCTGGTGCCGATCTCGACCTGCCCGCTGCCGGACCACACCGTCTACGCCAAGGCCGGCCGGTTCGGCGCCCATAACATCCACGAGAACGTGCCGCTGCCGACGGCGTGGCAGTCCGACCAGATCGTGCTCGGCACCTTCTTCAACGGCGGGCTTCGCGCCTACGATATTTCCAATCCGTATCAGCCGAAGGAAGTCGGCGTCTTCATGCCGCCGGCACCGCCCGGCGCACCGACCGGCACCATCCAGATGAACGACGTGTTCGTCGACGAGCGCGCCATCGTCTATGCGGTCGATCGCCATATCGGCGGGCTCTACATCCTCGAGATGGATTTCTGACCGCTGTCTACGCTCGACCTCTTCCCCTCGCGCGAAGCCGGACCGTTCGGCCGCAGGCAAAGGCGCGAGCGCGGGGCCAAGATTCCGGTGACGGTGGTCACCGGATTTCTCGGCAGCGGCAAGACCACGCTGCTGCAGCGCTTCCTGGCGTCGCCCGAGGGGCAGGGCACCGCGGTGATCATCAACGAGTTCGGCGCCGTCGGCATCGACGACGCGCTGGTGCGCGACTCCAGCGAAGAGACCGTGCTGCTTGGCAACGGTTGCGTCTGCTGCATCACCCGCACCGATTTGCAGGCGGCGTTGCGCCGCCTCATCTTCGACCGCGAGCGCGGCATGGTGCCACCGTTTCATCGTGTCGTGATCGAAACCAGCGGCCTCGCCGATCCCGGGCCGATCCTGCAGACTTTCTCGACCGACCGCGCGCTCGGCGGCGAATTCCACATCGACCTTGTGCTCACGGTGGTCGATGCGGTCAATGGCGAAGCGGCGCTCGAGCGCGCTGCCGAAGCCCGCAAGCAAGCGATCCTCGCCGACCGGCTCATCGTCTCGAAGACCGACCTCGCCGAGCCGGCCGCGGTCGAGCGGCTGATCCGGCGCCTGCAGGCGCTCAATCCGCGCGCCACCATCGACATCGCCGTCAAGGGCGCGCTCGATCCGCAGCGCGTCATCGAGCCGGCCGGCGGCGAGCGTTCCGGGTTCGTCGCCGAAGCCGCGCACTCGGACGGCATCGCGAGCTTCGTCATCGCGCAACAGACGCCGATCGCGTGGCTCACTTTCGCCCGCGCCATGGAAACGGTGATCGCGTTGCGTGGCGCCGATCTGTTGCGGGTCAAGGGCATCCTCAATGTCGCCGGCTGCCGCGGCCCGGTGGTGGTGCAATACGTCCAGCATCTCGCCCATCCGCCGGTCGAGCTGGAAGCTTGGCCGGATCAAAATCGCGACAGCCGCATCGTATTCATTACCCGCGGCATTGCAGAGCGCGAGGTGCGCGCCCTGTTCGCCGCCGTGCAGGCGCTGGCTAAAAATGAATAGTTGACGGCAGGAGCCTCCCGCCCCGAACCAGGTTTCCAATTCGCCTGTTTGGGAATAATCTTCATTGCAGCGGATGCGGCGCCACAGGGACGTAAACCGGCACATGGCCGGTCCCGATCAAAGGCGCGCTGCGCACATGGAGGACGCCGGCCCATGAGCCAAAAATTTTCCCTCAACGTCAACGGCAAAGTGCAAACCATAGACGCGGACGGCGACATGCCGCTGCTCTACGCGTTGCGCGACGATCTTGGGCTCAACAATCCGCATTTCGGCTGCGGGCTCGCGCAATGCGGCGCCTGCACCGTGCATCTCGACGGCCAGCCGATCCGGTCCTGCATCACGCCGGTCTCGGCGGTCGGCGACGGCAAGATCGTCACGCTGGCCGGGCTCGGCACGCCGGAGAAACCGCATCCGCTGCAGACCGCCTATGTCGAAGAAGAAGTGCCGCAATGCGGCTATTGCATCAACGGCTGGATCATGACCGCCGCCGCGTTCCTGCGCGACAAGAAGAAGCCGACCGATGCCGAAATCCGCGACGCGCTGAGCGGGCTCAAATGCCGCTGCGGCACCCACATGGCGATCCTGCGCGCGGTGAAGCGCGCCGCCGCGATGATGGGTTGAGGGAGGCCGCCATGACCAGACACGAAAAATCCGCAAGCTTCTCGCGCCGCGCTCTGCTGCAAGCCGGCGGCGCGCTGGTGGTCTCGATCGGCGCACCGATCGCCTTCGAGGACGCGCGTGCGGCAGACGACGCAACGGCCGCCGCGATCAAGCCGCCGCTGACGCCGGATCAATTGTCGTCCTACATCGCGGTGAATGCCGACGGCACCGTCGCCGCCTATTTCGGCAAGATGGACATGGGCCAGGGCGTGTTCGTCGCCATCGGCCAGATGGTGGCCGAAGAGCTCGACGTGCCGTTCAAGGCGGTCAAGGTGTTCATGGGCGACACCGCGATCACCGTGAACCAAGGCGGCGCCTCTGGCTCGACCGGTATCCAGGAAGGCGGCCGGCAGATGCGCGTGGCCGCCGCCGAGGCACGCCGCGTGCTGGTCGAGATGGCGGCTACCAGACTCGGACTGCCCGCCGATCAGTTGACGGTGACCGACGGCGTCGTCCACGCCACCGGCGATGCGGCCAAGAAGGTCAGCTACGCCGAGTTGATTGGCGGCCGCTACTTCAATGTCCAGCTCGAGTGGAACAAGAAGATCGGGAATCCGCTCTACGCGCCGGGCAAGGCCAAGCCGAAGGACCCGAAGGATCACAAGATCGTCGGCCAGCCGATCAAGCGCGAGGACATCGCGCCCAAGGTCTTCGCCCAGCAAGACTTCGTCACCGACGTGAAAGTGCCCGGCATGGTGCACGGCCGCATGATCCGGCCGCCGGTCGCTGGCGCAGTTCCGGTCAAGGTCGACGACAGCTCGATCAAGACCATCCCGGGCGCCAGGGTGGTCTGGGACAAAGGTTTCCTTGGGGTCGTCGCCGACAAGGAATGGGATGCCATCAAGGCGATGCGCCAGCTCAAGGTCGAGTGGTCGGACGCGGCGCCGCCGTTTCCCGAGCAATCGGCGATCTACGATCACATCCGCAGCGCGCCGGCGCGCAAGACCGAGACCGGAGGCAAGACCGTCGGCAACGTCGACGATGCCTTCAAATCCGCCGCGCGCGTGATCGAAGCGGAATACCAGTGGCCGTTCCAGTCTCATGCCAGCATGGGGCCGGCCTGCGCCGTGGTCGACATCAAGGACGGCAAGGTCACGCTGTGGACCGGCTCGCAGAAGCCGCATTTCACCCGCGACGGCGTCGCCCGAATTCTCGGCATCTCCGCGGATAACGTGCACGCCATGTGGGTGCCGGGTCCCGGCAGCTACGGCCGCAACGATGCCGGCGACGCCGCGATGGACGCGGCCTTGCTGGCGAAGGCCGTCGGCAAGCCGGTGCGCCTGCAATACATGCGCGACCAGGGCACCGGCTGGGACCCGAAGGGGCCGGCGTCGATCCATCGCGCCCGCGCCGCGCTCGACGCTTCCGGCAACGTCATCGCCTATGAGTTCATGAGCAAGGGCCTGCCGCGCGTCGACGTCAATTCCAACGAGAGCCAGCCCTACGACACGCTGGCCGGCCAGCTTACCGGCGTGGCGCTGAAATCCGGCGACGGCTTCGGCGTGCCGGCGGAGTCCTATGGTTTCGCCAATCGGCGCACCTATTGGGAAACCATCGCGCCGCTGCTCGACCGCGGCTCGCCGCTGCGGTCGTCGCACCTGCGCGATCCGGTCGGGCCGCAAATCCACTTCGCCAGTGAATCGTTCATGGACGAATTGGCGCATGCGCTCAATCTCGATCCGGTCGAGTTCCGCCTGCGCTACGTCAAAGACCCGCGCGACATCGCCGTCATCAAGGCGGCGGCGGAGAAGGCCGGCTTGCAGCCGCGGCCATCGCCGCGCAAGAACCAGAGTGGCAACACGGTGAGCGGACGCGGCATGGCCTACGTGCAGCGCGGCTCGACCCGCGTCGCCATCGTCGCCGAAATCGACGTCGACCGCTCGACCGGCAAGATCCGCGCGCGCAAGTTCATTGTCGCTCACGATTGCGGCCAGATCATCAACCCGGACGGCTTGCGGACGGTGATCGAAGGCAACATCCTGCACGGCATGAGCCGGACGCTGTGGGAAGAGGTCAGGTTCGACAAGAAGAACGTGACCAGCGTCGATTGGCTGACCTATCCGATCCTCGACATCGCCGAGGCGCCCGATCAGATCGACGTGGTCTTGATCAATCACCCGGAGATCGCGCCGTCCGGTGCCGGCGAGCCGTCGACCCGTCCGGTCGCGGCGGCGATCGCCAACGCGGTGTTCGACGCCACCGGCGTGCGCATCCGCCGCGCGCCGCTGTCGCCGGACCGCGTCAAGGGGGCGCTGTCGTAGACGCGATGATTGCCCGCTCGCTCGACGAGGCTTTGGAGTCCGTTACCGACGGCTGCATGCTCGCCGTGCCGCGCGAGAGTTCGGGCGTGCCGATGGCGGCGACGCGGGGGCTGATCCGGCGCGGCGTGCGGCGGCTACATCTGGTTGCGCTGCCGACCTCGACCTTGCAGGCCGATCTCTTGATCGGCGCCGGCTGCATCGAGACGCTGGAGACGTCCGCCGTCAGCCTCGGCGAATTCGGCCCGGCGCCGCGCTTCACCGCGGCGATCCTCTCCGGCTCGATCCGCATGATGGATGCGACCTGCCCGGCGCTGCATGCGCAGTTTCAGGCCGCCGAGAAGGGCGTGCCGTTCATGCCGCTGCGCGGGCTGATCGGCTCCGACGTCCTGGCGCGCCGCATGGACTGGAAGGTCGTCGACAATCCGTTCGGCAATAACGATCCGATCGTGCTGCTTCCGGCGCTCAAGCCCGACGTCGCGCTGTTGCACGCGCCGATGGCTGATCGCGCCGGCAACGTCTTTGTCGGCATCCAGCGCGAGTTCTTCACCATGGCTCATGCGGCAAAGAAGACCGTGGTCACCGTGGAGAAAATCCATGACGGCGATCTGCTGAGCGATCCGCTGCTTGCCGCCGGAACGCTGCCGGGTTTTTACGTCGAAGCGGTCGCCGTCGAGCCGCGCGGCGCCTGGCCGCTGCCGCTGCCGGACCATTACGCCGCTGATGCCGCGCACCTCGCCGAATATGCGCGGCTCGCGACTACGCCGGAGGGCTTCGCCGACTACCTGCAACGGTATGTGTATGAGCGGCGCGCTGCCTGAGGCTGGCTTTCGCGACGAGGAGCTGCTCGCCGACGTGATCTGCCGGCTGATCGGCGACGTGCGTCATGTCGCGGTCGGCGCCGCTTCGCCCATTCCGGCAACGGCGGCGCTGCTCGCCCGCGAACGCGGCCGCGGCAAGCCTTACGTTTCGCTGCTCGGCAGCCGCGACCACACCTTCTTCACCGACGGCGCGCGCGAACTGTTCGATTGCGCCGGCCAGGGCCGCATCGACGTGTTCTTCCTGTCCGGCGGCCAGATCGACGGCGCTGGCAATATCAACCTGGTCAGCGTCGGCGATTACGATCGCCCGAAGGCGCGCTTTCCCGGCTCGTTCGGCTCGGCCTATCTCTATTACGTGGTGCCGAAGGTGATTCTGTTCCGCCTCGAGCACTCGCGCCGCACCTTGGTGCCGAAGGTCGATTTCATCAGCGCGCCGGGTGGCAGCGCCGACAACGTGTTCCGCCCCGGCGGCCCGATCGCGCTGATCACCAACCGCTGCCTGTTCGACTTCGACCGCGAGCGCCGCCGTTTCCGCTTGGCGAGCGTGCATCCCGGCCACAGCGTCGCCGAGGTGGTCGAGAACACCGGTTTCGACTTCGATCGGCCGGCCGACGTGCCGACCACGCCGGCGCCGTCCGCGGAGACGCTGCGCCTGTTGCGCACCACCGTCGCGCCGATGCTGGCCGAGGTCTACCCACAGTTTGCGAGGAGTATTTTTAACGTTGTCATGCCCCGTGAAGGCGGGGCAGGGGCACCGAGTGTGACATGACAACGCCGACAACTACGATTGGACAGCCCGCGCTCGCCACTCTATCCATTGGGCCAAGCTATCGAGTTCGACAAACGCGAGCCCCAACATGACCGACACGCCTGAATACACGCCGCCGGAAGTCTGGACCTGGGAGAAGTCCGACAGTCCCAAATGGCGCTACAGCAATACCAATCGGCCTATCGCGGGCGCGACGCATGACAAGGCGTTGCCGCGCGGAAAGCATCCGCTTCAGCTCTATTCGTTGGCGACGCCCAACGGCGTCAAGGTCACGATCATGCTGGAGGAATTGCTGGCCGCCGGTCATCGCGGGGCGGAATATGATGCTTGGCTGATCCGGATCGGCGATGGCGACCAGTTTGGCAGCGGATTTGTCGGGGTGAACCCGAACTCCAAGATCCCGGCGCTCATGGATTATAGCGAGCAGACGCCGCGGCGTGTGTTCGAATCCGGCGCGATCCTGCTCTACCTGGCGGATAAATTCGGCGCCTTCCTGCCAAAGGATCGCAGCAAGCGCACCGAGGCGCTGAACTGGCTATTCTGGCAGATGGGTTCGACGCCCTATGTCGGCGGCGGCTTCGGGCATTTCTATGCCTATGCTCCGGTGAAGATCAAATACGCCATCGACCGTTTTGCAATGGAGGTGAAGCGCCAGCTCGACGTGCTCGACCGGCAGCTTGCGCACAATCGGTTCATCGCCGGCGACGAATATACCATCGCCGACATGGCGATCTGGCCGTGGTACGGCAACGGCATGTTGAACGGCGCCTCCTACAACGACCCGCGCAAGTTCCTGCAGACGCACGAATACAAAA
>Ga0335081_10003850_pt1 | contig 23647 bp, 15 predicted proteins | sample Lox_Sample_35_FD_206713 | JGI IMG/M metagenome (GOLD analysis project Ga0335081, IMG submission 206713) | Soil microbial communities from Loxahatchee National Wildlife Refuge, Florida, United States - Lox_Sample_3.5 | ecosystem: Environmental > Terrestrial > Soil > Wetlands | place: USA...
TGGCGCGCGTCATTGAAGCGCTGTTCGGCGTTGAGGCGTTCTTGATGCGCCACCCGCGCCTGCCATAACGTTCCCGCCAGCCCGGCGGCAAGCGACAGCAACAAAACCGCGGCGGCGGAAACCGCGAGCGCATTCCGGCGCACGAACTTTCGGACAACGTACCAGCCGCTTCCCTGCACGGCGACCACTGGTTGCCCGTCCAGATGGCGCGTTACATCGTCGGCCAGCTGGGCCACCGAATGGTAGCGCTCGTCCAAATTCCTGGCCAGCGCCTTCAGCACGATGCTGTCCAGGTCGCCGCGCAGCGCGGTCTTGAGCTTTTGGTCGGCACAGGCTGAACTGGGAAGCGCGGGATCTTTTTCGGTGACGGCCTCCACCAGCGCCGCCGGGCTGAGCCTGGAAACGTCGAAGGGCCGGCGCCCAGCCAGCATCTCGTACAGGATCACGCCCAGCGAATAAATGTCGCTTCCAATGGTGGCCGGCTGCCCGCGAAGTATTTCCGGGCTGGTGTACATGGGCGTCAAAAAAATATTCGCCGTGGCGGTTTGTTGCAGACCGGCCTCGACATCGATCAGTTTGGCGATTCCAAAATCCAGCAACTTCGGTTCACCATCCGCGGTGACCAGAATGTTGCCGGGTTTCAGATCCCGATGCACAACCAGGTATTGATGCGCTGCGGCCACGGCCGCGCAGACCTTAAGAAAAAGCCGCAAACGGTCCTGGATGGTCAACTGATGTTGCGCGCAATACCGGTCCAGACGGATGCCTTCGACGTACTCCATCACCAGATACGGTTCGCCGAGCGGGCTCATCCCGCCATCCAACAGGCGCGCGATATTGGGGTGCTCCAGCCGCGCCAGCAACTGCCGCTCGCGGCGAAAACGGTCGACCGAATCGGAGGCCGCCAGGTACGGCGACAAGATTTTCAAGGCCGCCTGCTGCTCATGCTGGCCGTCGGCGCGCCGAGCCAGCCAGACCTCGCCCATGCCGCCGCGGGCGATCAGGTGGATGGTCTGCCAGGCGCCGAATCTGCGGCCGCCCGGAGTCACCGCCGCCTCGGCGTTGGCGGCCCGCTCCTGGTCGTAGGCGTGAACCAGCCGCTCTACCTCCAAGCGCAGGCCGGCGTCGTCCTGGCAACGCTTCTCCAGGATGCCGCGGCGGCTATCTTCATCCAGCAGACAAATCTCGTCGAAGATCTCCTGCAGGTGGCGCCAATGCTCGTTCATGCCGGTCCGGAATGAAGTTTATCGTACAGCCAGGTGCGGGCAAACCGCAAATGTCGCTCGACCGTGGCATCCGACACCCCGCGCAGGGCGCAGATTTCGGGAATGGTGCAGCCCATGATATAGCGCAACTCTACTAAAGAGGCCTTGTCGGGATCCAGTTGCGCGAGCTCACTGAGGGCGCGGTCCAGGTCGAGCATGTCTTGGCCGCTGACATCGATCCAGCTCAGGTCCTCGGACAAGGGCACGCGCCGCCACGCACTCTCCCGCTTCTGAGCCAGGCGCAGGCGAGCTTGATCGATCAGGATGCGCCGCAACTCGGAGGCGACCACCGAGAAGAAATGATGGCGATCCTGCCAGCTCATCTGCTGCAATTTGCGAAGCCTGAGGTAAGCTTCGTGGACTAACGCCGCGGGCTCGGTAGCAATCCGCTCGCGGGCCACGAAGCCGGCCGCAATGGCCAGCATCTTCTGATAAGCCCAGGTCATGACCAGGTCGAAGGCTTCCTGATCCCCGGCTTGCCATCGCCGCAGCAGGGTGGTTACGTCCGCCGGTTCGCTCGCGTCGGAATGAGCCAAACTTCAGTATCCGCCGTGAGCAAACCGGCAGGCAAACGCGGTGCCGCCCTGTGTATGAGGGTGTTTTGGTTTGCGCTACGCCTCCCTTATGCGAGTGGCTTCATGAAGCGGTGCAGGCCGGTCCGGCGGAGGAGCAAAGAAATGGCAGTCAAGATGGAGACCAAAATCACGCAAACCGTTTTGGCGGCGTTGCTCGTTTGCTCTTGGCTGGGCGGGAATCTTGCCGCGCAAGTTCCGGCGACTGCCGTGGCATCCGAGCCGAGCGCCGGTCAGTCGCTGGATTCCCGAATCGCGAAGGTCCGCCAGCTAATTGCTCCCAAGATACGGCCCGATCGCGTCCCCAGTGCCGGCGAGCGCTTGAGTGAAGTCTTGGATCAAACGCGATCCAGGCTTCGAAACATAAGCTCAGATCCGGCCGCGGCTGCCGCGGCCATCCGTGAGGAACATCGGAAACTCGCCGTTCTCAACGAGGCATATGAGACTCAGTTCTCGAGCATTGAAGCGAAGTTGCGCCGAGCTAACCTGCCGCAGGCGGTGCTGGCCGACAAGCTGGCGAAATGGCACGCTTTCACCGCCAATTACCGCCAGCGGATGGCGGCGTCGTTGGCGAGCTTCGATCGCGTGAGCCAGTCGGCCACTTCTCACGATTCCGCATGGCTGAGGGATGAGGTCGAGAAACTGCGCGGGGGCCTGGGCGCAGCGTCGCGTTCCAGAATCACCGAAGTCGCCGATCGCCATGGATCCAAGCTGCAGCCGCACAGCGCGCCGGTCACAATTCTGCCGCCTGAAGCCACGGATCCGCCCACTTCCGCTGACCTGGCGGCCGACACGACCGTGGTTTTGACGCCGGACATCGTCGCCCAGGCCAAGTCGCTCGGCAATTCCCCGGCGGCACTGTTTGCATACGTGTACAACAACATCCAGTTTGTGCCCTATTACATGCTGGTGCAGAATTCGGAATCGGTGTTGTGGTCCGGTAAAGGCAACGATGCCGATCAGGCCACACTGCTGATCGCCCTGCTGCGCGCCGCCGGCATCCCGGCGCGCTATGCGTCCGGCTACATCAACGTGCCGGTCGCCGACGCCATCAGCTGGCTGGGAGTCAAGGACAAAGCCACCGCCTTTGCATTCCTCAACTTCAATACCATCGTCACCGACCAAGGCTCGAGCTTCAACATCCTGCACGTGTGGGCCGAGGCTTGGCTCAACACGCCGCGCGGCAATGCCTGGGTTCCCATGACCCCCAGCATCAAGCGCCAGACCTTCCAGCCCGGCATCACGATCCCGGAGCCGGCCTTCGACCGGACGAAATTCCTGAGCTCCGTACAGACCCAGCTCTCTTCAGAGATTTATGCCGCGCAAGTGCTAGCCGCATTCCAGCAGGCCTACCCCGGCCAGGACTTCAGCGCCATGCCGTACACCGGGACCATTACGCCTCTCAGCGGCGACACGCTGCCCAGCTTTCCATATCCGCCGCTGCGCATCAGTGCCCGGGGACCTTCTCTGCCGAGCCACACCATCGGGGTCCTGATGGGCGCTGGCAGCACGCAGTACTTCAGCTCCACGGTTCCGATGCCGCAGGTCTCCACCGGCAGCCTGACCGTCGGCTTCATCCCCGCCACGGCCAACGATCAAAGCATCATCAATAAATTCGGGGGTCTGGCCAATACTCCGGCCGGCATGGTGAATCTGTTTCCGCAGCTGCTGGTGAACGAGCAGGTGGTGGCCACCGGCACGGTGGAGATCTCCTACGGCAGCGAGTTCGTGCTGCGCGTGACCCACACCGAGTCCTATGCCACCAGCCCGACCGACGTTCTCAATCACGGGGTGGTGGCCGGAGAGAATATCGCCATTACGGTGGGCTATAACCAGATCTCGGAACCGCTGATCGCTTCGCGCATCGACGCTCTGCTGGGCCAGTTACCCACGGCCGACCCCAACCTGGTGTCGCGCGAGCTGGTGGCGATTGCCGGACTGCGCTACTTCGAGCGCGTCGAGCAGGAGAAACAGCGCGTATTTACTCCGTTACAGATTGCCTCGCCGCTGCCGTTCGTAGAGGAGTGCGCGACCTCGGCGAGCGTCAAGGTGACGAATCTTTTCGACCTTCCGTTTCTGGTCACGCCCGCGGATTTGCTCATGGACGCGCAGCAACTGGCGGGACGCGGCTATGACTTGAACGCGCAAGGCACGGAGTCGTTACTTGTCCCAGGCGATGTGAACGCCTCGCGCGCCTTTGAAGCCGCCAGCTCGAGTCTCGAAAACGAGATCTGGGAAGAGCTGGCCTTGACTCCGTCCATCTCCACCATCAAGGCCCTGCAGCTGAACGGGCAGGCCGGAGTCCCAACCCTGGTGCTGAATTCTTCAAACGCCGCCAGCCTGTCGAATGTGGACGCGCCGTCGGCCATCACCAAGTCGGTTGCCTCCGACATTAAGAGCGGCTCCACCGACACCATCTCCGAGCAGGCCACCGTGTTTGGCGCCTGGACCGGATTCGGATGGATCGTGGAGGGGCCGGGCTCGTTTGAGTACGCCATCGAGCAGACCAACACGCCTTCCGCTCTTGGCGGAACCTCGGGCGGGAATCCGCCGCAGCCGCCCGGACAGAGCGGGCCGACCGGGAATAACAACAACACCAACGGCACGAATTGCTCCGATCCGGTGAATGTCAGCAACGGCAACATGTATCTGCAGCAGGTGGACCTGCTCATTACCAGCCGCGGCCCTGCCACGCTGATCCAGCGAACTTATAACAGTCTCTCGGCTGGGACGAACGGCCCGTTCGGCTACGGCTGGGCCTACAACTATTCAATGGCGCTCAAAGACAACCAGACCTCCGTCACCTTTACGGACGAATCGGGCGGCCTGTTCAGCTTCGCGCTCAGCGGCGGAGTCTATGTTTCGCCTCCGGGGTTGGATCTCACGCTGACGAAAAGCGCCCAAGGCTATTCGCTGCGCAGCACGCACGGGACGGTATGGGGCTTTAACACCAGCGGCCAGCTCATTTCCATCACGGACCGCAATCACAACTCCACCACGTTCAGCTACAACGGCGCGGGGCTCTCGACCATCACCGACGCGCTGGGGCGAGCGGTAACGCTCAACTACGACGGCAGCGGCCACATCGTGGCGATCCAGGATTTTGCAGGACGTAAAGTCGCGTACAGCTACGATACCTCGGGCAACCTCGCCAGCGTGACCGACGCGGCCGGCAATACCACCAAATACGCCTACTACGCCGCGTCTCCGTTCACCCACCTGTTGCAGACCGTTACCAAGCCGGCCGGAAATTCCACCAGCTACGAATATTTTTCGACCGGCCAGACAGCGCGCGTGAGCGACTCGGCCGGACGCAACATGCGCTTCTTCTATCTGCCGCTGGCGGGCGAAACGATCTTCGTCGATCCGCGCGGCTACGCCACCAGCTTCTACTACAACGCGCTCGGCAACGTCACGCGCGTAATCAAGGCGGACGGCAATGTCCGGAGCTACACGTTCACGCCGGACACTAAGCTCTCCGGGATCATCGACGAGGAGGGCTTCACCACGCAACTGAGTTACGACACGTTGGGCAATCTCGCCACGATCACAGATCCGTTGGGGAATACCACGCGGCTCACGTACGATCCCCCGTTCAACCAGGTGACCTCGGTCACGAACGCGTTGGGAGCCGTCACCCAATTCGGATACGACGCCAACGGAAATATGACGCGCGTGACCCAGCCGCTGGGCGTAAGTTTTCAATTCACTTACGACAGTTTCGGCGAAATGTTGACCGCCGCCGATCCTCAAGGCAACACGCGGACGTTTGCCTATGACGGAAGCGGCAACCGGGTGAGTCTGACGGACCCGCTCGGCAACGTGGCTCGATATCAATACGACGAGTTGCGGCGCCTCACCGGCGTCACGGACGCTGTAGGGAATACGAATGGCGCGCAATGGGACGCTCTGAACCGCCTGACCGCAGTAACGACTCCGCTGGGCTCGGCCTTGTCCTTCGCTTACGACGCCAACGGCAACCTTTCCCAATATACGGACGCCAACGGGAACAAAACCAGCTACTCCCACGACGCTCTGGATAACCTGACTAAGGTCACGGATGTCGCTGGGAATTCCACGCAGTATTACTACACCACTCCCAACTGCGGTTGTATGACCGACACCGAGCTAACCGGGTTCCGCGATGCCGGAGGCTACCGTAAATCGCAGAATTATGATTTCAATCAATGGATGGTTCAAGCAGCAGACGCGGCCGGACACTCCACAACCCTCGTTTACAACGCCCGCGGGAATCCAGTTTCGAAAACGGACGCGAACGGCCATACCGTTCAATTCCAATACGACGCAGACGGCCGAATGCTTCAGAAGACATATCCGGACGGAACCACCTCGAAATACACCTACGACGCCACAGGCAATCTTCTCAGCGCCAGCAACGCCAACACTACCGTGACTTTCAGCTACGACGCCATGGGCCGGCTGGCATCGTCCACGGATTCACGCTTCGGCCAGACTCTCATGTACGCGTACAATCTCAACAGCCGGAGAACCAGCCTTACTGATCCGTTCGGTGTGACCGGCTATACCTACGATGCCAGCAACCGGCCGTTGTCGATCGCGAATCCGAGCGGCGGCAGCGCTCAGTTCAGCTACGACGCAGCCAACCGCCGGACGACTCTTCAATATTCCAACGGCATTTCCACCAGTTACCAGTACGACGGCGCCAATCAGCCGACTTTGATCGCCGCAGCCGGGGCCGGTCCGAAGTTCAGCTACGGGTACGATCCGAACGGCAACCCGACTTCCATTTCCGACCCATCGGGCTCGCACGCGTATCAGTTCGACGGGTTAAACCGGATCACTGCCGCAACGGGAGCGTCGCCGGAAAGCTACTCTTACGACGGCGCGGGAAATCGCCTCGCTTCGGCGGCAGGATCCTATCAGTACGATTCGACCGGGCGCCTGATCTCCGCCGAGGGTTACACCTTTACTTACGACAAAAATGGCAACCTCGTCAGCCGCTCCGGGCCCGGCGGCACGACGACTTATACCTGGGACTATGACGAACACCTGGCCGCGATCCAGTTCCCCAACGGCGGCACTGCGACGTATCAATATGATGCGCTCGGCCGGCGCATTCAGAAGAACGTCAATGGGACCGTCACGAATTATCTCTATGACGGCAACAGTATCCTGCTCGAATTGAATGCCAGCGGAGGCATGGTCGCGCGCTATACGTCGGGCCCCGGCGTCGATCAGATGATGACCATGGAGCGCAGCGGCCAGACGTATTTTTATCACGCCAATGCCCTGGGTTCGATCGCCATGCTGACGGATTCGTCGGGAAATCCCGCGTGCAGCTACAACTACGACTCGTTCGGTCGAACGCAACCTTGCGCGGGGTTGACCAACCCGTTTGCGTACGCGGGACGCGAATTCGATTCCGAATCCGGCCTGTACTACATGCGCGCGCGCTACTACGATCCCCAAACCGGCCGCTTCCTGTCCGGCGATCCGCTGGGCTTAGCGGGCCGAGTGCTGCTGGCGCAGTTCGGGCGGAACGATGCGTTGTCCGCTCAAGCGACTCCGCAAACACTTAACACGTATGGTTATGCGATGAATAACCCGCTTCTGTACCGCGACCCGACCGGTCTCAGTTGCAGCAACCCCTGTGGGAACGGCATTCTTCTCCTGGTCGGCCCGGGAGGAGCCGGATATCCCTCGCTGGGATCTACTGGATCCAACTCGCCTCTGGTGTCCGCGGGATCCAACGCCGGTTCCTCTGGTTCGTCCGGGTCCGGCGGCGGCGCCGTCTTGCTGGCCGGGATCTTCGGAATTGGTAGCAAGCTGCCCAGTTTCGCGGTGACTCAGATCACTGCTTCCGGCAGTATGGGTACGGCAACTGGGGGCGGCGGAGCATTCGGTGGTGGAGGAGCCGTCGCGACCGGTTTCGTCGAAGGCGGCGGCGCAGGCGGCGGCGCCGTCGAGGCGACCCTGACCGTTACGCAGATCGCTGGACGCACCGTGATTAGCGACGCCTTGGCCACCGTTTATGCCGACACGCTCGCTGTCACCGGTTCGACAATCCTGGCGGATGGGACTCTGGTGATCTGCACGGGCGCGGCTGGGGCCCTCGCGCCATAGAACATGGCGGGCCGCCCCTAAGAGTGAGCTGAGGAAGGAGGGATCGTGAACTTGAGGCTTCGCCATCGACTGACCATCGCTGCCGGCTGTGTAATTTGCTCGCAGATTATTTCGGCTGGCAGCGGCATTCAACGGACCAATTACCAGGACACCAATGAACCGCCGTTCACCCTGAGTGTCTCCGAGAACTGGAGCGTCAGCGGCGGTCTGTGCCGGCTCGGCTGTTTGTGATTCTAAGGAACGAAACATGAAAAATGAAAATCTTCGCGTTGTTGTTGCCTGTGTAGCCTTGATCGCCTCGTTCCCGCTGCGCGGTCTATCCGCGACTGCCTTCGACTCCACCGGCAACTCCATGCTCAAAGGCAGCTACTTCGCCCGCTGGCTCGGAGTCGATCAGATCAACAGCTCGACCGGCGCGTTCGCCCGCGCGCGCAGCCTCACCGGGACGCTGGCCTTCGACGGCTCCGGCCATTACTCGTTCAGCGGGCAATTGTCCGACAGCACGCAGTCCTCCGGCGCGCCTTCCTTCGTCACCGTCGCCTCCGCAACCTATTCGGTTTCCTCCGGCGGATTGCTGCAATTGCAGAATCCAGCCGATTCAACGCTCTCGCTGCACGGCGGCATCGGCGCCAACGCGCTGGTCGCCAGTTCCACCGAGCCGGGTTCCTCCGGCAAAGGCGCCTGGGATCTCCTGATCGCCGTCGCGCAGGGCTCCTCCGTCACCAATGCCTCGCTCAAGGGCAACTATCAGTTCGCCGGATTCGAGTACGCCGGCGCGAGCGTCGCCCAGGTCCGCGACTACGCGTTTCCAGCCTCCGCGGACGGAAGCGGGAACTTCGCTGCAATATCCGTCACGGGTGTCGCCGAGAGCCTCGGCAACAATCAAACCGTCCAATTGATATCCAACGCCAATTACACGGCCGCGTCGAACGCATTCACAGTGACCTTCCCCGTGTCCAGCGGCGCAACTGCACAAACTCAGCTTCTCTCCGGCCCCAAGCAGTTCGGCTTGAGCGCCGACGGGCAGCTCCTGGTGGGAGGATCGCTCAATGGCTACGACATGATAGTCGGAATGGCGGCCTCCACGGGATCCGCCGGCAACGGCACTTTCCAGGGCACTTACTACGCAGGCGGCCTGGATTACGCCAGCGCGCCTGGGCAGAATCCGCCGAATTACTTCGATACGTACTTCGGATCCATCGCCGCCAACGGAGCCGGAACATCGCTTACGCACCAACGTTTGAACCCGTCCACGGGCAGCGCCTACGATTTCTACTTCGTCGACCAGTTCAACATCAATGCCACCGGAAACGTTGCGCTGGACTTGAACCTGGCCACCTTCTATCTGAGCGCCAACGGCCAGAGCGGCGTTCTGATCGGTCTGCAGTCTCCATACTCGTTCGAATTCTGGGTGGCGGCGCAAAGTTTGCCTGCCTCAGGCTCGGTGTATCTGAATCCGCTCGGCACAGCGAATGTTGCGAGCTACGATCCCGTCACCAGCCCAGTCGCGCCGGGCGAATTCCTGATCCTGAACGGGACCAACCTGGCCAGCGCTCCTGCCATCGCGTCCAGCCTTCCGCTGCCCACTACGCTGGGAACCACCAGCGTCACCTTCAATGGTGTTGCTGCGCCGCTTTACTACGTAAGCCCGACGCAAATCTACCTGATCGTTCCGTTCGAGTCGCCACAATCCGGAGTGGTCCAGATCGTCGCATCGAACAACGGCGTCACGTCGAACCCGGTCACCGTGTACGCCAGCGACACAGCTCCAGGAATGTTCACTGCGGCCGCCGATGGCATCGGACCGGGAGCAATCACGCACCTGGATGGCTCTCTGGTCACGGCTGCGAATCCGGCGCAGGTCGGCGAATCCGTCGTCCTGTACGCCAGCGGTCTGGGGCCGGTGACGCCCTCCATCGCCGACGGCGCCGCCGGCCCAGCCAATCCGCTCAGCTACACGGTGAGCCCCGTTCATGTTTTTGTCGCCGGCGTGGAATCGACCACGGTGGAATTCGAAGGCCTCACGCCGAACCTTTCCGGCCTCTATCAAATGGATTTCGTGATTCCCGCCGGTGTGCCCCCAGGTCAGTGGTATTGCGATCTGGCCACCGATGGAGCTTACTTCGCGCAAGCTCTGATTGCGGTCGGGTCATCGCCGCAATCATCTCAGTCGAGCGCGGCCAGGAGCCCAAGCGACGTTTCCCGTAGACGAAATTCGCGCTAACACCATGAGACCCAAAGATTGCAAGGTCAGCTGCCTGTGCGAACCACGCCGCAACCAAGGGTGGCTTCAAACTGAAAACTCGAGACACAGCTTAGGAGGCTGAACATGAACCTGCGAGTCGCCCTCGCGAACCTTATACCCGCTCTGCTCCCGCTGGCCTGGCCGCTCAGCCTGCCAACTGGACCCAGCTGAACCCAACCGCTTCTCCTTCCGGGCGTGGCACGCCCGTCATGGCGTACGACTCCATGCACAGCCAGGTGGTTCTGTTCGGAGGTGCAGCCCTCACCGCGGCGCAAAACGATACCTGGACTTGGAACGGCTCCAACTGGACACTAAGCCAGCCCGCCCAGTCACCAGGGGCTCGATCCAATAGTGCCATGGCGTACGACTCCACCCACGGCCAAGCGGTACTTTTCGGAGGAGCTCTCAGCAGCAGCATACTAGGCGACACGTGGCTATGGGACGGCTCCAACTGGACGCAATCTCAGCAAACCGGGCCGTCCGAGCGGCTTAACCACTCCATGGCCTACGATTCGATGCACGGCCAGGTGATCCTGTTCGGCGGTGTAGGCACGAACGGTGTGGCGCTAAACGACACCTGGGCATGGGACGGTTCAGCCTGGACTTTGCAGCACCCTAAGTTCAGCCCACCGGCTCGCTACTCGGCCGCCATGGCCTTCGATTCCGGACACGGTCAGGTGGTCTTGTTCGGTGGATACAACGGCTCCTCCGTTCTGGGCGACACCTGGCTGTGGGATGGTTCGAACTGGAATCCGACGACTCCCCAGAAGAGTCCGCCCGCCCGGGTGTCTCACGCTATGGCCTACGATGTGCCGCACGGTCAAGTTCTCCTTTTTGGGGGCTCAACGACAACTACGAATACTGGCGTGTTAATTGACACCTGGGTTTGGGACGGCACCAACTGGACCGAACTGTCTCCGCAAAACAATCCCTCCGCACGCTACCGTTTCGCCATGGCCTTCGATGCCGGACATGGTGACGCCGTGCTGTTTGGCGGGCGGGATGTCAATAATAACCTGCTGGGCGACACTTGGACCTGGAGCGGTGGCCCCGTGGTGACACCTCCGCCCAGCCCCACCATCACTTCCATCGAGAGCGCCTCCGGCTTCGGCGGCTTCTCCAGCGTGGCGCCCGGGTCCTGGGTGGAAATCTACGGCTCCAACCTGGCGCCGGACACGCGCTCCTGGGTTGGCGCGGACTTCACCGGCGACAATGCCCCCACTTCGCTGGACGGTGTCGAAGTGCTGATCGGAGGACAAAAGGCGTTCATCGATTACATCTCGGTCAAACCTGGACAGATCAACGCGCAATTACCCTCCAACATCCCCACCGGGGGCCCGTTGCAGCTTACGGTTAACAACGGAACTGCAACCAGCAGTCCGGTCAACGTCACCGTCAATCCGGTCGAGCCCGGTCTGCTCGCGCCGTCGGCCTTTCTGATCGGCGGCAAGCAGTACGTCGTGGCGCTGCTTCCCGACAACGGGACTTATATTCTGCCGGACGGAGCGATCCCTGGCGTGGCATCGCGGCCGGCGCAACCCGGCGACGTTCTGACGCTGTACGGCATCGGGTTCGGCGCCGTCACGCCGCCTATTCCGGCAGGTCAAATTGCGACTGTATCGAACCAGCTCGCGCAACCGGTCCAGATTCTGTTCGGCCAGACACCCGCGCACGTGACATTTCAGGGTCTGACGCAGAATTCTGTGGGCTTGTATCAGTTCGATGTGGTGGTGCCGCAGGTTCCCGACAACCTTCTGACACCGCTGACATTCAATCTCGGCGGTGTAGCCGGTACGCAGACCCTCTACATCGCTGTACAGCAGGGCTCTTAGAGGAGGTCTCGTGTTGCTCCGGCTTAGCGCCCTGGCGTTGTCACTCACCGCGGCAGCGCAGATCAATGGGGTTTCCTTCCAGGATCCCATCGAACACGCCTTTTCGCTGGATGTTCCCAAAGGCTGGACCGTAAAGGGCGGCTTGTTCCGCATGGGTTACTCAGACGCGCGGCCCATGGTGGACATGCAATCGCCCGACGGCCGCATCAACGTGCGTCTTCGAGACGTGTCGATTCCGTCTTACTTCGTGCCCAACCAGCTTCACCCGCGCGAGGGCGAGATCTACGACCTGGGAGCGCAGGCTCAGCTCACCGTGGCGCGCTACCGCAACGGGCAAGAATATGCCGCGTTGTACGCCAAGTCGCGCTTCCAGAGCGTCTGCCGGAGCCTCACCGCGCAGCCTTCGGATGCGCCCGCGCCGCTCAAGGATTTTCTACCTGAAGACGTATCTCCGGTCCAATCCTCGGTAGGACAAGCGTCCTACCGCTGCGAGTCCAGCCAGGGTGCGCGCATCGCGTACGTCTATGCGCGCACCTCGCTCTATCAGGGATTCTGGCAGGTGCAAACGCTGGCCAGCCTGATCGCGCCGGCGGATCAATTGGCGCTCGCGCGCGGCGTTCTTCAGCGCGCAACCGAGTCGTTCAAGATCAGCCCGCAATGGGTCCAGTATCAGAAGCGCATGGATCAGCAGGCGCTGGACTATCAAAGAGCCCGCCAACAGGGACGCCTGCGCCAACTGAACCAGCAGGTGGCGGAGTTCGAAATGAAAATGCAGAGCATGAAAAGCCAGGTCAATGCCTTCGAGCGCCAGCAGGCCAGGCAAGCAGCACAGGTGGAAAGCTTCGGCAACATTTTGACCGGAATCACGCCCACTATCGACCCGCTCGGCAATCCGCGCGATGTGTGGACCGGGACCAAGAGCGGCTATTGGACCAACGGCGCCGGACAGGTGATTAATTCCGATGTCTCGCCTGGCGCCGGCTGGCAGCAGATGCATCCCCGGCAGTGAGTAACGTCCCCACATGCTAATCTGATGACAAATGTGCCGAAGCATCAAGGTACTGCGTGTGCCGGGCGGACGCGCCACCGATGACGAGCTGAGCGCCGCGGCCCTCCAGTTCGTCCGCAAGATAAGCGGTTTTCGCAAACCTTCCCGCGTCAATCAAGAGGCCTTCGACCGCGCCGTGGCCGAGATCGCCGCATCCAGCAGACGTTTGCTGGACGGCATGCGAGTGCCTGGAGATTCCGCCAAAAAAGCCGCGGTGTAAATCGCCCGCCGCCATTGCAACCAACCGGAGCCGGCGATAAGAAAATCCTTGATTCCGGCCCGGCCAAATCGGATATCATATCCATACAGCTTTGTGGTCAAAGTGCGGGCTGGCGCGGTTTGTGCCAGACTGCTTCGGTTTCGGGCGCGTACAGCCGGAACGCGGGCGCTTCACGAAATCGCAACAGAAGTTCCGTATAGTTAGTCGCTGAGGGTCACAATGAGATCAAGCATTCTTGCATCGCTATTGTTGTTCTTCTCCGGACTGCTGTTCCTGTCCGTTCCAGTTTCTGCTCAAGTCGCGGCCGGCGTGGCCGGAATCTCCGGTGTTGTCCGGGATCCATCCGGCGCTTCGGTTCCCAACGCTAAAATTGTCGTATCGCGCGAAAGTCAAGGTACGCTTCGTACTCTGGAGACCAACACCGATGGTGTCTTCGCCGCTCCGGCGCTCACGCCCGGCCCGGATTACAAGGTCAGCGTAACCGCCCCCGGCTTTGCTGAGTACTCGGCCGGACCTTTCACCCTGCAGGTGGGCCAGAATGTGAGCCTGGACATCGCTCTTGCCGTCGGAACCAGCGTGGTCCAGGTCGACGTCACCGGCGCGGCCGAGCTGATCAACGATACCAAGAGCGACGTTTCTCAAGTGGTCAACACGCAGCAGATCCAGGACCTTCCCATCAACGGCCGCCGGGTGGACAATTTTGTGCTGCTGACCCCGGGCGTTACCAACGACGGCACCTTCGGCCTGCTCACTTTCCGCGGCATCGCCAACGGTAATTCGTTCCTGCTGGATGGCAACGACTCCACGGAAAAGTTCTTCATGGAAAACAACGGCCGAACGCGCATCCTGTCGCAGATTTCTCAGGACGCCGTGCAGGAGTTTCAGGTGGTCTCCGCCAATTACTCCGCCGAATACGGGCGTGCCAGCGGCGGCGTAGTCAACACCGTCACTCGCAGCGGCAGCAACGATTTTCACGGCACCGCCTATTGGTTCTATCGCAACGAAAACTTCAACGCGCATGACCCATTCGCCAACCTCATTCTTCCCGATTCGCGCTATCAGGGAGGCTTGAGCCTGGGAGGCGCCATCATCAAGGACAAGCTGTTCTACTTCTTCAATGGCGAATACGCGCATCGGGATTTTCCGTTCGCCGACAGCTTGGTCCAAAAAGGGGTAGTCGATTCCAGCAACCAGGTTTGGATCGGTTGCGGCGTGGCCACGGCGAATGTTCCGGCCGCGACTCCCGCGCAGTGCGCCGCAATCAACGGGCTCCTGCCGCGGTTCTTTGGATCCACTCCCCGAAACTTCGATCAGCCGCTGGGGTTTGGCCGCCTGGATTATCACCTCTCGGATCGCAACACGCTCACCGCTGAATTCAATTACATGCAGTTTACGTCCTTCAACGGCTTGCAGCAGACCAACCTTTCCTCCACCAGCGGCGCCGCCATCAACGGCAACGGGAACGATTTCGGACGCGTGCGGAATTTCAAGATCGGCTGGACTTCCGTCCCGACGTCGAGCATCGTGAATGAACTCCGCTACGGCTGGGCCACGGACCTGGAAGCCGACGATCCCAATCCGGCGCTGCTCGGACCAGCCCTCGGTCTCCTGGACGTCTCGGTGGTCGGAGCCCAGCTAGGACCCATCAATTATCTGCCGCGCGTGGAACCCAACGAGCGCCGGCAGCAAGTGGCCGACAACGTTTCCTGGAGCAAGGGCAACCATATGGTCAAGGCAGGGTTGGACATTACCAGCAACTACGACTACGCGCTCTTTCTTCAAAACCCGCATGGCAGCTACACCTATCAGACCGTCAATCAGTTCGCGCTGGATTACAGCGGAAACACAACGGGCGCGAAGAATTGGCAGTCGTTTTCTCAAACTCTAGGTAGTGGAACCACCAAAATGCGGATGAACGACTACGGCTTGTACGTGCAAGACCAGTGGCGCGTAACCCCGAGATTGACCGCCACAGTCGGCTTGCGCTATGAGTTGCAACCCATGCCGCAACCCCCGGTGTGCAATCCGGATTATCCGCAAACCTGCCACATCAACACGCAGGACGCCAACCTGATGCCGCGCATCGGCTTGGCTTATCGTCTGAACGATAAAACGGTGCTGCGGGCGGGCTATGGGATGTTCTATTCCTCGGTTCCCGGCGCCACGCTCATGGATATCTGGTTGGGCAACGGCGTGACCCAGCAGGCCGTGACGCTATCCAGCACGCAGCCGGCACAACTCGCCGCTGGACCGGTCTTTCCGAACAATCTCTCGTCGGTTCCCGCCGGTTACAAACTTGGCGCCGCCAGCATCCAATTCGCCGCGCCTGACTGGAAAACACCGTACTCCGAGCAGGGCACCTTTGCCGTGGAGCGCCAGCTGACACACGACATCGCGCTCACCGCATCCTACATCTGGAGCCGCGGCATTCAGCTCTATAGCGAGCGCGATCTGAATCTGCCTCCACTGAGTTCGCAGAGCTTCACGTATACGATTGCCGATCAGAATGGCAACCCAGTGGGTGCGTACAACACCGGTATCTATCTGAGACTACCGACAGCCAACGGGCGACCCGATCCGCGCTATGGAGCAGTTGTTCAGGACGAAAACGGTGTCACCAGTTTCTATAACGGCTTGGCGGTTCAGGCCCAGAAGCGCTTCTCTCATGGGCTCCAGGCCAGCTTGTCTTACACCTGGTCGCACGAAATCGACGACGGACAAGGTTACGGCCAGGAAACACAGAACATATTCTTGAGCAACGCGTTTGCCTGGCTCTACAACGGCAACTACCGGCTCGACCGTGGCGACGGCCTGGAAGATCAGCGCCACCGTTTCGCGCTCGCCTGGGTATGGGCGCCTACCTTTACCCATCGGTCCGGCGCATTCTACAGGTACGTCGTGAACAACTGGCAGCTTTCGTCGCTGACAACAATCAACAGCTCCCGGCCGTATGCAAGCCCGACCATCAGCTTACGGGATACGCCGGTCTCGGGCATGTTCAGCAGCTTCAGCATCAACGGCTCGGGCCTCGGCAGTCGCGTGCCGTTCCTTCCGGTCGACAGCGTCCTCCAGCCGGCCCTATACCGGGAGGACGCACGTTTGACCAAGATTTTTCCTTTTGGCGAAGGCGACCGTTACAAACTGCTGTTCAATTTCGAGGCATTCAACATTACGAACAGTTGGTCGCCCACGGCGATGGCCTCCCAAGCCTACATTGAATCCAAGGGTGTGCTGACCTACACACCGACGGCCTACAATTTCGGAACCAGCGATTCATCTTCCCCCGACGGAACGCTCGCGCGACGCTTGCAGTTGAGTCTTCGGTTCGTTTTCTAAGCTGGTGCGCGATCCTGAGCCTCCTCGCTCACGGCCTGGGTGCGTCAAAGCGGCCACGATCATTTTTCGATCTGGTCTTGTGTTTCTAACTGGTTGAGTCCCGTCACTTAGCAAGTAGCTCCGCTTCGGCAAGTCCCTTGCAGATTCAAAGTTGATTCATAAGCTCGTCCGGCCGCGCATAAAGTGTGTGGAGCGTAGCGGCTCGGCACTGGAGAAGCGTTGCGGCCACCCCTGAATGCGCGGTTTGCCCGGGCGAGTCAAACGAGCTGTGCGAAACATCGCATAAGCGAAAGGAGGATTTGTATGGCTGATATTAAGGTCACAAAGGAGACCCCTGGTGCCTTGACCTATCGTCCCGAAACCTATTTCCCAACGCTGCCGTTCGGCAGCCTGTTCGGACATACTCCTTTTAATTTGATGAAACGGTTCAGCGACGAGTTCGACCGGATGTTCGGCACCTTCGTGCCACCGGCTGAAATGGAGCTTTGGGCGCCTGCATTGGAAATCAAGCATAAGGAAGGCAACTTCATAGTTGTCGCCGAACTGCCAGGCGTCGCCAAGGAAGACATCAAGGTGGAAGTGATCGAAGAATCACTGGTCATTGAGGGTGAAAAGAAGAAAGTGAAGGAGGAAAAAGGAGAGGGCTATTATCGGACCGAACGCGCCTATGGCAAGTTCTATAGGTCCATCCCGCTGCCTAAGGGAGCCAAAGCGGACCAGGTGAAGGCGGAGTTGACCAACGGCATCCTGAAAGTGGTTATCCCGGTGCCCGAAGTGAAACCCGCGCTCCGCGAAGTTCCCATCACCGCCAAGTAAGCGGCACCTGACTTAAACTTCTCGAGGGGCGATCCAAACGCCCCCTCTTAACGCACAGTGCACTTGGCTGCTGTGCGTTTTTCTTTCTGCTACCACTTAAACCGCAATCGCGAAACCTTGCAGCACTTGCCCAATCCCTTCGGGCCAAAAGTGTTACCTATGTCTTAGGAACAATCTGTTACCTATGTGTCCGGTCCGGACAATGGAAGAGATGGCGCGCCCGGAGGGACTCGAACCCCCGGCCTATTGGTTCGAAGCCAATCGCTCTATCCAGCTGAGCTACGGGCGCGTAGGATCAAATACTTTACAAATCTAACACGGCTGTCAGACGTATTGGCCGTGGATACCGGTCGGAAAACAATACGCGTTTGGGAACCCGTTCTAGCGGTGCTACGCTCGTATCGTGGCTTCGGAAAAGTTTGAAGAACTAAGTGGCCAAATGCAAGAGAACCTCCGCGTGTTTCTTCAGGCTGAACTGGAAGTTGCCCGAACGATGTTGACGGTGCTGAGGAGTTCGGCTCACGAACGCAAGCGGCATCACATTGCGATGATACACGCAGCCGTGGACACAGTACGGCACTTCCAAAATCGTCTTGAAGATCAAAGTTTGCGCGAAGAACTCCTGGCATCGGCCGATGAACTAGAACAGGCCATCTCGGGCGTGAGGTGATTAGCCGGCAGCACCGGCCGTCAGGCCCAGCCATAACCCGCTTGCCGCCGGCTTCGCGTTCCTGCTACTTTGTTCACTTCACCCGCCGCAGTTCCCCCGCACGGCGCCGTGCTGATCGCTGCGCATGAGGCCACGCTCCCGTTGAAATTCGAAATCGAAATCAAGCTGCGACTCCCGCCCAAGCTCGGCAAGATCCGCCGCGTGCTGCACGCCGCCGGCTTTCGCGTGGTCAAGCCGCGCATCCAGGAATCCAACATTCTGTTCGATAACGCCAAACGCACCCTCCGCAAGCATGGCAAACTGCTCCGTCTCCGCCGCGCCGGCCCGCATCGCCTGCTCACTTACAAAGGCCCGTCGCAACCAAGCCGCTACAAAAAACGCCAGGAAGTGGAGATCGATCTCCACAATGGCGGCAACCTGGAAGAAATCTTCACCCACTTGGGCTATCGTCCGGTCTTCCGTTACGAAAAATACCGCACCGAATATGCCAAGCCTCGCACCGAAGGCAAAGTGCTCCTAGACGAAACCCCCATCGGAAACTTTCTGGAGATCGAAGGCAGCCCGCGCTGGATCGACCGCACCGCGCTCGCCCTCGGCTTCCGCCATAGCGATTACATCACGCGCAGCTACGGTTATCTCTACCTTGCTTATTGCCGCGAACGGCGCATCGCCCCCAAGGACATGCTTTTCAGCGATAAGAAACTGAAGCGCGCCCGGAGAAAATAGTGGTTCACGAAACCCGCTTCCGCGTGCGCTACGCCGAGACCGATCAGATGGGCGTGGTGTACTACGCCAACTACCTGGTCTGGATGGAAATCGGCCGCGCCGAATATTTCCGCGCCGCCGGCGCCCGCTATAAGGACATGGAATCGGCTGACGGCATCCGCCTGGCCGTGGTTGAAGCGCAGTGCCGCTATCTGCATCCGGCCCGCTACGACGAAGAGATCGCCGTAGAGACTTCGGTCACCCGCGCCAACCGCCGGATGGTCGAGTTTGACTATCGCATGCGCGACGCAGCCACCGGCCGCGAGCTAGCCACCGGTTCCACCAAACATATCTTCCTCGGCCCGCACATGAAGCCGGTCAAGCTGCCCGACAAATATTACGGATTCTTCGGGATCAGTTCTGCGTGTCGTTGAACTTGATGGTCGATTCGCCGGTGAACTTGTGGTAGTTGCGAAACTCGATCACGTTGCGCTCGCACTCATTCGACCCGCGTGAGCAACTGAGCACTTCGGCGTGCACCGGCAGCAGGAATTTTTCAGCCGTGCCCAGCGTCACGTAATCGTAATCCACCGCGGTCTCCACCGAAACGCGCGGGAAGGCTTCGGGAATTTCCTGCGCTTGCATTTCGATGCGCAGCGTATGCGCGCCGTCTTTATCGATCCACACCGACCCTTTGAAGGCGGGCGTGATGTATTGACCCGGCACCGAGATTTTCCACGCCGACCGCTGCCGCTCCACCTTGAAATCGTATACCGCTGATGCGTGGTGCGCGATGCTGTCTTCTTCCGCATATTTGAATTGCGCGGCCGTCCCGGGAGAGTAAACCTCAGCCAGGATGGTCCCGAACTCGCCGGTCGACCAGGCGCCCGATTCCTCCGGCGGTTTCTTGGAAGGCTTGTTGTTGATGGTCAGGTTGCGATAGCTCTCTTTGCCCTGGTCATACACCACCTCAGCCCCGATCACATCGATTACGTTCCAGCTCGGCACGCGCGTCTCGCTGACATAGCGCGTGGTCAGCTCCTGGCAAACGTAGTTGGGCAAGTTGTCCAAAAACGATCCCGCGACGTCGCGCGCTTTCTCCACCAGCGCCATTCGCGGATTCGACGCCTCCATGCTCGGGCGCCGTGCCACGCTTTCGGCTGCCGGACGCGCGCTTTGCACAGCGGGAGCTGCGTCGGCCACTTCTCTCGGTGCGGGCGGCAATTGCGCTTGCTCGGTTTTGCGTTCCTGCGCCACTCGATCCGGAACGCCGCGCCTCAATTTGGGCGGAGCATCGCCATCGTTGTTCTGCTGATCCGGCCGGACCAAGATGGTCGGCGGCGGCCCGGTTCTTTCCTCTTCCACCGGCGTGCCGGACGCGTCAGGTGCCTGATCGGCGGTTTCAATCTTCCGCGACAGCGCCGCATTCATCTTGATGCTCACCGCCTGGAACAGTCCGTCCTTGTCCTGCGTCGCCTCCACATCCACGCCGTCGCCGGGCTTCAATTCGTTCGAAGGCTTGGTAGTCGAATCGGTGATCTGGATAGTAATAATCCGCGTGTCCTCGGCCTCCAGGTCAAACGAACCCTTATCCACTTTGCGGATCGCGCCGCTGAACGTTTGATTCACAGGCCGCGCTTCGGACGAACTCGACCTACGTGTTCGGCCACCGCCTGGAATCTGATTGCCGGGATTACCGCCAGGCGGATATCGCCCGGGCGGGTACTGGCCAGGCGGATACTGGCCGGGGAATGGCCCGCCAATTTGCGCGTAAAGCGCGAGGCCCGAAGTCAGCAGTAAGATTGCGGGTTTCAATCTTCTCCTTAGACGAACCCACCAACCCTCAGGGTACAACAGAAACGCTGAACCGGCGCTGCCCCTGAAAAAGTGGCGCCGGTGGTGCGATTCCGTCCCTGGCCACCTTGAAAGTCCATCACGAACACCGGATTCGCACCGCCGAATCCAGTTTACCCAAACCACGGACCAGGACTCCATGAGACGCTTCGTCGATTGGAGGCCTCATCGAAAACAGAGTTCAGATCGGACGCTTGACTCGCACTTTATGATCGGTTGCGACAACGAGGCAGCCTTGCCACTGGTCGACTGGCTCGGTCGCAAACAGCGCAGCAACGCGCTCCATCAATGCATCCCTACCAGGATGGGCGAGACGCACCAACAGCAAACCTGCGTGGGTCCCGGGTGTGTAGAGCCGCATGTCTGAAAAATCGAGGTCTTGCGTGATCAGAAAACGGTTGTCAGACTGAGTGGCCTGCCAAACTTGGTTGTCGCTTTGCCCTGCAAGGTGCTCCGCTCGTACCGTATCAACGTCGTGCCCCAATTGACTAAGTTCCGAGACCAGACGCCCGGGCAGGTTCTCGTCAAGCTTAACCTTCAACGTTTAATGGGCGCTTCGGCCAACGGAAGATCTTCCCGAGCCGATTCCGCCGCAAACGCGATCGCGGCCCGCACGTCCTCTTCAGAGAGTGTTGGGAAATCGGCGAGGATTTCCGCCGTTGTCGCGCCTTCTGCCAGGCTCGCGAGCACCGTCCGCAAGGTCACTCGTGTACCCTTGAGGATTGGTTCGCCGCCGACGATATGGGGATCTCGGACGATCCGTTCGCGGTAGTTCATGGCGTCTATATTCTAGCGCTTCTGCCGTTCGGAACGATTCCTACGCCCAGCCCTTGTCGGGACGCCTAGCCCTGAACCCGCTTCTCCTTGCCCGCCCAAAACTTCTCGCGCAGCACCAGCTTACGGATCTTGCCCGTCCCGGTCTTGGGAAGCGCTTCGTCGTGAAACTCCACCATGCGCGGCAATTTGAATTTCCCCAGCCGCTGCCCCAGAAAATCCATGAGCTGGTCCGATGTCAGCGCCGACCCGGGTTTCCGCACCACCACCGCCACCGGCACCTCGCCCCAGCGCTCGTCCGGCGCGGCCACCACGGCGCACTCGAAAACCTCCGGATGCGCGAAGATCGCCTTCTCCACTTCGAGCGACGAAATGTTCTCGCCGCCGCTGATAATGATTTCCTTCTTGCGATCCACGATGTGAATAAATCCGTCTTCGTCCCACACTCCCATGTCCCCGCTGTGGAACCACGGCCCTGTCATGACCGACGCGGTCACGTCCGGTTCGCGGAAATATCCTTCCATGATGTGATCGCCCATAGCGACTACTTCGCCGATAGTCTGCATGTCGCGCGGAACATCGTTCATGTTGTTGTCCACCACGCGCACCCACACGCCCGTAATCGGCCAGCCCGCCATGGCGCGCCTGCGCTGCCGGTCAGCGTCCGATTTGTATTCCAACCCCGGCTTCGGCCGCGACGACGTCAGAAACGGCGATGTCTCGGTGAGCCCGTAGCCGCTGTAAACATCGGCGTGAAACGCCTTCTCCATGCGCGCGATCAGTTCCGGTGACGCGGCCGCCCCGCCAATGACAATGTTCCGCATGCTCGAAAGATCGTAATTGCCGATGTCGGGCGCATGCAGCAAAGCGTTCGCCATGGTTGGAACCACGCTCATGTCGGTGGCGCGATGTTCCTGGATCAGCTTGAACACGCCGGTTGGGTCGAAGCGCCGCACCATCACCTGCTTCACTCCCAGCATGGTGGAGGCGTGCGCGTGGCCCCAGCCATTGGCGTGAAACAGCGGAATGGTGTGCAGATCCACCATGCTGTCCACGTCCTTATAAGCCCCGCCTGCGTCCAGCGCGTGCATATACAGCGTCCGATGGCCCAGCATCACGCCCTTGGGCGTTCCGGTGCTCCCGCTGGTATAGAACAATTCCGCGATGGAGTTTTCGTCGAACCCGAAAATGTCCGCCCGCTCCGGATGACCTTTGTCGATCAGCTCCTCGTAGGTCATGTCCGCGATCGGGATCTTGTCGTTGATGGTGACGAACCGCTCGATCTCGCGGCACGCCGGCTTCAACTGTTCCACCAGCGGCGCGAAATCGTTTTCAAACATCAGCATCCGCGCGCCGGAATGGTTCAGGATGTTCACCAATTCCAACGGCGACAGCCGCACGTTGAGCGGCATCACGATGGCCCTGGCCTGCACCACGCCGTAGTAACCTTCCAGCAACTGGTGATTGTTGAAACTCAAATACGCAACGCGATCGCCGTGTTGAATGCCCTCCTTGGCAAGCCCGGTGGCCAGCTTTTCGCAACGCTCTCCGAACTGCTCATAGGTGAACTGCCGCTGGCCGCACACCACACCGATCTTTTTTCCGAACAAGTCCACGGCCCGATGCAGACACCGGACCGGAGTCAAAGGAACGAACATGGTCGCATTGTACCGTTAAGCGAGGCTGGACTGTAAGCGGCCCGTCAAAGTGCCTGGGTCACTGAACTTCGACTACCGCCGTCAGCACCACGTTCTGAACCGACGCCGCCGCATCGAACAACGCCCAGAACACTTCACCGCTCAACTCGTCGATCTCGCCGTTCGACGAGACGACGCGTCCCGGAGTCTTCAGGATGAACATGAGCGGTGTCAAGCTGCCGGTATCATTCTTGGCCGAAGCGGCCGCAGCCGGATCGGGCGGAGTCATTTTCGCCGAGCTGAATGTTCCCTGGATCAGTTGCCGCGCCACTTCCTTGCGCTGCGCCGCCGTGAGCTGATCGCCAAACTGGTCCTCGAGTGCCTTGATCACAAGTGTTCCAATGCGCTGGCCCAGGCGCCGCGCCGCCAGATCCGGATGCAACAAGCCCATCGCCAGTAGTGGATCTAGCGGCCCGAATAGCGCCGGTACCAGCAGCACGGCCAGCTTGTCCACCAGCGCCCGCGCGTTCGCATCGGTGGCAAGCGGCTTCGGCAGCACGGACTTGAT
>Ga0335081_10003851_pt1 | contig 23645 bp, 26 predicted proteins | sample Lox_Sample_35_FD_206713 | JGI IMG/M metagenome (GOLD analysis project Ga0335081, IMG submission 206713) | Soil microbial communities from Loxahatchee National Wildlife Refuge, Florida, United States - Lox_Sample_3.5 | ecosystem: Environmental > Terrestrial > Soil > Wetlands | place: USA...
TCAGCTTGCCGACGTTCGCGGCGGCATTCGGTTCTTTGTAGACGATGTTCTTGCGCTTGGCGACGAAGCCTTTGACCGACTTGTGCACGGCCTTCGGCTGCAACGCCTCCGCATTCAAACCGAGATCTGCGATCTTGATCTCCTTATTGGGCTTCTTGGCCGCGCCCAGCACCTGCTTGAGGGTGGGAATGCGCGGCTTGTTGATCGTACCCAGAACACTGAGCACGACCGGGCCCTTCACCGTCGCCACTTCGGTACCGTCGGCCAGCTTCCGCGTGGCCTTCACGGTGTCGCCTTCCACGGAAAGCTTTTCCACATAGGTCACGCAGGGCAGACCCAGGAGGGCCGCCAAGCGGGCTGCTGTCTGCTGGTTAAACAGATCCGAACTGCCTTCGCCGCAGATAATCAAGTCGTACGACCCCAGCTTACGGATCGTCGCCGCCAGTACGTTGGCCGTCACGCAGGCATCAGCTGTCTGCGCGGAGTTATCGGCAATCCAGTAGACCGTCTCCGGGCCACGCGAAAGCACGTCCTTCAACGATTGTTTTACTGCAGATGTGCCGTAGCTCAGAGCATGCACGGCGCCTCCGTGCTGCTCTTGAATCAGGGTTGCTTCCTCAATCGCGTTGCGATCGAAGTCACTAATTTTGCCCTTGGCCCGGCTTGCGTCCAGGCTCAAATCGTCGGGTTTGATCTTGATGTCCTTCTCGTCAAGCGTCCATTTGTAACAAACTAAGCATTTCGGCATTGGTCGGAGCTCCTCTTAGGCAATGCTGGCGGCGACGGTGTAGTCCGGAAAATCCGCCGGCGCATCCAATAGAGTCGTGCCCGCGATATCGCGGAACAGGCGGGGCAAAGGCATGGTTTCGCTGTATCCCATACCCCCTTCCACCTGGCACGTATCGATTAGAATCTTCGATCCCAACCGCGCCAGGAATGATTTGACCATGGCTGCCTCGGTTTCAAATGGCTTGCCATCCTCGACCAGTTGGGCCGTGGAGCGCAGCCCAAGGCGTGCCAGATAACAATCCGTCAAAGCCTCGGCCAGCAGCGTCTGGACTGCCTGTAACGTCGCGACCGGCTTACCAAACTGGACCCGCTGCTTGGCGTAGGCCGCGGCATGCTCCACGGCAGCCTGGCCGATCCCAACCGTCTGGGCGGCTTCCGCCACCGATGCCAAGGCCAGAATTCTCGTCGCAATGTCCGAACCCGATTTCACAGCGCCGAGAACGGCGGTGTCGGGCACTGCAACATTGTCAAAGACCACATGGGCTACCGGACATCCCTTCAGGCCCATGGTGGGCAGCGCCGCTTCCACCTTCAGCCCGGTCACGCCTGCAGCGACAACAAACGCTGTGAGTGACTTTGGGTCGGCGGGATCCGTTACCGCAAACGCCACGTACACTTGCGCTGCGCCGGCGTTCCGCACGTAAGCCTTGATCCCTTTCAACACGTAGCCACCTTCGCTCTTTGTAGCGACCAGGGCGTCAGGGCCGATACCCGGTGTCGGCCCATGCTCGTAGATGGCGAAGGCCCCGATCGTCTCACCCTTGACGAGAGCCTGCACGTACTGCTTCTTCTGCAACTCGCTGCCCCAGTGCTGAATGGCATAGCTGGCCATTGCCTGATTGTTCATAATCGAGGCAACCGCCGCGCACGACCGCGAAAGGCTCTCGATGACAGCCACATAGCTGACAAAACCGGCTCCTGCTCCACCGACTTCTGTTGGCAAGTGCAGACCCAGGAAGTCGTGATTCGCCAGCTCCTTAACCACCGCTTCGGGGAACTCGCCCGTGTGGTCCAATTGCCCCGTAATTGGATCGAGGTATTCCTTGGCGAAGTCGCGGGCACTCTGTTCGATGAGTTGCTGTTCTTCGGTTAATTGGAAATTCATAATTTACGCTGCCTTCTGCCCCGCGCCTGCAGCCGGGGCTGGACTCAATACCGCACGTGCGATCACCAGACGCTGAATCTGGTTGGTTCCTTCATAGACCTGCATGATTTTCGCGTCCCGCATTGCCTTCGCAATCACTGAGGTATACCCGTACGAGCCCATCAGGCTGACGGCCTGAGAGGTCACCGCCATGGCAACATCTCCGCAAAGAGCCTTGGCCATCGCCGATTCTTTCGAGAAAGGCGCACCGGAATCGCGAAGTCTCACGGTGTGATGCAAGCTCTCACGCGCGGCTTCCACCTGGATCTGCATATCGGCCAACTTGAACTGCAACGTCTGGCCGGGCTGCATCTTGCCGGGAAATCGCTTCTGCAAATACTTTACGCATTCGTCGAGCGCGCGCTGCGCGATGCCGAGGGCAAGCGCAGCAATTAGCTGACGCCCCAGATCGAGAGTCATCATGGCGATCTTCATACCATCCCCCTCCTTGCCGAGGAGGTTTCCGGCTGGGATGTGAACATCCTTCAGCAGCAGTTCGACGGTGTTGGAACTACGAATTCCCAGTTTGTGATCGGTTGCGCCGACTGTGAAACCGGCGCGGCCTTTTTCGACGATGAAAGCACTGATGCCCTTTACTCCCTTGCTCGGGTCGGTCTTGGCTAAGATCACATACACGCTCGCGTAACCGCCATTCGTAATGAAACACTTGGTGCCATTGAGGACATAGTCGTCGCCCGACCTGACTGCCGTGGTCCTGACTGCTGCGGCGTCCGAGCCGGCTCCGGGCTCGGTCAAGGCGAAAGCCGAAAGTCCGCCCTTCACGATGGCATCGAAATAGCGTTGCTTCTGTTCGTCATTTCCGACAAGCAGTACCGAATCCATACCCAGAACACCGGCAGCCAGCGTTGTCCCCATGCCTCCGCAGCCGTAACCCCACTCCTCCGCAACCAGCGCCTGGGTGAGCGCGTCATATCCCAGGCCACCATATTTCTTGGGTATGGCCATGGTAAAAATCCTGCTTTCCTTGGCTGCCTCGAGTAGAAAAGGATGGAACTCGCCCTTTCTGTCGTACTCGGCAGCATTAGGGATGATGTGCTTGGCGACAAACTCTCTCGCTGCCCTTTTGATTTCCTGCTGCTCTGTGGTCAATATGCTCATAGCTTTTTCAACCTCTTCAATCTCGAACGCGATTCACCTCTTGTTGCATCGATGCCTGGATTTCGAAATCTCACTCTCGGCCTGCAAGAGTGCATTCTCGATGCCAATCGGACGCAACAGTGCCTCGCTGCCGGCAGCTTGATGCAAACAGGACGGACCCTGAGTAGAGTCTCCGCGTTGCAAACGGAAGGACCCTGAGTAGAGTCTCGACGTTTTGATGACTTACCGCGGGTCTCCCAATCTTTCGCGGATGGCCCTAATGAGGAACCGCGACCATCTGTCTGCCCCAAATGGGTCAGTGGTCTTTCGCTGGATATGTTGTTATGCGCGCAACCCACCTCCCGCTGAAGCGGGAGCTCGCCGCGTGGCTATAGGAACTGTCAGGTATTGGGGGTAAACGATCAGACGCCACTCTACGATGCCCATTATGGGTGAAGACTTGCTTCGATCAAGGCCAGGAAATGCTCAAAGGGGCGTCAAGGAGATTGCGTTGCGTCACACACGGAGCGGAGAGGGCATTTGACAGGTAATCGAGCCCGTGATTGACCGATCGAAGTCGATTGCAATCGCAGGAGCCGGCCGCGTGGCACAAGCGTTAGGACGCCTTCTGAGCGAGGGTGGCCAGCCAGTGGTGGCGATTGCCGGCCGAAACCCGGAGCGGACGGCTCGGGCAGCTCGGTTTATCGGCGCACGCACAACTCCTTCGACTATTGAAGAGCTTCCCGCCCTTGCATCGAACATCCTGATCGCCGTTTCCGATACGGCCGTCGAGCCGGTTGCCGCTGTCCTGGCCCGCTCCGGGTTCCACAACAGAGTCGCTCTCCATACTTGCGGTGCAAAGGGGCCCGAGGCGCTGGCCGTTCTTGCCGGCCAAGGAGTAAGCTGCGGCGCGTTACATCCGCTCCAATCGTTTGCCTCAGCCGAAGAGGGCTTATCCAGAGTGGCCGGATCGAGTTTTGCCATCGATGGAGATCCTGAAGCGTTCGAGTGGGCCTCGTCGATCGTGAGCTTGGCGGGCGGCTGCAGTCTGCGGATTCGACCGGAGGCCCGAGCCTGTATCACGCGGCAGGGGTGATGGCCAGCAGTTACATAACGGCTCTCATTCATGCGGCGGCTGAAATCCTGGAGGCCGCCGGCGTTCCACGCTCAACCGGGCTGACTGCATTAGCACCGCTGGCCAGAACATGCGCCGAAAACTCTTTCAACATCGGACCCGTCGAGGCGTTGACCGGTCCCATTGAGCGGGGGGACAGCACCACGGTATTGGGTCATCTTAAGGACTTGGCAAATCTCTCGCCTCCGGTGAGGCGATTGTACTGCTCGGCCGGAGAGTTGGTAGTGCAAATGGCTCTGGTGCGTGGATTGCACGAGACGAAGGCAGAGGAAATCGGGAGGATGTTGAGGTCGGCCCAATGACCGGAGTACCGAAGAAGCTGCGCGTGCCCGATCTGTCCGCGATGAAGAAACGCGGCGAACGGATCGTTATGTTGACCGCCTACGATTCCACCATGGCGCGTTTGTTCGATCGGGCGGGCATCGACGTCCTACTTGTCGGCGACTCGCTCGGGAACGTGATCTTGGGACTGGACACGACGATTCCAGTGACAGTGGATGCCGTCATTCACCACACGTTGGCTGTGACACGAGGCGCGAGGCGCGCTCTGGTTGTGGCCGACATGCCGTTTCTGACTTATCAGGTGACGACCGAGCAGGCGATGCGGAATGCAGCAAGGCTCTTTCAGGAGGGAGGCGCCACCGCCGTCAAGCTGGAAGGTGGGCGCGCCGTCGCGGATACGGTTCGACGACTCACGGCGGCTGGCCTCCCTGTAATGGGACACGTCGGGCTGACGCCTCAGCATGTGCATCGCCTCGGAGGAATGCGGCAACAGGCTCGCGACGACGAGGCAGCGCAGGAACTGATGCTTGACGCGCTCGCTCTCGAAGACGCAGGAGCGTTTGCAGTGGTGCTCGAAGCGATTCCGGATGCAGTTGCCGCGTCCGTTACGTCCCGTCTGCACATTCCGACGATAGGGATCGGCGCGGGGCCTCACTGCGATGGTCAGGTGCTGGTCAGCTACGACATGCTTGGGCTTTTTGACGCCTTCGTGCCGCCATTCGTAAAGCAGTATGCTCAACTCGGGAACGACATCCTGAGTGCCGCGAAGGATTATGCGAACGAGGTACGTCAAGGCGTGTACCCGCAGTCTCTTGCACCGCGGCGCGACATTGCCTCCGTGGTGGCACGAAGATGACTGCCGTCGTGCAGCGTGTCGCGGAATGGAACCGCATCGCCGCTGGGATTCGGCGCGAGGAGGTGTTAGGGTTTGTTCCGACCATGGGTGCTCTGCACGAGGGTCATGGAGCCTTATTGGAGGAAGCGCGAAAGCGCTGCTCCATCGTTGCCGCCAGCATCTTTGTCAATCCAATCCAGTTCAATCAGAGAACCGACTACGATTTCTATCCGCGGGTGTTGGAGGAAGATGTCGCGTTCTGCGCGGCGCGAGGGGTCGATTACATCTTTGCTCCTCCAGACGATGAGATGTATCCGGAGCTCCAGCGAGTATTCGTCGAGGTTGGGGACACTTCGGCGCACCTGTGTGGCCGGAGCCGGCCTGGCCACTTTCGAGGCGTCGCAACCGTGGTCATGAAGCTGTTCCAGATGTTGCGGCCCCAGTTCGCGTTCTTCGGCGAAAAAGACTATCAACAGTTGGCAATCGTGCGCCATCTGGTGCGTGACCTGAACGTTCCTGTGGAAGTGGTCGGTGTGCCAACGGTGCGGGAAAGCGACGGTCTTGCTCTGAGTTCACGGAACCGACGCTTGAATGCGGCGGAGCGATCCTTGGCGCCCTGTCTCTACACAGCTTTGCTGGTCGCCCGACAGTTGATCGCCTGTGGGGAGCGGAATACCGCCGCTATCAAAGAGCGGGTCATTCAGGTCCTGCAAGGTGTCCCACAAATCAGGCTTGACTATTTCGAGCTGGTCGATCCGGATACAATTCGGCCTGTCGATGTCGTAGAGGCACCGGTGCGAGCTGCCGCTGCAATATGGATTGGAGAAACCCGGCTCATCGATAACGTCTATTGCGCACCGCGCCCGCACTCCGCTGAAAAGCCTTCCAGCGCGTTGCGCCTGACGCAGGGCCGGGATGATCGGTGCAGGCTGGCTGGCACAGGGTCCGGTCTGGAAGCTTCGATCACAAGCGCAACGGCTCCCGATAGCGGAGGCGGAGAGTGCTGCATCGATTCGATAGAGGTGGGGGCCACCCCCTCAGCGTGAAATGCCGGTAAAGACGATCCAGGTTTCAGAGAACGTCCTGCGCACCAATAGGCAGATCGCCCAACAGAACCGGGCCGGGCTGGATGCCGCGGGTATCGTGGCGCTCAATCTGATAGCCCTTCCCGGTGCCGGCAAGACCTCACTGATCGAACAGACCATTCGCAGCCTTAGGAACCGGATGCGGATCGGCGTGATCAACGGCGACACCAGCGCCGCCGGAATGGATGCTGAGCGTGCGGAGAAGGCAGGAGCGATCGCAGTGCACGTTAACACCGCGGGAAAATGTCATCTCGTTGCGGGAATGGTGCGTGACGCAATGGCCCGTCTGCCGTTGCAGGATATCGATCTTCTCCTGATAGAAAACGTAGGCAGCATGATCTGTCCCTCTTCCCGGCAGCTCGGATCCCACTGGAACGTGCTCATCGCCTCGACCCCCGAGGGCCATGACAAGCCTTACAAGTTCCCAAGAATGTACGGCGGTGTCGATGCCGTGGTCATCAATAAGATCGACCTGCTGCCTTATGTGTCGTTTGATCTCAATTATTTCAAAGGAGGAGTTGAAGCCTTGAACAGGGGACTGCTCACATTTCCGCTGTCATGCTTCTCCGGACTGGGACTCGTCACCTGGTTTGACTGGGTTGAATCGATGGTGGCGACAGGCGATCGGGGTTTTCGGCAGAGAGTCCTGGCCAGCTAAGGAGAAATCGAGATGGCGCACTCGGAAGACGAAACTGGCCGCCCGCGCTGCAATATGGGTTGGCGAAACCTGGCTCATCGATAACGTTTATTTGTGAACCACGCCCGCACTCCGCTGAAGCGTCTTCCAGCGCGCTGCCGGCGACAATCACGGAAGGCACTGCAGGACCTTTCTCAGGACCAAATCGGCGCTTCTGTTCTGGTCGAGCGAGTCCGCAATACGGATGTCGGCCACAGGGACAAGTGGCGTAAACCCTAAGTCGGGCTCGGTCGCCGGCCACGATCACCGGTCCGCGCAATCCCGCTGCGGGGTACCTAGCAAGCGGAATTCGTGGCGACGCAATCCGTTGCGGCATCCTTCCGAGACTTCACCGCGTGCCGGTGCTGAAGCGCGCCTCATTATGATATGTTGATGATGTCGTGAGATGGCAGGGAACAGGCGAGAATGCGGGTCAGGGGGAATGTGTGAGCGTCGGCCTCGGCCAGAAATTTACTGTCCATTTTACTGTCCATTTTGCGATCAGACCCCATGGTTGGAATGGATTTGCGAGACGGTATGGACTGGTCGGAAAACCGCCTAAACCCTTGCAGGACAGTTAAGTAGCGGAAAACAGAGGAACGCGGGAGTAATTCAGTGGTAGAATGCCAGCTTCCCAAATCAACGCTACTTTGCGATTCAAGAACTTAGCGTTCACGGACGCATCGTTTTAGGCGATTTCAAGCACTGGAGTTTCCAGTGGCTCCGCTTAATGGAGCCAAATGGAGCCAACCTCAAACGGATAATCCCGCCCTCCACGCCAGTTAATAATCCCCGCCCCCACCCAGTGCTGTCCACCATCGTTGGTGGAATTTTCAAGCCTTGGCTGCATCCGCGTGGCTCTCCCTGTGCGGGGTCATTCTTCCAGGGTGCGTTCCCGGTCGATCGCTCCGTGCGCTCTGTTCGGACATTCGCCTCGTCGTAGTGCGGCATGGCATCCCCCAGCGGCCGCCGATGTGATGGGGAGCGTGGAAATAGAGACCACACCTCTGGTCGAGCGGTATGATTTGAGGAGGCGAATCGAATGAATCTGCGAAGGCTGGGGCTGCGCAGGTCCGTGCCACTCCCATCCGGCCATCCTATGATCGGCCAAGAATGCCTCTACTGTAAGCTCCCTATCTGCGCCGGGGATCGGACTACGCTAATTCCCAATCCCGATTCCCGCGAACCCGCGTGGCTCGATGGCAAGGTGTGCCATTGGATCTGCGTCCGGAATTCATTAAACCGGCGGCGACAAGCCGAGGTCCCACCGAACGCCACACGCAGATTCCTGGAACTCCAGGCGGCTTATCAGCCAGGTTGTAACCGAGGCGCACGCTACACTAGCGAGGCCGACTTCATTCTGAAGAACGGCCGCGCGTTCGAAAAGTCGCCCTCATCGGACAGAGTCCGTATGGGACGACCACGCGAATGCTTCCGTAACGCCGCCAATTTGGCTCTTCGGAAGCCCGACCTCTACACGTACGTGGAGGGGTACGCCGTCAACAAATGGGTTCCTATTCGCCCAGCAGCACACGCTTGGTGCATTGACCCGCAGAATTTCGTCGTCGATCCAACGTGGGATGAGGGAACCGAGTACTTCGGCGTGGTCTTCCGACACGATTACCTGCGCCGGATTCTCAAGGGCAAGAGGGACTACGGGTTGATCGCTAATCACGAGATGGACTATCCGCTTGTGACGGGTGAACACCGCGTGGACGAAGCCCTCATCAGCAGCTGGTAGCAAAGAATCTGCGTTCTACCAACTCGGCGTCCATCGCCCCGTCCACTTGGCGTGGTTGCCCAGCGAGGAAGCGCCGATGGAACTCGCCTCCCGTGGCAACGCCACAATTCTTGCGCGCGTTAGGATTTCCCGGCCTTGGCAGCAGCCTTCCTGCCCGCCCAACGCTTCTTGGCAGCCGCAACAATTGCCGCCCGTCCCGCGGCGCTCAGCTTCCGTTTCGGCTTTGGCGGCGCTTCGGGTGAAGCGGCAGCTTTGGCTGCCCAGCGTTTCCGCTGCGCTTCGGCAATCGCCCTACGCCCCGCAGCGCTCATCTTCCTCCGAAAACGAGAGGCGCTGCCGCCGTCACGAGACTGAGCAGTCCCGTCAGAGAGCATGGATCGAAGGCCTTTGATCTGTTCGTCTATTTCCCGCTTCTGTTCTTCAAAGCCGCGGATCGCGGCTGTAATGATCTCGTTGGTCAGTGTTGGCATTTCGACCTACATTCTCACATGCTTTTGTTCTGGCGATCTCTCTAGCAAACGAAAGATTCGAAACGATGCTCCGGAACTCGGATGATAGCATTTGGCACAGCCCGGACTCGCTTGTGAGGGGCGAGGCGTTAACGTTTTTTCCGTTCTTTCGTTTTGAAGGGTTGTCCGCCCTCGCCCGAAGTCAGAGGGCAAGCGCCGAAAAAAGGACCGAAGAGCCCGGCAGAGCTGCGTACGGCCCGAGTACGGAGAAATTCCGTCTTAACACCTGCCATTTAGCGAGTCGACTTTAAGTCCAAGTGGATCGTCCGACCCTAAGGCGTTTCTCGCTCCTAATCCGATTTTTGGCGCCCAGCGGCGGCTTTCTCCGAGTGGCGAGTGACACGACCGGAGCCACTTGGCCCCCCGCTCCAATCACTTCATCGACCTCTATTTGAGCACTGAAACTCCGATTATCACCATCAAGAACTCGCATATCCATCACACGGTGCTCTCGAGCACTTCGGTTTCCGCCAACCTGAACTTGACGGGAAATCTTCTTGATGGTGCGGCTACCTCTGCCCTATGTACGGTTGGGACGGTCACGGTCAATCTGACCGGCACCGGCAATTTTCACAAACGGCAGCGTGGTCTGGTACGCCGTTACTTCCGGAACGCATCACGCTCAAGACTGCGCAGGAAGTACGTCCGGAATGGACCGCATATCCGTGGAAGGAACTCGCCTTGGATCAGAGCCATAAGCCGCTATCTGATGGGCCTTTACTACGGTACTTGGCCGTGGCTGCGGCAGTTCGTGAACGTCGACCGTCTCGGGCTGTCCGCGGTAAAGCTCTGGGCTTATGACCATCTTTGCCTTTTCGGATGGCCGGTCCCGCCGCCCGTCACCGACGACCGCTCTTCCATCTACTGAAGCGTTCGCCTCCCGCGCGGACGGCCTCTCCCGCCTCGATTTCCCAACCTTCAGTCAGCACCAATTTCTTTGGCGAACATCTTCATCAGGCAACTGTATTTCTCTTCCACAACTTCAGTTGCGGTCTGGTCAGCCGGATCCGCGCAAAAGCAATTCTCCCAGCCAGACTGCCAAGTGGGAAGGTCCCGCTTCCCTTTCATCCGCAGCTTGGCATCTTCGCCTGGGCCATTGAACGTCTTGAAACATGCATGAATGAAATCGAAATACGCAGAGCGAAAACGGTCCGAGAATAGCGCTTCATTCACGTGCACCGTCTTGTCTAGCCGCCTCTTCGACTTCACGAGATCTGGCGGATTTAGTTCCTTCCAGTTGCCGACCTCTTTCCAAAAGCAAAGAAGATCATTGATTGTCGGCGCGGTTGCATCGAAAATCCCAAGTCTTTTCTCGGTAAGTTTTTGATTTCGCCACTGTCGGCGCTCGTGGGCTTTGGCGAAACGCCAGCCCAGAGTGATCGCAAAAAGGCCTACCGCTGCGCTCGCCCACGAGCCCCATTTGGCGACTTCCGACCAGTCGATCTGCATGATGAGAAAGATATCACGCGTGGGTGTAAGAGTCGATTGCCGATTCCTCGTTTCGGCCACCACACGCGCAACGGCGCTGGAGGCCGTCGCGAGCATCTCGAAAGCGATCGGACGGCTAACACTCTGTATCCGATCTTCCCTGTGGCCAAATCCGAGCTAAAATGGTCCGTACCAATAGATTGAGTCTGTACGCAAGATGGTTAATCTTCTCGCTCGCGGCTCCAGGTTCGCTGCCAACGCGCTTTCCGTGACGGTGGCTGCCGTCTTGATCGGCTTGTGGTTCCTCGTAAGCTGGCGTGGCTGGATTAAACCTCTCTACCTTCCGACCCCGTGGAGAGTCGTCGAGGCGGCGGTCGATGTCGAGCCAAATATCTTTATTCAGGCCTGCTACACCGCGGCGTTAATCGTTTCCGGACTCATCGCCGGCGCTGCACTCGGAATTGCAATTGGCCTGCTGGTTCGCCAATCGTTTCTCGCGCGGGCAATTCTCACCCGTCTGATCGAATCCTCAAGGCCTGTACCTGTCGTGGCACTAGTTCCATTCTTCATCCTGTGGTTTGGCTATTCCTTGCTGGGAAAGTTCGTGCTCGTCAGTCTCGGGACGTTTCTTATCGTGATTGTTGGCACGACGGAGGCCATCGATCGTCTCGATCCCATCTTCTTACGCGTCGCGGTTTCTTTTGGCGCGACGAACGGTCAGTTTTTGCGCAGGGGCGCGCTCCCCGCCATTATGCCGCCGCTCCTTGCGCCGCTGCGGATCGCTCTAGCTGTTGCAGCTACTCTCGCAGTCGTAAGTGAATACATGGGAGCCACCGTGGGACTGGGTCACGTTATATATAACGCTCTCAATACATTCGCATCTCACACAGTCCTTTTGTGCGCACTGATGCTAGGGGCAATCGGAGGCAGTTTAGACTGGCTCTTGCGAATCCTTCACCGGCGTACTGTGCGCTGGGTCAAACTCGCTGAAGAAGCCGTAGTACGGGACATAGACTGAAGCTTATGGTCCGAAACAAAACACTTGTGGTCAGCACGGTATCGATCGTGTTCGTCCTATGCATGACTGCAGGCTGTGCTTCTCAGTCGCAGCAAATTCGATACGGTATTAGTCCCTATCAAGACACCGCCATGCCGGTGGTGGCTCAGTCGATGGACCTTTATCGGAAAAACGGCCTCAATGTCGAGCTTGTTAACGTTGCTTGGGAAGACATAATCCCGTCATTAGCAAGCCATGGGCGCACAATTGACGTCGGAATAGGAAGTATCAACCTGCTCTTGCCGCGCGCCGAGAACATCAACGCGCAGGGAGGTGGCGACGTAATCTTCTACTACCCACTGTATGTCTTTAAAGGTGCCGCACTCATGGTCTCGAAGGAGTCCGGGGTGCGGCCTTTGTCGGAGTTCTTGGCCAAATATCCAAATGACCGCAACCGCGCAATCAAAGAAGCAGTGCAGCAGATTGTCGGCATGACAGTAGGCGTACCTCAGGGCACTCCGTACGAAGAGATGCTGATGTACGCGTTCAAGACTGCGGGGGAGGATTACAGGAAGGAGGTCAAGCTTACCTACGTCAACTTGCAGGATGCGTTGCCGGCGTTCCTTGGTGGACATCTGCAGGTTTCCGGCGCGGGAGTGACCCAGCGCACCGAGGCCCAGCGACACGGCGCACGTGTGTTCATGCAGATGGAGGATATCAATTTCGCCGAGATCATCGGCTTGGTTACGACGCAACACTACGCCGCTGCACACAGCTCTGAGCTTGACAAGCTTGAGCGTATTTGGTTTGAGAGCGTCGATTACCTCATGAACGACGTCGATCATCGTGCCGCACCAGTACTAAGTTATCTCGCGAAGACCGCGAGCACCAAGTATTCTCTGGATGAGTACAAGCAAGCCCTTGGGTTCCAACTTTTTCCGCGCTCCGAACAGGAGGCTCGGCAACTCTTCCTTGATCCGGCGGGCCGATTCTATTGGAAAACGTGGGGGCCGGCGGGTGAAGAAATCGTGACCGCTGCACTGTGCCTCAGTTCGATAGGCCTCAAATCATATGGGGAAGTCTATCTGACACTGTCTGAGCGTTTTTTTGCCTACAGGTCGGTCGTGCTTGAGGAGAACAGTTATGATTTCGTGACACGACACGCAATCAAGAAGCCGTTCGATGGTCCCCGCGGCTATTTGGCTACGTGGGCAGATCGCCATATGCTCGCGGTAGCTAAACATGCTTCTGACCTGACCATCGGAATGAATGAAGCCGGCTTCGCTGCACTTGTTCTAAAATCTGACGCAATGCGGGAAAACGACGAGTTTCTAGAAATTGCGATCTACGGGGGATTCAACATCAAGAGTGTCGAGTCGATCGCGGGCGATCCAAAGCTGACCTCAGTGGAAGAGCCAAAGAATGAGGTCGAACTCCTCCGAAAGCTACGTTGGCGGGTGCTGTACCAGAAATGGGAGCAGCAAAAGACGTGAACAAAGTCGCTTTGAGCGGAAAGGCGGGCATCGCAGTAATCGAGTCCGCCGGCGAATATCAATGTCTTGAAATAGAAACCGGACCGGCGCCTCGGCGATGTGGCGAGATTGTGCTGCGGCTGCTCGAGCAGCAGGCGAACGATCTGGAAGAATTCGAGACGGGAGACGTTTTTCCGTTTCCTAGTGTGTGGACGAAGCTCGAACTTGCCTACTTGTCTGATAGCGCCTTTGTCCTGATTCTCACAAGCCTCGACCGTAGTGTGACTAATGACCTTCGTCGTGCCGCAGCAAGCGAAGCCGACGACCTTCTGACTCGCGAGTTCATCCGATCATCGGTTCGATCTCGCCTCCTCAGTTCCCCGTTCCCTGTGACGCATGCAGACCTCTCCGAAATTACAGGTCATACAAGAGTCTATGAATTGATCAAAGACGCGCGGGAACGCAGCGGAGAAATCCAGGCCGTGATTGACCAGTGGGAAATAGCTAGACTACGACACGGCATCGATCAAGTACTCGGGGCCGGGCTTCGCGAAGTGTGCGTTCGTGAAGGACTGTTCGCCATGGCAGTCGACTCGATCAGTCTAGGTAGTTCCGGCATCATTGATCAGTATTCCATAAGCGAGCGCCACGAAAGCCTCCTAAAACACGCCTCGTTCCTTGAGACATGGCTCGACGGAGTCCGTCGACAAATCGAGGATGTGACTCCTGAACGAGCGCTGAAGCCGCCTTTGAGAAAGGTACCAATCGAAACGCTTTTGCTGAGGTGTGGTGTCTCGAACGTAAAAAGTGCCTTGCAAAAGGTTGTACCGGACTTGACTTTGGCTTTCAAAAGATTGAAAGACCAGTACGAGCGCAGACCAGAACTTGTGGGAAAAGTCTGCTTCTCGCCCACGTTCTTCGTGTCGATCATACGATATGCAGCAGGCCGTGACGATGGCCTTCTGCCCGAGCATCAAAAGCTGCACCAATTTATATGCTCGCTGGCGACACGTAATTCACCCTATATGGGCGATGTTAGTCCCATACCGCGATATGATCGCACTTTTGACAACGCCCTTGATGATGTTCATAATGAGCGCCTTCTTATACTGTCGTTTATGTTTGGAGTGGGGGTGCGGCGTGAGGAACTCGGTATCATACCTTTGGGCCGTCAGGAAGCGATTGGATTTGTCTTCCACCGCCGCAATGAACGGGTTGCGAATCTAGTCAAAACATTCAGCCCACATCTACTAGACCCTTCTGGAGAAATCGGATCGCTGCATGGTCATGGCGGCATGCACAAGTTGCTTGCTTTTCCGGAGGAGGTCCGTCTGGTGGGTACGAACTTCTCGCCGGCAGACGGACAACGCTTTATCGTTCGTCTTGTGCAGACCGTGAAACAAATCGGTGGGAAGATCCGCTATCCCAATAGTTACTCGATGAAGGACATGATTAACAATGTACTGCTAAAACAGGGGCATAATCCTGCCCTGCGTGACATCATGGAAGCGGATCCGGACCCATCAAAAGACCCAATCTTCCCGCAGGACGACTACGACCCAAAGAGGGATGAGGCGCTGAGAAAGCAGATCTTCGCTTTCGATCCCTGTGAGTTGCGAAAGATCGAGAGGTTTATGGCAAACTCGCTTGACCAGTACACCGTTGTCTGTGTTCGTCACGGGCTTGACATTCCTGTTGGACTCGGATTCTCTTTAGCAATGTTGCCCTCTCTACTCATCGAGGACGTCGATTCGCGTCAGCCGATTTGGAAACTGATTCTTGATGAAGCTCGGGAAGTATATCTTCAACCCGATATCGTCGAGAATCACGCTCGGGGCGGTATTAAGCTCGATGCGAGTTTCGACCCGTTACCCCGCTTTCTAGCAGAAGTGGAGTCCGAGGAGCGCAGGTTGTGGCGTGATGAAAAGGAGTGAAGAGACTTGCCTGACCATCCGCCACTGGAGCGTGGGCTAATTAGCGCGTCCGCGGGCATCTCTGGCAGCGGGCTCAGCATCAATGGGGTATCGTTCCGGTACGACGCACGGGGCCCTATGGTATTGGCAGACGTCACGCTGTCGATTCCAGCAGGCTCTTTTGTGGCGATCGTTGGTCGCTCCGGCACCGGTAAATCGACCTTACTGAACATTATTTTGGGTTACCTTTGCCCAACAGGTGGTACGATCGCCTTCGATGGGGACCAGGTCACTTTTCCTTCAATAACCAGAGTTCCCATCTACCAGGAAGATGCGCTGTGGCCATGGCTGCGAGTGTGGGAGAACATCGCGTTGACCTACGTTTTGCGTGAAGGTAGGCGAGCGGCATCAAAGCATAAGGCCGCGATCAACTCGTTACTTTGTCGCGTGGGGTTGGATCAACGATTAGCTGAGAAATATCCTAAAGAACTGTCCGTCGGGATGCGCAAGCGGGTCGAGATAGCCAGGGCGCTGTTCGCTCGCCCAAGGATACTCGTCGCTGACGAGCCGTTTAGCGGCTTAGACGAGGTCACGAAGTCAAGTATCCATGACTTCATGATTGATGTGTGGCACGAAGGAGGGTTTTCCGTATTCTTTTCCACCCACGACGTCACTGAAGCCTTGTGCCTCGCTGACCGAATCGTTGTCCTGCAAGGGAGCAACCCGGCAACTCTATTGCCCCCTATCCAAAATCCGTTTGCGCGAAACAGGACGGTGCAACGAGAGGCGGGCTCCGGGTACTACACCCTTTTTGACAACATTGTCGCGGCTATGCGGGTGTGAACACGGCACTTCAGACACTCTGGTTGGGAGGAGGCGTTTGTTGACAGCGGGTCGAAAGCGGTGGGCTCTAATAACCTCGCGATTTGTGGTGGATACTGTCAGGCCACTTCAATCCAGCCAATTAGTTCCGGGGAAAACCTCGCGGCATCGGTGACGACACCCCGGTGTTGAAGGTCTCGGTAGAGCATGGGCTCCAGATCCTTCTTCAGAATTTCGAGACGTTCGCTCAAAGTGAGGGACGGCTCGTAAGCCTTCGCCTGGTGGAAGACCTTCTCGACCGCACTCCACCTGCGGGAGCCGCTGGCCATCGCGGTCAACCGCCATCGCCTGCACACATTGCCTTTGCGCTGCTTTGCCGTGCCTCTCCACGAACCACAACAACACCACCCCTGCTGGCGTGTCGTCTGGCTGAGCCGCGACCCCGATCGCTTCCGCCGGCACGCGCTTGTAGCGACCCAGAAGCTCCTGCGCGAGCGGGTCATCCAGGCCAATCAGTTCCACATCCTGGCAGTCCTTGCCAAGCTCCCGATTGGTTGTGACCTTATGTTCGGCTTCAGGCCTGCTGTTACCGTCAAGTGGAATCGCTCCGGCGTGATGGTTGTTGCGGGGTCATGCTCCGATGCGGTGAGGAGCGTCATCCTAGGGTCCTGTGCCTGCGCCTCAGCATCCTTGGTGAACCCCTGGCCGTGTAGTCGACTCGTACAAAGGGATGAACGGGTTGGGCAGATAGGTCCCAGGGAAGTCGGCTAGCATTCTTGAACCGCTGCGGGATCGCCACATTGCCGGGAAACGCCCGTTGCTGACGCGTGCCGGTGAAGTTGAAAGCTGTAGGCCTTCGAATTACCTTTGCGCTCACGCCCAAGCGATGTTTCCATTTTCTGCACGTCTGGCCAGAGGATGGTTCCAGCGGGCCGATAGAGCCATTCAGGCACCTCGGATTTATAGGGTTTGCCCTCCGAAGGCAGTCCGCAAGGGGAGCGCAGTGGCCGGGAACGTGGAGTCGCGTGTGGGGATAACGCCGTGGTTGAGGTAGATGGCGGCGTGTTCGGCGAAGGTGCGCCAGGCGCGGGAACCGCGCGCGCTGTTGCAGCGGAGGCAGCACGTGGCCAGGTTCCGGGCGTCGTTTGAACCGCCTTTGGTGTAGGGTTTCAAGTGATCGAGCGTCAGCTTCGCGTCCTGCTCCAGGGCGTGACCGCAATAACAGCAAGCCAGACCGTCTCGTAAGTAGATCGCGAGGCGTTTCTCGGGCCGAATCCAATTCATCCCCTGGTTCTTTACGTGTCGGCTGGGCGGTTGCGTATTCATCGTGGCTCCTTCGTGGCTCCGATCTCTCGGGCAACCGCGGAGCGAATGGGTACCACTCCCCAGCCGAGGTGAGCGGTAGCGAGCCGAGGGAAGCCGGCGCGCGCAGAATTTTGGGGGAAGACCGTAGGGGGAACCAAAACCTTCAAGCACGGCCGTGCCGCCGGGCGTGGGAATTACCCTGAGCGATTGCCGAGAGTTGGGCTATGGGGAGCCTGAACTACCGCACCGAGCAACGAGCGTCGTAACCTGGGAGGGGAGAGTGCAGGCCTTGGAACGCGCTGAGCGAGTTCGAGACTACGAGCGGCTGTTGATGTGCGCCCTGGCAGGCGCGATCGGGCGCAGCACCGAATCTACAGCGGGCGGCGGGACGCTCGGAAAGAACTGGTCGAGCATGGTTTCGCAGGGAGCGTGGTGGTGGAGCCGGACAGGTTGCCAGAAGACTCGCTAACGAAGGGGCGTGCAGTCTCAGCAAGGCCGTTGGGGGCGGCCGTCAGACGCTGCCTGCTTCGATGGGCGGAGATTTCTTCGTAGTCGTTCTGCAACTCAAACACCACGGCACCAAATTTAGAAAAACTGAATCCCGCAGTTCGCCGGCGGAGATCTCGACGCCCAGCGGGAGTTTCTCAAAGCGGGAACGGTTGCCGCGATCATCTTCGATCGGAACACCTGCGAAGCCCAGAGCGGCGGGTAATACGCCTGGCATAACTCTCTGAACCCCAGCTTGCACATGGGGCGCCTTGGCTCACGCCGCAGGCGTCGCAGGTGAGCATGTTCCGAATCGTTTCCATGCGATGCTCAATGGCAGTGGAGCGGCTGAGTATCTTCGAGTTTTTGCCGTAGCCGCTCTTGTAAGGCGATCGCCTGGTGCAGGGCGCCGGCGGCGAAGTGTTTGTAAACCGGCAGATCGACGGTCACAGCGTCGTCCAGAGCTTGCTTGTCAGCTTCCGACACGGAGCCCCCCATAAGCCAGTCGCAAACAACTCGCGGAGCGCGTTCGAGTAAAAGGATGGGGACTTGAGCGAGGACCAAGTCCGCAATGCCACGACTGACTGACTCCCCTGCCGTGCTCCAGCGAACGGCGTCTTGGATGCACGGAAACGGTCCGGGAGGCAGACCGTCCGGGTCGAGTGGCAGAGCCTCGAAACCGCGGGCCGCGACATAACAGTCGGGGCAAAGACGGAGATTACCGAGCGAGTGAAACGGTCCGGTGTGCTCGCCGCATTCTTGGCAGAAGGTTGTTTTGGGTTTGGACATAAAGTGTGGTTCCTTTGATTAAAGTGTGTCGGGGCTAAATGCTGGGCCGTGGGGCCGCGTGGCGTTGGGCCGCCGTGCGTGCCGGTTTCGAACCCGGCATCTACCATGTCTTTTCGGCGCGCAGGTGGCCACCGGGACACAGAGCGGGAGAAAAAGAAGGGGCTAAGGCGAAGCTACCGCAAAGGACAGGACGCGCGGTCCGGGGGGCGAAAACCTTGGTACTAGGGGAGGGGCCTACGGGCAGTCGGCAAACAGTGAGCCGACGAATTCGCCGCGGCGCGGTTGGGGCACTGCATGTGCGGTGAAGGTGAATTCGTCGAGGGAGGTGTGCTCGATGTGAATGCGGCGGCGATTGAACCAGGTCGTGACTTCTGCAGTCAGGACCTCATTGCGGCATAGGTGCTGGATGAAGAGAGAAGAAACGGGAATGGGTCTGCGCTTCTCGTTGATCAGGCTCCGCAGTGCGTGTGCGAGCTTGCGGTTCATGGTTGCTGCGCGATGGGGCTTATGTTCTTTATCGGCGTAGATTGGGTAAGTGTCGCGGGGGGATTTCGCAACACGCACGGGGGTTTGGTGGATCTAGGAAGGAGGAAACGGGAGCGCTAAGATGACGGACGTGATTGCGGTCCCGCGTGAGCTGGCGGGTGATCTCGGATAGCGACGATAGTCAGTGATCGTTCGGCTGCCCAATTAGCGAGAGGTCACCGCTCCCAAGCAGAGGCGGAGCCGAATGGGACCTTCGCACGGAGGATGGATGTGACTGGAAGGTCCAGCCCGAGGACTGTGGAATTCCCTCTTAACAGCTGCTATTTACCGGGTCGACTACACGGCCAAGTGGATCGCTTCCGGATTGCCGACGATCCAGAAGCCAGGAGATTACATCCGCGCATTAGCGCGTTTCCCGTCAAAGTGGCTTCCCCCCAACATCTACCGTGCAAACCCCGCTTTTTCGACGTTCCGTCTCTCAGCTCACGCCGATAACCCGCGGCAGGCGGACGCAGCGGACCAGCTCCACATTCTATAATCTGAGCGATGAAGAGCATTGATGTAGAGACGTTCGCGGCTGCATTCCCATCCGAGGCCGAGCTTCGCGGTGCAGTTGCGGATCTCCTCGCGCAGCTCCCGACCGCCGTTGACGTTCGAATAACACATGGCGCCCAGGAGTACGGTAAAGACATTGTGTTTCGGTCCCGAGGTGGCATGCTCGAATCGCTCGTGTGTGCGTGTGTGATTAAGAACTCGAAGATTTCTGGGTCTGTGGACTCGAATCAAGGCGCAATGACGGTCCTTCATCAAGCCAAGCAGTGTTTAACTCATCCATACCTGAATTCTAGAGGCGAAGAGGAGCGGATCGACAGAGTATATATAATCAGCCCACACGAGTGCTCCCAAATAACTATGAAATCTATCGAGGGAGAGCTAGAGCATAGATCCGGTCAAGTCGTTTTTGTCTGTGGGCGAAACCTCCTGGAACTATTCGAGTCGCACTTGCCTGGTTTTCTACTACTTCAATCTGGATTTCTGAGCAGGTATTTGACATTGCTGAAGGCGCAGCTGGAAGAAGATTCAGCGTTGGTCCATCTGGCATTCAGGCATGGCATTCTGGCTAAAGCAAAGAAGAGTACAGCGAGAGTATATGTGCGACCGTGCTTTCATAAAGAGCTGTCGGAATTTGAGGTCGTTAAACTTGCTCCAACGGATCTCGACACCCTCGAATCGGTTGTAACGCACAGCGCTGTTCAAGAACTCCAGGCGGCGCTGGAGCAAAGGATACTGTTGATTCGGTCACTTGGTCAGTCTTGGGAACTGCCTCCGAAAGGTGGTCCGCTGACGGCGCTAGCCGGGGTGTTGGGACAGCTGAACGAATCGATTTCTGCTGGTTGGGATTCGGCGTACTCAGAATACTGTGCTTCCACAAAGGCCAAGAAGGGGCGCCCGCTCGGCCAAAATCAGGTCGCGTTGCAGATGACGAGTGCGACCGTTCTCACGGCTGAGGCCCGAAAAGTTGTGGCCGCGTCGAACCAGGTGATTTCGGATTTCGTCCAAACCATCGGCCGCGCTAATGAGTACGCCAAGCAGGATCATCCCGATCCGATGGCGGCTCTCCGGTCGAGTGGTTTTCTAGAACACGGCCGTGTTTGGGACGCGGCTCGGCCAACAGCTTCACCGGTACGAATCAAGAAGCGAGGCCATGTACTGAAGTTTTCTGAAGAACTCCTTCTTCAGTATGACGGTGATCTCATGATCACTGCACCGGCGGGTTACGGAAAAACATCGTATTGTAGATGGAGCGCACTCCACGATGGTGAGCGGTTCGCAGCCGGTGAGTCTACGGTAGTACCGGTTTACGTACCGCTCAATCAACTGGCCCGTTCCGAGATCACGTCTTTCGACGAGATGTTCCTTCGAGACGCGGAGCTCCGCGCCATAGCTCATACGCGCAGGCAAGGAGTGAGCGAGAATCGGCTGCGCCTATACCTCGACGGTCTAGATGAGATTCCTCGAGAACGGCAGGCGCCGCTCATTGAACTGGCTCTGGCGGGCAAGAAGGAGCATCCGAACATGCAGGTGATCCTGACAGCTCGCGATCACGTATTCGGCCCCTGGTTGGCTCGACTGCCCCGGGTGAGCCTAAGTGAATTGTCCGAGGCCCAGGTCAGAGAGCTAGTGTCTGCACTGCTTGACAACGATTCTGCGAGAACGTCCGAGTTCTTTGCGCAGTTGAAAAGCGTTCCTGTGCTGCAGCCGCTCATGCGCATTCCACTGATGGGTACGTTGGTCGTGGCGGTCTTCCGCAATCTGACAACCCTTCCGGAGGGGAAGGCGGAACTATATCGGATTTTCGTCGACCTTCTCTGCGGCGGGTGGGACGTGGCCAAGGGCGTCAAGCGAGAATCGGAGTTCGGCTCGGCCATTAAACTTCGGGTTCTGATGCGGTTCGCCAGCGTCCTACATGAAGCAAGAACCAGAGTTGGGACGATTGCACCGTTTAAAAGCGTAATTAACGAAACTGCCCATGCACTCTCCGACCAATGTGAAGCTTTGCTGGGCGACATGATACAGGATGGGCTGCTTGTCAGGAACGGCAGCACATTCAGCTTCGCGCATCTTTCCTTTCAGGAGTATTTGTCTGCACGAGATCTAGCTGACCCTACCAACAAAAAGCGGGAAGATGCGCTGCGTCGATATTTAGAGGGTGATGATTGGTGGGGAGAGGTTATGGCGTTTTACGTGGCGTTGTCGAAGCGTCCCCGCGATATGGAGGCATGGCTGGCAAATAATGAGAGATACACGATCGATCAATCACGGCGACTAGACGTGCATGAGGTCCGACGCCGGGCCGAGCACCTTCGGACGGTCATTATGGAGAGTTCTCCCGCATACGAAGCACAGTCACCATAAGCAGGCGATGGGACGTTCGGTCCGACGGGTGGGCCGGGAGAGGAGCCAGAGGAAAAGCATCGGGCGTTTTGCGTCAACGTCATCGGCCGCTAGTCAACTTCCAATTGGCCGTGATCCAAAACACGTCGAGATGTAGACTTTTGAAGGCCTGAAAAGCTCTAGTCAGACCCAGTTGAAGTAGGAATGTTCTGAAGCACTCGCTCGAACAAGACATTGAAGAAGTTGGTGGACGATGCATGCGAGTCTTGGTTCACGATTGGCTCAACCGCTTGAAGGCCGTCCGCCGTGAAGAAGATGAAGGGCGTTTCACGATAATTCGGAAAGGCTCTGATAGCACGATACGTATCGATTCCGCTTAGCTCGTGGCCCGCTTCATCCTTTTCGTTGTCGCGTTTCCAGTCCGAAATTATTATGTCGTACGGTCGTTTGGTGTTTTGAGAATTCCAATTCAGTGCTTCCACAGCGTCTGCGGTGCTTGTGTAGGAGTCGCAGTAGATTCCCAAGGCAGCTAGGGCCAGCCGGGCTATCTGATTGTTCGGGGGATGATCATCCACCCAAAGAACTTTCGCTATTGGTAAGGTCTTGGGCCCCCGATCCAGCAACCTCGCGACGTCATCCTGAGTGAGCGTTTTCGGAATCGACGCCTGCCCGCCTTGTTTGTCCTTTTGCGCCAGCTTATCGTACAGAGGAATGACGTCACCGATCTTTATTGAAAAGTCGCCCTTCTTAATTTCGATGATTCGTCCCAGAAACAGCGCAACAATCAGCACGGGAAGGCCAATTGCCACTACGGTCGCCGCTACGGGCCAAGAGAACCACTGACCGGTATTGGCGACTCTCCCAGGCGTATCAACGTCTGTTTTCTCCTCGCCTGTGCGAGGAAGCGGCATTTTCGTTTTCTTCTCTGGTGGCCCAGCGGGCATTTTATCCATTGGCGGGAAATTTTACCACATTTCTTTTCTCGAAATGCTCAAATTCATCGCGCTACAGTCACTGACGCGCATCTCCGGCTCTTGTCGGCGATCCGAAAATGATCCACTTTGACGATCCGTCGCAATCCCTTACATGTGCTCTGTTCTGTCTGGCTCCTGGTTGACGCGCCAACCGGAAGTTGGGCGACAGGCGATCAACTTGACGAGAAACGAACCACCGAAGTGCCAAGCGCCATGGGCGAACCTCAGGGCGACGCCCCTCCTTAGGGTGCTGGGAGTGCGGAAGGAACGGCCGCGTAGGAAATGTCGTTTGGTCCGAGAGGAGACGAGCGCAAAGAAAAAGGGCGGCGTTTTGAGCCGCCCCCAATCTTCTAGGACTTGCGAGTCCGTTCGCGGCGTGGTTTGGGGGCGTCAGTAGCCGGTTGAGCCGGATGGGCGACGGTTTCGGGTGCGGCTTCGACGACTGCCGGCGCAGCGGTTTCGCAAGTCGTTTCGCGGACGGGCTTCACCGGCCGCTCGAAGAGCTCGAATTTGAAGGCGACGATTTCGTAGCTGCGAACCTTGCCGTTTTTACCGTCGTATTGGGAAGAGCGAAGTTGCCCTTGCAGAGATACGTAGGTGCCCTTCTTGACATCCGCAGCGGCCAGCGCGCGGTCGCCCCAGAGAACAACCCGGTGCCATTCGGTGAAGGACTTGAGATTTTCGCCGCTGCCCGAGAGCGACTTGGTGGCGACGGACAAAGTCGTGACAGCCTTGCCGGTGCCGGTGTATTTGAGTTCCGCGTCGGAACCAGTGAACCCTTTCA
>Ga0335081_10003852_pt1 | contig 23634 bp, 20 predicted proteins | sample Lox_Sample_35_FD_206713 | JGI IMG/M metagenome (GOLD analysis project Ga0335081, IMG submission 206713) | Soil microbial communities from Loxahatchee National Wildlife Refuge, Florida, United States - Lox_Sample_3.5 | ecosystem: Environmental > Terrestrial > Soil > Wetlands | place: USA...
GAATGTTTTTCCTCAGTCATATCTGCTTCACCTCATAGTATCAATCGTCAGTTCAAGTAGTCCTGCTATTTTTAGCAGACAATGGGACAATATTCAAGTAAAACTCACATTTTAAGTGATATCCGCAGGATTGCCCACCCAGGCAAAATTCCAGCCTCCTTTTATGTCGCTTCAGAAGTCACTCTCTTCTCCCTAAATGAAACGTCACAGTTACATTCATGTTATAACATATAACGAAGTGTCTATGAAAAGCAAATATATATTACTTGTCGGGTGGGGACTCCACCGGCTCCGGTAGAGGACAACATAACTCCTCCTTCTAGGAGTTTGTCGGACTTGAACTTTTTTTGCCGTTCAACATATTGATTTAAAAGAAAACATCACTCACATTCAAAAAATCATGAATGTAATGAATTCAAATTGTTACATAGAAAGTCCGACAGGCTCCTAGGCAATAATCTTTCATCGTTCTCAATCCTGCGGGAAGCTAATTACCCATAAAGCACCAACAGACCGTATTATTGCACCATAAATGCTGATTTCGTTGAGCAGGGTATGCAGCCATTTCACGATAAAATCATTGCATTTCCAACAGACACTCATTAGCCGATTGGGATGGGGAAATTGCCGTAACCACTGGCCATAATTTTGACCAACCTGATCCACCGTTCCGCTCACTTCAAATCACTTCAAAATTTTTTGCGAGAATTGATTAAATCATTACAAAAAATATACCATAATGTTAAGAGGATGTACGATATTTATTGGCAATAGACAGAAAATAATTTAAATAAAAAGTGGATAAACACCGACTGATTAGCTTCCTAACAGTTCGCGATATTAATGTAAACTACTGCCCCGGGTGCCATCCATCCCATCCAGCGGATCTCCCATCATCCTACGATGTTTCTGCATATTACCATGACTCTCGTTCATGTCTTGCGAGAGAAGCATAATAGGCTCCTCGCTCTTTAGAAACTTCAAGGCGGGAACCCCTGACGTTAACCGGCGGTAGCACTGTTCGATCGCCGTTAGCATGTTGTAATAAAATGCTATAGTTTTAGGAAAGGTCATGATTACAACCTCATCTGTCTCGACAATATTACGCTCTGCAGACACAATACGGGACAGTTATTAAGCGATTGGCCACAAGAGCACCTATCCTAAGTTAGCCTAGAATGAGATTATCAGGGTAGATTTTTCCTTCAATGGTGAATTATCACTGCTGTTTTAATTGTATTCTCAGTCAATCCTCAAAAACAACCTCAGGGGACTTGGTACTGCTCCCAAAATGTGGAAATATCTTTCAGGATACTATCGGATACAAGTTCGTCCACGTCGCTCTCAAACCAGTCCGCAGGCATGGAGCGCGTGTAAGCGGGTTGCACAAAACGGTTATCCATTAATACAATGAGTCCTCGGTCAGTCTCGGATCGGATCACTCTACCTGCGGCCTGCACCGCTTTAGCCATCGCGGGAAAGGTGTAGGCATAGTCGAAACCCGCTCCGTAACGATGCTGGTAGTAGTCGCGCATCAGCTCGCGGGCAAGGTCAAAATTCGGGAGCGGAGGTCCTATCACGAATGCGCCGATCACCATCTCGCCTGGGAAATCAACTCCTTCGGAAAACGTGCCCCCCTGTACGGCAAATACGATAGTCGGAGCAGCCTGTCGTCGAAGATGTGATAGAACCACCTCAACTTGTGGCGTCTTCATGTCTCGCTCCTGCTTCATAACAACGAAGCCACCGGTCGGATGAAATGCGCCATGCACTCTTTCCAGGAACTCAAAACTTGGGAAGAACGCAAAATAATTCCCCCGACGCAAAGCGGCTATTTTTTGAATGACATCGGCGATCCTGGAGTAATTACGCTCGCGATCCGCATATTTGGTTGAAATTTGGGGGATGATCAGAAGCTTGCGGAGCTCCTTTAAAAAGGGGCTTGGAATCTCTGCTGTTTTCATCGTTCCCGGGTCTAGCCCGGAAAGTTTCGCGTAATAATCAAAGGGCTTCAAGGTTGCCGAGAATCCCACTATTTGCTCGTACTCGTCATAGCGATCTTTTAACATTGCGGAAGCATCGCAGCAGGTGATTTTTACGATGCCGCCGGTCGAATGGGGATGGAACGTGACAAAGAACTCCCGGACATCGGGGTTTCCTGTATACGCGAGGGCTTCGGTGAATTCGGACCAGTAAAAGGAAAGTCTCAGGATGACATCGCGGGACAGGATCACGGCATCGGAATCGAGATAACGAGAAAGGAAAGCGCGGAGCTTCAAATCCTGCTCAAGAAAGGAATCCAATGGCGGGTTGATCTGGACCGGCTCGGAACATGATTCCGGCCGGCAGGAGATAATCGACTGAATACATCCGTCGAGAAGTTCCTCAGCCTCGATTTGAAAACGGGGAAAGACGTTTCCGATCTCGTCGCGCATTGATCCGAGGGTGATACTTGAGACCGAAGGGGAATAGTAATCCATGGCGCGGAAGGGCAGGTTGTGAACTTCATCGATCACCAGGTTGGGTTTTCCCGATTGGTCAACCATGACCATCGGCAGTCGCCTCAAAGCAGACCTCGGAGCAAAAACGTAGTTGTAATCGCAGATCACCGTGTCCGCTTCCCGCGCCCCGTCGAACTGTAGCTCAAAAGGACAGACTTCGTACGTTTCTCCCAAATCGCGAAAAATGTGCGCCTTCAACTTTTTTTTCTTCGCGAGCATGTCCAAGATGCCGTGTTCGCTGACCTTGGTGTAATAATTGTGGCTGTATTCACAATAGTCGGGGTTGCAGAGCGGTTCGTTCTTAAAGCAGAGCTTGCCTTTTGATGTAATTGATAGGGATTTTACGTTTGCACCTGTTTCCTGAAAACGTTTTACTACGTCCTCGGCAACGGAGTGTTGGCTGTTTTTCGGCGTAACATAGACGACTATCTGTCCACGGCTTAATGCCTCTTTGAGTACGGGATAGAGGACTCCCGCAGTCTTCCCGAGCCCCGTGGGGGCTTGAATCAGCATCCTGCTTTTTGACAGCATGCCCTGTTCAATGGTTTGCACAAGCCCTGACTGGCCCGGACGGAGGTTTTCAAAGGGGAAAGCAAAAGCAGCGGCAATTTTTTTGCGGCGATTGGCGCGTTTCTGGGCCTTTCTGACCTCACAGACAAGCTCGCTAAGCCGCATCTCTAGCCAATTCTGATAAACCCCAAGATCGAGTGTTTGTTCGAGATCCTCCGATGCTCCATTGCGGGATGATACAAGATGAAAGGATAGGTCGGGCACAACCTTATGTTCGATCCAGTAGAAGTAGCCATATGTCCGGAGTTGCAGGCAATAGGGGTGTTCCATAGAATCAACGGAAAGCCTGTCTGCAAGCTCCCGGATATTAAAACCTGTTTTAATTTCCTCGATCCTCGGGATCTCGTGCCGGAAAATCCCATCCATTCTCCCCTCGATTAGGAAGCGATATCCTTCTCGGTCGAAAGAGCCGCTGATCAGAACTTCAGATTCGTAGGAAGGATCGGACTTAGTTCTTCTGCGCTGCACACGGGTGTGAATTTCCCGGCCCTCCATGGCGGCTCGTCCATAGCCTGTATGAGCCTCAATGCTGCCGATCCTAGGAACCGGTATCGCAAAATCGCGAATGGAGATTGTGATGAGTTTCATTGTGATGTCCGCTCTGCAGCTTGCTTGCGAAATAACAGTGTTCAGCCTCAAACCTGCATTCTCGGGTCAAGCTTGTCCCGCAGAAAATCGCCGAGGATGTTAAAGCTGATTACCGTGATACTGATGGCAAGGCCGGGAAAGATGACCATCCACGGCGCCGAGGTGATATAAGCACGGCTCAGGCTGATCATCGATCCCCAGGTAGGAGTAGGGGGTTGTACGCCGAGTCCGAGAAATGAAAGCGCCGCTTCGAGGAGAATGAAACCGCCCACACGCAGGCTACCTGCCACGAGCAGGAGGGGAAGGGCATTCGGGAGGATGTGTTTGTACAGTATCCTCGCCGACGATGCGCCCATTGCCCGGGATGCTTCTACGTAGGTCTGTTCCTTGAGTGAGAGGGTTATGCCCCGGACAAGTCGTGCGAACCCGGCCCATCCAACAAGCGTGATTGCAAGCATGGCGGAGGTGAGCCCCGGGGACATGATCGCGCTGATTCCGATGGCGAGCAAAAGGCTAGGAAAAGCCAGGAAGATGTCGAAAAGCTGAGACAGAACCGTGTCTACCCTGCCACCGAAATAACCGGCGATGAGTCCGAAAAAAATCCCAATGCCGAGGGAAAAAAGGGAAGCCAACACACCGACGGAAAGTGATATGCGTGCGCCGTATACCAGCCGGGAAAGAATGTCCCGTCCCGTGCTGTCCGTTCCGAGGAGATGGTGCCTGCCGGGAGGCTGTTTCAGGTTGTCCAAGTCCATGGCGAGAGGGTCATGACTTACAAAAGCCGGCCCGATAAGAGCGGTAAGCACCAATGAAACTAGCAGAAGAACGGCGATGAAAGCCGATTTATTTTCAAATAGGTCTTTGAGAGATGAATTCACCATGATCGGTCAGTGCCACGGAATCCTACTGTTCCTCCTTCATACGAACCCGTGGATCAAGGAACGAATACGAAATATCCACGAGAAGGTTCAGTGTCACGAACAGGATTGCACCGAAGAGTACCACGCCCATGATCACCGGATAATCTCGCTTAATGATTCCGTCGAGCGCGTAGCGACCGAGCCCATCCCATCCGAAGATTGTTTCCGTGAGCACCGCGCCGTTCAAATAGGAACCGATATCGAGACCGATGAGGGTAACAACGGGGATGAGGGAATTCTTCAATGCGTGTTTCATCACGACAACACCTTCCGACAGTCCCTTGGCCCGGGCCGCTGCGATATAAGGTTGCGACAACGACTCAAGCATGGACGATCGGGTCACACGCGCGATGTAGGACAGGGAAAAAGTACCAAGTGTGACCGCGGGCAGTACGATATAGCTCAGATTGCCATTGCCCATCCCGGACGGCGGAAGCCACCGCAGATAGAAAGCGAAGACGAGCATGAGGGCGAGCCCCAGCCAGAACACGGGAACGGAAATGCCGCCTACGGAGAGGAACGTCAGAAGTCGGTCCCACGCAGTACCGCGGTGCGTTGCTGAAAAGGTGCCGATGGCGATGCCGAAGAACGATGCAAAGAGCATGGCTGCCAGGGCGAGTTTGAGGGTGTTGGGAAATTTTTGCAGTAGGTCGTCGGCGACTTTTTGTTGTGTGTGCAATGATCGACCGAGTTCGCCTGTTGCAATCAGTTTTAGATAACCGAAATATTGGTAGGCCAAGGGTTTATCGTGGCCCAATTCGGCGCGAATACGGGCAATGGTTTCCTGCGAAGCCCGTTCCCCTACCATACTTGTTACCGGGTCACCAGGCAGGGAATGCATCAGGAAGAATGTAATGAGAGTAATGCCGAGGAGTGTCGGGATGAACAGGAGGAATCTTTTAAAGATATAGAACACCATAGCTGGCTGAATCTTACACAATTTCTGAAAAAACCGCAACCGGTAAAACAAAACCACCGCGTAGCCAGGAAACTGCGACCAGTTCCGGGTTAGTCTTTTCCTGTCTCTGGAAAGTTCGTCACATGAATCATACACAAATATTGTATCATATGGATTGAAGTGGATACCTTCCTTTTCGAGGATAATAAAACAGAAAGGCAGAAAGAGTGCTCTCGCAATGGATAGGTTGTCAACGGTTGGTTTGTAATGCCAAGATTTCCGGGGGCTTGGTTCTTCTATGCGTTTTGGAGTCACACCCAGACTTTCGCTGTGGGGGCGGATTTATCCGTGTCCATCAATGCTCATAGCTCACTAGTGTTGACTGGAATGCTAAAATTTTAATGATGGGATTAAGCGAGAACAGCTACCGTTTTCTCGAAACTGGCACGTAGTACTGCGTCCCCTGTTGCATACTCAAAATTTGCTTGAGCAGATCGTCTAAGTCTTCCCTGCGATGGACGAAATCAATGTCTGATGTGTTGATGACCAGGAGGGGGGTGTCATTGTAGCGAAAGAAAAAGTTATTGTACGCCTCATTCACGGCTGCGATATAATCGTAGCTGATTTCCTTTTCAAAAGATCTTCCGCGCTGCTTGATGCGACGCAGCAGCGTATCGGTGTCGGCCTGAAGAAAAATCACCAAGTCCGGTTTTATAATTTTGGGCTCCAGGATATTGTATACCTGCTCATACAGGGGAAGCTCATGCTCGTCGAGTGTAAGATAGGCAAATATGCGGTCCTTGTCGAACATATAATCACTGATCGTTATTCGTGTAAATAGGTCAGGTTGGAACATTTCCTGCTGCTGGCTGAACCGGTTGAGGAGAAAGAACATCTGTGTCTGGAAGCGGTAACGTACGGTATTTTTATAAAAATTGGACAGGAATGGGTTCTCTTCAGCCTGCTCGAGAATCAGCCGAGCGCCAAGCTCGTCGGCAAGCAAGGAAGTGAGGCTCGTTTTTCCGACACCGATAGGGCCTTCGGTTACGAGATACTTCGTATGGAGAACGACGTCCTTTTTTCTGCTCATCGAGCGTGCCTTATGAATCGCATTTCCTTACCCGGTGGCGATCCCGGAGTTCGCGCAACAACTGATCAACGGCTTTCAATAATTCCGGATGAACCGCTTGAGGCGCAATCTCACAGAGCGGCACCAGAACGAAACCACGCGTCGACATCAGCGGGTGAGGTATGGAAAGTTCTGCCGTGTCAATGATTTTGTCACCATATAATAAAATGTCAAGATCGATGGTGCGGGGACCCCAGTGGACCAGCCTGCTCCGGCCCAAGGTATCTTCTACTACGTGACACGCGGCCAGTAATGCAAGCGGAGACAAGTCGGTTTCCAGCTCGACTACTGCGTTTACGAAGTCTTCCTGGTTCGGATACCCGACAGGTTCAGTGCAGTAAAAAGAGGAGACACGCTTCACCCGCCCACTTTTTTTCAGAAGGTCGATCGCCTGATGACAGACAGCCATTTTGTCTCCCAAGTTTGATCCGAGGGCGATATATGCGATAGCTGACATAAATGCTTTCAAGCGCGTATTTGCGCTAATTAACTCCGACGATGTTATGGCATTTCAGCGTACTTTTTTGGACGATCCATAATAAACGTATTTAAAACTCGAACTGAAGGCCGGACATCCTCATTTTAAACTCATCGAGAACACGCTGCTCGTCTGTTCTTCCTTTTGATTCGAATGTTGCCGAAAACCGGATATAAGGCCCTGCGTCATCCCAAGGGACGGTGCTGATGAGTTTTTCGGCAATAAGAAACTCCGAAAATTCCTCGGCATTTGCGAAGCGCTTTCGCCCTTTGACACCGAGAGGCATTTTTACATAGAGATAAAACGTTCCGGCTGGTATCTTTGCGTTGAACCCAAGATCCGCTAGAGCGTTTGCCATGGCACTGAGTCTACGCTCGTACTTGGCTGTAATCTCTGCTGTGATCTCGGGATGATCGAGGGCGTATACACCCGCTTTCTGTATCGCCTTGAACTGACCAGAATCATAGTTGTCTTTGACGTTTCCGTAACCAGCGATGACCCGCTCGTTGCCCGCGACGAATGCAAGACGCCAGCCCGTCATATTGTATGCCTTGGAAAGCGAATGAATTTCTACACCCACATCCTTTGCTCCCGGAACAGAAAGGAAAGACAGAGGTTTGGAACCATAGGTGAGCGCCGCATAGGCAGCATCATGCACAACGACGATATTGTTCTCCTTCGCAAATTTCACCACCTTCGCGAAGAACTCTGATGTCGCTCCCGCACCAGTCGGGTTGTTCGGATAATTGATGTAGAGGAGCTTGGCGCGCTTTCGGACATTGGCAGGAATACCATCGAGGTTCGGTAGAAATTTATTCTCTTCCAGGAGTGGTAGGTTTACCACTTTTCCGCCGTACCAGTGTGTATGCGTCCCCATGACCGGGTAGCCCGGGACAGTCATGAGTGTGACATCTCCAGGATTAATGAAGACCGCTGGGAACATGGCGAGGACCGGTTTGCTCCCAATGCCGTGCAGCACTTCTGTCTCGGGATTGAGACCGTTTACGTTGTAGACCTTCTGCATATAGCGGGCGGCGGCCTCCTTGAATTCCGGGATGCCGTTATCTGCGTAGCCGCGGTTCTCTGGTTTTTCCGCTTCTTTCTGAAGAGATTGGAGCACGCCGGGAAAGGCCATCTCATCAGGTTCGCCTACGCCGAAGTCTATGAGTTCGACCCCTGGGTTTGCCGCGAGTGCGGCTCGCTTCGCACGCTTGATTTTTTCGAATTTATAGATTTTCTGCTCCCTGCCGAACATGTTCCCCCCGATACGCTCGGCGAAAAGGGATTGGATATAGATTTCGTTCGCTGTCTGCACTGACTGTCTGTCCTCCTGACCTGGATAGTCAACTACACGGACGCTTCAGCAACCCTATTTTTTAAACTGCCGAGCCCTCCTATCCGCACTTCGATCTCGTCACCGGGCTTCATTGAACCAATGCCTGCCGGTGTTCCGGTTATGAGAAGGTCGCCGGGAGCGAGGGTCATGATCCTCGAAATAAAGCTTACGAGATAGCTCACCGAAAAAATAAGTTGCGAAGTCCGCGACGACTGCCGCAGCTCACCGTTCAGATATGATTCGATGGACAGGTCCTTTGCGTCAAGCTCAGTCTCTATCCAGGGCCCAATTGGGCAGAACGTATCAAAAGACTTGGCGCGGGTCCACTGGCCATCCTTTTGCTGAAGATCACGGGCAGTTATATCATTGGCGCAGGTATAACCTAGGACATGGTCCGTCGCCCGATCAGGGCTGATGCCGGCAATCCGATCCTTGATGACCACTCCGAGCTCAGCCTCGTAGTCCACTTGTTTACTCATGGCAGGATAGATGATGGTCCCGCCGGGGCCGATCACGGATGTAGGCGGTTTGAGAAAAACGACCGGCTCGCCGGGGACGGCGAGCCTCATCTCTGCAGCGTGGTCGCGGTAGTTCAATCCGACCGCGACGATTTTACCCGGCGTGCACGGGGCCAGGAATTTCACACGGGAAACAGAATGAATCTTTCCAGCAGTTTTGAGGGTACTGTAAAAATCGCCATCCAGCTCGGCGATTTCCTCGCCGGTCAAAATACCGGATGCTGGCCTTCCTTCGATCTCAAACCGTACCAATTTCACTACGAGCTCCGGACTTACTATTTTTTATCGATCCACTCGATCAGCTTATCTTCCGGAAGAAATCCGGAAATTACAGCCCCGTCTTCGCGCACCAATGTTGGTGTGCCGTTGAAATTGAGCGACCGGGCCAGTGCGATGTTCCTCTCCATAGCCTCGGTACCGCAATTCGCGGGCGGCTCAGGCACCGGTTTTCCCGAGAAAGCGTCATCGAGCATCTCCACCGATTTAGAGCACAGGATAGCCTGAACTTTTTTGGGAGAATCTTTGTGCATCGGCAGGGGGTGCAGAATTTCGACAAATGCAATGTCGGGCCTCTTGGCGATGATCTGCTTTATGATCTCGTGGAGTTTACGGCAGTAAGGACAGTCGGGGTCGCTGAAGACGATCACTTTTTTTGTGGCGGCCTTTGATCCCACCGTAATAGAGTCGCCGAGGGGAATCTTCGAAAGCTCAACTTTCTGAGGGGTCTGCTGGGCCTGCATTTGCTTGAGATAGGCATCGAGCGAAATAAGCTGGACCAGGTATTTTCTCGAGCAATCGAGAAATATCGACCCCCGCTGCCCACCTTTTTCAACATCGATCTGCCACACACCTTTGACTGGCGACTCTTTGACAGCCAAGGCATTTCCATCGGGGATGACTTTCTTGACGATGGCGTCCGCCTCTTTCTTATCAAGATGGGGGCATTCCGCAACGTTTTTGTCACTCTGGCCCGCAGCCTGTGATGCAGCTGCGAAAAAAAACATGAGCAACACTGCGGAGGCTATTGCAATACTATGAAATTTTTTCATTGAGAACTCCCTTCTGAAAATAGGATGATTACTTTTTGGGAAAAAACCATTACTTCAAGCTTAGCACATCCTGCATATCGTACAATCCCGGTTTTTTACCCACAACCCACTTCGCCGCGCGTACGGCTCCGCGAGCGAACATGTCCCGGGTATGGGCGCGGTGCGTCAGCTCTATCCGCTCTCCCATTCCGATGAAATATGCCGTATGCTCGCCGATGATGTCGCCGCCGCGGATCGTCTGCATGCCGATCTCCTCCTTCGACCGCTCACCGGTTATACCCTCGCGATGATAATTAGCCACCTGGCGATAGTCGCGGCCAAGGGCCTTAGCCACGATTTCACCCATGCGCACAGCGGTACCGGACGGAGCGTCCTTCTTCAGCCGATGATGGGCTTCGACTATTTCAACGTCGAAATCTGGCCCCAGGATCTTCGAAAGATCAGCAAGAATTTTAAAGCAGACGTTCACGCCGACGCTCATGTTTGGGGAGAGCACGCAGGGTGCATTCTGCACTAATTTCCCGATTTCTCCGAGTTGTTCCTTAGAAAAGCCTGTTGAGCCGATAACCATGGCCTTACCTTGGGCGTTGCAGGAACGGATGTGCTGCAGACTCACCGCGGGAAATGTAAAGTCAATGAGCACGTCGCCGACCGCGAGGGCGGCGGAAAGATCATCGACAATCCTAACCCCCGTTGCGGTTATTCCCGCGGGCCCGCCGGCATCCTGGCCGGCCAGGGGGTGGCCCTTTTTCTCCAGTGCCCCACCAAGTGCGATGCCCTCTGATGAGGAGAGAACATTTATGATGCGCGATCCCATCCGGCCGGCAGCGCCGGTCACGATAGCCTTGATCATGAAAAACTCCTTTTGCACCGAAGAGTAACATGGACGGACATCGGTCAATGCCAAAAAGCGTGGAATCCGGATTACACCTCTACCTCCGTGGTAGCGGTCGCTGTTCCCTGGTCATATTATTCCGTAATCCTTCAATGCCTTCCTCAGCTTTTCCTTGTTTGCATCCGCCATGGGGCAGAGCGGGAGCCGGAATTCTTCTACAATTTTTCCCATCAGGGCGAGTGCAGTTTTGACCGGGATAGGATTGGTCTCGATGAACATCGGTCCATGAAGCGGCTCGAGCTTGTAGTGAAGTTTAAGAGCCTCTTCCCGTTTCCCGGAAAAAAAGGTGTCGAACAAGGCGGCGCAGTCGGCAGGGGCGATATTGGCCGTCACCGAGATGGCGCCGACGCCTCCCAGGCAGAGAAGCGGCAGAGTGGTAAAATCATCTCCGGAAATCACGTCGAAGTCCCGACCGCACATTCGGATTATCTCACTCACCTGCTTCATGTCGCCTGTGGCTTCCTTGATGCCGACGATGTTCTTCTTTTCCCGAAGGCGGGCTACAGTCGCCGGAAGCATATTAACGCTCGTTCTTCCCGGGACGTTGTAGAGGAGGATCGGGATATCTACGGAATCCGCCACGGCTCTGAAGTGCTGGTAGAGCCCTTCCTGCGTTGGCTTGTTGTAATATGGCGTAATAAGCAGTACGCCGTCTGCGCCGGCCTTCTGCGCATATTTCGTCAGCTCCAGCGTCTCGGACGTTGAGTTCGAACCGGCGCCCGCGATCACAGGCACTCTCTTATTCACCGTCCTGACTGTAAATTCCACAACCTGGTGATGCTCCTCGTGGGAGAGCGTGGCTGACTCGCCGGTAGTGCCGCAGGGCACCAATACATCAGTGCCATTCTTGATATGAAACTCGATTAAATCGCCGAGTGCTTTTTCATCGATCTTCCCGTGCCTGAACGGAGTTACTATTGCAACCATGGAACCTCTGAACATGACAGCCTCCTCTAAACCAGGTATGAGTTACGAGCTTCAAGTTGAGAGTTGTAACCACGTAACACATATCCCGAAACTAAATATAAACCACTCCCTCGCAGATCACCTCAGCTGTTCCTGCAAGGTGGATATAGTCGAACCCGTCCGCCATCCGCTCGAAAGAAACAACAAGCTTCTCGCCACCCCAAGTCAGCACCTCGACGGGAGAGACAACTACCCCCAGCGCACCGGCGACGAGTGCCGCGGCAACGGAGCCTGTGCCGCAGGCTAGCGTTTCGCCCTCTACACCACGTTCGTACGTCCGTATCCCTATCTTGTGCCTACCTTGGATCTGGATGAAATTCACATTGGTGCCGGCCGGCTTGAACAAATCATGATAGCGGGTGGTTCTCCCGATACGGTCGACATCCTCGCTTTCGAGGTCCTTTGAAAGATAAACGAGGTGTGGCACGCCGGTATTGATATAGTGACCCATGCGCAAGCCACTGTCGAGCGGAACCGCAATGTTCATGCGCAGCCCTGAGGCGCCTGTAAGCTGGACTTCAACAACGTTCTTTTGTACCTTGGCATGGATGATTCCCGCGAGCGTTTCGAAGGACAGGTTCTTTTTTGCTATTTTTTTAAGATAAGCGAAACGGGCGGCGCAGCGCGAACCATTGCCACACATCTCTGCCTCACTCCCGTCGGCATTAAAAAACCGCCACTTGAAGTCAGCTTTTCTGGAGGGGACGATCACGATTAAACCGTCTGCACCGACTGAATAGTGCCGGTGACAGAGGGTAATCGCAAGCTCTTTCAGGCTCTTCCCTTTCAGGAATCCCCGGCGGTTATCGATCAACAGAAAATCGTTCCCGCTTCCCTGCATTTTGTAAAAAGGTATCTTTTTCATAGAAAGACCGCCTTGTTACCCCGATCAAGGCATCCTCAGCCCCGGCGCTATCCTTCCAGCCACCGCGGGATCTTTTCGCCTTTGACAAGGTCGTTATAGGTCTCGCGCTCCCGGACGATGCAATACTCCCCCCCCCTTACTAAAACTTCCGCTGCACGCGGGCGGGAATTATAATTCGAAGACATGGAAAAGCCATATGCGCCTGCACTCATCACGGCAAGGAGCTCTCCCTGCCTTACCAGGGGCAGTGCACGGTCTTTTGCCAGGAAATCCCCTGATTCACAGATCGGTCCGACGACATCGAATACCGCTTTCTCCTCGGAAGCGGGTTCGACAACCGGCCAGATATCATGGTAGGCGTCGTAAAGGCTTGGACGGATCAAGTCGTTCATCCCCGCGTCCACGACCAGAAACTTCTTTTCCTCGCTGTCCTTATGATATATGACGCTGGTAACGAGGATCCCCGCGTTGCCGACGATTGCCCTGCCCGGTTCCATAACCAGAGTGCAGCCGCATTCCTGCAGCAGAGGCAGCACCGCCTCCGCAAGTTCCGAGGGGAGCGGAGGCGTTTCATCCTTGTATGTGATTCCGAGTCCGCCACCGATATCAATATATTGGATGCCGATACCGGCTCCTCGAAGTTCTTTTACGAACCCGATCATTTTTTCCAAGGCGTCCACGAAGGGCTGGACCTCGGTGATCTGGGAGCCGATGTGCTGATGAACGCCAATAATTTCGACGTTTCGAAGGGATTGCGCCATCCGGTAGTACTCGAGCGCCTTTTCGATGGGTATCCCGAACTTGTTTTCCTTAAGGCCGGTTGAAATATACTCATGGGTTTTGGGATCGATGTTTGGGTTGACACGGAGCGCAATCCTAGCCGTTGCATGCATCTCGCCAGCGGCTCGATCCAGCATCCGAAGCTCGCCGCCGGACTCGACGTTGAACATGAGAATTCCGATCTTGAGAGCATATTCGATCTCGTCCCTCCGTTTGCCCACGCCGGCGTATACAATTTTCTTGGGGTCTATTCCGGCCCGAAGCGCGCGGAACAACTCACCTCCGGATACAATGTCTGCACCCGCGCCCTCCCTCCCGAGTGCCTGGAGCACCGCACTGTTCGAGTTGGACTTCAGTGCGTAGCAGATGATGTGCGGAACCTTGTCGAAGGCCCGGTTAAAGGCCTGAAAGTGATTTGTCAGCGTATTGCTGCTGTATAGGTAGAACGGCGTTCCAACCCGCTGTGCGATGGCTTTTACCGACACGCCTTCGCAGTGAAGTTGGCCGTTCTTGTATTGAAAGTCATGCATGTTTGATCCTGATCCACAGGAAATGGTATGCGGAAAACGAGAAACAATTTCTGTCCGGTATTTCGACATTAACGGTGATGCAACGAAAATCTTTCAACGTGTGCTTTTCTCTTGACAGACGGCGCGCTTTCGTTTCCCGCTTGATCCACAGCGGTAACGTAATAATAATAGGTGACGTTGCTCTCGACCGTGTCATCAGAAAACGCTGTGCGATCGATAATCTTGTCTGTCAGCCGCTTATATTTTTTGCTTCTACCGGTCGATCGGTAAACATAATATCCAGCAAGATCTGCCTCCTTGTTTTCGCTCCACGTCAGGAAAACTCGGTTCACTCCCGGCACCACAGTCAATCCCGTTGGCATGTGAGGTGGTGTCAGATTTTTCGGCGTTGCCGAGGTTTCTGCGGAGTCCGGACTCTCGTTCCATGGTGTAACTGGGTTGGCGACGGATCGTACGATGTAATAATAGGTATGATTATTCACAACCGCCGAGTCTTTGTAAGTAGCGTCCCTCAGCGGTTCCTTGTTCAGCGGCGTGACATCATACCTTCCCTTGTCAGTGCCGCGGTAGACATTGTATCCGATAAATCCTGTGGCAGGTTTGCCGTCGAGCCATGTCTTCACAGGCGCCCATGTGAGATCGACATAACTATCAACGCCGACAGCCACGACTCCGTGCGGAATATCCAGAGGGAGAAGCGGGACCAAGCGGATCTCTTCTGATTGAGGACTGATGCCACCGCGCGAGCTCAGTGCCCTGATCCGGTAACCATAGGTCTGCCCGTACTTTAAATGTCCTTCGCTCCAGGTCACCACGTTGTTGACCACCGTAGCTGGTGCGGGGTTCGACATATCGATTTCAGCATACGGCCGATAGCGGCCCATCCTGTTATCTCGCCCAACCTCTGCGCGGTAGATGCGGAACCGCACAATATCGGTGGTGCTCATGCTCTTTCCTTCAACATTCCGGACCGGTATGGGCCAGGATATATACGCAGCGGCATCCCGTGTTTCTTCTTTAATGTCCTTGACCGATTCGGGCCTCGGGCTAGGGGGAATGATTGGAGCCGTTTTTAAGCCGCAAGCGGCAGTGATGGCCAGCATCAGCACTAGGCTGACCGCGGTACATAGCCGGGAATGCACGTTCATTTCAGCTTCTTTTTGAGCGCCGCAAGCCGTTTATGCAGATTTCTGGGAGCGGTGCCTCCGAGCGAGGTCCTTCTGCTGACGGAAGACTCAACGGATATGGCGGTGTACACGTCTTCGCCGATCTGCGGCGAAAGCTTCTTATATTCCGCCAGGGGTATGTCGGTCAGCCCGCATCCCGACTCGGTCGCGTACAGAACCGCTCGGCCGACGGTTTCGTGAGCCTGACGGAAAGGTATGCCTTTTTTCACTAAGTAGTCCGCCAGATCCGTGGCTGTAATGAACCCGTCCTCTGCGGCTTTGTGCATGGTTTCCTTGTGCACTTTGATGTTCTTCAGCATCTGGGTAAACACTGAGAGGGAAAGGGAGACCGTATCAGCCGCATCAAAGAGCGGCTCCTTGTCCTCCTGCATGTCGCGGTTGTATGCCAGTGGCAGTCCCTTCATGAGCGTCAGGAGCGCAGTGAGACTTCCATACACCCTTCCGGTTTTTCCGCGCACAAGCTCCGCAACATCGGGATTTTTTTTCTGTGGCATGATGGAAGAGCCGGTCGTGAACGCGTCTGAGATGGTGATAAACCCGAATTCCGAGGACGACCAGATAACGAGCTCTTCGGAGAGGCGCGAGAGGTGCATCATGATCTGGGCGCAGTCCGCAACGAATTCAATCGCGAAATCACGATCCGATACCGCATCCATGCTGTTCTCACAGAGACCAATGAAGCCCAGCTGTTTAGCAACATAAGTCCGGTCGATGGGCAACACCGTGCCGGCGAGCGCTCCCGCGCCCAAGGGGAGCATATTCGTCCGTCGGTAACAGTCCTCAAGCCGCCCGCGGTCTCGTTCGAACATTTCATAATAGGCTAGCAGGTGGTGCCCGAAGAGCACGGGCTGCGCACGCTGCAGATGGGTATATCCGGGCAGTACCACATCCTGGTTCCGGTCAGCCATGTCCACGATGACCTTCTGGAACGACTTCAGAAGGTCATGTATAGCAGAGATCTCGTCGCGCAGGTACATGCGCATATCAAGGGCTACCTGGTCGTTCCGGCTTCGCGCGGTGTGTAGCTTCCCCCCCACGGGGCCGATTTTATCAATCAACCGACTCTCGATGTTCATATGGATGTCCTCGAGCTCCACGCTAAAGGAGAAGGTCCCCTGGGTTATTTCTCCCAGTATTTCTTCCAGGCCCCTGACGATCTGGGCAGCCTCTTTCTTCGTGATGATGCCCGTTTTGGCCAGCATCATCGCATGTGCCATGCTACCGGCGATGTCATAGGGATGGAGGCGCCAGTCGTAGGCGATCGAAGAAGTAAACTCTTCTGCGAGCGCGTTGGCTGCCTCAGTGAATCGCCCGCCCCATGGCTTTGTTTTTGATGCGGCCTTCTTGCCTTTTTTCGTTGCAGTGGTCTTCTTCGCCATTGTGATTAATTGCTCCATGTTCCACGGTTAAACTATTTCGCCGCCTTGCTTCCGATGCGGAGCCGCAGCGCATTTAACCGGATGAAGCCCTCGGCGTCCTTCTGATTATACACTCGGTCTGCTTCGAAGGTGGCGAACTCGGGATTATAGAGCGATATCGGAGACTTCCGGCCGACCGTATCGCAATTCCCCTTGTATAATTTCAACCGCGCAGTGCCGGTTACGTTTTTCTGCGACTCATCGATCGCTGCCTGGAGCATCATTCGCTCGGGCGAGAACCAGTATCCGTAATACACGAGTTCCGCATAGCGTGAGATTAGGCTGTCTCTCAAATGCATTACCTCACGGTCCATCGTTATTGACTCGACGGCCCGGTGAGCTGCGTGCAAAATAGTACCACCTGGAGTTTCGTACACGCCTCGGGATTTCATGCCGACATATCTGTTTTCAACAAGGTCAACTCGCCCTACACCATGGGCGCCAGCAATACGGTTCGCTTCAGCCAGGAGGGCAGCTGGGTCGAAGGCTTTCCCGTTGATCGCAAGGGGATTGCCCGCCTCATAGGCGATCTCGACGTACTCGGCTTTATCAGGCGCCCTCTCGACGGGAACTGCCATCGTGTACATGTCATCCGTCGACTCCCTCCAGGGATCTTCAAGGACGCCGCCTTCGTAGCTGATGTGTAACAGATTCCGGTCCGTGGAATAGGGCTTTGATTTGGTTGCTGTCACCGGGATCCCGTGCTTCCCGGCATAGACGATGAGATCCTCGCGGCCCTTCATAGTCCATTCGCGCCAAGGAGCGATAATCTTTAAGTCTGGCTTGAGTGCATAATAGGTTAGTTCGAACCGCACCTGATCATTGCCTTTGCCCGTTGCACCGTGGCAAACCGCATCAGCTCCTTCCTTTATTGCGATCTCTATCTGTCTCTTCGCAATGAGTGGTCGGGCGATCGAAGTTCCCAGGAGATAGCGTCCTTCGTACACCGCGTTTGCCCGGAGCATGGGGAATACAAAGTCTCTGCCGAATTCCTCGCGAAGATCGTCGATATAGATCCTGCTTGCCCCGGTCTTTATTGCCTTTTCTCGGAGTGGTCCCAGCTCTTCGCCTTGACCGATATCAGCTGTAAAAGCGATGACATCGCAGCCATAGGTTTGCTTTAGCCAAGTAATGATTACCGACGTATCCAGCCCGCCGGAATAGGCAACGACGATTTTCTTGATTGTCTGCGACAATTAAAACTCCAGAGTAGGGGCCGGGCAAGGGACAAAGGTCACGGAGTACAAGCTGCTTGACCCATAATTACTATGCCACTGAACCCTGTTATTTACCTTCAGCGATTTTGACCTTCATCTCAACACGGTCGTTGGGGTTGTCGTTTTGGTCCCGGGGCTGAGACACGATCTTGTCCACAACATCCATGCCGCTTACGACTTCTCCGAAAACAGTATACTGTCTGTCGAGGAAAGGCGAGTCCTTCACGCAGATGAAAAACTGCGATCCAGCGCTGTCGGGGTTCGCCGAGCGCGCCATGGAAAGTGTTCCGCGCTTATGTGGCTTATTGTTGAATTCAGCCTTTATGGTGTACCCCGGACCACCCATGCCGTGTGTACTCTTGTCCGGATTTTTCGAGTTGGGATCGCCGCCTTGAATCATGAAGCCGGGAATCACGCGGTGGAACGTGGTTCCGTCGTAAAATCCCTTTTTTGCAAGGTTAACGAAATTTTGCACATGCCCTGGCGCTACATCGGGGAAAAACTTCAGTGTTATGTTGCCGAACTTGGTTTCTATTATGGCGCTCGTTTCCGACATTTTTTTAATCTCCTGTTCGGTGAATTTCTTCGGTGACTGTTGGGCGAACGATTGCAGGGCGCCGAACATACCTATCGATAGAATTATAAGACCAATGACGAATCGTTTCATAAAAAAGCAGCCTCCTCATGACATAAAATATTGAATTTCCTCATCGTATGCTAAGATGTACAGTTTTACCAGAAAGTCGGCAATATGTCAAACGAAACCAGAGGCTTGCACCTATTATATACCTACTTTAGAGGCCTTCACCGCTGTTTCGCGTCAGCCCAATGGGTGCCAGAAAAAAGCGGAAGAGCCATTGACCGTGGCTTAGTTCTGCTGTTATACTTAAACAAACCCAAAAGAGGCCTGAGCATGGATTTAAACCCGGATATAAAAGAGATTTTCTCAGATTCCCGTTTGCAATGCAGGTTGGAGTCCGGTGTGAAGACTTGTTAATCCAATCCGATGCGGGAATCAATATCAACATGAGCGAGCTTCGCATTTCAGCCGAAGAGACGTCACCGGCTGCATGCGGTTTCTGCTCGGTTCACCCGATGAGCGTGTGGCCATCGAAAGAGAGGGAAAAATAAGCCCCACCCCAGGTAGCTTGGCGGTCGTTCACAGAACTTGGCCTGGATAGTTTTCGTCACCTACAACAGCTTATTAATGCCGAAGATCCCGAAGGGACTGAATCACACAGGGTGGATCTGCCAGCACGGGTCAGGAAGAGGAAACGTTTTGTTTTCCGCACTCTTGACAGAGTATGTAAACAATGCTTTCCATTTGACAGTATTTTTGGTACTATTTTCGCAGTATAATCAGGGAGGCAAATTTTCCATCACGAAGGGAGAGCCATGGTACAGAAAGCAAGCAGTGCACTTACGGACCTGTTGAATCAGGCGATCGCGCGCGAGATACAGGTAAGCGTGCAGTACATGTGGCAACACGTCATGGCAAAGGGGCTCGAATCTGCTGAGATTGCTGATGTGTTTGAGGATGTCGCGATTACGGAGATGAAGCATGCGGAAAAGATCGCCGAGCGGCTTTTCTATTTCGACGTCGTCCCCACGACCAAGCCGAATCCTATCAAGGTAGGCGGGACAATGACGGAGATGCTCCATGCCGACGCAAAGGCCGAGGAGGAAGCAATCGATCTGTACAAGAGAATCATCAAACAAGCGGTATCGGAGGGGGATACTACAACGAGGCTTCTTTTCGAGGAGATTCTCGCGGAGGAAGAAAACCATCACGATATCTTCACGACTCTGCTAGGGAAGTAGAAAGTATGGTCGTATTCTCCTGGTTACGCGTCTTCGAACCATCATCATACGCTGCCATGCGGGCAGCTCCCTTTTCCGCCTATGCGCATTATAACTCGAATCTCTGAAATGCATGCTCTGGCCGATTCGATCAGAAACGAGGGTAGAACTATTGGGTTTGTTCCCACTATGGGTTTCCTGCATGAAGGCCACCTCTCTCTCATGCGGCAAGCCCGGCAGGAGTGTGAGGTTGCCGCAGTAAGCATCTTTGTGAACCCCACCCAGTTCGGACCGGCTGAGGATTTTGACCGCTATCCGCACGACGAAGACGGTGACCGTCGGAAATGCGAGTCAGCGGGCATTGATGTCCTGTTCATACCCAAAGCCACGGAGATGTACCCATCAAAACCCACAGTGTTCGTGACGGTGGAAAGGATATCCGACATCCTGGAAGGCGCGATCCGACCCGGTCACTTTCGTGGCGTTGTCACAGTTGTCTCCAAGCTGTTCAACATTGTAAAACCTCACAAAGCTTTTCTTGGGCAGAAGGATTACCAGCAGTGCGCCGTGATCAAACGCATGGTGACGGGATTGAACATGGATGTGGAGGTTGTCGTCCTCCCCACGGTGCGCGAGCGGGATGGTCTTGCCATGAGCTCGCGTAACAGTTACCTAAACCCAGAAGAACGGCGCGCAGCAGCAGTTATCCCTCGCGCTCTTTCGTCAGCGGAGCAGCTGGTCAAAGCCGGTGTGAACGAGCCGGAGAAGGTGAAAAATAAGGTTCTTGCCGTGCTGCGGGAGGAGCGGGGGATCGTGATTGACTATGTAGAATTAGTTGATCAGGAAAGCCTTGAGCCACTCGCTAGCATGCAGGAGAATGCCGTTATTCTGGTTGCCGTTCGGTTCGGGCAGACAAGACTGATTGACAATTATGTGCTATAGCTTTCGCTCCCTGAGACCTGCTCGAATCTCATGCCGTGTCATTAATATTGCACTATACGATCACCACCTCATACTGTTCCTGGTGCAGATTGGGGTCTGCCTTGATCACGATCTTCTTCAGAAATTCCTTTTCCAATTCCTCAACGCCCTGTCGCTCCTCATCGTACAGCATGTCAGCGACCACCGAATTGACGGTGACCAGCGCTTTTTTCTCCTCCGCGTTCGTGAATGCCCTGCGCAGTTCGCGTAGCACCTCGTAGCAAACGGTGCGGCTCGATTTGACGTATCCACGGCCGTCGCAGTAGGGACAGGGTTCGCACAGGGTGCGGCCGAGGCTTTCCCGGATTCGCTTGCGCGTCATTTCGATGAGGCCAATTGGGGAAATATGCGAGATCGTCGTCTTTGCCTTGTCGCTCGAAAGAGCCTCTTGGAGCGCCGAGTAGACCTTGCGTCGGTTGTCTTCTCGCTCCATGTCGATGAAGTCCAGAATGATGATGCCCCCGATGTTTCTTAAACGAAGCTGATAGGCAATCTCACGCACAGCCTCGAGGTTGGTCTTTAAAATCGTGTCCTCGAGCGTCCGTTTGCCCACATATCTACCAGTGTTCACGTCGATCGCCGTAAGCGCCTCGGTCTGGTCCACGATGATGTAGCCACCCGACTTGAGCCATACTTTCCTACCCAGGGCCCGCGATATTTCTATTTCCACCCCATAATGGTCGAAGATAGGATCGTCGCCATCGAAGGGTTTTACGCGCCTGCTGAGTTGGGGAATGTAGGAGTCAATAAACTCCTTGACCCTCTGGTATTCATCAGGAGAATCGATGATCATCCTGTCCACATCACGAGTGAAAACGTCGCGGATGACGCGGAAAACCAGATCGAGCTCGTTGTGCATTAGCGCCGGAGCCGAGGTCCGCTCCTTTTTCTTGTGGATGTTCTCCCAGAGCCTACCGAGGAACTCGATGTCTGCAGTAAATTCCTCCTCGCTCCTACCTTGGCTGGCGGTGCGTATGATGTAGCCCGTATTCGGCTTCCGGAGACGGCTTACGATCTCACGGAGGCGCTTCCGCTCTTCACCGTTCTCGATGCGGCGGGAAACCCCGATGTGATTCACGCCCGGCATCATGACGAGGTATCGACCCGGGATGCTGATATAGGTCGTGACTCGAGCGCCCTTGGTGCTTATCGGCTCTTTCGAGACCTGGACGAGAATTTCCTGTCCTTCCTGAAGCAAGTCCTCGATTTGGTTGGAGTGTGAACGCTTGCGCTTTGTCTCAACTTCGAGTTCCAATCCCTCGTCGTCCATCATGGGCGTGTATTCCGAGGTGCTGTCAAAAACATCGCCGACATAGAGAAAAGCCGATTTTTCTAGGCCGATATCGATGAAGGCTGCCTGCATGCCGGGAAGGACCTTCATGACCCGTCCTTTATATACGTTGCCTGCAATACCGCGATCCTTCTTTCGGTCGATGTATATTTCAGTGACAAGTCCATTCTCGAGAAGAGCTACACGCGTTTCTTCGCGGCCGGTGTTAACGATGATCTCAGATGACATGCGGTCTCCTTGGAGTTATGAAGCTATTCAAAATGAAATCCCCGTCAAAAAAGAGAGAAATTTCCTGATGCGACTATTTTCACTTCACTAATGATACGAAGGTTATAAAAACAAAATATTTCATTAACTTGCAATTCTCAAGAGCTTGCTACATGGTCAAATTTATAGAATGTAACAGCATGAAAAACCGCAGGTTTCTCATATGATAATTTCACCTAATTATCGCGCAGCTTGTTGCGTGGTAATTCATTCCATCATTCGCTCACTTCCAATTAAGAACCCAGATATGTTAGGTTGGTTTTTTCAGGAAGCTGTTGCTATTTTATAATAAATCGCCCCCCATATACAAGGACAAAAAGAGCTTTTTTCTTTTTTAAGGAAGGGTTGGACAGTGTCAGTTTAATTATTATACGACATGAAAATTCACGTCGAAATATTTGGCATCAGAATTGCTTCATCTAAAGGTTATAGAAAGGATGGGAACTATGAGTTACTCCATAAAAAAACTCCTGAACAATGCTAAAACGGCTGTTGAACTCGGGTACCGTATCGTTCGTGGAATTGATTACCAGACCTTGAGCCAGTATATTCTCAACATAAATAAACATAAGGAAGTTGATGCGATTCTTCATGAAGTATCCCATTGTTTGAAGGACATCCTGAATTACGAACTATTCGGATTTGTACTTAAGAAAGGTAGTTCCACGGATCTGTGGATCGATCCCCGGGTCTATAGCGAAGAATTTTCCAATTTTGTGCATCGGGATTTCGGTGGTCAAAAAACTGACTATATTATGCGGTACTTTGAGAAAAAAACTTCAGAAGAGCGTCATAATATTGACGTTATAGATGTAAATAGCATTATTTCCTATAAGATTATTGAGGGAAATTATTCTGCGAGGTTATATATTTCGCCGAAAAGAAAAATGCTCTACCACCACGATGCAATCATCGGCACAATTATCAAATCTATCAGCATAGCTATGGAAAAAAACATTAATATTCAGCAGCTTGAGAATGCAGCAGCGATTGATCCTTTGACGAGCTGTTACAACCGCCGCGCGCTAAGCACATTCCTCGAAAACGCCGCAGCCTATGCCCGGAGATACAAAAACGATCTTTCGGTCATCATGTTCGATATGGATAATTTCAAGGAGATCAACGATGTACACGGCCACCTAGCAGGCGATGTGGTGCTCAAAGAGATAGCAGCGCTGATACCCACCTTGGTACGAAAGTCGGATTATTTCGTTCGTTATGGCGGTGAGGAATTTCTGCTGGTTCTTCCCGATACTTCGCTCTACCATGCTGTACAGCTTGCGGACAAGCTGCGACAGGCGGTCTCGGAGCATCCGATCAAAATCGGGGATACGAATTTGATTGTATCGGCGAGTTTTGGTGTAGGGAGCCTGGAAAATAAGCGGGATTGCGAAAGCCTTCTGCAGGAGGCCGATGAAAGGCTGTATAAAGCCAAAGCAATGGGGAAAAA
>Ga0335081_10003853_pt1 | contig 23633 bp, 23 predicted proteins | sample Lox_Sample_35_FD_206713 | JGI IMG/M metagenome (GOLD analysis project Ga0335081, IMG submission 206713) | Soil microbial communities from Loxahatchee National Wildlife Refuge, Florida, United States - Lox_Sample_3.5 | ecosystem: Environmental > Terrestrial > Soil > Wetlands | place: USA...
GGAACCTCGTCGATGCGCAAAAGTTCCTTCAATCGTCCGGTCACTCCTTCTCTGAGCATTTTCGATCTTCTCCTCTTGTCTGTTCCATTATGGTGAGGATAAAGGAGAAAAGTCAAGATGATCGAAAATTGACAGTAAAAAGGCTTCAGGAATATAATCTATGCTTGGGGGACATCTTGAGTAGGCAACGGAAACAGCAAAAGACGGATCTCCGTGCTCACTTCTTGGAGTGAAGGGGGAAGGTTAACAAGACGGGGGATGATTGTCCGAGGACCGACAACGGACGAATACACACGGAGGAGATGGACAGCCGGAAAGGGGGTCAAGCGAAATGAGCAAGAAGAGCCCGATGAAGGTTTCGATTTGTAATGAGCTTTTCCATGGATGGCCGATCGAAAGAGTGTTTGAGTACGCCGCTCAATTGGGCTATGACGGAGTTGAGATTGCCCCTTATACCCTGGCGGACTCCGTCGCTGAAATCTCCCCCAAAAGGCGAAAAGCGATTCGACAAGCGGCCGAAAAGGAAGGGATCGAAATCGTTGGACTTCACTGGCTCCTCGCAAAGCCAGAAGGGCTTTACATCAACCATCCCGATGAAATCATCCGCATCAAGACCCAGGAGTACATCGAGGCACTGATTCACTTCTGCGCTGACATCGGAGGAAAGGTTCTAGTTCATGGTTCTCCGCATCAGAGGACGATTCAGGAGGGGTGGGATGAACAAGAATCGTGGAATTTTGCTAAAGAGACCTTCAAGGTGTGTCTTAAAACGGCCCAGAAAAGAAATGTTCTTTACTGCATCGAACCTCTCACCCATACAACCACCAATTTTATTAACACGGTGACGGAGGCCATACAACTGGTAAAAGAAATAAGACATCCCCATTTCAAAATGGTCCTCGACTGTCGAAGCGCTTCCATCCAAGAGAAATCGCTCCCTGAGGCTCTCCTCTGGGCCTTGGAGTCCGGGTATCTCCGTCATGTTCATGTCAATGACATTAGCGGGAAAGGACCCGGTTTTGGAGAAGTCCAGTTTCTTCCTATTTTAAGAACCCTGGCCCAAAATGGCTATAAGGGCTATATTTCAGTAGAGGTCTTCGACTTCAGCCCGGATCCTCAAACGGTTGCCAGCCGAAGCATTGGCTATCTCCGAGGGATTCTTGAAGCCCTGGCCCAAAATGGCTAATCTGGGTTGGCTCGGATTGTGAGAGCAACGCCCCTGCCTAGATCTCCTTATCACGGCTTGATTACCTGATTGGATTACACTGTTTCCGATTCATTCTCCGTCGACCCGATCTCCGTGACCCAAATGCAATAAAACGTCCCGCATGAAGAAAACAAACAACCCAAAAATTGTCAGCGATTGTTATCTAGTGCGCAAGTAGACTTGATAAAACTATTAAAATTACAGATAGTTACAATGAATTTTGATGGTAGGCATATTAATTGCAATCTATCTTTACAAAAAGGAGGTTCGTTATGAAAACAAAAAATCTCTTAATCTTAGTAGGCTTAGCTTTCTTGGTATTTTCTTGCGCCACTGTTCCAAAACCATCCTCCCAGGGTTTTCAACCACCGGACCCTGCATTCCTGACGAATGATTCGGAAGACCCCTATGCTATCCCTATACCCTTAAGCATCATTCAGGCGTTGATGATTGAGAGCGCCATCGAAAAATTCCAGCAGGGTCTGATGGATTCCCACGGCCCTCTCCTCAGCACAGTTGAACCGTCGGCACTTGATGACACCGTAAGAAAATTCCAGCACGACTTGCGGGATTCCCATGGCCCTCTTCTCAGCACAGTTGAACCGTAGGCACTTGATGATACGATAGAAAATTCGAGCACGATTTGGTCGATGCCTATGGGCAGCGCAATAAAACTGTAGGAAACAGAGGACACGATAAAAAAACTTAAGCCTTTGGTCAAATGACAAAAGAAGAACGAAGACAAGAGAGGGTCATCGAAATCGGTGAAAGGAATCTCTTAAAAATCGCTAGCGGGTCCAAAAAGGAGGAATCGTTCTTGCCCTTGTATTTGGAGTTTTGAAAACCCATGTTCTCAAGGGGCCGCATCTCTTCCCCTTGATCGTTCCGGGCTAATGACTCATCATCGGTTGTGTTCTTCCCCGACTGCCTTCAACAAAGCTCTCAGCTTTTGGGCGTCTCCCTCCTGGAAGTTTTCGAATTCCAAACCATATCTGTACCCGCCCCACGTCACTTTGGGAGCCAAATTCGACCAGACCACTTTTGCCTTTGCCCTGATCGAGCTCAGTTCAAATCCCCTCGCAAAAATAATCTCAATGTTCAATGAGGTTCCGACAATAATGGCTGCGGGCAGGTAGGCGACAACCCCTCCTCTGCTTGCATTGGCTGCAACGCCCGCATAATGATCGTTATTTTCGATGGAGTAGTCCAGAGGGAGTTCCACGTTGAATCTAGGATGCCTTCTTCTCTCGCCGATAACAATTCTCTGATCGGACATTGGCCCGGTGCGTCCTCCCTCCCTTTTCACTCCTGCAGTATATTTCCGTCGGTTCATTCGGCTTCCATTTTCGTTAGAATGTATTAAACTTCTCATAGAAAAGTCAATGAAAATTTTGGGGTCCTTCCCGTCTCCAACCTAGTCCAGTTTAGACAGGCTCTCAACAGAGAAATGCGATGCTGGGCCGTGACGACCCTCGCGGGGTCGAAATCTGTTGGAAGAATTCAAATCACCACGGCAAAGAAGGACTTGATAACCAAAAGGCAACTTGCTAAAATGTATCCCATTGAAGAAATTTCTGGAGGAGATACATCAATCCTTGAAGGAATCGGGTTGTGTTCCTGAAAAAGTTGCCCCGATGAACAAGACGTAAAGCTTTTCGGTGAGTTTACGGGGTATTTGCCGGCCGGGCGGAATCTCGGCGGATCAATCATGAAGCAGGCATGAGGGGGGCTCTATGGAGGACGAAAGTTCGGAGAAAGAGAAAAGAAGGTACCCGCGGTTTCAATTGAGTTTACCCATAGAGTTTAGGGTCCTGAGCGATAAAAATGCCCATGGGGCAATGATCGTCAACGCCAGTGAAACAGGCCTTCTGGTTCAATCTCCAAAAAACATACCTGTCGGCACCAGACTCAATATCGCTGTCTTGTTCTCCAAGGGGTTCGAATTGGCCAATTTTGAAGTGGTCGCCGAAGTGGTATGGGCAAAAAGCCATCCGAATGAAGGCCGGGAAGGTTACCAATTCGGGTTGAGATTCGTCCGCATCCTGGAGGAGGACCGTCAGAAACTGAAGCTTCTTCTCGGCGAGGCGTATTGAGTCACAGGGGGCGGTGATTTGTCTTGGATTCCCGATCAAAAGAGAGCCCGCCGGAGGGTGGGACCAAAACGAATGCCACCGTGCACCAGGAGAAAGACAATCCTTCCACAGAATATAGGTCCATGGCGCTGAAAGGCCTTTTTGTTATCGCTTCCTTCTACACGCTTTATTTTGCTCGCGCTTTGATCCTACCCTTTATTTTAGCGTTGCTCCTCAATTTCTTGCTGAGGCCGGTCGTCCGTGGTTTGAAAAAGCTCCACATCCCCGAATTGGCAGGAGCCGCCCTGGTGCTTGTAGCCCTACTCGGGAGCACTGGTTACGGAGTCATCAAGCTCTCGGGCCCTGCCGCCGAATGGGTCAACAAGGCGCCGGAAAGTCTGCACCAGATTGAATCAAAGATGGGGTTCATCCAAAAGCCATTTGAAGGAGCGAACAACACGGTCGAAGAGTTGAAAAGGATCACAAGAATGGGCGCGGAGAAGAAACCTGAAGTTGAAATAAAGCCGCCGGGGATCACCGATACCGTTTTGACCGGTACACGAGAAGTCCTTGTAAAGAGTTCGGTGATGTTTATTCTCCTTTACTTTCTTCTTGCTTCGGGAGACTTGTTTTTACGCAAGCTGATTAAACTCTTCCCAAAACTTCACAAGAAGAAGCAGATTGTCAGGATCACCCGAGAAGTCGAACATTTTACCTCGCGCTACCTGTATACCGTGGCCGTGATTAATTTTTCGATGGGGCTGTTTATCGGCGTCGGGATGTACTTTATCGGTATGCCTAACCCTCTGCTTTGGGGAGTGATGGCGGGATTTTTGGTATTCCTTCCTTATATCGGCCCCCTTATCGGAATCTGCATTGTCACCGTCGTCGCTTTCTTAACATTTGACAGCCTCGGCCGGATCCTTCTGGCACCTGCAATTTATATCGCCTTGGAGACCGTTCAAGGTCAAATTGTCACGCCGATGGTGCTTGGGCTGCGATTCACATTGAACCCTCTTGCAATCTTTGCCTGGTTCATCTTTTGGGGTTGGATGTGGGGGATTATCGGTGCGATCCTGGCATTTCCCATGTTGACTATTTTTAAAATCCTCTGCGATCATGTCGAACCCCTCACCCCTATCGGTGAATTCCTCGGAAGATAGCCCGTCAGCGTACCGCGTTTCCTCTGCTTTCCGTGGATGAAGTCACCTCGGGGCAAATTCCATAAATCGTCAAAACCGCCCCCATTTCACCCCCTCCTCCTCACCCGGACACAGACAGAGAGTCGCGCGGCCGGCGAGAACCCAACGACTCTTCCTTTCCCGACGACCAGCCCATTTCTTCTCGCTCTCCCGATTGCCCCCAGCCCCCCTAGGTTATGCCGGGTCTGGCAGCAAGGGAAGGGGCTGAATCTGGACAGATTTTAGCACGAATACATTTATTTGATTCGGACATCGATTTGAAATAGAGTAGGAAAAAAGAATTGTTAAACATACTTTAAGATTTTCACTGAAATACAGTGAATTGCCCATTTACGATCTCAACCTTTTTCTCGTAGTGTACTAGGAGTACCCTGGTGGGACGCTTTGCACCACCTTTTAAAGCAATGAGAATACGAACCGCCGTAAGAGTCTTCCTTCTCCTCACGGGAGCCGTCTTTTTCCATGGCTTCGTCAACGCCCATGTCGAGCAACCGAAAGACCTTGCTGGCATCGGAATCGATGAAAAACTCGGGCAGACGATCCCGCTCGATCTCACTTTTCATGATGAGCACGGAAGCCCTGTCGCTTTAAGACAGTTGGTTCAAACGCCGATCATTCTTACCCCTGTCTATTTGCACTGTCCCAATGTTTGCAGCTTGCTCCTGCAAAATCTGGCAGATACACTAGATAAGCTCCCCGCGGAATCGGGAAATGACTACAAGGTCCTTACCGTAAGCTTTGATGAAACAGAAAAACCCGATCTCGCCCGCCAAAAGAAGGAAACTTACCTCAAAATGATCCAAAGACCTTTTCCGGCAAGCGCCTGGAGATTTTTGACGGGGGATAAAGAGAACATTCTTAAACTGACGGATGCCATCGGGTTCCACTTCAAAAGAGTGGGGGATGACTTTGAACATCCGGTCGCCATGATCATTCTGGCCCCTGACGGGAAGATCACGCGCTATATGTACGGGGCAGATCCCCTTCCCTTCGACGTTAAGCTGGCTCTCATTGAGGCGTCTCAGGGAAGGATCGGGCCCACGATTGCCAAGGTCGTTCGGTTCTGCTTCAGCTACGATCCCAAAGCCAACAAGCTCGTCTTCAATATGTTGAGAGTGACCGGAGTGGTCACTCTGCTTTTTGCCCTTTCCTTCATTTCATTCCTGGTTTTAAAAGGGGGGAAGAAACCGGCTCAAGAGGTGCAGGGAGAATGACATCGACCGAGGCAACGGAGCGTGTTCGTCCGAGAATCAGTTTTTACGAAGACCGTCGCGGAATCCTTTCTTGGATTCTCACCCTGGATCATAAAAGGATCGGCCTGCTTTACCTTATTTTTGTCATCGTCTTCTTCTTCAGCGGCGTCGTTCTTGGATTCTTTATGCGCCTCGAGATGGTTGCTCCCGGAGGCACGATCATGGGGCCCCAGACGTATAATGCCCTTTTTACGCTGCACGGCATCATCATGATCTTTCTGGTGGTCATCCCGGCCATTCCCACTGTCTTCGGAAATTTCTTCCTCCCCATCCAGATCGGCGCTAGGGATGTGGCTTTCCCGAGAATCAACCTTCTCTCCTGGTGGCTGTACGTTTCCGGGGCAGTCATCGTCTTTTTTTCCGTCTTCACCGGGGGGGGACCTCCGGATACGGGCTGGACATTTTACGCACCGTACAGTTTACGGACAACGGTCAATGTCCCGCTGGCTGTCTTTGGGGTCTTTATTCTGGGCATGTCCTCTATTTTAACCGGTATCAACCTCGTGACAACGACCCACAGACTGAGGGCCCCCGGCATGGCTTGGAAACGCTTGCCCCTTTTTGTATGGGGCATCTATGCCACGTCGTGGGTTCAAATTCTTGCCACTCCGATCATCGGGATTACGATGGTCCTTGTCTTTCTTGACCGATTTTTCGGAGTAGGGATATTCGATCCGGCCAAGGGAGGAGACCCAATCCTCTACCAGCACATGTTCTGGATCTACTCCCACCCGGCCACCTATATCATGATCCTTCCGGCGATGGGAATCGTCTCGGATGTCGTTCCCGTCTTTGCCAGAAAGAAAATTTTTGGGTATACGGCCATTGCCCTTTCGGGCATGGCAATCGCTGCCGTGGGATCCCTGGTCTGGGGCCATCACATGTTCGTCAGCGGCCAGAGTGATTTTGCAGACATCCTTTTCTCCCTTCTCACCTTCCTCGTTGCGATCCCCAGTGCGATTAAAGTCTTCAACTGGGTTGCCACGCTGCACAAAGGCTCCATTGTCATCGAGCCGCCCCTCCTCTTCTGTCTCTCCTTTATCTTCCTCTTTTCGATAGGGGGCCTGACCGGCTTGATCCAGGGGGCGCTCGCACCCAATATGCATCTCCATGATACGTACTGGATCCCCGCTCATTTTCACTACATCATTTTCGGCGGCATGGGATTCGGCCTTTTTGCCGGCTTCCATTATTGGTTCCCAAAAATGTTTGGCAGAATGTACAATCGGAGAACGGCCATACGCGCCTGGGTCGTTTTGTTAATCGGATTCAACATCTTCTACTTCTCGATGTTCCTTCTGGGATGGGATGGGATGCCGCGGAGGTACTGGGACTACCTCCCGCAATTTCGAACCCTCCATCTGACGGCCACTTTCGGCTCATGGATCCTCATCGCCGGATTGATTCTCATGTTCGGGAACCTCTTTCGCGGACTTTTCAGAGGCGAAAAAGCCCAAGACAATCCCTGGGACGGAGTGACCCTCGAATGGCAGATCTCTTCGCCGCCTCCGACGGAGAACTTTGAGAAAATCCCCGTCATCCGACACGGGCCTCATGATTTTAAGGAGTTGGAACAGAATGGATGACGCAAAAGCCCCTGTTTTTGAAGAAGGGATTGATTATACCGGCGCCAAACTGGGGATGTGGCTTTTTATTCTTTCCGAACTTCTCCTCTTCGGAGGCATGTTCATTCTCTACGCAATTAACCGCTACAAAAATCCAGACGATTTTCACCACGCCTCCAAGGAACTTGACGTCGTCCTCGGCACGCTGAATACAATCATTCTGCTGACGAGCAGCCTGAGCGTCGCAGTCTCCATCACCGCCGTCCAAAAAGGAGCGCGCAGACTACCGATGGTCCTGCTGATGGTCACCATGGCTCTTGGCCTCGTCTTTCTCGTCAACAAGGGTTTCGAATGGACCACTAAAATTGGCCATGGCATCTACCCGAACTCTCCGGCCCTTTTGGCGCGTCCGAAGGGTGAAATCCTTTTCTTCGGCCTGTACTACATCATGACCGGGCTCCACGGTTTGCATGTGCTGATAGGGGTTTGTGTCCTCTTCGTCATGTTGATTCTTCTCATAAAGGATAAACTGAACCCGACGCATTTTACTCCTTTAGAAAACGCCGGATTATACTGGCACCTGGTAGACATTATCTGGATCTTTCTGTACCCCCTGTTCTATCTGATCACGTAACCCTCTTCCCTCTCCCCGCTGGGGAGAGCCCGCCTGCCGGTAGGCAGGGACGGGGTGAGGGGGCTTCAGGTTTGAAAGCTCCGGAACAAGGAAAAATGCTCATGGAGAATACAGAAAAGGATATCCATCTGGTTAAGTACAGGACTTATGTATCGGTCTGGGTGGGATTAGTCGTTCTCACAATACTTACCTATACTGTTGCCGTAGGAATTCACCCGGGAGGGTGGGCTGTCTTGGTAGCCTTAGCGATCGCCGGAACGAAATCCGGTTTGGTGCTCAGCTATTTTATGCATTTGAAGTCCGAGAAGCCTCTCATCTTTAAAGTCATCATCCCTCTCGTCATATCCGTCTTCCTTGTCTTCATCCTTTTGACTTTTTCCGATGTGGTTTTCCGAGGGGTCACGGAATGATCTTTTCAGGGGCAACAGGGATATCCGGCAGAGTGGTCGATAACGTCTTTCTCTACATCGTGATGGTCTGCATCATCCTGCTGGCGCTCATCACTTTTCTCATGGTTTACTTCGTCGTTCATTACCGCCGGGGGAGACACCCCAAGCCGGTCGACATCGAAGGGAGCACCTGGCTCGAAATAACGTGGACGGTCATCCCGACACTGATCGTTCTGACGATGTTCTACTATGGACTGACCGGCTTCCAGTTTTTGAAGAAAGTTCCTCCCGGAGCAATGACCGTGAAGGTCATTGCCCGTCAATGGTCGTGGCTGTTCCAGTATGAAAACGGGATCCAGGACCCGGAGTTGAGGGTTCCTGTCGGAAAACCGGTCAAATTGCTTCTGAATTCGCTCGATGTCATCCATGGTTTTTACATCCCCGCCTTCCGGATCAAACAGGACGTCGTACCCGGAATGACAAACTATCTTTGGTTTCAACCTACTCAGGCGGGAACCTTCGATGTGATGTGTTCCCAATACTGCGGGCTGGAACATTCTCACATGCTCTCGAAGGTGATCGTCCTTCCGGAAGAAGAGTTCACCAACTGGTATCAGGGCAAGAAGAAAGAAGTAACGGCAAAAGGGCCCCCCCAGGGATCGCATCTTTACGAAATAAAAGGCTGTGTCGCCTGCCACAGCACCGACGGAAGCCCGCGGGTCGGCCCGACCTTCAAGGGACTGCTGGGAAAGAAAGAGAAGGTCACTAGCAACGGGAAAGAAGAAACGGTCGTCGTTGACGAAGCCTTCGTCCGGAAATTTATTTCCGATCCCAATGTGGTCCACATCGAAGGATACCCGCCCATCATGCCGAAGATCAACATGACCGACGAAGAATTGAAGGCGCTGGTCGACTATATCAAAAACCTGACATGAGGGAACCCATGACAACGGCTGTAACCTTGCGAGACATCTTCATCCGCCAAGCCTGTTCATCCAGGGAGTGGGTCAGCCTCGTTCTTCACCTTGGGAAGGTAAAAATCTCCCTTCTGACCACCCTTGCGACGGCTGCAGGCTATCTTCTCGCAACCGGAAGAATCACCGCTCAGCTGCTTGTGCCGACGGCGGCCGTTTTTCTTCTTGCCTCCGGCTCCTGCGGACTCAACCAGTACCAGGAAAGAAAAATCGATGCACGGATGGAGAGAACAAAATCGAGGCCCATTGCCTCGGGGAGTTTGAATCCTGCAACCGCTCTCCTGATTTCGGGCGTCTTGATCTTCTCCGGGTTCCTTCTCCTTTATGGAGTGGGCGGGCGGGCGCTCGCCCTGGGCCTTCTTGCGGTTCTCTGGTATAATTTGGTCTATACGCCTCTCAAACGGAAGACGGCGTTTGCTGCCGTTCCGGGCGCTCTGGTGGGAGCGATCCCTCCTACCCTGGGCTGGGTGGCCGGAGGAGGAGAAATCTTGGACCCCCGGATCGGAAGCGTTGCCCTCTTTTTCTTCATCTGGCAAATACCCCATTTCTGGCTCCTCCTTCCGGATTCTTCCGAGGATTACGAGAAGGCAGGACTTCCCTCCATCGCAAAGGCTTTCTCGGCGGAACAGGTCAGACGGATCCTGCTGAATTGGCTTTTGTCGGCGGGGGTCTCTTCCCTTCTCATTCCCATGTTCGGACTTCTTAATTCCTTCCTCTTCCGTCTCGTATTAGTTGCGGCGGCGTTCTGGTTCATTTGGAACACCGTCGCTTTTCTAAGATCACAGGGCGATCCGGACTCGTCAAGGAACCTCTTCATGAAATTGAATATTTATGCCGTTCTCGTCATCGCAAACCTTTCCGTGGATAGGATGCTGGCCTCGTGACAGGAATTTAATCCAAACGCTTTGTCTCGGGAAAACGTAATGTTCAAGAAGATTCTTGTCGCCAACCGAGGAGAAATCGCCGTTCGTATCCTCCGCGCTTGCCGTGAGTTGGGAATCTCGGTGGTGGCCGTCTATTCGGAACTGGATCGAGGGGCGCTGCACGTCCGCCATGCCGACGAGGCTTACTCATTAGGCAGCGGAACGTCCGAAGACACCTATCTGAATGCAGACAAAATCTTTGCGATCGCCGAAAAGACGGCAGCGGATGCCATTCACCCCGGATACGGATTCCTGGCCGAAAACCTCGATTTCGCCCGTGCATGCCAGGAGAAAGGGATCGTCTTTATCGGACCCTCCGGAGAATCTTTGGAAGTCATGGGGAGAAAACTGACCGCGCGATCGAACATGACCCGGGCTTCGATTCCCGTGATTCCCGGGACCGACCTCCCTCTGAAAGACAAGGAAAGCGCCCTCAAGGCCGCTAAAGACCTGGGATATCCCGTCCTCATCAAAGCGGTGGCAGGCGGAGGGGGAAAGGGGATCCGAAGGGTGGACCGGGGAGAACAGCTTTTTGAAGCCATGGTTGTTGCAAGGACCGAAGCCAAGTCGGCCTTCGGAAACGACGCCCTCTATCTCGAGAAATACATCTCCCGTGCCCGACACATCGAGTTTCAAATTCTGGCCGACCATCACGGGAACATCCTCCACCTCTTCGACCGGGAGTGTTCCATCCAAAGAAGGTACCAGAAGATCCTTGAAGAATGCCCTTCTCCTTTCTTAGACGACACCACCCGTCTCCGAATGGCGGGGGTCGCCCTTTCCGCCGCCATGGCCGTCAAATATACCGGCGCGGGGACAGTGGAATTCATCGTAGACCCGGAGAGAAACTTCTACTACCTCGAGCTCAACGCCCGTCTTCAGGTGGAACATCCGGTCACGGAAATGGTGACCGGAGTGGATATCGTCAAGTCACAAATCCGAATTGCCGAGGGGGAGAGACTCCCTTTGACTCAAAAGGATGTTCAACCGATCGGTGCTTCCCTGGTTTGCCGAATCTATGCTGAAGATCCAGAAAACAATTTTCTTCCTTCCACCGGCAGGATTGAAAGGTTGCAGATTCCCAGCGGGCCCGGGATACGCGTGGATCTGGGAATCTACCAAGGATATACGGTTCCCATCGATTACGACCCGATCATCGCCAAGGTGATCGCCTGGGGCCGAAATCGGCAGGAGGCCATTTTGAGAATGGATCGGGCCCTCCAGGAATTCGTCATCCAGGGGATCAAAACGACGATTCCGTTCCATCGCTGGCTTATCAACCATCAGCGCTTTACCAAAGGAGACATCGATACCACCTTCGTCGATCAGGAATATTTGCGGAAGAAAAGGGAACAAAAGGATTCCTTTTGGGAAACCGCTTGTATCGTCACAGCCATCCGGGCCTACCGGGAAGATCCGAAGGACACCGCACAGGAATATAACATGAAGCTGGGAGAGGCCGTTTATGCCGTAAAGGTAGACCCCTCCGGCGACCGAGCCTATCGGGTTTCTCTTCTCAATCACGACCACCAGGTCGACTTTTTCGAAGTCTCAGAGAATCTCTATTCCGCGATCTGCGACGGCCATTCGTATGAAGTGGACATGGGATCAAAAGGAAATATCTATCAGGTCACGATAAGAGGAAGGAGTTACTCGACGGAAATTCTGGGGCCGGAGGGAAAGCCTCCTTCTCCTGCCCGGCAAGGGAAATCTTCTCTCTCCGGGGAAGAGAGTGTGGCTTCCCCGATGACCTGCAGGGTTGTCAAGATCTTAGTCAAAGCAGGAGAAGTCGTTGAAATCGGGCAGGGGCTCCTCATCACGGAGGCCATGAAAATGGAAATGCCTCTCCCGTCTCCGAAGAAAGGGAGAGTGGAAGCGGTCCTGGTGAAGGAAGGGGAAACGGTCGATGCTGGAGCAACGCTTTTAACCCTGGCTCGTCTTTAGCCGGCCGGCAGCTCCAGTTCCTTCCTGCCCTACCATTCAAGCAACCGAGGCTAAATCAGATTTTACGGCGGAAGCAAGATCTTAAAGATTCAACGAATGAAGGAGGAAAAAAATGAAAAGATGGTTATGGATTTCTTCGGTGGGAGTTCTTTTTCTTCTCGCGTCGTTAGGTGTCGCTCTTGGAACACTTCCCGGGGCCCCCAAGAAGACGGCTGACTTGGTGAACATCGGTAAGAAGCTCTACGAGCAGAATTGTACGCCCTGTCATGGCCCGAAAGGGGAAGGAAAGGGCCCGCTTGCAGCTACCCTCACTCCTCACCCTTCTGACTTTGCCCTCCCCCTCAAAGACTGGCCCAATACCAAAGGAGATCTCGAAAAGATTTTTGAGGTCATTACCAAAGGCATTCCAAGTTCGGCCATGGTGGGGTGGCCCCAATTATCCGAGAAAGAGCGATGGGGACTCGTCTACAGAGTCATCGATTTTTCTTCGACGTCCAGCAGGAAGGGAAAGTAGACTTTACGGTTTGAGGGGCGCTCAACGGCCACCGGCAAGCCACGCTCCAAGATTTCAGACGGCTCAATTTCGCCTATTTCTACTTTTTTGTGAGAGGGGCGAACTAATTCAAACGCATTAAATAAGTGAAACGAGTTCATGACAAGAAAAAGCGTGTCATTCCGAACTTGTTTCGGAATCTCGACTTTGGGAATGACAAAGAATTAATTGCGTTTGTATTAGTTTCGGGCACTTTCAAAATCCGGCTCGTTCCAACTATTTTCCGATACCGAATCAACAACAGACCGAGGGCCCGGCGCAGCCCTGGGTAACGGTGTGTACCACGGCCCGTCATCCCCGGGATGGAAGCAACGGATTCTTCGCCCGGCGGGTGGAGGGACAGAGGGGTCGGAGGTCTAGTTTAAGTTCGAGAAAAGAGCGGTGACTTATTCGGCTCCACCGAAGGGTGGCACAAGAACGAACGGGATAAACGATGAAAAGAATTTGTCGAAACAGGAGAAGAGGGCTGTGGCGGAAAGGGACAATCGAACATCCTGTTTCGTCATTTCTTGGCTTCCTCCTTCTTCCGATAAAGTGACGTTGTCTTTAGGGTCTGGATCCCGGTCAAGATTTGCTTGTTTTCTTTCCTGGATTGAAGGACAACCATCTCGTTCACAATTCTCTTGACAACGTACTCAACCCCGTCCGAAACGCTTTCGAATACATCCCCCTCCTTCATGGTGGATCTCCTCTCTTTTGTCCCTTTCCACCACGGTATCCGATATTAGCACAGATTGTTTTTTTTTGTAAACAACTTTCCTTTAGGGCATAGACCCGGAGCGGTCCCCCCTTCCATCGGGAAGAGAGGCAGCGAAAATTTCTAAAATTTCTATTGAATTTCCCGAATAAAGCGAGTAGAGTCCTTCCAAGCGGTAACGTTTCAGAAACCGGACCTTCCCAGTTCAACTTCAGCCTCTTTGGAGGGACTTGATGAGAAGGGGTTTCCTGAAAATGTCTGGATGAAGCCTTCAGAGGGTGGTTTTACCCTTTGGAGGCTTTTCTTTTTTCTGTTGCGAGTCGAAAATTGTCTTCATTCGTAACGACGTTGTTCGTCTTTCGTCAAAAAAGTGTTGGCCGCGGGCCCGGATAGGAGCCATCGCCTTCCACCTAAAAGGTCAAATGGGGCCAAAAGGATATAAACCGCGCTGTCCTTCAAGAATTTGCAAAGGAGGACATCAGAGCAAGTTATATCGAATAAAAGGAAACCCCACCTGGCTCAACCGGGAAGGTTGGGCCAAGAAAAAGGAGGGGGAGATTCTGTGCCGTTGTGCCTACTGCGGATTCGTATGGTTTCAGGAAAGCTCCAAAAAACTCGGCTTGGATGCAAAACCGATCGGATATTATGACGACTCCGAGCACCCCTGGGAGTTTATCTCCTTAAGACGACCATACAGAATTCGAGAACAGAATCGAAGTCGGTATTGGTACGACATGGAAAGAAAGGTTTTACGCGCGCCCACGTGGGGAGGAGTGGACTAGGTCAGACTTAATAGCCGCTTTGCGTTTCCGGAGAAAATGTTTGCCTTCTCTTGGGCTGTAATGTTCATGCGCCCAATGGCTTGAAACACGGCTTCGTGCGCCGCCTCCCCGGAGTAAGTTTCATCATAAGGCCGGATGTCGGATCGATGAGGTCACGAGCATCCGCTTGCCGAGGTCGGGAGTGGAACTCGCCCAGGTCCTCGGCAACGAAAAAAACAGGGGTGGACGAAGATTGACTTGCCCGCCTAAGTTTGACAGGCGTCACCCGATCATTTAAAGTAGTCTCTGTTCCCTTCGAAAAGCACGCTTCATTTAAACAGCAAGAATTTCATCTGTAAGATGCGGAGAAGCCGTAGATCTGGAAAGATCGTCTTGCCAAACCCTAGGATGACCGGACAGCTTGCACGGGTCATGTTACCACAAAGAATTCCGGAAAGAGGTTTGGACCGAGGTTGAGGAAAGTTATTCAAGGAGGGTTGGCCCTGCGGTGGCTGTATCTTGAATTCCAGAGAGGAATGCTGTAGAGCTACCGTACCGGTTGACTCTTCTATTGCACCAAGATGCAAATCTGGAATCGTATCCATCTTTGGCTGAAGCACCGTCAGAATCTTCTGTTCCTTGCTCTCGTCGTGGCCCATTTAATCCCCCTTTGGGCCTTCCAATACTTTCCGTCTCAGGATGGACCCGTCCATATCGAGAATGCGAGGATCATCGTTGATTATTTCCATCCCGATCAGGCGATCTTCCGAAAATACTACCATTTCAATGCAAACCCCGAACCCACGTGGCTCGGGCACATCGTCCTGGCGTGCCTGATGGTGATCTTCCCGCCTTTCATCGTCGAAAAGATCTTCTTAAGCGGCTACATCATCCTCTTCCCTCTGTCGATTCGTTATGCGCTAAAATCGATCCGTCCCGGATCGGAATTCCTCGCCTTCCTCCTGTTCCCGTTCATCTATAATTTCCCCTTGCACATGGGTTTCTACTCCTTCTCTTACAGTCTTCCGGTCTTCTTCTTCTTGATCGGTTACTGGTTCAAATACCGGGAAGAGTTCACGCGGCCCAAGATCGCAGGGCTCGCCCTTCTTTCGCTGATCCTTTACTTTTGTCACGTCGTCTCTTTGGCCATGGCCTATGCGGGGATCGCTTTGCTGACGCTCTGGCTTATTCTGTTCGACCTGGTCGAGGAGAGACGGGTCCGGCCGGTCGAGGTCAAACTTTTCTGGAAAACCCTCCGAAAACGGGGCCTTCCTCTCCTTCTGGCGTTTTTGCCGACATGCGCCCTTGCCGCGTTCTTTTTCTTCAAACAAGGGTTCGAATCCCAGGAGACAGGAATCAGAAGGTCTCTTTATTGGCTGCTGAAGGACCTGATCCAGATTGAATCGCTGGTGTCGTTTCAGAAAGAGGAGTCCTTCTGTTCGATCGGACTTGGGATTCTTCTTGCAGCGATTCTCCTCTATCTTGTTGCGTTGAGGATAAAACAAAGACGGCTCACGCGTTGGGATGGTCTTCTCGCCGTCGTTGTCGCGTATGCCGCGATCTACCTCTTTGCCCCGAACGACCTGTCTGAAGGTTCTTTCATCACCGATCGGCTTAATCTTTATCCCTTTTTGGCACTCGTCCTCTGGTTCGGAGTCCAACCCTATTTCAGAAGCGCGAGGCGCGGAATCATGCTGCTTGCGATCGTCATCGCAGCCGCTTCCTTGGGTTTGCACACGTCGAAATACTCGGAGTTGAATGACGCTTTGGCGGAATACCTGTCCGGAAGGCACCTGATCCTTCCCGGCTCAACCCTATTGCCCCTCGCCTTCGATTCCCGGGGACATGGGGCCGATGGAAGGGTCCTTTCCACGAAGGTCCGGCCTTTCCTCCATGCCTCCGGTCATATTGCAGCCCAGAGGCATGTCGTTGATTTGACCAATTACGAAGCCGGAGCGTACGATTACTTTCCAATCCTCTTCCGGTCGGACCTGAACCCCTATCGTCACATTAGTATCAAAAACCGATCCATCGTATGGGAGCCTCCCCAAGTCGACTTCCTCACCTACCCGCGACGCACAGGGGGACAGGTCGATTATGTTCTTGTCTGGGGCGTTCAAGAGCGGCAGCAAAACCATGAAGCGACGAAATCGATCCGGCAACAACTCGTCGAGGGTTATGACCTGATTTATACCTCTCCCCGAACAGCACGGATGCAATTGTACAAGCGAAAAAATTGACGAAGGAGAGGAACAACCTTTCAACAAATGCATGGAGAAGAACCCTGGGAATGCATGAGAGGCTCCTGGTCCGCCCGCCCATTTGCATATTTGGGACAGGGTTGTTAAGATTTTGAAATCTCTCCCCGACGCAAGGAGGCGAACGATGCTCAAGAAAAGGAGCCTGCGGGCCATTCTTATTCTTCTCTTCCTTCTTCCGATAGGATGCGATCGAGGTCCTGTCCGTGAGGAGGTCAAGGTCGATCGCAGTTTGCCCGTCGGGAAGATCGAAGCAAATCAATTTGTCGGGGTGAGGTTTCCCTTTAGGATCTCGGCTCCCCCTCATTGGAAAGTCACCACCGAGTTTCCGGGTTTCATGGAGGAACTGGGATATGAAAGACAGGGGTTGAAATCGTCGCAGGTGTTCATCTTCAACCCCTCGACCCATTCGAATCTCCAGATCGACTTTCAACCCGCCGGCAGGCGTGTGAAATTCAGCCAGGCGTTGATCGAAGCCCTGACAGGCATGGTGACCGAGGGGGTGATCGACGAATTCAAGGAGGAGTATGGTAAGGATCTTCGGGTGGAGACCGATCCCACCGAACCAATCTCCCTCAAGGGCGTCCAGTATGGGGCCAAGAAATGTGTCCGGTTCGCCCGGAACGGGGTGAAACGAGAGCAGGGATGGATTTATGCTTTTACCGAGCCTTACCAGATCTTCATCCTTTACGTGATCTTGGAGAAAACCGAAACCACCGATCGAGCGGATATGAAGAAAATCCTCGATTCATTTGAGGTCGTGCAGAAAAAGTAGAACTGCTTTCTCCCTAGGCGGCCCACCTTCTCCTTGACCATTTTCTTTTTAGAAAACTTTCTGTTGAAATTAAAACGTCGGCCCGGCTATACTGTTTCCATTCGGAAAATGAGTGCCAGAAAGAACGAGCATAGGAGTTCCAACCGATTTGAGAATATCGATTTGAACGAGGTGACGGGCGTATGATTCATGGAGAATCCCTGGAATTTTTTAATGCAGCGGACTACTTTATCGACCGCAATATCAGGCAGGGGAGAGGTCACAAGGTCGCTGTCTATACCGAGTACCGAAATTATACGTACAACGACCTGCAGAAGATGACGAACAAAACGGCCAACGGCCTGCGCGAACTCGGCGTCCAGGTGGACGACAGGGTGATCGTCCTGATGCTCGACGTCCCACAGTTTTACGCCATTTTTTGGGGGGCCGTCAAAATTGGCGCCGTGCCGATTCCGTTGAATACGATGCTGACTCCGGAGGACTACGAATACTACCTCAACGACAGCCGCGCGCGGGTGCTCGTCGTTTCCGAACAGCTCATGCCCGTCGTGTCGCAGACCAAGGGAGATCTGTTTTACCTGAGAGACCTCATCGTCATCTCGGAGAAGGACGGCGCCCGCATCCCGTTCCGACAGAAGTATAGACACGCTCCCGCCACGATCAAAACGGAGTTCACAACCAAGGATGACGCCTGTTTCTGGCTGTACAGCTCAGGGTCCACCGGTTCGCCGAAAGGGGCCATTCACTCTCAGTACGACATGGTCGTCACCTCCGAGGCCTTCGGACAGGGTATTTTGCATCTCACGGAGGACGACATTTGTTTCTCCGCAGCCAGGCTCTTCTTCGCCTACGGTCTCGGCAATGGCATGTATCTACCCATGTCGGTCGGCGCATCGGCCGTGCTCAATCCTGATGCACCCACTCCGGAAAACGTCTTCCGACACCTGGAACGGTTCCGCCCGACGGTATTCTTCGGTATTCCGACCCTCTACGGCCAGATGCTCGAAGTCAAGGCGAAGCAGGACAAACAGAAAGGCATCAAGCCGGATCCGAACGCAAACCACGAGTTCTCGTCTGTGCGAGTCTGCGTCTCGGCGGGAGAGGCACTGCCGACGGATATCTATTACCGATGGAAGCAGCGTTTCGGCGTGGACATCATCGATGGAATTGGTTCGACGGAAATGCTCCACATCTTTTTGTCCAACCGGATGGGCGACATCAAACCCGGATCGACCGGCAAGCCCGTTCCGGGATACCAGCTCAAGCTTGTAGACGATGAAGGGATGGATGTGCCGGAGGGAGAGATCGGCACCCTGCTGGTCAAAGGAGACAGCGCCGCCCAGCAATACTGGCGTAAGCGGGAAAAAACACGGCTCACCATGCAGGGAGAATGGATCAATACCGGAGACAAATATTACGTCGATCAGGACGGGTATTACTGGTGCACGGGCCGGGGCGACGACATGTTGAAGGTCGGCGGGATCTGGGTTTCTCCCCTGGAGGTAGAAAACTGCCTGGGCCAGCACCCAGCCATCCGAGAAGTTGCGGTCGTCGGCCACAAAGATGAGAAGGACCTCGTCAAACCGAAGGCCTTCGTCGTCCTGCGCGACGGCTACGTCCCCTCCGAGGAGATGGCTCAGGAATTGAAAAACTGGGTCCTCGAACGGATGGCCAAGTACAAATATCCCCGATGGGTGGAGTTCCTGCCGGAGCTGCCGAAGAGTACTACGGGAAAGATTCAGAGGTATAAATTGCGTCAGGCCACGAAGTGAAAAAGCATTAATTTCTCAGGCTGATCAAAAATGCCCAGATGCAAGGCCCTCCTGCCTTCGCCGAAGCGGCTACACGCAGGCAGGCGAAATCCCGAGAGTGGCGTCGCAACGAATAAGGAGCGACATCTCGCCACGACGACAAGTCGGTGGGTCGGCTGCAGGCGTATTCGGGGGTACGCCGCAATGACGAAGGATGAGGGAAACGCAGCAGATGGGCGTTTTTCAAAAGCCTCTTAGAGCCTTTTTCTAAAAAGCGCAAAAAAATGTTCTTTGATCTTCTCCCCAAGAGACCTTTTGCGCCAGGTCTCTTCGTCTATTCTGACAGAGTATCTTAAGTCCTCTTCAAAGACTTGTGTCATCTGAGAGGCAAAAGATCGGTCTAAAATTCCAATATTCCCCTCGTCGTTATACCTGAAAGACTGGTAGTCCAGGTTGGTGGAACCGATGACGCTCCAGCATCCGTCAAACAGGTAGGTTTTTGCGTGGAGCATCTTTCCCAGGTAAGTGTGGATTTCGATCCCAGCCTTCAGGAGTCTTGAAAAAAAAGCTCGTCCTGCATATGAAGCGGCCGGAATGTCACTTCTGCCCGGCACGAGGAGTTTCACCTTCACGCCGCGCTTCACGGAGGATTCAAGCTTTTCGATCAGCCTCCGGCTGGGGATGAAGTAAGCCGTGGTCAACAAAATACTGGTTTGTGAATGGTCAATACTATAGCGGAGAAGGTTTCTCATTCTTCTTCTGCCCTTCCCGGAATAGACGAAGATGGGGAGCGCAGGAATGCTTTCCGCCGCTGTTTTGTCTCCTGTCTTCTCAGAGGCGCCGACGAAAAGAATCTTCTCTCCACCCCAGGTGGCCCAGCTTTTTTTGAACGTATCGAATAGTTCTTTCACGATTGGGCCTTCGACGAGAATTCCCGTATCGCGCCACCCCCTGCTTCGTTTCCGGAAATGAAAGCCGCTGTATTCATTCGCAATGTTGAGTCCGCCCGTGAAAGCCTTCGTTGAATCGATCACGATGAGCTTTCTATGATCCCGATGGACGTAATTGAAAGGGGCCGTCCATCGGAAGGGATGGGAAGCTCTGATTTCAACGCCTGCCCGCCGCATCTCTTTCCAGAAGCTTCTGGGCGTTCCAAAGGACCCGAAGTGATCATACAAGACATAAACCTTTACTCCTGCACGGCTCTTCTGTTTCAGCAGCTCGGATAAAGCCGTTCCGGTTTCATCGTTCTTGAATATGTAGAACTGAAGACAGACGATTTTCTGTGCGCCGTTGACCGCATCAAAGATGGTCTGGAAGGAATCTCTCCCCTTCCACAGGAGCAGGACACCCGTCGTCACGGAGAATTTATGCTTGAAAACTCTTTCGATGGAACGGACAGTAAACCGGTCTTCCATGATCATGGAGTTTTAGCTCAAATCTTACGCGAAGTCCAGCAGTGCCGGGAGAAGGAGAAGGGATATGGACAATTTTTGATCATATCCTTCGGTTTTGTCCAATTCTTTTTTCCATCGATCCGAAAACACCTTGAAATTTGAGCACAAAAATTTGTTCTTTTTGGTGGCACATAAAATGCATTAAAAGTCCCTCTAATGGTTAAGGAATTGACCCCGCGGCCTTTCCCGGCTTACAGTCAGGGTCTGACCTTCGACGCGCACAGGACCCTAAGCCCTTCGATGACACGGTCTGAGCTTGTCGAAAGGCTTTGCCGAAAGGCTTGCTGAAGAAGACGGTACCCTTGTCCTTGTGGCGAGAGCCGCTGGGTGGATGGATCGAGATTTCAGGAGGCTGAAATGGTCATTTGTCCTCAATGCAATATCGAACATGACTCCACTGAAGAGTTTTGTAAGAAATGCGGGAAATATCTTCTTTCCGTGGAAGATCCTGTCCCCTCAAAAGAGAAACCAGAGGTGGACCTCATATGCCCGAAATGCCAGCTTCCTCATAAGAACGGGAAGTATTGCAGAAAGTGCGGTTCCTTATTGATGAACCGAGTGGCGCTTCAGAAAACCGAAGTCCAGCCGTTAGAGAAAAAATTGGCCAAGAAATGGTCGAAGGAATGGAGGAAGTTATCAAAGGAAGAGAACGAATTGAAATCCTGCGTCAGCAAGCTGGAGGATCAAGGGACGGGCATCTCCACGGAAGTCGTCGATCCATTGCTCGTTCGCTATCGGGACCGGTTGGAGTCTTTGCTACCCCTGCATCGAGAAATTGAAGCCGAGATTGAATCGATCCGAAAAAGGGCGTCGGGAGAAATTGATTGTCTCGAAAATCAACTCAAACCCGTCCAAAAAAGGCTCGAGGAGTTTCAATCTCTCTACAAGTTAGGGGGCGTGACAAAGGTCGATTTCCTCAAAGAAAAAAAGGAACTCAGGAAAGAGATGAAATCGATAGAGAAGAGTCAAAGAAAATTCCGGAGAATCCTTTCTCTCCTCCCAGGCCGAGCGGCAGAACCCTTCCTCCCCTCCGGGCAATCAAGGAGTTTTCTACGGCCTCTGCCCCTGACCGCGGGTGGCTTCATCCTCCTTCTGATCGTCGCAGGAGCGTATTTGCTCTGGCAGTGGTACACTCAGCCCGACAAGCCGGTTTCAAAAGAAGTCGCTGCCGTCCCCGCACCGTCCCCGTCTCCATCGCCTTCCCCGTCCGACACGCAACCCGCTGCGGAGAGCAAGGAAGCCGACAAGATAGGGCCCCTCTTTGACAATATCCGGCAAGCAAATCTTCAGAAGAACATCGATCTCTTCATGTCCTGTTTCTCCCGCGATTTTAGCGGCATGGAAGGAAAACGGAAAGATACCCTCAAAATGTGGGAAACCTTTAATTACCACGACCTTTCTTATGATTTGAAGAAGCAGACGATCTCGGGGGATACGGCCGATGTCAGACTGGAATGGCTTGTCAAAACTTCCGAAAAAGCAAGCGGGAAACCGCACGATGGCAAGACCGTTTTGGACGTCACCCTGAAGCTGGAAGACGGTCGATGGAAGATCAAGGATATCAGACCCGTCAGTTGAGCTTGTGGAATATCCCAGGAGGCGAGCATGTTCTGTACACATTGTGGGGCTTCCAACAAGGACGATGCAAATCGTTGTATCAATTGCAATGAATCCTTGGGGGACAACCCGATCGAAGAAAAACTTTCACGCCTGAAGGGTCCAACCGGCCCATCCTCCTTCCATGAAGCCAATTTTCTCCGGCCCTTCTTCGATTTCTCGTTCAGCCAGTCCGTCACGATAAAAATGGTCAAGTTTCTCTACCTTTTATCGATTCTGTCCGCGGGCCTGGTATCCCTTTCCCTCATTGCCGTAGGGTTTAATACCTCTTCTGGCTTTGGACTCTTTTCTCTCTTCATCGTCGCCCCGCTCGTCTTCCTCTTCACCGTGATGTCCAGCAGGGTTTTCTTGGAAATATTTCTAAGGGTTTCCCGGACAACGGATCACCCGAAGGCCGATCCAATGAAAGCAGATCACACGAAAAAGGTGGGGATGGCCAGTGCAAAAGAAAAGACCGCGTCAAAAGACGGCATCGAATGGAATGTCTGAACCGAAAGAATAGAGCGTCTCCTCAAAGAATCCCGGCCCTGTTCTCTCTTTCATCCCTTATTCTTTTTGCCCTTTCCTGCATGGCGATTCTTCAGAATTACTTCATCCAAGATTCTCTAGCACTTGGAAACTCCATTTAATCACCTTTCTAATGACCATTGACAATCCTGACCGTGATTTAATAGATTGGAATCTGAAAGGAAAACTCACGGAGGTCAAAGATGGCTGCAAAAAAGGTTTTAATTCTTTATTGCAGCAGGAGCGGAAATACTAAGAAGATGGCGAAAGCTATAGCCGAGTCTATGAAATCAGATGCCATAGATGTCACGGTAGAAGATGTCGGGAAATTAAATGTTTCTTCTCTCCCAAATTATGACGGCATCGTTCTTGGGTCCCCCACCTACTTTTCCAACGTGGCATGGCAAGTTAAAAGGGTAATTGATGAATCTATCGTTCGTTACGGGGGTAAAAAGTTAAAGGGTAAGGTGGCGGGGATCTTCACGTCTGCCGGATCAAGCGCGAACGGAAAGATTGTCTGAAGGTGCTTGAGGTCGCTTTAGGATTTCACCACGGAATGAACGTGGTTCAGGGTATCCTGCGGGTAGACAGAGAAAGTGATAAAGAAGCTGAAAAGAAATGCCGGGAATATGGAAATAAGCTGGGGAAAGAGATTTAAAAATGAAAGAGAGGGAAGGGAAAAATGGAAAAAGGTGGAATACAGGTAATAAGGTTAGTTGATTTGGCGGATTATCAAGAAGGCTCTATTGTGAGTCGAACGGTCATTGACAAAAAGATGGGGACAGTAACCTTTTTCGCCTTTGATAAAGGACAGGGGCTGAGCGAGCATACTGCACCCTTCGATGCCTTGGTCTATCTTCTTGACGGCGAAGCGGAAGTCACCATTTCGGGTAAACCGTTTCGCTTAAAGGGGGGCGAGATGGTGATCATGCCTGCCAACGATCCGCACGCATTGAAAGCGATCACGAGATTCAAAATGGTTTTGACTATGATACGGTCTTGACCTTCTCGTGGCCTCCTTTTTAAAATTTCTTCTTTATCTGATTTCCCGTATTTTACTGACCAAAAAGTAGAAGGACACGCCGTCCTTTTCT